>JACCDN010663173.1_pt1 | contig 102471 bp, 101 predicted proteins | sample 7441691 | NCBI WGS metagenome assembly JACCDN01 (sample SAMN15323439, study PRJNA562643) | freshwater metagenome | isolation source: river surface water | place: USA:Blue River Watershed | collected 2017-08-16 | reverse complement strand
GGTCACCTCGCGCACCGGTAAGTACAAGGTGTTCTTGGTTTCAGGAACCGCGTTCTTGACCGCCGGTTACCTGGGTGCCTTCACCTACACCTACGACCAGCCGCTATGGCAGGTGTCGATCGTGATGGTGGTCATCGGTATGGGCCTCGGTCAGCTGATGCAGACCCTCACTCTCGTGGCTCAAAACGCTGTCTCGGCGAGCGACATCGGCGTTGCAACATCTTCGTCGACCTTCTTCAGACAAATGGGTGGAACCCTTGGTGTGGCCATCTTCATCTCGATTTTGTTCAACAGCCTGCCGAGCAAGATTGCCGAAGCGTTCGAGGCAAATCGGGCCGAATTCATGGCTGCCAAAGACCGCGTTTTAGCCGATCTAATGTCGGGCAAGATCAACGCCGATGACCCGAACGTCAAGTTCCTCGAATCGATGAAAGACGCAACTGGCACCGACGCCCTTGGCGAAAAGCTCAACACGGACTCGTCATTCTTGACCGGGCTAGACCCAGCACTGGCCAAGCCATTCTTGGTCGGTTTCTCGAACGCATCGCTGCAGGTGTTCTACGCAGCCGCAGCCGTGGTCGCAGTTGCCTTCTTGCTGTCGTTTTTCGTCAAGGCGATTCCGCTTCGCACCAAGTCGGCAGCCGAAGAGAAGGCTGACGAGCAAGCTGCCATGGCCGCGGTCGGACACTAATCGATTCGACTCGGTTGCGGCCGTCGGCTCTCTCGGCGCACCGCTAAACCAACAGCAATTCTCCAAAGCCCCCGTCATCGCTCGGGGGCTTTTGGGGTTAACCTAGAAATACACGGGAGTTCGGTTTCATCGGACTGAGAGGAAGACTTCGTAGTCTTCGACCGTCAAACCTGATCTGGGTAATGCCAGCGCAGGGAGGACCTCAACCCGTGCCCATTTTCACCAGAGAAAGGGCACGCAAGTGCACATTAAAAACACTCGGATGCGCCGCAAACTCGCCGCGCTGATCACACTAGGTCTGGCAACCACCGTCATCTCAGGTTGCTCGACGGTCGCCCCCAAGGCAGTCGCCGTTGCGAGCCACGATTCGTTCATCATCCCCGATGCATTGATCAACAAGTTCAAGACCGACACCGGCTTTTATCTCGAAGGAAGTTCGAAGCTCGGCGACGCAGGAGAACTCACCAACAAGCTCGTGCTCACCAAGGATGCGCCGGTTGCCGACCTGGTCTTCGGAATCGACAACACGTTTGCCGGCGTGGCCAAGGCCAACGGCATCATCGACGGCGACCTTGTTGCGATTGACTACGCCGACGTCTGCTTCAACTACGACAAGAAGTGGTTTGCCAAGGCAGGCCTCTCAGCTCCGACCACCTGGCGCGAACTCACCGACGAGAAGTATGCAGGGTTGACGGTGGTCGAAAATCCGACCACATCGTCCACAGGTCTGGCTTTCTTGTTCGCAACCGTCGGTGCCCTCGGCGAAGGCAACTGGCAGAACTGGTGGGCCGGGATGCGCGACAACGGTTTGAAGGTGACGGCCGGCTGGGAAGACGCCTACTACGTCGAGTTCTCCGGTGGCGGGGCCAACGGCAGGTATCCGATCGTGCTCTCGTATTCGTCGAGTCCCGCGTTCACCATCGACGAAGCGACCGGCGAAAGCACCACCGCTTCGATCAACAGCGAATGTTTCAGACAAATCGAATATGCGGGCGTGCTCAAGAACGCCAAGAACCCAGAGGGCGCTCGCGCGCTGCTCAAGTTCATGCAGTCAAAAGAGTTTCAGGCCGCGATGCCCGATGCCAACTATGTCTACCCGGCCGACACCTCGGTAGCTCTGCCGGACGCGTGGGCAAGGTTTGCGCCAGCATCCGAGTCGTTCGTGGATGTGAGCAAACTCGACTTCGACGCCAACCGCAGCAAGTGGCAAGATCAGTGGCGCGACATTGTGACCGGCAAGTAGCAGGCACGAGAATCAACTAGCCATGCTCAAACGAATCGGGCTCTGGACGATTCCGGTCTTCGTGATCGGGGTGCTGTTCTATTGGCCGATGATGCGGGTGCTGGGGCTCGGGCTGGTTGGCGACTGGCTCGGCACGCTTGCCGAACCTCGGGTTACCGACGCCATCTGGTTCACACTCTGGCAAGCCGTTCTGTCTACTCTGATTTGCCTAGTGATGGGTCTGCCTGCCGCCTATGTGCTTTATCGCAAGCGCACGCGCGGTGCGAGATTCCTTCGTGCCCTGCTGACTGTGCCATTCGCCCTGCCGACCATCGTCACCGCGATCGGATTCACGGTCTTCAGGCAACAGGAGGTTTGGCACGGCGGCACAGCGGCAGAAGGTTTCTTCGATAGCCCGATCGTGTGGATCATCGCGGCTCACATCTTTGTGAACTTCAGCGTGATCACCCGGGTGGTCGGTTCGACATGGGTGTCGCAATCACACGACACCGAGGAGGCCGCGGCACTGGCCGGTGCTGGACGCCTGCGCATATTCTGGTCGGTCAGTCTGCCTCAACTTCGTCCAGCCATCATCTCGGCCACCTTCACCGTGTTTCTCTATTGCAGCGCTAGCTATGGTCTGGTGCTCGTGCTTGGCGGCGGGTTGATCAACTCGATCGAGACCGAAATCGCGATCGCCGCCACACAATATCTCGACCTGCAGGAAGCCGGCACTCTGGCACTGCTGCAAACTGCGCTGAGCATCCTCGCCTTTGCAATCAGCACCAGCGGTTCTCGCTCGCGCATCGGTTTCGAGGTTCAAGACGCGGACGATGGCAAACGCCAAGTCGATCGACGCGACCTGCCCGCGGTTGTGTTGACCTGGGTTTCGATCGCACTCACCTTCGCACCTCTCGCACTGATTTTGCATCGAGCGTTCACCGATTCGAGCGGATCACTCACCTTCGATAACTTCGCGGCTCTTGGCACCAACGGCGCTCGAGACTTGCTCGACATCACTCTCGGACAAGCAGCGCTCAACTCGCTGCGAAACGTGGTCGTGGCCACCCTCCTCGCTGGCACGATCGGCACACTCGTTGCCTATCTGCTAACCCGCCCAACCAAAACGCGGGCGCAACACTTCGCCAACCGCATCCTCGACGTCGTCTTTCTTTTGCCGCTCGGGGTGTCAACAATCGTTCTCGGATTCGGCTTCCTGATCAGCTTCGGCGCTGGCTGGTTTCCGCTGCGCTCTTCGTGGTTGGTGGTTCCGCTGGTGCAAGGACTCATGGCCCTTCCACTTGTAGTGAGAATCGTGCAGCCGGCGCTTCACGCGAGCAGCGAAGAGCTTGGTGAGCAGGCGGCCACCGATGGAGCCGGTGCTTTGGCGTCGTTCTTTCGCATCGAGCTTCCGATGGCTCGCGAGGCGGTCACCGCGGCGTTCGGATACGCGGCAATCGTTTCGATCGGCGAGTTCGGAGCCGCAAGTCTGCTCGCCTATGGCGATCAAGCGACTCTGCCGACCGTGCTGTATCAACTGGTCAGCCGCCCGGGCGGAATCAACTATGGAATGGCGATGGCCATGAGCGCGATCGTGATTGCACTGACCTTCGCGGTGGTGTTTGCGGCTAGCTTGCCCGCGAAGAATCGAACTCGACCCCTGCGTTTTTGAGCCGCTCGGTGATAACCGCGATTGACTGGGGGTTTTGGTCGATAAGCACAAAGTTTCTGCCGAGTGCCGCCGCAACCGCACCGGTGGTGCCCGAACCCGCGAAGAAATCCAGCACCAAATCGCCGGGGCGACTCGAGGCCTGAATCACCCGTCGCAAAATGCCTTCGGGCTTCTGAGTCGGATAGCCCGTCTTCTCTTTGCCAGTCGGCGAAACGATGGTGTGCCACCAAACATCGGTCGGCAGCTTTCCGAGCGCGACCTTTTCGGGAGTCACCAAACCCGGCGCCATGTAAGGCTCGCGGTCGACCTCATCCGAGTTAAAAAAATAGTTCTGTGGATCTTTCACATAAACAAGGATGGTGTCGTGCTTGGCCGGCCAGCGACTCTTCGACTTGCCTCCATAGTCATAGGCCCAGATGATCTCGTTCAAGAAGCAATCTCGGCCAAAAAGCGCGTCGAGAAGCACCTTGGCATAGTGAGCCTCGCGGTAGTCGAGGTGCACATAGAGAGTGCCCGAGTTGTCGAGCACACGCCAGGCTTGCTCGAGGCGAGGTTCTAGAAAACTCCAGTAGTCGGCAAACTCGTCGTCATAACTGAGCACGGTTTGGCGAATCGTTTCGTAGCGCTGACCTTTAAAACCGACGCGGTTGCCGCTGTCGCTGCGCTTGGTGGTTGCCTGGCCGCGCTGCTGGGTGCGACCCGTGTTAAATGGTGGGTCGACATAAATCAACTGCACCGATTCGTCGGGCATAGACTTCAAAACAGAGAGGTTATCTGCCTCGATGAGTTTGTTGGTCGGCACAGAAAGAGATTAACAGCATGACTACCGAAGTGATTCACAACAGCGACCAGAACCGTTACGAGATTTGGCTCGACGGCGAAAAAGTTGGTCACGCAGATTATTCACGGATGCCCGGACAGCTGCACCTCGTGCACACCGAGGTAGACCCAGCGCACCAAGGCAAACAGCTCGCAGGCATTCTGATGCAAGGACTGGTCGACGACGTTCGCGCGACTGGTGGCCTCAAGTTGGTTCCCGTTTGCAGCTACACGGTGATGTGGCTAAAGCGCCACCCCGAACAGCACGACCTTCTCGGCGTTGACATCGATGAGGCTGTTGCCGCCTGCCGCCTGCCGAAGCGCGACTAGCGGTTCGAACCTTCGTCGTCGTTATAGCGAAGTTCTACTGCTCCCAGGCCACCCTGATAGGCCCCCGGCTGATAGCCGCTCGGGCCATTTCGAACGTCACCCTCGTTGATCTTGCCATCTGGCTCGATCGGTTCGGGAGTGCCGGTCATCGGGTCAACGTTTAGTTTTCGACGTTCCTGCTGTTTCGCCGTGCGTCGCGACCATGCCGGACCAATCGGTCGTTCGGCCCGCCCAGCGGCAACGTCTTCTGCACGCCTCAGCTGTGCATCCCATGCTTCTGCTCGTCGAGCCTCGGCTCGAACCCTGCCTTCTTCGCGAATGCGTTGTTTTTGCTTGCTGCTGAAGAAGATCCAAAAGATCAGTGCAAAGCAGCCGATTTCGCCCCAGTCGCTCACTTCATCCCCTAGTGTAGTCGGTTTGATTCAAACGGGTGGGTCGCCTGAATCAAAACTCGGTTTTTAGACCTCGAGCGAGTCGAGCCAACCGAGTAGGTCGGCAAAGACCTCGTCTTTGTTGATTTCGTTGTAAACCTCGTGTCTAGCATCGTCATAAACGATAAGCGTGACGTCAGACAGGCCGACCTTCAAATAGGCATCGGCGAGCGCCTTGTTCGACTTGCCACCACCAATCGAGTCATCGGCACCAACCAGGATGAGCATCGGCAGGTCTTTTCGAATCGTCGGCTTTGGCGTGTGATAGAGCTTCAACGCGTTGCCCAAACCGAACAACTTGATCGGATCGGCATAGAAACACTTCTTGTCGGCGGCAAACTTCTTGCCAACCTCGGGGTCGCGGCTTAGCCACTCATAGCCGGTTGCGCCCGGCTGCTTGGCCCACTTCGCGTTGAGTGGCATCGGGTTGAGCCCGGTCGGTGTAAGCAGCGCGGAGCCCGAGAGCACGACGGCCGCATACTCGTCGGAATAAGACTTGATCAGCTTCTGCGAAATGAACGAACCATAAGATTGACCGACCAGGATGATTGGCACCCCGGCGTGCTCGGCGGCAATCAACTTGGTGAACTCGTGCACCTGCTCGTAGGCAGCTGGGAGGCCGCCAGGGCCGAGGTTGCCGAGAACCTTGGTTTGACCGGTTGCCACCTGGCGGAGTCCGGTTTCGCCATGACCACGGTGGTCGTCGGCATAGACGCTATAGCCGGCTCGGTTCAGGCGCGCGGCCATGTCGTCGTAGCGACGCGCGTGCTCGCCCAGACCGTGGGCGAGTTGCACGATCGCACGGGGCTTCGCCACCGGCCATTCATAAAAGGTGATGTCGACCCCGTGGGAGTCCTTAAAAATGCGCACAATCGGAAGCTCGGTCATGCGCTCAGATTACTCCCCTTTAGCCACAGATGACGGGGATGCGCGACACACGAAGCGGTGACCCGAGCTGTTTTGATTCCAACCGCACATCCAGCCCGTTCTCAGCAAACTCCCAAGTTACGCCGACAGGGTAGAGCAATGACTCCAGAACTCAGGCTCATCCAAGGCGAGGCCGGCACATCCGCCGCAGTTCGCCCACCCCTGGTTCTGGTTCCACCAACCACCCGAGTTCGTCTCGGCGAGCGCAAGGTTCTTCGACTAAAGCGCTCACAAGACTTCGTCGAAATCCTCGCTTGGTCAACAGTTGTTGCCGTGATCGCCATGTTCCTGATCGACGGAGCAATTGCCCAGATCACCGATGTCGCATCCGCGCTTGGTGCGCTCTCAAGGCTCACCGCTCTGGTCGCTACCGACCTGCTGCTCATCCACATGTTGCTCATCGCTCGAGTGCCATGGATCGACCGCCTGTATGGCCACGACCGAGCAACCGGGGCACACAAAAAACTCGGCAAGCCCATCCTCTATCTAGTAATTGCACACTTCTTGGCATCGACTATCGGCTATGCCATCACCGACGGCAAGAACGTGATCGACGAACTCATGTTCTTAATCGCAAACGTGCCAGACATGCTCACCGCAACGATTTCGCTGGCTCTGATGATCGTCGTCGTGGTGACCAGCATCAAGATCGCGCGCAAAAAGCTTTCTTATGAGGCCTGGTATGTCATCCACCTAATCTCATACGCATCGGTTCTGCTCGCCATCCCGCACCAGTTCAGCACCGGCAGCGACATCGCCGGCAAGCCGGTTCAGTCGGCGTTCTGGATCATTCTTTACATCTTCGTTGCGGGCAACATCGTTTGGTACCGCATCCTCGCACCGATTGTGAAATCAGTTCGTCACGACCTTCGTGTCGACGCCGTGGTTCGCGAATCGAGCGACACGGTTTCGGTCTATATCAAAGGCAAGCGTCTCGAAAAACTGCAAGGCAAGGCCGGTCAGTTCTACATGCTGCGCGTGCTGACCAAGAGCCAGTGGTGGAGACCGCACCCATTCTCGATCTCGGCTGCCCCCAACTCGCGCTACGTTCGCTTCAGCATCGGCAACCGCGGCGATGACACTGCCAAGATTCAGCACCTGCAGCCCGGCACCCGCGTGATTCTCGAAGGCCCATACGGTGTGTTCACCGAGGACCGTCGCAGTCGCGAAAAGGTTGTTCTGATCGCCGCCGGCATCGGTGTTCCACCGATTCGCGCACTGGCCGAGTCGATGGCCGCTCGTCCTGGCGACATCACGGTGATCTACCGCACTAGAAGCGAAGAGGATGCAGCGCTACTTGACGAGCTCAAACTCATAGCTCGCGAGCGCGGGTTCAATCTGCACGTGCTTGCCGGAAACCGAGCACACCCGCAATCGTGGATGCCAGCATCCCTTGCTAACATTCCAGACCACGCTCGCATCACCCAGATGATGCCTTGGGTTTCGGAGTCCGACGTTTACATCTGTGGCCCCGCCGCCTGGACCCGAGTGGTCAAAAAGAGCCTCCAGCGAGCCGGAACGCCGGCCGCCCAGATTCACGCAGAGGAGTTCGCCTGGTGAGAAGCACAACCAAAACCATCGTCGGCCTTGCTTCACTCGGCGTACTCGCTGCCTCATACAAGTTCGGCATCGAAGCGCCGGCCGCCTTCGCCAACCAAGACGCACTAACCAGTCTCGGCAGCAACACGAGTCAAACCACCGACACAAACAACACGGATGCTGGCACAGGCACCTCGGACACCACAACTTCCGGCACCGGCTCGACCACCGACAACTCGGGCAACACGACTTCTGGCTCGAATGGATCCTCCGGCGGTTCGACCGGTTCTGCGGGCTCCGGCAGCTCGAGTGGCTCATCCGGTTCAGGCTCGGGCGGCACAAGCGGCGGATCATCCGGTTCAGGCTCGGGCAGCAGCTCAGGTGGCTCCTCGAGCGGTTCTACCTCTGGCGGAACTAACGACCCAGGAACCTCCGGTGGCTCGACCTCGGGTGGCACAACTTCGGGTGGCACAACGTCGGGTTCCGCATCCGTGACTAAGACGGGTGACGCCATTCGCTATCGATACGGAACCATCCAGGTTCAGGTAACCGAGGTAAGCGGCAAGATCACCGACATCACACTTCTCCAGGCCGGTGCAACCGGCGGACGCTCTGCGGCATTCTCCTATCTGATCGATTATGCGATTCAGGCCCAGGGCTCAAACTTCGGCAACATCAGTGGCGCCACCTACACAACTGACGCCTTCGTTCAATCATTGGATTCCGCACTTGCACAGTTCTAACCATCCCCACTCAAACTCGCCGTACACAACCGAACCCATCCCCGGCAAGAAGCGCACCTGGGTGCGCTCGACGGCAGTCATCTCGATCTTCGCCGTCGTCGGTGGCGTCGGCGTGGATCTCTGGCTAAACGCTGGTTCACTGCTCAGAGGGTCGAGCGCAACCGCCTCTGGCAACACCGACATGACCGTAACCGGCGACGCGATTCAGTATCCCTACGGATTGATTCAGGTCGAAGTGGTGCGAAGCGGCGGCAAAATCACCGCGGTGAACATGGTTCAGGCAGACGCCACCGCCGGACGTGACCAAGCGTTTCCATATCTAACCGACTATGCGATTCAAGCCCAGGGTTCTAACTTCGGCAACCTAAGCGGAGCCACCTTCACCACCGAGGCATTCAAACAAGCTCTCGACTCGGCTATCTCTAAACTCTCATAGAGACGAAAGAGGCATCGATGGCCGAATTTGACCACCTAGAACAGTGCATGGGCACGGTCTTTCGTTTTGCCGGACGAACCGAGTTGAGCCAAAGCGAATTCGATGAGGCAATCTTTAGAGCCTGTGCCACGCTTCACGCCGCCGATGAAATCTTCAGCCTCTATAAACCGGAATCTCCGCTGAGCCGCCTTGCCAGCGGCGAAACTTCTGTGGCTGAATGCCCACCCGTGGTCGACCAAATTTGGGACGCCTGCGAGGGTTGGGAGAAGCTAACCGACGGTTGGTTCAAGGCGTTCACACCTCAGCACACGTTCGACCCGAGTGGTTTGGTCAAGACTTGGGCTGCCCGCGAGGCGGCGCGGGTGCTTGAGCAAGCCGGCGTCAGTGACTTCGCTCTCAATGCCGGTGGCGATGTGTGGCTGGCCGACGGGCTCATCCCTGGTGTTGGCTGGCGAATTGCAATATCAAAGCCGATCACCATCGCTAGCCCCGAAGCCGGCGTGCTAACCGTGTTTGACCTTGGCGGCACAAGGATGCGCGCGGTGGCTACCTCGGGTTCGGCAGAGCGCGGCAACCACATTTGGAACCCCAAAAACCCGGATGCGGTGCAAAACGAATTGCTTCAGGTCACTGTCGTAGCCGACGACCTGGTGCGCGCCGATGTTTGGGCGACCGCGGCGTTTGCCGAGGGTCCGCGCGCGGTTGAGAGATTAAATCGCGAGGCAGATCTCGAAGCGCTTTTTGTTTTTGCCGACGGGCAGCTAGCCGGCACCGATGGTCTGGTGCCGTTGTTCGCCAGAGCCGACTAGCGCGCTCGAGCCAACACTCGCAAGGGTCTGAGTTGACGGTTCGCTACCCGACGCGACGACCCGGCCAAAGGCTCGGGGTGTCTTCACGGCCCTTCGGCAGCGCGACGCTCTTCTCCCACTCGTGAATCCACTCCGGGAGTTCTGGGCGAGGAGCATCCCAACCACCCATGATCTCGAGCACCTCATCCGGGGTTGGAATCCCTTTCGGGCTCTTCAAGAAACGCAACCGCACAACCGCCTCGGCGTGAATCTGGCCGTCGACCACGAAGCGCTGGCGAATGAAGAATGCAATCTCGTTCCAACCCAGCACACCGGTCTCGACCTCGAACGTTTTCCAGGGCTTCAGTTCTTTGCGAAAGGTCACGGTTTCGCCAACCACCACCGGATGCACCTTCGCCCTCGCACACATGCCCCAAGCATCGGTGCGCTTGAGCAGGTCAAATCGGGCAACATCCATCAGGGTGAGATAGACACCGTTGTTCATGTGCCCAAAGATGTCGATGTCGGTTGGCCAAACGCGAAACTTGCGTCTGCCCACATCCGTAATCTTCAAGGATGGTCGAAAACGGTAACTGAGCAGAACCCAGACCAGGCGAAACCAGAGTTTCATTTACCAGATGCTGACGCGCTCGGCAGGTTCAAGCCACATGCCATCGCCCGGTTGGGTCTGGTAGGTGTCGTGGAACACGTCGAAGTTCTTGGCGATCTGGTTGCAACGGAACTCGCTCGGCGAGTGCGGGTCGGTGGCCAGACGCTGAATCGCGATTGCCTCGCGGCTCTTGCCTCGCCAAATCTGTCCCCACGAAAGCAAGAAGCGCTCTGCACCCGTGCGTCCGTCGATCACCGGAGGCTCGGCACCGTTCAGGCTCAATAGGTATGCCTTCCAGGCGATCATGATTCCGCCGAGGTCTCCGATGTTCTCACCGATGGTGAGCTCGCCGTTGACCTTGTATTCATCACTCAGGCCGGCTGGGGTCAGCGCACCGTACTGCTCGATGAGCGCCTTGGTCCGCTGCTCGAAAGCATCCCGGTCGGCGTCGGTCCACCAAGAGATGAGCGCGCCATCCCCATCATATTTCGAACCCTGGTCGTCGAATCCGTGACCGATTTCGTGACCGATGACACCACCGATTCCACCGAAGTTGACGGCGTCGTCGGCTTCGAGGCTGAAGAACGGAGGCTGCAAAATGGCGGCCGGGAACACGATCTCGTTGAAGCCAGGGTTGTAGTAGGCGTTGACGGTCTGAGGAGTCATGAACCACTCGTCGCGGTCTAGCGGAGCACCGATTTTGGCGGCCTCCTTGTCGGTCTGCCAAGCGTTCGAGCGGCGAACGTTGCCGACAAGGTCGTCACGTTTGATCTCGAGGCTCGAGTAGTCCTTCCACTTGTTCGGGTAACCGATCTTCGGGTTGAACTTAGAAAGCTTGACCAGAGCCTTGGCCTTGGTCTCGGCGGTCATCCAGTCGAGGTTTTCGATGCTGACTCGGTATGCCTCGATGAGCCACTTGACCAGCTCATCCATGCGTGCCTTGGCGGCAGGTGGGAAGTGCTTTTCGACATAGATTTCGCCGACGGCTTCGCCGAGCGAACCTTCGACCAGCTGAACTCCGCGCTTCCAACGGGCGCGCATCTCTGGCTGACCGGTGAGCTTGGTGCCATAGAAGTCGAAGCGGGTCTGCACGAAGTCGTTGCTTAGGTATGGGGCCATCGAGTTGATGACCTGCCAGGCGGCCCAGAGCTTGATGCTCGCGAGGTTGTCCTCATTGAAAACAGATGCAATTCCCTCGAAGAACGACGGCATCATCACGACCGACTCAAACAGGGTGTCGGCCGAGATCTTCGAGCCCTTCTGCCAGAGGTCCCAGTTGAAGGTCGGGGTCAGCGCTTTGAGGTCGTCATAGCTAAACAGGTTGTAGGTCTTCTCGGCGTCACGGCTGTCGACCACATTCCAGTGGTGGGTCGCAAGTTGAGTTTCGAACGCCATGATTGCTCGCGCATCCGTGTCTGCCTTGTCGGCCGACCAGCCCGCGTGCTGAAGCATGTTGGCAACGAAAGGCACGTAGGCATCGCGGAAGTCTGCGTATTTTTCTTCGCGGTAATAAGACTCGTCTGGCAATCCGAGACCGCCGTGGAACATGTTCACGAGGTAGCGCTCTGGGTTGCCAGGGTCGTTGTTCACATACATTCCGAACAGGCCGCTGATGCCCTCGCGTGAGAACTCACCGAGCAGGTGGCACAGCTCGTCGAGGGATGCGTCGCTGATGCGCTTGAGGTCGGCTTCGATCGGTGCCGAACCGAGTTCATTGACCCTGTGCTCGTCGAGGAACGAGCCGTACATGTCACCGATCTGCTGACTGACGCCTGGCTTCGGGGCGGCTTGTGCTTCTTCGAGAATCTGCTTGACGGCCTCCTCGGATGCATCGCGCAGCAAATAGAACGAGCCGTGCACGGCCTGGTCTGCTGGAATCTCGTAGGTGTCCAACCAAACGCCGTTGGTGTGGCGGAAAAGGTCGTCTTGTGGTCGAGTGTTGAGATCGAAGTTTTCGACGTCAAGGCCTGGCTTCATTGTCATGCGTTTATCCTATTCAATGCTCGGATTCGGGCGAACCGAGATTTCCCCTTTGCCGAAACTCACGACCAGATGTGTTTTTGTCCACGATCAGGGGAACGCACGTAAAATTGGGCTCGTGGAACTTCAAAAGATCATCCTTTATTACGGCTTCACCCCGGTCGCAGACCCCGAAGCGGTCAAGCTGTGGCAGAAGACCCTTTGCGAATCGCTGGGGCTCAAAGGACGCATCCTAATTTCGAAGCACGGAATCAACGGAACCCTGGGCGGCGACATGAGCGCCCTTAAGAAATACGTACGCCAAACCAAGGAATATCCGGGTTTCAAAAAAATTGACTTCAAGTGGTCTGAAGGAACGGGCAACGACTTTCCGCGACTGCGTGTGCGCGTTCGTCCAGAGTTGGTCGCGTTCAATGCACCAGATGAGGTTCAGGTCGACATCAACGGAGTAGTCGGCGGTGGCACCCACCTAAAACCGGCTCAGGTTGACGCGCTGGTTGCCGAACGCGGCGACGAGGTGGTTTTCTTCGACGGTCGAAACGCATTCGAGGCCAAGATCGGCAAGTTCAAGAACGCGATCATTCCCGACGTGCAAACCTCGCACGACTTCATTCGCGATATCGAAAGCGGCAAGTACGACGACATTAAAGACAAGCCGATCGTGACCTATTGCACCGGTGGAATTCGTTGCGAAATCCTAAGCGCGATCATGATCAAGCGTGGCTTTAAAGAGGTTTATCAAATCGACGGTGGCATCGTGCGCTATGGCGAATCCCAGGGCGACGAAAGCCTCTGGGAGGGTTCGCTCTATGTTTTCGACGACCGCCTGAACATCGACTTCACCGACAAGGCCAAGACCATCGGTGAATGTGCAACCTGCGGCGAGGCAACCAGCAAGTTCAGAAACTGTGCCAACCTCGGATGCCGTGACTTAGTGCTTCTCTGCGATGCGTGCGCCGCGAAACCCGAGAACCTCGAGTGCCAGCCAACCCACACGCGCGGTCGCAAGCGCGAAGCCGTCGGGTAGTCAGCGCGCCAACGCGGCAACACCTGGAACACCCTAATCACCGCTACCTCGGCTACTGTTAGAGCACGGGTGTGTGCGCGCTCCATTTATTAATGAAGCAGAAAGCCGCCCCCTTGTTTAAAAACCTTCCGGTCACGCGCGCCACCAGAGCCGCATTAGCCCTCCTACTCGCCGCAACCGCCATCGTTGGCATAGCGCAGTCGACACCTGCGGATGCCGCATCCACGGCATTGATTTGTGGCGGTGACAACACCCGCATCTGTGCGCCAATCACTCACCTAAAGCTCACCGACCGTGGCAGCGAAGTCGCACTGGTGGCAGCCGCTGATGGCACAGCTGTCGCAACCCTGAGTAGCGACGCCAAAGATCTCGGTGGAGTGTTCAAGACTTCGGCCGACTACGCAGGCAAGTTCGTGCACATCCAGTTCTTCGACATCACGAAGGGCATGACCTTTGCCGTGCAAGCCGGAGCGGCTTCAAGCTCGACCGCCTGTGACCCGGGCCCGGCCAGCGGAAACGGTTGCTACCTCAAACTTGACAGTTCGGGCAGCGGAACGTTCAACTTCAGCGTTGGCAACGTGACCACGGCTAGCAAGTTCTCGATTCAAATCAGCGGAAGCGCCGGTTGGGTTTCGAAGGCGGCCGTGGTGTCGTTTGATACACCGATGAAGATCGCTCCGAGCGCCACCCGTGTTGCCACCGGCATCTCCGGCAAGCCGGTCAAGTTGAGCTACTTGCTCACCGACAAGAGTGGTGCAGCGCTGGCCAACACTGCCGTCGCACTGAAAACGTCGGGAGCGGGCAAGCTGGTGTCGGCCACGGCGACCTCGGACGCCAAGGGAATGTTCGATGTGAATCTCACCAGCGGTGCAACCGAAGTCGGAGTTCAAACCTTGACGCTCACCGTAAAGAGTGCGAAAGGCTTGATCTCGCAAATCGCCGAAACCGTTACTTGGAAGCCCGCCCCTACCTACTCGACTATTTTGAGTGCCGGTCAGTTCAAGGTGCGCATCCTAAATGCTGCTGGCCTGCCCGTGCTGGTCAAATACGGTGCCGAGAAATGGGTTCTGCTGATAGCCAAAACCGACAGCGAGAACGTGATCGTGAAAACGGCGAAAGGCAGTTACTCGGTGACGGTGCAGATCGATCAAGTAAAGAGCACTCGAACGGTGGTCGTACCTTAGGTTCAAATCCGCCTGGATTAAACGGAAGACCCCCGATCACTCGGGGGTCTTCTGCTCTAGTAAGGAGAGGTTGCAAACGCTACTTATGGGGTAACGGTTGGTGCTGGGGTGGTCGAAACGACCGGTGCTTCGACGGTTAGCGACTGGCTCGACGAAACTGCAACGAGTTCGACCGAGTAGGTTCCTGGGCGCAGGTTGTCGATGGTGATGGTCTGCGAACCGGTTCCGGTCACATCGATGACACGGGTGTGCTTTGGAGGAGTTGGCAGACCGGCTGGTGCACCAACTGGAGCAGGGCGCACGGTGGTGTCGGTAACAACCAACTTGTAAGTCTTGCCGTCGGCAGGAACATCCACGGTCACGGTCTTGCTAACTGGAGCTGGACGGTTTGCTTCGTTGCCCTTGCCGTGCCCTTTGCCTTGGCCCTTTCCGTGACCCTTGCCCTTGTGGTCGCCGCCGCCGAAGGATGGGGCAGCAGGGGTGGTGGTGCTTGAGCTGCTGGAGCTGGATGCGGCCTTCACGCTCTTGCTGGTGGCTGCGAACGATGGAGTCGCAAAAACCAATCCGAGGATGGTGGCTGCCGAAGCGGCTACAACTGCACCGCGTTTGATCTTGTTCTTGTCCATTTTTGAATCCTTTCGTAGGGGACTCTTCGAACCTATTTCGGTCGTTAGGTCTACCCCCACGAAATTCAGGTGGCTGTGCTGAACCTCTCAGGCCGCGCCCAGATAAACACTGATTTATGTGAAAGCCATAAGAGCCGGATGTGAGTAGCGTACTCAAACATCGATTGCAAAACTGTGTGCGCGAGGCGGGACTTGAACCCGCACGCCCGTGAAGGCACTGGCACCTGAAGCCAGCGCGTCTGCCATTTCGCCACTCGCGCGCTACCTACTCAGTAGGCAACTAGTCGAGATTACCAGAGGTTTAGTGACCCCGCCATCCCGCATCCTTATAGGGCCAAAGGTTAAACTGAAGTCTCGGAAAGTAAAGGAACTCGTGGGCATTCTCGACGGTTTTGAAAAGGGTCTCGAGCGCATCGTCACCGGTGCGTTCACCAAGACTTTCAAGAGCGAACTGCAGCCCATCGAGATCAGCGCCGCTATCAAAGGCGAGATGGATGCGAAAGCCTCGATAGTCGATCGTGACCGCATCCTCGCTCCGAATTCATACACGGTGTTTTTGTCGTCGGCCGACTTCAAGCGGATGCAGTCGCTGGGCGAAACCCTGCTGCTCGAACTAAACGACCAGGCCACCCGTCACGCGCAACGACAGAAGTACCAGTTCGGTGCCGCTCTGTTGATCAACGTTGGTGAAGACGGTTCGCTCAACCTGGGCCAGGTGCGAGTCACCTCGAGCACCGCATCCGTGCAGGTCGAATGGACCCCCGCACTGGAGGTCGCCGGCCAGCGCTACATTCTCAACAAGGCTCGCACCGTGGTCGGTCGCGATGCTAGCGCAGACATCCAGGTCAACGACAACGGGCTCAGCCGCCAACATTTCGAAATTCTCTGGGATGGGGCAAAGGCGGGTGTTCGCGACCTCGGTTCGACCAACGGCACCAAGGTCGACGGACGCCCGATCACCGAGATCGGCATCGTTGCAGACACTCAGATTCAAGCCGGACATTCAGACTTCGTTTTCAAGCTGATCGCAAAGACGGTGACTAATGAGTGAGCTCGCCCTCTTTCTGGTTCGCATGGGCTTCGTTGTGGTGCTTTGGATCTTCGTTTTCAGCATCATCTCGGTTATTCGCGCCGACATCTTTGGCTCAAAGGTGGTTTCGAAGGCCAGCGTTCGCAACGCACCTCAGGTTCTCTCGACGCCAATCATTCCGGCCGCACCAACCGCTGCCGTGAGCGTCACGGCCGGATCGGTCGGTGTTGCCAGCGGTGCTGCATCCCGTTTGGTGATTATCGAAGGCGAAAACGCCGGCAAAGAAATTTCACTCGAAGGGCGCGAGATTCATATTGGACGTGCGCCAAACAGCGACCTCGTGGTGAACGACGAATATGCGTCGACCCAGCACGCCAAACTCGTTTTGATGAATGAGGACTGGTTGATTCAAGACCTTAACTCGACCAACGGAACCTTCCTGGCTGGCGCTCGAGTAGGCACTCCCGCGGTAGTCAAACTGAACACCCCGGTCAAGATCGGCAAGACCGTTTTCGAGTTGCGAGCTTAAGAACATGCCGCTCAAGCTGGTCACCTATGCCGTATCCGACATCGGACGCGTTCGTTCCAGCAACCAAGACGGCGGATACACCGGCTATCAGTTGCACTTCGTGGCCGACGGCATGGGAGGACACGCGGGTGGAGACATTGCCTCGGCGATGGCCGCGCAACAGATCGCGCAGATCGACAACCTTTATGCAACGCCAGAGGATGCAGGCGCGGTGCTGCTCTCAGCGATTCTTGAAGCAAACGAAAAATTGATTGCCACGGTTCGCGAACACGCGACGTTTGCGGGCATGGGCACTACCTTTTCGGGGCTTATGTTCACCGGTGAAAAGGCTGTGGTTGCGCACATCGGAGACTCGCGAATCTATCGCCTGCGAGATGACAACGTTGAGCAGATCACTAAAGACCACACTTTCGTGCAGAAGTTGGTGGACACCGGCCGAATCACACCGGCCGAGGCTCTGATTCACCCGCGCCGAAACGTGCTGATGCGTGTGCTCGGTGACACACCCGAACGCCCACAGGTTGACACCTGGGTAGAGGATGCTCTGCCGGGTGACCGCTGGATGCTCTGCTCCGACGGGCTGTGCGGCTATGTCGACGACACCGTGATTGCTCGCAACTTGAGAACCAAAGCGCCAGCCGAGGATGTTGCCCAAGACCTCTTGGGTGAGGCTCTCGAAGCTGGAGCTCCCGACAACGTGACCATCGTGATGGTCGACGTGTTGAGCGCAGGAGCTCGCCCCGACTTTGAGCCGACTCCTCTCTACGTTGGTTCGGCATCCAAGGATGTCGTAATCGCCGAGCGCAAGGGCAAGAGCGTGCTGCAACTGTTTGACCCCCGTGCGTTGACCAGCTTCTTCCGAGGCTCCGAGGAGACGACCGACTTCGTGCCCGAGTCGGCCGAATATCTCGAGAAGGTAATGGCCGACACCTATCGGCGCATCCGCTTTAGAAGACTTCGTCAGATCATGACGATTCTGGCAATCTCGGGCGTCGCCGTCGCCGGCCTCTGGTGGGGCTATGAATACACGCAGACCAAGTTCTATGTGGGGGAATCGAACGGTCACGTGACTATTTACAAGGGCATTCGCGAGAGCTTGGGCCCACTCGGTTTTTCGAGTGTCTATTCAGAAACGGATGTGCTGGTCGACGACCTGAGCGAATACCACCAGGGCTTGCTCGAGCGCACGATCTATGCAACCGACCTGACCGACGCCTATCGCATCATCGACAAGCTCACCTCGGGAGACGGCAATGGTTAGCCCGATTCTGACCGGCACAATGCCGAAGGTGATGCGGGTTGTGCCTCGCAATCGAAATATCGAAGGTTTGTTGCTTTTCTTCGTGTTCGGCATCAACGCATTCGAACTGATTCAAATTCAGTTAAGCACCCTAGAGATCGTTCGGCCAGACTTTTGGCTCTATTGGGCGCCGCTTACACTCATCGCCCTTGTCGTTCACGGAATCCTTCGGCGTCGCGCATCCGAAGCGGATTCGCTGATTCTGCCGATCGCAGTCTTTTTGAACGGGCTCGGCATCGCCGAGATTTATCGCTTGGACATTGCCAAGGTGGCAGCCGGCGCAACCGACCTCTTCGCCGTAAAGCAGGTGGTCTGGACTCTGGTGGCTATCGCCGCCTGCGCCGTCGTCGTCTGGTTCGTGCCCAACCAGCTGTTCCTTCGGCGCTATGTGTTCGTTGCGATGGCTACGGGTATCGTGCTTCTGCTACTGCCGATGCTGCCGTTCATCGGCCTGACCATCAACGGCGCGAGACTTTGGATCGGGATTGGTCCATTTACCTTCCAACCCGGTGAGTTGGCAAAGATTGCTCTGATCATTTTCTTTGCCGGCTACCTGGTTTCGCGCAAAGATTCGCTAGCCGTGGTTGGGCGAACGTTTTTTGGCATACACATTCCGCGAGCGCGCGAGCTCGGACCGATTCTTGTGATTTGGGTGGCGAGCCTTGCGGTGTTGGTGCTGCAACGCGACCTTGGAACATCCCTGCTTTATTTCGGGCTGTTCCTAGTGATGATTTATGTGGCCACCGGACGAGCGATATATGTGGTCGTAGGTCTCGGCATGTTTGTGACCGGTGCGCTCGTGGCCTCGCAAGTGATGGATTATGTGGCCGGTCGTTTTGGAGCATGGCTCGACGCCTTCAACCCGGAGCGCTATGACGCGGTAGGTGGTTCGTATCAGCTGGTGCAAGGCCTTTTTGGTCTGGCCCACGGAGGCCTGTTCGGCACCGGACTCGGTGGCGGAGTGCCGCAACTCGTGCCGCTCGCTGAAAGCGACTTCATCATCACTTCGCTCGGTGAAGAACTTGGTCTCGTCGGCTTTTTTGTGATTCTGCTGTGCTATCTGCTGTTGATTCAGCGCGGCATGCGTATCGCCTTTAAACACCAAGACGATTTCTCGCGCCTGCTCGCCGTCGGGTTCTCGTTTGTGATTGCACTGCAGTGCTTCATCGTCATCGGTGGTGTCACTCGCGTTGTTCCGCTGACCGGTCTGACCACCCCTCTGCTCGCCGCCGGTGGATCTTCGCTGCTCGCCAACTGGATGATCATCGGCCTGCTGCTTCGCCTAAGCGACTCGGTGGCAGTCAAGCGAGGTGCCGCCGATGAATAAACAACTTCGCCGAGTTTCACTCGTGATCGCCGCGATGTTCTTGAGCCTGTTTGTCTCGAGCACGACGCTGCAGGTGATCAGCGCGGATGCCCTAAACAGTGACCCCCGCAATGTGCGCACCGTCTACGACTCCTATGAGACTCAGCGCGGCGCGATTCTTGTGGATGGTCAACCCATCGCCTTCAGCACCAAGACCGACGATGAGTTCCACTACCTGCGCGAGTATTCGAACATCCGTTACTCGGCGGTGACTGGCTTCTTCTCGTTCTTCAACGGGGCGGCCGGGCTCGAGGCTTCGTCGAACGACTACCTCACGGGCAAGAACTCGTCGCAGTTCTTCGAGCAGATCAACGCGCTGTTCTCGGGAAACCCTGTCATCGGCGGCTCGATTGAGCTGACTATCGACCCGAAAGTTCAGAAGGTCGCCTGGGACGCACTGGGCAACATGAAGGGAGCGGTCGTCGCGATCGACCCGAGCACCGGAAACATCATCGCGATGGTTTCGAAGCCGGGATTCGATGCCAACCGGCTTGCCAGCCACGACTCGACCGAGGCAACCCAGAACTATCAAAGCCTGATCGGCAACAAGGGTGATCCGCTGATCAACCGAGCAATTTCGGGTGACCTCTATGCGCCAGGGTCGGTGTTCAAGCTGATCGTGTCAGCCGCCGCCATCGAGAGCGGCAACTTCTCGCCAGACAGCAAGATCAACAACCCCTATAAATTCAAGCTGCCTGGCACCGAGACCTATGTCTTCAACTCGGGAGAAGGTCGTTGCGGTGGCCAGAGCACCGTGTCATTGACCGATGCTCTGCGCTATTCGTGCAACGTTCCGTTTGCGCAGGTCGGCATTCAACTGGGCCAAGACAAGATCCGCAGACAGGCCGAGCTGTTTGGCTTTGGAAAGAGCATCCGTGTGCCGCTCTTGGTGACGCCGAGCGTTTATCCCGATTCAATGGACGATGCCCAGACCGGGCTTTCGGCATTCGGACAGTTTGACGTGCGCGTGACCCCGATGCAGATGGCGATGGTCGCGAGCGCTATCGCCAATGGTGGAACACTGATGAAACCGAACCTGATCGAAAACGTGCTGTCGTCAAACCTTGCCTCGCTCTATCAGCCAAAGCCGGTCGAATATTCGAAGCCGGTTTCGCCGAACACCGCCAAGCTGCTCACCGAAATGATGGTGAAGGCAGTCAGCAGCGGAGTCAGTGGCAACGGTCAAGTGCCCGGCGTGCGCACCGCAGGCAAGACGGGCACCGCGCAAAACGGCGAGAACGACCCATACACTCTCTGGTTCACCGGCTTCGCACCCGCCGAAAACGCCAAGGTTGCGGTCGCCGTGGTCATCGAGGATGGTGGCGGAATGGGTCAAAACGGACGAGGCAACTCGCTCGCCGCACCGGTCGCCCGCAAGGTCATGATGGCGGTGCTTGGCAAATGAAACCAGAAGTAGATCTGCTCTATGGCGGGCGTTACCGGCTTAAATCGCGAATCGCGATCGGCGGCATGGGTGAGGTTTGGCAAGCGCACGACGAAATCATCCTCCGCGATGTCGCCATCAAGATTTTGAAACCCGAATATATGGGCGAGCCAGGCTTTCTCGAGCGATTCCGCACCGAGGCCCGTCACGCGGCAATGGTCGATCACGAGGGAATCGCAAACGTCTATGACTATGGCGAGGACGGTGGCTCGGCCTATCTCGTGATGGAGCTGGTTCCCGGCGATTCGCTCGCGAAGATTCTTGAGCGCGACAAGACCATGCCTGTCGAGAAGGTGCTCGACATGATGTCTCAAACCGCTCGCGCACTTCACGAGGCACATCTGGCCGGGTTGGTTCACCGCGACGTCAAGCCGGGCAACCTGCTAATTACTCCGGATGGTCGAGTCAAGATCACCGACTTCGGCATCGCCCGAGTGGCCGACCAGGTTTCGCTCACGGCAACCGGGCAAGTCATGGGAACCGTGCAATACCTCTCGCCCGAGCAAGCCACCGGCAAACCCGCGACAGCTGCGACCGACATCTATTCGTTGGGCATCGTCGCATACGAGTCACTCAGGGGGTCTCGTCCGTTCACCGGCGAAACCCAGATGGCGATCGCGATGGCTCAAATCAACGACGCCCCGCCAGCGTTGCCAGACGACATCCCCGAAACGGTCGCTGCTCTCGTCATGGCGTGCCTCGCCAAGAAACCGGCTGCCCGACCAGAAAGCGCGTTGGCCCTGGCCGAGCAAGCCGAAGAGCTGATGGCGAACAGACCAAAGCGAGCCACTCGCACACGCCTGATCACCACGCACAACCCGGTCGTCGACACCGAGACCACCGTGCTCGAAACCAAAAAAGACGAGGATGAACCCGCCAAGCAGGCTGCGGTTTGGCCTTGGATTGCCGTGGTTGGTGCACTGGTGCTCACTTCTTTGGTCGTGCTCGGGGCGATGTTCTTCGGCGGTGGAACGACCCCTACCCCGAGCCCAACACCGAGCCAAACGCCGTCGCAGTCCCCGACTCCCACCGAGTCAACCACCCCGACCCCGAGCGAGAGCCCGACCGACCCGAACACCGTTGTCGTGCTTTCGAGCGACATCTTCGGGCTCAACATCGACGATGCCTCGAGCTATCTCGAGTCGCTCGGTCTCGTTGTGCAGAAGTTCGAGGGCCTAGAGGTCGCCAACGATGATTCGCGCTTGCTCACCGTTTATGACGCGAGCCCGCTCGGTCAGTTGACCAAGGGCAGCACGATCTCGCTCGTTTATTACATTCCGTTCGCCAACCCGGCCCCAGACCCCAATGGCTAAAGAGCCCCAAGACTAAACTGAACTCAGAAAAGCGGAGCTGAAACTTGACCGAAAACCAACGAATCCTGGCCGAACGATACGTCGTTGGCAGCCTGATCGGCCGCGGGGGTATGGCCGATGTCTACGAGGGAACCGACAACCGCCTCGGACGCAAGGTCGCGATCAAGTTGCTCAAGTCAGACCTGGCCAACGACCCGAGCTTCGAGGCTCGCTTCAAGCAGGAGGCTCAGGCATCGGCCCGCATGGCGCACCCCACCATCGTGCGCGTCTATGACGCCGGCGAAGAGATCTCGACAGATTCGAACGGCAACGTGCGCCGCACACCATACATCGTCATGGAATATGTTCGCGGAACCCTGCTTCGCGACCTGATTCACCAGGGCAACATCACGATTCCAGAAGCGCTCGGCTACGCAGAAGGGGTTTTGACCGCACTCGAGTTCTCGCACCGCGCTGGCGTTGTGCACCGCGACATCAAGTCGGCCAACATCATGATCACCGACACCGACCAGGTGAAGGTCATGGACTTTGGCATCGCCCGCGCCATCAGCGACTCATCGGTCACGCAGGCTCACACCGTCGGCATCGTCGGCACCGCGCAATATTTCAGCCCTGAGCAAGCACGTGGCGAAACCGTGGATGCGCGAACCGACCTCTATTCGACGGGCGTATTGCTCTATGAAATGCTTGCCGGTCGTCCACCGTTCAAGGGCGACACTGCGGTTTCGGTGGCCTATCAGCACGTGAGCGAAGCCGTGATTCCGCCATCGACTTTCAACCCGCTGATTAGCGGCGAGCTAGACCAGGTCGTGCTTCACGCACTAGCCAAGGAACGCGGCGAGCGCTATCAGAGTGCCGAAGAGTTCCGCGAGCACTTGCTTGCCGCCGACATCACGCCACCAACTCCGGGTGAGGCGGTCTCGGCCGAAAGCACCGAAAACGTGAATACCGAAACCTCCGAACGCGAAGGCGTTTGGGCGCCGGAACCGACCACCGGCGAGCTGCCAGAAGTTGAGGCGACCGAAGGGGTCGAACAACCCGACGCGCCGCAAGACAGCCTCGACGAGTTTGAGGCACTGCTTGTCGCCGGCGGGCTCGAAGCCACTTCAACGGTTGCGACCATCGCTCAACCCGCGGCGCCTGCCGCACAACCCGACTCGCCAGAGACTCACTCAGAACCTGCGCCAGCCACCCCGGTAGCACCGATCGAAGCGGTTGCCGAGGTGGTTGCGCCAGCATCCAAGCCAGTTTTCAACCAGCCGATTGCGAAGACCGAAGCGATCACCACCGACACCGACCCGTTTGGCGCACTCGGGCTTAAATTCGACAAGGATGCCGAAGACAAGTCCGGCGACGCTGCAACCGACACGGGCTCGACAAAAACCAAGACCCCCGCTCTGCAAAACCCTGGCGTGCTCTGGGGATTCGGCTCTGCGGCTGTAGTTTTCATGGTCGGCATGATCGTTTGGTTGCTCACCATTTCGCTGCCAAACCTCAACCCGAACCCGGGCGGCATCCCCGTTGCCGACGTCACCGGCAAGGTTTATCAAGAGGCCTACGACACGCTGACCGGCCAGAAACTTCTCGTCGACCGCCAGTATGAGGCAAGCGAAACGGTTGCGGCAGATACCGTGATTCGCACTGATCCGATTGCCGGAACATCCGTGCCTGAGAACACCACCATCACCGTTTGGGTTTCGACTGGCAAGGCGCAGATCGACATGCCAGACCTAAAGGGCATGACCGAACTGATGGCTACCGACCTTTTGGCGCAGAGCAAACTGACTCTGGGTGAAATCGTTCAAGGGCATTCGGCGACTGTTGCCGCGGGTCAGATAATCGAAACAGATCCGCCGGCTGGCACCAAGGTGGCCGAGGGTGCCGTTGTGAACATCACGATTTCCGACGGACTCGTGGTTGTGCCCGATGTAACGAACTATTCGATCAGCGAAGCTAAGGGTTATTTGACTGCACCGGATGTTGCACTCACGGTTGAGATTGGCACTCTTGAAGCTTGCGACACAACGCCGGCCGGAACCACGGTCGTGGGCCAGTCGATTGCCGCGGGCACGGCCCCGGCGGGCTCAACTGTAGTGCTTTATGTGACTTGTAAACCCTAAAGGTTGACCATTGGGCTGAGCGACTTTGCTCGCTCGGCAGCCCCGGCTAGGCCAATCGACTCGAGCCAGTTTCCCAACATCTGATAGCCACCTTCGGTCAGCACGCTCTCGGGGTGAAACTGAACTCCGAAAATCGGTCGGGTTGCATGGCGAATTCCCATGATCACTCCACCGGCACTGTTCTGCCCGGCGATCGTGCGGGCGGTCACCAGCAGGTCGGCCGGAACCGTCGAGTCGACAACCGCGAGCGAGTGATAACGGGTCGCGGTGAAAGGCCGCTTGACCGCATTAAAAACCAGCGATCCGTCGTGCTCAACCTCAGAGGTCTTGCCGTGCATAAGTTCTTCGGCCTGGCGAACGGTCGCACCCATCGCCTCGGCAATCGCTTGGTGGCCGAGGCAAACTCCGAACACCGGCAGATCATGGGTCAGGGCGAACTTCACAACGGGGATGCTGAGCCCAGCATCCGCGGGAGTCCCGGGCCCTGGCGAAATCAAGACGGCGTCATAGTTTGCGAGAAGTGCTGGAAGTTCATCCTCGGTGACTACATCGTTTCGCAGCACCTCGGTCTCTGCGCCAAGCTGCTGAAGATAGCCGTTCAACGTGTAGACGAATGAGTCGTAGTTATCGAGCACGAGGATTTTTGTCATGACACTTTAAGCCTAACCTGCCCGTAGAATTACAAACATGTCTGAAGAGAAGAACAAGAAGCCTGCAAAGACCGCCAAGCCAGCTCGTCCCGCCAAGGCACCCAAGGCCAACGCCGACAGCCTGCCAAACCCAGTCTGGTTTGCACCGGTGATGTTCGGCTTCATGCTTTTGGGTCTGGCCTGGATCGTGGTCTTCTACATCTCCGGTGCACAGTTGCCACTGGGCAGCGCGTTTCCAGAGGCCAACATCGGCAGCTGGAACATCGCCATCGGATTCGGCCTTCTCATGGTCGGCTTCGGCATGGCCACTCGCTGGAAGTAACCAGAGCTAAATCAGCTAAAATAAGGGGCGAGGATTTCGTATCCCTTGTATGCGCTCACCAAAACCAACGCCACGGTGATGCCAACCAAACCAAAAACCTGCGCGGTCTGTTGATTCGCGCCACGAGTTCTCGAATAGACAAAGGTGACCAACCCACCTAGAACCAGGCCACCGATGTGCGCCTGCCAAGAAACTCCTGGATTCAAGAAGGTAAAAATCAGGTTGAACGCGATCACTCCCATGATCGTGCTGGAGTTGCCGCCCAGGGTGCGCATCACCACGAAGTAAGCGCCCATAAGGCCGAACACCCCTCCAGATGCGCCAAGCACGGGAATTGTTGGCTCAGAGAACCACAACACAGCGACCGAACCGCCGAATATCGACAACAGGTAAACCGCCAAGAAGCGAATGCGTCCAAGCATCGGCTCGAGCACCTGACCGAACAAGTAAAGCGTGTACATATTCAGCAGGATGTGCAGCACCGAAGCCGGATCAGTGAACAGGTTGTCTGAATGCACGAAGCCAGCCGTGATCATGCGCCAAGGCTCGAGCAAGGTCATATAAGGGGCGTAATAAAGTGCGTTGGTAACTAACCCACCGCTGAACAACTGCAAACCAAAGAGCACCACGTTGATGGTGACCAAGGCTTGAGTCAAAATAGGACGCCCGCTATAGATCGAGGTGCGGATGCGCGAAGGACGCACCTGCGGACCGGCATCGTCGACGCACAAGAACCCAACCGACGCTTCGACCTGACACTCAGGACAAATCAGTCGCTCGCAGCGTTGGCAGCGAACGTAGGCCTCGCGGTCGGGATGCCGGTAGCAGAACATTTGTGACTAGACGCGCTCGATGGTGATGGTCTCGATGATGACCTCGGCGAGCGGGCGGTCTTGAGCTCCGGTTGGCACGCTTGCGATCTTGTCGACCACATTCTTGCTGGCTTCGTCGGCAACTTCACCGAACACGGTGTGCTTTCCCCAGAGCCAAGAGGTGTCGGCAACGGTGATGAAGAACTGTGAGCCGTTGGTGCCGGGCCCGGCGTTTGCCATGGCGAGCTTGTAAGGGTCTTTGAAGGTGAGCTCAGCGTGAGGCTCATCCTTGAAGTTGTAACCAGGACCTCCGTAGCCCATACCGAGTGGGTCTCCGCCCTGAATCATGAAGCCCGGAATGATGCGGTGGAAAATCACGCCGTCATAAAGCGGGGTGTTCTTCTTGGCGCCGGTCTTCGGGTCGGTCCACTCTTTGGTGCCTTCGGCCAGGCCCTCAAAGTTGGCAACGGTGATCGGTGCGTGGTTGCCAAAAAGGTTGATCTTGATGGCGCCGTGGTTGGTGTGCAGAGTAGCTACAGAGGTGTGGATAGTCATGACACTATTCTCGCACTTTGAGGCTAGATAGACTTAACCCCGATAGACAGTGGGATCCCTTCGTGCACATCGCAATCTTTCTTGATCAGCATCCGCGGTCTCTGGGCGGCATCCAGACCTCGGTCATGCTGCAAAAGAAATACTTAGAGCGTGCCGGCCACCGCGTCACGATTATTTGCCCTTATTCGACTAAGGCGCGCGCCACGGACGGTTTCTGGTTGCTTCCCTCCTGGCCAATCGCTCTAAATGGTGAGTATTCGTTCGTGGCCAACGTGCGTCGTTCACGCAAACGTCTCGACCGCGGCTTCAACGAGTTGCACAACAAGTTCGACCTCGTGCACATCCAAGGCGACATGTGGAGCGGCATCATCGGGCTCGGATTCGCGCAGCGCCAACGCCTGCCGATTGTTCACACCATGCACTTCAATATGAGCACGTCGATCAGCGCTCTGCTCGGCAAGCGGCTAACCCGATACATGTTCTGGCTGCTATCGCGCGAACTCCTTAAACACGTAAACCGCCCCCGTAGCGGAACCACAGGCGACCCGTGGCACTACCTAAAAATGCTGGCGGATGAGGCATCGATCGTTTTCGCGCCTTCGCACCACTTTGCCCACGACCTCGAGGCGAACGGTGTCGCCGAAAAGGTGCAGGTGATGCACAACGGCATCGACGACGACACCATCGCCTCGATCTTGGCCGCAGCCAAGGAGCATCCGACCACGCGCAACTCCAAGGCCCCCGTACACCTGGTTTGGTCGGGGCGACTTCAGCTCGAGAAGAGGCCTCTGGAGTTCATCCGTGCATTCGCGATGGCCGACCCAGACGCCGTGGTCGACATCTATGGCAAGGGCTACCTTTTTAGAAAGGCCGAACGCTTGATCAAAGAGCTTGGCGTAGAGCAAAAGGTGCGCCTTCGCGGCACCGTGCCTTATACAAAGATGCTGCGAATTTTCGCCGACTCGGATGCCCTGGTGCAGACCTCGGTTGGCTTCGAGACCCAGGGAATGACGGTCTATGAAGCCGCCGCGACCGGCACCCCGAGCATCCTGTGTGATCACAACATTGCCGGTGAGTTTGCGCCGGGAAGTCACTGGCTGGTGAAAGACGAATCGGTTGAGGCTCTAGCCGCGGCGATTACCCAGGCCGTAGCAGACATTAAAAACGGCGACCGGCGCGCTGACCGGTTGGTTGACGAAGATCACCTGCTGCAAAGCGGTGCAACCGCCAAGATGCTGCGCTACTACCAATCGGTGATCGAACACCACAACGCCCCCAAGTACTGATCGTTCAAAGCGCGAGAACAAACGCGCCGGCCAATCCAAGTGGGCTCATCCAACCGTCGTGCATTTTTATCGCCTAGCGAGAAGCCCTTTGGCGGCCTCCAGAATCAGAAGAGCTCCTAGTCTTACGGTGCGCTGATCTGCCGCATCCGCTGTTGCATCGATTTCTGTTATGTCTAGTGATCTCACCAATGGGCTTGCGGTGATCATCGAGACCATCTTGCGCAACTGAAACGGGCTAATTCCGCCCGGTGCGCTGGCTGGGCAGGCAGGCACGAAGGCTCGATCGCAAACGTCCACGTCGACGTCGACGTGAATGGGGCCACCTGCAGCACCGGCTATCGCCAGAGCCTCGGCAACCAACTCATCAAGCCCCCGCTTCTCTATCTCGTCTCGATGAATCACGTGGATTCCGAGTTGCCTGGCTCGTGCCGCATAATGTGGCGAATTGGAGAAGTCATTGATGCCGATTTGAACTACGCGTGAACCCGCTAGCCCGCCTTCTTCGATCAAACGGCGCACGGGTGAACCATTGCTTCGTCCGTCTCGAATATCGTGGTGTGCGTCAAAGGTAATCAAACCTGCCGATGAGATTTGGTCTCCAAACGAACCCAATGCCGCCGCATGGGTGATTGAGTTGTCTCCGCCCAGCGACACGACAAGGCGGCTTCGTCGTTGTAATTCGGCTAGGAATGCAATCGAAGTCTCTTCCGCATCGTCTGGATCAAGCAGGTCACCCGCATCCACAGCCCTAATCGACTCGAGGCTTCCGATGCTGGATTCAAGGCTGTAGCGCAGCAAAGCCCCGCGAATCGCGGCCGGGGTGTGATTTGCACCCGTCACAGAGATGCTCGTTTTATGCGCAGGGATTCCAACCAGGGCAAGATCGCTGGATGCTCCGTCTTCAGGCTGCAACCAAGTCGCCGCCCGAGGCCAATACGCGTCATCTTTGAGCATGTGCCAAGTCTGCCAGAAGCCTAGGATGAAGTCATGAGCAATGACGCCCACTTTCCTTTGCACGCGGCTACCGGTTCGACCATTACCGCGCAGGGTTGGCAGCAGGAAGCTGCGATTCGCATGCTGCACAACAACCTCGATCCGGCCGTAGCCGAATATCCAGAAAATCTTGTAGTTTACGGTGGAACGGGCAAGGCGGCTCGAAACTGGCCGGCCTTCGACGCCATCGTAAAAACCCTTACGCACCTTAAAAACGACGAGACGATGCTCGTGCAGTCGGGCAAACCGGTAGGAGTCTTTCAAACTCACGAGTGGGCACCGCGCGTGCTTCTTGCGAACTCAAATCTGGTCGGCGACTGGGCTAACTGGCCAGAGTTCCGCCGACTAGAACAACTCGGCCTCACCATGTATGGCCAAATGACAGCGGGTTCGTGGATCTACATCGGCACCCAGGGCATTCTTCAGGGAACCTATGAAACCTTTGCCGCCGTTGCAGCCAAGCGTTTCGGGGGAACCCTCGCCGGCACTCTAACCGTGACCGGCGGATGCGGTGGAATGGGCGGTGCTCAACCTCTAGCCGTGACCATGAACGAAGGCACTTGTCTAATCATCGACGTTGACGAGTCCCGCCTGCGTCGCCGGCTCGCCGACCGCTACCTAGACGAAATTGCTGACAATTTGGATGCTGCCATCGACCGTGCGGTTGCTGCCAAGAATGCGCGCGAAGCGGTTTCGATCGGGCTTGTCGGAAACGCCGCGACGATTTTGCCCGAACTGCTTCGGCGCGATGTGCCAGTGGATATCGTCACCGACCAGACTTCGGCTCATGACCCGCTTGCCTATCTTCCCGAGGGTGTCGAACTTGCCGATTCTGCTGAGTATGCTCGCCGCAACCCCGAGGAATACACCCGCCGAGCTGAAGAAGCGATGGCAAAACACGTCGAGGCAATGGTCGGATTCATGGCCAAGGGCGCTGAGGTGTTCGACTACGGAAACTCGATTCGAGATGAAGCGCGCAAGGGTGGGTTTGCCGACGCCTTCAAGTTTCCCGGCTTCATCCCCGCCTACATTCGGCCGTTATTCTGCGAGGGCAAGGGCCCATTCAGATGGGTGGCACTTTCGGGAGACAAGAAGGACATCTATCGCACCGACCAAGCGATTCTCGAGCTATTTCCAGAAAACGAGCACCTGCGCCGCTGGATAAACATGGCTCAAGAGCGAGTCCAATTTCAGGGGCTGCCCGCGCGCATCTGTTGGTTGGGTTACGGCGAGCGCGACAAGGCAGGTGCCGCATTCAACGACCTGGTCGCTCGCGGCGAGGTCAGTGCGCCGATCGTCATCGGACGCGATCATCTCGACTGCGGCTCGGTGGCATCGCCTTATCGCGAAAGCGAGGCCATGCTCGACGGTTCAGACGCGATTGCCGACTGGCCGCTGCTGAACGCAATGATCAACATCGCCTCTGGCGCATCCTGGGTTTCGATACACCACGGCGGTGGCGTTGGTATTGGGCGCAGCATCCATGCCGGTCAGGTCAGCGTTGCCGATGGCACCGATCTGGCCGCACAAAAGTTGCAGCGCGTACTCACCAATGACCCCGGCATGGGAGTGATTCGTCACGTCGACGCCGGTTACCCAGAGGCGGCCGAGGTCGCGCGGCACAAACATGTGCACGTGCCGATGCTCGACACCGAATAGGGGAAACGTGTCTCACGCGTTTGGCAACATCGCCCAGCTGGTGGTTGGTGGCAGGGTTGGGTCTGGTGAACTCGAAATCATCGAGAACGCTGGCCTCGTTGTCGACGCAGGTTTAGTGGTTTGGGTGGGCCCGAATTCTCAACTGCCACCCGCCGACCGATTCACCGATCTTGCTGGTCGCACCGTCATACCCGGCTTCGTCGACTCGCACGCTCACCTGGTTTTTGCGGGCGATCGCGCTGCCGAGTTCGAAGCCCGAATGAGCGGCGTGGGCTATTCCGCGGGCGGCATCAAGACAACCGTGGCTGCCACTCGAGCCGCGAGTGACGACGAACTTAGAGCGGGTTTGAAGGGGCGGATGCGCGAACTGCACCGCAGCGGAATCACAACTTTTGAAACCAAGAGTGGCTATGGGCTGAACGTGTTCGACGAGGCGCGGTCACTTCGTCTCGCCGCTGAGGTTACCGATGAGACGACTTTCTTGGGGGCGCACGTAGTGCCCGCCGAGTTTGCCGACCGACGCGACGACTACGTGGAACTTGTGACCGGCGACATGCTCGCCGCGGCTGCCCCGCAAGCCCGATGGATCGACGTTTTTTGTGACCGCGGTGCGTTCGACGCCGACGAGGCAGACGAGATCTTGCAGGCGGGTGTTCGAGTGGGGCTTCGGCCGCGCATCCACGCCAACCAACTCGAGGCGGGTGCTGGCATCGAGCTGGCCGTGAAACACGACTGCGCGAGTGCCGACCACTGCACACACCTGACCGATAGTGACATCGAGCTTTTGGCCGCCTCAAACACGGTCGCGACCTTGCTGCCAGGTGCTGAGTTTTCGACTCGAGCACAATATCCGGATGCGCGACGCTTGTTTGCAGCTGAAGCAAAGGTCGCACTGGCTACCGACTGCAACCCCGGTTCGAGTTTCACCACGTCGATGGGTTTTTGTCTGGCAGTTGCCGTGCGCGACATGCGCTTTACTCCCGGGCAGGCACTGGTCGCGGCCACGGCGGGCGGGGCTGCCGCCCTTCGCCGCACCGATGTTGGCGGGCTCCGAGTCGGTCAGAGAGCAAATTTTGTAGTTCTAGACGCGCCCAGTTTTATCCACCTGATGTACCGACCCGGCGTCGACTTAGTACACAGCACTGTCATCGACGGAACTGCGGTTTATGAAAGAGGCAAATGACTAACACAATAACCATCAACACTTCGGGAATGACCATTGCCGATGTGGTTGCCGTTGCACGTCAAAACGCTCGGGTCGAAATCTCTAGCGCTGCTCTCGATGGCATGCGTGCAACTCGTCGCCACATCGAAGCCTTGGCCGGTGGCGAGACTCCGGTCTATGGCATCAGCACGGGTTTCGGAGCACTAGCCAATCGACACATTGCGCCAAAAGACCGTGTGCAGCTTCAGAAATCGCTGATTCGCTCTCATGCCGCTGGGGTTGGGGCGGCGGTCGAGCCTGAAGTCGTGCGAGCACTCATGCTGCTGCGACTGAAGACCCTTTGTTCTGGTCGCACCGGTGCCCGAGCCGAACTTGCCGAGACGATGGCAGCCGTGTTGAACGCGGGCATCACCCCACTGGTGCACGAGTTTGGTTCGCTCGGATGTTCGGGCGACTTAGCCCCGCTGGCGCACTGCGCGATGGTGCTGATGGGTGAAGGTCGTGCCTTCGGTGCCGATGGCGTGGAGCGTCCGGTGCCGGAACTTTTGGCCGAAGCTGGGATTGCCCCGATCGAACTGCGTGAAAAAGAAGGGCTCGCGCTCATCAACGGCACCGACGGCATGCTGGGGATGCTCGCACTCGCGATCCACGATCTCGAAAACTTACTCGACCACGCCGACGTGATTGCGGCCATGTCGGTAGAGGGGTTGATGGGAACCGACCAGGTGTTCCGTGAGCAGTTGCACGAATCGTTGCGGCCGCATCCTGGTCAGGCAACGAGTGCACGAAACATGTTTGCCGCCCTGGCAGGTAGCGAGATAGTTGCGAGCCACCGAAATGGCGACGACAAGGTGCAGGATGCCTACTCGCTCCGATGTGCACCACAAGTGGCCGGAGCCGTTCGCGACACAATCACCTATGCCCGCACCGTGGCCGAGCGTGAACTTGCCGCCACCATCGACAACCCGGTGGTTCTCGAAGATGGCGAGGTAACCTCGAATGGCAACTTTCATGGGGCACCGGTGGGCTACGTGCTCGACTTCTTGGCGATCGCCGCAACCGACCTCGCCTCAATCTCGGAACGCCGGGTCGACCGCATGCTAGATCGTCACCGCAACTCGGGTCTTAGCCCGTTCTTGGCAGCTGACGCCGGTGTCGACTCTGGACTCATGATCGCGCAGTACACAGCTGCCGGTTTGGTTTCGGATTGCAAGCGCCTCGCGGTGCCGGCATCGGTAGATTCGATTCCATCTTCGGCGATGCAAGAAGACCACGTTTCAATGGGTTGGCATGCTGGTCGAAAGCTTCGCCGCGTGGTCGAGAATCTGCGCAATGTGCTTGCGATCGAATACATCGGAGCTGCCCGTTGCGTCGAGCTACGTGCACCGCATAAACCGGCGCCCGTCACTGCAGCAGCGATCGCACGCCTACGCACCGTAGTTGAAGGCCACGGCCCGGATAGATTTCTGGCACCAGAAATCGAGTCGGCTTCAAAGCTTCTGAGCTAGCTCAAAATCCTCGTCAGAAACTAGTCGGGTAACCTAGAACCATGCACATTGTGTTCTTTTCGGATCACCACCCCGATTCGTTAGGTGGAGTGCAGACGAGCCTGCTGCTGCAGAAGAAATACCTAGAAAAACTCGGTCACAAGGTCACCGTCGTTGCCTCGCGTCGCTACCGTCGCAAGCGCAATCCGGAGTTCATCGAGGTGCCTGCACTGCCACTGCCCCCGACCGGGGCCTATTCGATTCAGCCGTCGCTGCACCTGGCGTTTCGCAAGGCAGAGCGCGCGTTGGCCGAACTGGCCGAACCGGTCGACTTGGTGCACATCCAGGCCGACATGTGGCAGGCGATCTTGGGTGCGAAGTGGGCGATCGACCACGACATCCCTCTAGTTTGGACGGTTCACACGAACCTGCAGGTGGGCTTTCAGCACAACGTCGGCAAGCTAGGTCGACGCACCGTCGCCCAGGTGATGAACCTGTGGGCATCCACATTCTTGAATCAACCGATGCCAGAAAAGACCAACTCGCTCTGGGCGTTTCAGCAGCAGATCGGCCGTCACGCTAACTTCGTGGCATCTCCGTCGGGGCACTTCAACCGAGAACTGATCAAGCACGGAGTCACCGAGCGGCCGCTGATGTTTCCGAACGGTGTCGACGACGAGGTGGCCGAAGGCGTGACTCACAAGTGGGCCGACGCTTCGACCCGCAAAATCAAGCTCATCTGGGCGGGCCGGTTTAGTTCGGAAAAGCGCATCAGCGAGTTTTTGGGCGCTTTCGCGCTGGCCGATCTCGAAAACGTCGAACTCGACATCTATGGTTCGGGGCAACTCGAAGCCAAGATTCGCCTGCTGATTCGTCAGCTCGGCATTCACAAGACCGCACACCTGAAGGGTCGCCTGCCCCACAAGCAACTTGTTGCGACATTTGCCACGGCGGATGCGGTGTGCCAAACGTCCATCGGATTTGAAACTCAGGGAATGACCGTATACGAAGCGATCTCGGTGGGAACCCCGGTGTTCGTGGTCGATCCGATGATCGCTGGCGAACTACCCGAGGCGAACGTTTGGCTTTCGAAAAAGCCAGAGGTTGATTCAATGGCTAAGGGGCTTCGCGCCATGGTCGCCGACATCCGTGCCGGCAATGCCAAACGTGCCGACGACACCGGCGACTGGACCGTGCTGCAGAGCAAACTCACCGACCGCTGGCTAAAGGTATATGCCGAGGCAATCAAACAAGGGCCGAAGCGGCTAAACGCCAAAGGCTAGAATCTGACGAGTGAGCAACGACGCGAAACTGATTAAAAACCGAAACTTTGTTTGGCTTTGGACCGGGCAAAGTATCTCGGTAATCGGCTCACAGCTCTCTGGCCTCGCCCTCCCAGTTTTTGCGGTCACCATCCTTGGTGTTTCCGAGGCCCAACTCGGACTTCTCGGCGCATTCGACAACGCGGCATTCTTGGTATTCGCCCTGTTGGCCGGTGCGTGGGTCGACCGCTGGGCCAAACGCCGCGTGATGATCGTGGCCGACCTGATTCGCATGGTCGCGGTTGCCGCCATCCCCCTCTTATATTTCGCCGGCGTTTTCGAGTTTTGGCACCTGCTCGTGCTCGGAGCGATCATCGGCACAGCAACCGTGTTTTTCGACGTTGCCTCGCAGTCGTTCATCCCGATTCTGTTTAAAGACGACGAAATCGGACGAGCAAACTCGGCCCTGGAAACCTCGAGTCAGATCGCGGGCATCGGTGGTCCCTCGCTGGTCGGTTGGCTTCTGGTGTTTCTCAAGGCCCCGTTCTTGCTGCTCGCCGACGCGGTGTCATTCTTCATCTCTGCAATCACTCTGAGTTTCATTCGAGACAAAGAAGTGCCGAAGCCAGCCGAAGACCGTCGCCCGCTACGCGAGGAAATAGCCGAAGGTTTGAAGTTCGTTTGGAACCAGCCGCTGATTCGGCGAATCTCGTTCACCACGGCAACCTCGAACCTGTTCAACTCTCTTGCGATGGTGTTGTTTCCGATTTTCATTCTTCGCGAGCTCGAAATCTCTACTGGCGTGTGGGGCATGATGATCGCGATCGCTTCGATCGGTGGTTTGCTCGGTGCCATGTCGGCAAGCAAGCTGATGAAGTTGATTGGTGAAGGGCCTCTGATTGTCTATTCCGCTCTGGCGAGCGGACTTATCTTTTGCCTCGTGCCGGCCTCGGTGTTGGTGCCTCGCGAGTTGGCACCCTGGGCATTGACAGCGGTCGAATTCTGCATCTCGTTCCTGGTGCTCACCTACAACATCACTCAGGTTTCGGCCCGTCAGCGGCTCTGCCCCAAGCCGCTTCTCGGTCGCATGAACGCATCGATCCGCTTCATGGTATGGGGCGTCATGCCAATCGGTTCGCTCATCGGTGGGCAAATCGGTGACGCCTACGGAGTCGTAACGGCGATGGTGGTCGGTGCAATCGGTGGCCTATTCGCAGCCCTCTGGATCTTCTTCAGCCCGCTTCGCACCATGCGCACGATGCCAACTCTCGAAGAAAACGGCTAGGGTGAAGGCGACGACAACGCCGACCAGAACGAAGAGCGCGAAGAATCCAAATAGCCGCGAATGAGTGCTCGGTTAGATGAGCCCCAAGGCGGATGCGGCGGTGCGCAACTCTGCGCGAGCATCCGGGTGGGCGGCTCGCTCGATTAGGTTTTGAGCCTGCTCATTTTCGGTATGGCCGAAGCAGTCGGCGACTCCCTGCTCGGTAATCACAAACGAGTGCTGAAAACTAGTGACATATTCGGTGAGGCGAGGCACGATCGTTGAGGTTTTCGCTTTCGGGTGCCACGACTGCAAAGCCATGATCGACTTGCCACCCAGCGAGTGCAGCGCTCCGACGATGAAGTCGGTCGAGCCGCCGAAGCCCGAATAGATACGCCCGTTCACATGGCTGGCGTTCGCCTGATCGAACAGGTCGACCTGCAACGCCGAGTTGATGCTGGTCATGCGCGGCTGGCGGGCGATGTTCGCCGGGTCGTTCGTGGTTTCGGTGCGGCGCATCTGAACCGATTCGTTCAGATTCACCCAGTCATAAAGTTCGCGTCCACCAAAAATGAAGGATGCGGTGATCGGGGTCGAGTTGTCGATCGCGCCCGCACGCGTGAGTGCCAGAACACCGTCGCTGAACATCTCGGTCCAGATGCGCAGCTCACGCTTCTCGGCCAGCCGTGCGACAACCGCATCGGGTATCGCGCCGATGCCGAGCTGAAGAGTCGATCCGTCACTGAGCATCTCGGCCACGCGCCCGCCGATGGTTTGTGCGTTTTCACTTGGCGCTGCCGCCGGCTTTTCGGCGAGCGCTTCGTCGACCTCAACAACATAGTCGATCAGGCTTGAATCGAGTTCGGAGTCACCAAAGGTGTACGGCATCTGACGGTTCGCCTGGGCGATCACGATTCCTCCCGTGGCCCGAGCGGCTTCGATTGCAGCCGGCAGAATGTTGACCTCGGTGCCGAGACTTAGCTTGCCGTCGCGCATCCTCGATGTATTCAACATCACCACGTTCGGCACGAAGTGGTCGCGGAACAGCACGGGCACAAGGCTCAGCCGACTGGGAACGTAGTTGAGTCGAGGGTGCCGGCGCATGCCCGCACCAACGAACGCCGACTCATAGGTGATGCCGTCGCGGTCTGGGATGCCCGGCTGGGCGTTGAGCATGTGAAGACGGAATGTGGGCAACGCCTGCTCGGCAATCGCTAGCAGGGCATGCGGAGTGGCGAAGTTGCCCGAGGCTACGATTCGAGGGTTAGGCGCTAAAGTAGCGAGCAACTCACCAAGTTTGCTCGGGCTAACTATCTGCACAGTTACAAACTACCCTTAAACCATGACCGTAACTTGGGCCTTCATCGACGAGCTGGCAAGCCAGTTCACCTCTTGCAAGGTCGTACCCGGTGAGCGACGCGAGTGGTGCGTCAAAGGAAAGGCAGTTGCTTGGGAGCGTCCGTTGAGCAAGAAAGACCTAGCCGCTCTCGGTGAAGCTGCCCCGATCGGACGGGTGCTGGCCGTTCACGTCGAAGACCTCGGTGTCAAAGCGGCCTGGTTGGAGTCGGCACCGGTCGTTTTCTTTTCGAGCAACCACTTCGCGACCTATCCAGCCGTGTTGGTCGACCTTGAGCGAGCATCCGAAGATCAGGTGCGCGAACTTTTTTGTGATTCGGCGGCCTGGCTCGACGATACCCGAGCTTAAAAACCAAAGAGGGCCCGCCCGAAGACCGACCCTCGATGGTTAGGGGAACTACTTAGCCTCAACCTCGTGAAGCAGACCGGTTGCGACATCAAACACAAATCCGCGAATCGCGTTCTTGTGCACGATGAAGGGGTTGCTCTTGATGCGCGCGATCGACTGACGAACATCCTCGTCTAGGTCGGTGAACGCCTCGGCGGCCCACTCTGGCTTGATTCCGACTTCCTCCTGGATGCCCTTCTTGAAGTCATCGTCGGTGAAGGTCAGCATGCCACAGTCGGTGTGGTGGATCAGGATTATCTCCTTGGTGCCGAGCAAGCGCTGGCTGATTGCAAGCGAGCGGATTTCGTCATCGGTTACGACTCCACCGGCGTTGCGAATCACGTGTGACTCGCCTTCGTTCAGGCCGAGGATTCCATAAACGTTGAGTCGCGCATCCATGCAGGCGACCACTGCGATGTTCTTCGCTGGGGGTAGCGGAAGTGGACCATTGAAGGTCTTGGCGTATTCACGGTTGTTGGCTAGGTATTGATCAGTGATAGTCATGCGACCAAGATAAGTTGCCATTTTTGCCAGTTCAAGATTGTTACATTTCTTGTATTTTTGTTGCGTCTTATGACGACCACTTAGTCTTGAGGCATGAGCAAAGGCGATTCTTGGCGTGCGTTAAAGCACTACAACTATCGAATCCTTTACCCCGCTAGCCTCCTTTCAAACATCGGCACGTGGGCTCAGAGAATCGCCCAGGACTGGCTGGTCATGGAGCTCACCAACAACAATGCGGTGGTGCTCGGCCTAGTTACGGCACTGCAGTTCTTGCCTTCACTCCTGCTCTCGCTTTGGGGTGGTTTGCTGGCAGACCGCTTCGACAAGCGCAAGTTGTTATTCCTCACCAACCTCGGCGGTGGGCTCGGCTCGGCACTGCTCGGAATTCTTGTAATTACAGGAGTTGTGCAAATCTGGCACGTCTATGTGCTGGCCTTCGCGGTTGGAGTTTTCAGTGCCGTGGATGCGCCCATCCGCATCTCGTTCAACAGCGAGCTCGTGGGCAAAGCAGACCTACCGAACGCCGTTTCTCTCAACTCCGCCAACTTCAACCTGGGTCGCTTGGTCGGCCCTGCCGCATCCGGTTTTATGATTGCGGCATTTGGCACCGGCCCGTCGTTCCTGCTCAACTCGCTCACCTACGTGGCGATCATGATCAGCCTTTCGCGGATGCGCCTCGGCGAGCTGATTCAAAGCCACAAGCCCAATCGTGCTGCGAGCCTTGGTGAAGCGTTTCGCTATGTGCTGCGCAAGCGCAACATCGGCATCGTGATGCTCACGGTGTTTTTCGCGACGACCTTCGGGCTCAACTATCAAATCTTCATGGCCGTGATGGCCACGACCGAGTTCAACAAGGGACCGAGCGAGTTCGGTGCTCTCGGTAGCGTGCTCGCCATCGGTTCGTTCACTGGGGCGGTTCTCGCGGCAAGGCTCGAACACCTGCGTCGCCCATCGGTGATCGCCCTCGGAGCGGTCGGCTTCGGGCTTTCGCTCACCGGCATTGCGTTCGCCCCGACCTACGAGATGTTCGCACTCGGTCTTCCGCTGGGCGGCTGCATCGCACTACTAACGCTGGTTTCGGCTAACTCCTATGTGCAAACCTCGACGAGCTCCGAACTGCGCGGGCGCGTCATGGGAATCTACCTGTTGATCTTCATGGGCGGCACTCCGATCGGTTCGCCCCTCATCGGTTGGGTCGCCGACCAGATCGGCATTCGCTACACAATCTTCGGCTGCGGCCTCATCGTGGCGAGCGGTGCCTTGGTTTGCATCTGGCTATTGCGCGGTGGCAACGGGGATGCTGGCGCAAAGTCAGACCCGAGCACCGACACCAGCGCAATCAACGTGGTCGCCCGCTAACCGTCGGTCGTTTCGAGCTTCGCTCAAGCGTTTTGTCGTTGCGACTTCCGCGCAAGCGGCGGCACCGTAACCCCTACTTTTTGCGGCCAAACCACTTTTTCTTTGACTTGATATTGACCACCATGAGGTTGCTGCCCTCGGCGTGCTCGGTGCCGAAGACACTGAACCCCTGACCGCTGTCATCGACCGTGAATTGGTCGACCCCGCGACAGGTGTGCCAGAAGACCTCGAACTGAGTGCGAGCGAAGCCTTCATAGCCGTCGCCGAAAACTCTAGCCTCGAGCAACGTGCGATCACCCTTGCGAGTTAGCCGCATGACGGTTCGCACGAACTTGTTTTGGTCAGCATCGAACGTGAGCCCATCGTCCTCTTGAAGCATCGACATCATCTCGCCGTCGCCCTCTGGCACAAAAACATGTAGTTCGATCTTCTTCGGGGCGAGTTTGTCGGTGTTTTGTGGCGCAGTTTCGAGCATCGGAATCACCGCGCCAGCCGAAACAAATACGGGGATGTGGTCGAGCGGAGCATCCGCCTTGATCCACTTGCCATCGCTCACGTGGTGCTCGCCGGAGTGCCAGTCGAACCACTCACCCTCTGGAAGATAGACCATTCGCGAGGTTTCTCCCGGACCATAGATCGGAGCAACCATCATGCTCGCACCGAACATATATTGGTCGTCGATGTTGCGCACGTTGCGATCGTCTTGGAAGAAGGCTTGAAGCGGCCCCTGCACGGGCAACCCCGTCCAGGATGTGTGAGCAAAGCTCGAATAGATGTAGGGCAGCAGGCGGTAACGGAGTTTAATCGCTGCCCGCACCCGGTCGAGAACTTCTTCGCCGAACGACCACGCATACTGGTCAATCGTGTTGATCACCGAGTGCACACGCGCAAACGGAGTCAGCGCACCATATTGCACCCAACGGGTATAGAGCTCGGCATTGGTGTCTTCGGCGAATCCTCCGATGTCGGCACCTACAAAGCTCTGGCCCGAAACCGACAGGCCGTTGCCCATCGGGATGCTGAGCCAGAGGTGATCCCAGCGCGACATGTTGTCGCCCATCCAGTTGGCGGCATACCGCTGAATGCCGGCGCTGCCCGCTCGGCTGAGCACGAAGGTGCGCAGATTCGGCATCGCCTTGCGCAAACCGTCGACCGTGCCCATCGCCATTAGCAACGCGTATTGATTGTGAAAGCGTTCGTGCTCGTGTTGTCCGCGGTCCCAGCGCATCGGCATCGGGTCTTTGTCGCCCGTGGCCGGTTCGTTCATGTCGTTCCAGATGCCAGCCAGGCCGCTCTGGACGTGTTCGGCGTTTAGTTCGCCCCACCATGCGCGGGCATCCGCGTTGGCGAAGTCGGGGAAAGCGGTGTCGCCGGGCCAAACCTGGCCGATGTAAACCTCGCCGTTCTCCTTGAGGGCAAAAACGCCCTTCTCGAGTCCGTCGTCATAAACCTCATAGCCCGGGTCTTCCTTCACGCCAGGGTCGATGATGGTGATCACCTTGACCCCGAGCTTACGGAGACGGGCAAGCATGCCGGGCGCATCCGGATAAAGCTCTTTGTTCCAAGTGAAGACTCGGTAGCCGTCCATGTAGTCGATGTCGAGCCAGAGACTGTCGAGCGGAATGTCGAGCTCGGCGTGCTTCGCGGCGAGCGCTTCAACGTCGGCCTGCTTATAGGCATACCAGCGGCACTGGTGAAAGCCGAGTGCCCACAGGGGTGGCAACGCGGTGCGACCAGTGAGCTCGGTGTATTGCATCAAGATATTCGCCATCGTCGGATTTCCGAATACATACTCGGTGTATTGCCCGCCGCTGAAGTGAATCTTGATTTCATCTGATGCGGTGAAATCGTATGCCGCGCGGTATCCGTTGTCGATGAACGAACCGCTCATCATGCCGGTCTTCGAATCCTGGTGGTAATAAAACGGGATGCTGACGTAATAGGGGTCGAACTCGGTGCTGGTGTTATCGGAGCGCGGGTCGGTTTTTTCGTATTGCCCGGTGAATTCGCCTGACGCCGTTGGGTTTAGAACGTCAGTGTTCCAGAGGGTGAAGTTGCGACCGCGGCGATTGAATGAACCGGTCTTTTCGCCCAGACCATAGATCGGGTCTTGCTCGCCGATGGCACGTCGAATGATGAACTCTTTGCCGTTTCGGGCATAGCCCCAAGCGCCCTGCTCGTCTTCGACTGGCTCGAAGATCGCACGATCCTTGTGGCGCACGTCGAAGGCAAAGGGCTCGTGCCGGATGCGCACATACATCTCCCCGGTGAAAAGAAGAGTCACACCATCCTTGGTTTTCACGGACAATCGCTTGCCCAGTTTGGGCTCGGTAGCCAAGGCGTGGGTTGGGTGCTCGTCGAACTCACCACCGACAGAGATCTTGATTCTGACCAGCTCGGCATCGATCACGTCGACTCGCAAAAACTCGTCGTCAACGCTCGCAATCAGACCGTGCTTGGTCTTCGTGATCGAGGTGACGCGCTTGAGCGGGGTGAATTCCTGCGGTTTCATAGTGTCGAACTTACCCGCTAATCAACTCGCTAACAGCGAACAAAACAGACCGTTCTTTTGGAAGATTCACAAAGTGTGCCCTGTTTATCGTTCACAAGCGAAAGTTCAAAGAAAGGTCATCATGCTTACCTGCCCCAAATGCCAAGAGTCCATGAGAACTTACGAACGCAACGGCATAAACGTCGACCAATGCACCGGTTGCAAGGGCATCTTCCTCGACCGCGGAGAACTCGAAGCCCTGATCAACGCCGAGGCCAGCTACGACGCACCTGCAGCACCGACTGCTCGGCCTGCTCAACATGTCGGTTCCGCGCCTTACTCGCACCCGCAGCAAAACGATCAACAGCCTTACCGCAAAAAGAAGAGCTTCCTCAGCGAGTTTCTAGACTTCGACTAAATCGCTGAGTCGGGCACGCGCTCGATTCAACTGTCAGTCGATAAGTTCCGCCCAGCCGTTTATCCCCCTTTCCGGCTGGGCGGTATTTTTTAAGCCAGATGACTAGAGAACTTGGTATTCACGGCGAGGCCTATGGTGGCAGTTACACCGCCGAGCAAAACGAGCAGTTCACCGCCAAGTTCCAGGCGATCATGCTCGAGCTTCGCGAAGGTTTTTTAGCCGGCAACTCAGTCGACTCGGATGTCGTGCAAGCGACAATCGCCAAACACTACGAATTCGTGCTTCAGTTCTGGAAGCCGTCGCGAGAGGCCTACAAGTCACTCGCTCTCAGCTACATTCTGCCGACGCCCTACCGCGACAGCATCGAAGCCGTCGAGCCCGGCCTCGCGCAGTTCAACCATGACGCCATCGTGGTTTGGGCTAACGCCAATCTCGATTAAATCGCGCGGCTTACCTGGCTCGACACACGGCACTCTGCAATCCAAACTCGGCTACATTGTCCAGACGCCGACTATTTCACCGCCCATGATGTTGACGATCATGCGTTTTGGATCGGATACCCCACCTGGTGGGCCAGATGGAAAGAAGTCCTCACCGTCTTCGATTCCAACAATTACGGTCAGGCCCTTCGTCTTGGCATAGGCCTTTGCCTTGGCCAGAGTCATGCCCCACATAGGTGGAGTCAGATACATGTATTGCTGACCCGAGCTGACCAGTGCCGCTTGGTACGCGTCGTTGATTGTCATGCTGAATGGGCCGTAGCTGATTTCAAAGACGTATTTGGTTTCAAGGTATTCGATTGAGGTCACGAGTCCATTTGCAAAGGAGATTCGCACCTTATCGAACGACTGCGATTGTCTATGAACAGACCAGTCAACGGTGCCGGGTTTCACCTCAACGTATTTGTAATCGAATATCACACCATTAGCGTTAGCCGGCGTGCCCTTCGGCACCACTCGGTTGGCATAACTGGCTTCAAGACAAGCTGGATCACCGTCAAACCATCCACTGATTTCATAACCGCGAGTGGTTTTGGTCATCATGTTCCACGACTGACCGTAGACAAACGAATCGGACTGTGGAAATGCATAGGTGGTCTGCTTGATCTTCGGAATGTATGCGGCAAGACCGACATCTTTACCTTTTTTGCAGCTGGCATTCAAGATGGCAATGAAGTCATCGACAACAGGTTCGCCAGTGATGACCTTAGAACTAGAAGTCGGCGAACTGCTCGGAGTGAGAGACGGGCTCGCGTCGGGGGCATTGCTGGTAGCGCATCCCGTGAGCAAAATCACGGCAAGTACCCCCGCGCTGATTTTCAGCAGATTCATAGGCTAAGCCTAGACTGACCTAGTGACCGAACTCGACTACCGCCAGATTAAAAACTGGCACCGCAGCGTTGTAATCCTCTTTCTTTTTATGGGTACCGCATGGGCGGCGCTGCTCACCCGCATGCCGCTGGTTAAGTCGAGCCTTGCCGTGACATCGACCCAGTTGGGCCTCATCCTGATTGCCGGCGGAATCGGATCGTTGATCGGCCTCAACCTGATCGGGCGAATGATCGCCTCCCGAGGCACCAAGCACTGGATCATGATTTTCTACCCCGCCGCCGCGATCTTGATCATCGCCGGTGGCATGGCAATTGAGGCCGGTCAACCGATTGCCTATGCCATCATCGGCTTCGGCCTCGGCTGCACTTTTGGTCTCACCGATGTGCCGGTCAACGTCGATGGCACCGAGCTCGAAAAACTCACCTCACGCAACCTAATGCCAAGAATGCACGCCGGCTACTCGGCCGGCACCCTGATTGGCTCGGGATGGGGCGCTCTGGCAGCCTCGTTGAACCTCGGCATCATGGCCACCATCCTGCCGTTTGCCTTGGTTCAGGCAGTAATTCCGTTCATCTTGAACCGTCACCTCCCGGCCGGCGTCGGCATCGAACATAAACATCACGAGGATGCGCCCCCGGCGAAGTGGTTTAGCTTCGCGCTGGTGTTTCTCGGCCTCGGCATTCTCGGCATCACGCTGGGCGAGGGCGGAGCGGGCGACTGGATGACGCTCGGCTACAAGGAGGGTTACGGTGCGTCCGAGGCCGAAGCCGGCATCGGCTTCAGCCTCTTCTTCCTGGGCATGGTTGTGGTTCGCTACTTCGGCGGAAACCTTGCCGACCGGATTGGCAAGGGACGTGCGCTTCAGCTTTTCGCCGCGGTCGGTGTTGCGGGCATCCTCTTGGTGATTCTCTCGACACCAAACCTTGTGCTCGGCTGGATCGGTTCGGTCATGTGGGGAGCCGGAGTCGCACTCGGATTCCCGCTGTTCATTTCGGCCGCTGGCGAAGGTGAAAACTCAGCTCGTCGCGTCTCGTTCGTGGCATCTTGGGGCTATGCGGCATTCTTGGCCGGCCCGCCCGTGCTTGGCTTGCTGGCCGACCAAATCGGCATGCTGACCATGTTCTATGTCATGGCGGCATTCATGATTATGGCGCTTTTCGCAGCCGGCACGGTGCGCAACAAACAACAGGACTAGGGAGTGCCGAGCACGGCGCGCTCGAAATCATTGAAGCTATCAATGATTTAGCGACGGGCTGCACGAAGGCCCCTGGTCGACGCCGTTAAAAAGAGAAACCCTCCCATCTCTGGGAGGGTTTCTTCCACCTGTGGTGGAGACTAGGGGAATCGAACCCCTAACCCCCTGCTTGCAAAGCAGGTGCTCTGCCAATTGAGCTAAGTCCCCGTAGATTCTTGCCGAAGCAATCATCCGTGGGCCTAGGAGGACTTGAACCTCCGACCTCTTCATTATCAGTGAAGCGCTCTAACCACCTGAGCTATAGGCCCGTTAGAGCCTTTTCGAGTTTAGACGATTAAGAGCGTTTGCTCAAACCGAGATTATTTTCATCACGGATGAGCGATCGCCGAAGCCTTTACTCTATCGGTTAGTTGTTGGTGAAACCAACCGATAGTCCGCCGGTGAACTTGGCGACGAGGTTGTAGATCAGCGCCCAGACTCCCGCGAGCACGGTGCCCACGATCATGTTGAACACCGAAAGGCCGAGCGCCGCGCTCATGGTGGCCGCAAAGTTGAAGGTTCCCTGCACGCCGCCTTCGGCACTGGTCAGGCCGACCGTCGCCAGCAGGTTGTTCAGGCTTGCGCCTAACCCGGTAAACGAAACGATGGCCCACAAGAAGATGAAGCCGATGATGGTGGCGACTCCGAGGGCGAGCGTGAGCATGAAGCCCATGCGCACAGCCGACCAGAAGTCGATCTGCACGAGCTTGAGTTTGACCTGCTTTACGGCAGGCGCTCCTTCACCTTTGGACTTGGTGCGAGTGAAGAATTTCTTGGCCATTACTCTTCTCCTTCTGCAGCATCCGTGGATTCTGCAACCACTGCGGTCGCTCCGGTGTCTGTCGACGCCTCGAGCAGTTCGTCGTTGGTCTCAAGATCTCTCTCGGAGTTCTTGGCTAGACCGATGACCGAGTCGCTCTCTTCGAAGCGAGCAAAGACCACGCCCATCGTGTCACGACCCTTGGCCGGAACCTCGGATACCGCTGACCTGACCACTTTACCGCTCTCAAGAACGACGAGCACCTCGTCGTCGTCGGTCACAATTTGAGCCCCGACCAGGTCGCCTCGCTTCTCTTCGAGCTTGGCTACCTTGATGCCGATACCGCCGCGGTTCTGCGGACGATACTGGTCGACGGAGGTGCGCTTTGCATAACCACCTTCGGTAACCACGAAGACATATGAACCTTCGACATCGTTGATTACCGTTGCTGACAGCAGACTGTCGCCTTCGCGGAAGTGCATACCGATGTTTCCGCTGGTGTCGCGACCCATCGGACGAAGGCTCTCGTCACTTGCCGAGAAGCGAATCGACATTCCCTTGCGTGAAACGAGCAGCAGGTCATCCTCTTCGGACGCGAGCATCGCCGAAACGAGTTCGTCGCCTTCGCGCAACTTGATGGCGATGATTCCACCGGTGCGCGGGGTGTCATAGGCCTCGAGTGAGGTCTTCTTGACCAGACCCTCGCGAGTGGCGAGCACCAGGTATGGGGCAACTTGGTAGTCGCGCATGTCGAGAACCTGTGCGATCTGCTCGTCCGGTTGAAGGGCGAGCAGGTTGGCAACGTGTTGACCCTTGGTGTCGCGACCGGCCTCGAGCACCTCATAGGCCTTGGCGCGATAGACGCGACCCTTGTTGCTGAAGAACAGCAGCCAGTGGTGAGTGGTCGTCACGAAGAAGTGCTCGACCACGTCATCGGCGCGCAGGTTGGCACCCTTGACGCCCTTGCCGCCGCGGTGTTGCTGGCGGTAGTTGTCGCTCTTGGTGCGCTTGATGTAGCCACCGCGAGTGAGCGAGATCACCATTTCTTCTTCAGGGATGAGGTCCTCGGCGTTCACGTCGCCGTCGAAGCCTGCCACAATCTGGGTGCGACGGTCATCGCCGTGACGCTTGACGATGTCGTCGAGCTCTTCGCTGATGATCTTCTTCTGACGCACTGGGTCGGCGATGATCGCCTTGAAGTCTATGATCTGAGCCTCGAGCTCGGCGGCCTCGTCGATGATCTTCTGACGCTCGAGGGCGGCCAGTTGGCGCAGCTGCATGTTCAAAATCGCGCGAGCCTGAAGCTCGTCGATCTTGAGCAGCTCCATCAGTCCGTCGCGAGCCTCTTCGACCGTTGCGCTCTTGCGAATCAGTGCGATCACCGCGTCTAGTGCGTCGAGGGCCTTGAGGTAACCGCGCAAGATGTGTGCGCGCTCTTCTGCCTTGCGCAGACGGAACTGGGTGCGACGAACGATCACTTCGATCTGGTGGTTGATCCAGTGGGTGATGAATCCGTCGATGCTCAGGGTGCGAGGCACTCCGTCGACCAGGGCGAGCATGTTCGCGCTGAAGTTCTCTTGAAGCGGGGTGAGCTTGTAGAGGTTGTTCAGAACGACGCGGGCAACCGCATCCTTCTTTAGGACGATCACCAAACGCTGACCGGTGCGGCCCGAGGTTTCGTCGCGGATGTCGGCGATGCCCTGCAGGCGACCCTCCTTGACGAGCTCGGCGATCTTCAGCGCGAGGTTGTCTGGGTTGACCTGATAAGGCAGTTCGGTGACCACGAGGCAGGTGCGGTTGTGAATCTCTTCGACGTTGACAATCGCTCGCATTGTGATCGAACCACGACCGGTGCGATAGGCGTCTTCGATTCCTCGGCGACCAAGGATGGTGGCTCCGGTCGGAAAGTCGGGACCCTTGATGCGTGCGATGAGTGCTTCGAGCAGTTCTTCGCGGGTGGCGTCTGGGTTAGCCAGCGCCCACTGGGCGCCTTCGGCGACTTCGCGAAGGTTCTGTGGCGGAATGTTGGTTGCCATACCGACAGCAATACCAATCGATCCGTTGACCAGAAGGTTCGGAAAACGGCTCGGCAGAACGGTTGGCTCTTGGGTGCGACCATCGTAGTTGTCTTGGAAGTCGACGGTTTCTTCGTCGATGTCGCGCACCATCTCCATGGCGAGCGGAGCCATGCGGCACTCGGTGTATCGAGGCGCAGCAGCGGGGTCGTTGCCCGGTGAGCCGAAGTTTCCTTGGCCGGAAACCAGCGGATAACGCAGGTTCCAGTCTTGCACCAGGCGAACGAGGGTGTCATAGATTGCGCCGTCGCCGTGCGGGTGGTATTGACCCATCACGTCACCGACCACGCGGGAACACTTGCTGAACTGCTTGTCTGGGCGGTATCCGCCGTCGAACATCGCATAGACCACGCGGCGGTGCACTGGCTTCATGCCGTCGCGAACGTCCGGCAGCGCTCGTCCGACGATAACGCTCATCGCGTAGTCGAGGTAAGACCGCTGCATTTCGGTCTGAAGGTCAACCTGTTCGACGTTGTCGATCAGTTGTTCTGGTTCTGGAGTCTTGTCGTCTGCCATTTTGTTCTCGTTTCTTCGCGGCCTAGATGTCTAGGAAGCGAACATCCTTGGCGTTGCGTTGAATAAAGGTTCGGCGGCCTTCGACATCGTCACCCATCAGTGTGCTGAAGATTTCGTCGGCTAGGGCAGCGTCGTCGAGCGTGACTTGCAGCAGGGTGCGGCGGTTCGGGTCCATGGTGGTGGCCCAAAGTTCGTCGTAGTCCATCTCTCCAAGACCCTTGTAGCGCTGGATCGAGTTTTCCTTGGGAATCTTCTTGCCGGCAGCCTGGCCCGAGGCGAGCTTCTCATCGCGCTCGGCGTCGGAGTAGACGTATTCGTGTTCGGCGTTCGACCACTTGATGCGATACAGCGGCGGCTGCGCGAGATAGACATAGCCGTGCTCAATCAGCGGGCGCATGTAGCGGAACAGCAGGGTGAGAATCAAGGTGCGGATGTGCTGACCGTCGACATCGGCGTCGGCCATCAAAACGCACTTGTGATAGCGAATCTTGGCGATGTCGAAGTCTTCGCCGATGCCGGTGCCGAACGCAGTGATCAGAGCCTGCACCTCGGTGTTGGCGAGAGCTCGGTCGAGGCGCGCACGCTCGACGTTGAGGATCTTTCCGCGCAGCGGAAGAATCGCCTGGGTCTCTGGGTTGCGACCGCGAACCGCCGAACCGCCGGCCGAGTCACCCTCAACGATGTAGATTTCGCTGAGCTTCGGGTCGCGGCTAGAGCAGTCACGCAGTTTGCCAGGCATGCCGCCCGACTCGAGAAGACCCTTGCGTCGGGTCGCCTCACGAGCCTTGCGTGCAGCCTGACGTGCCGTAGCCGCCTGGATGGCTTTGCGGATGACGTCTTTGGCGAGGCTCGGGTTGCGCTCTAGCCAGTCGCCGAGTTGTTCGTTGACGATCTTCTGAACGAAGGCCTTGGCCTCGGTGTTGCCGAGCTTGGTCTTGGTCTGACCCTCGAACTGAGGCTCACTCAACTTGACCGAGATAACTGCGGTCAAGCCTTCGCGGCAGTCGTCACCGGTTAGGTTTTCGTCTTTCTCTTTCAAGAGGTTGGTGTTGCGAGCGTATTTGTTGAGCAAGCTGGTCAACGCCGCACGGAAACCCTCTTCATGGGTTCCACCCTCGTGGGTGTTGATCGTGTTGGCATAGGTGTGAACGCTCTCGTTGTAGGCGTTGGTCCACTGCATGGCGATCTCGACCGACATGTTCTTTTCTTTGGTCTCTGCCTCGAACGAGATGATCTCGTTGTGCACGAGCTCGGTCTTCTTCGAAGAGTTCAAGAACTCGACGTAGTCCATCAGGCCGCGCTCATAGAGGTAGGTGACTTCACGGCCGCTGCGCTCATCCTTGAGGCTGATTTGAAGACCCTTGTTCAAGAAACACATCTGCTGGAATCGAGCGCGAAGGGTTTCGTAGTCGAACTCGATGGTTTCGAAGATTTCACCGTTCGGCTCGAACTCGATCATGGTTCCGGTGGTGTCGGTTGCAGGGCCCTGCGCCAGCGGCGCGTCTGGTACACCGTTCTGGTAGCTCTGGGTCCAGAAGTGACCTTCGCGTGCAACAGCCACGCGCAACTTGGTCGAAAGAGCGTTCACCACGGATGCACCCACACCGTGCAGACCACCCGACACCGCGTATCCGCCACCACCGAACTTTCCACCGGCGTGGAGGATGGTCAGAACGACCTGAACGGTCGAAATCTTTTCGGTTGGGTGTTCAGAAACCGGGATGCCGCGGCCGTTGTCTTGAACGCGGATCCAGCCGCCCTTGGTGATGGTGACATTGATGAGGTCACAGTAGCCAGCTAGAGCTTCGTCAACGGAGTTGTCGACGATTTCATAAACGAGGTGATGCAGACCCCTCGGACCGGTGGAACCGATGTACATTCCAGGGCGTTTGCGAACCGCTTCGAGCCCTTCGAGCACCTGGATATTTCCGGCGTCGTAGTTATTTTCGGGTGCTGACATATTCAGTTAGTGCTCCTTGTTTTAGCTGGGTTAGGCCCACACAACCGCGACCACGAGAGCCGACTTAAATCGGGGGTGACTAACGCTCTAATTCTACCTTTGGGAGCGACATTTAACTGGGATATCCACAACGAGTCGATGGCCCGTTTTACCGCGTATTTACGCGGAAGTTGAAGATTTTTAAGGTCTCATTTCGGACACGTTTTCGGGTTTACCCGTAGGTGTCTCGCGGACCGCGTCCGGGCACCGATCTCGGGCCCTTTTTCCACGACGGAGCCTCGGGCGCGAGCATCTTGACCGAGGTGATTTTTAGCTCGGCGAAGTCGGCGTTGAGTCGCTCGAGAATAGCCTCAGACATCATCCTCAACTGTGTCGCCCAGGCCGTCGAACGGCAGCGAATCGTGAGGGTTCCATCGACCAAATCTTCTGGAATCGAGTTCGCCGCGGTGTCGGCTCCGACCACCTCGGCCCACTTCACGTGGAGCTCAGCCTCGGCCATTTCGGTGCTCCAACGAAAGTCGCTGACCAGCGCATCCACCGAAGAAATCGCCGAAACAGGGTCGCGCCCGGCCTCGAATGGCTTCGACTTGGCCTTGGCCGCCTTCTCTTCGATGCGCTTCTGGTCGCGATGCACTCGCTTGCCGGCCGAGATCTCGCGCATGCGCCAATAAAACTCTTGGGCAAAATCCTTCGCGCTAGACACGCTCGACCACCGCCTGTTTAACGCTGAAGCCTGTGGCGTTCAAAATCTCGGGCACGTCCTCGGCAACGGCGGCGGTAATCAACACCTGTTCATTGTCGGCAACCAGCTCGGCCAAACGCAAGCGCCGACCGGCATCTAGTTCGGCAAAAACATCATCGAGAATCAGCACCGGGTCGCCGGTCTTGGTCTCGGTGCGCAATAACTCAACGGATGCGAGGCGCAAGGCAAGCGCATACGACCAGGTTTCGCCGTGGCTCGCGTAGCCCTTGGCCGGCAGATCGCCGAGCGTCATGACGAGGTCGTCGCGCTGCGGGCCAACCAGGGTCAGCCCTCGCTCGAGTTCCTTCGGGCGAATCGCCTCGAGACGTTTTGCAAACAGGGTGGCAATCGAATCGCGGTCGGCATCGGTTAAAAACTCGAGTGCCTCGTCGTCGTTGTCATCATCGAATCTGGTGGGCACCTTGTCACCGACCAGTGACGAGCGATAGAGCAAACTGGGCTCGTTGTTGGCCGTTGCGATCTTTTGATAGGCGGCATAGAGGTGTGGTTGAAGCAAGGTCATGATCGATATGCGAGCCGAAATGATTTCGGTGCCGTATTGCACGAGCGACGCATCCCAGGCGTCGAGGGTGCTGAGAGCAGAGCCTGTGGTCTTGGTCGCCTTGGCAGACTTGAGTAGAGCGTTTCGCTGTTTGAGCACTCGCTCGTAATCGGCATAAACGCCAGCCATGCGCGGACGGTATTGCACCACAAGCTCGTCGATGAACGCACGTCGGTTCGTTGGGTCGCGTCGAACGATGTCGATGTCTTCGGGGGCGAAGGTGACCGACTGAATCACACCGACGATGTCGCGCACCCGGGGCAAGTCGGCCTTGTTGATTCGCGCCTTGTTCTTGCCCTCTCGATTCAGTTCGAGTTCGAGATAAACGTCGCGGGCTTCGCTCGACACCATCGCGCGGATGATCGCCGACGGCGCTTGGTTTTTGATCAGTGGCAAATAGCCCGAGACACGGTGCGAGCTGAGCGAACTCAGGTAGCGAATCGCCTCGACCAGATTGGTTTTGCCCTGCCCGTTGATGCCGACCAGCAGGTTTATGCCGGGTTCGAATGCGACCTCGGCGGTCTCGTAATTGCGAAAAGAGGCGAGGGTTAGATGCTTTACAAACATCGCCCTCGCCCCTTCGCTCGATTAAATCGGTATTCTCCTCAACCCTTGGGTTGCGGTGACTACTTTTCCGACTTGACGACCGCGTGGCCACCGAACTGGTTGCGCAGAGCCGCAACGGCCTTCATGGCTGGGGAGTCGTCTTGACGGCTTGCGAAACGCGCAAACAGGGATGCGGTGATCGCAGGCATTGGCACGGCTTCGGCGATTGCCTCTTCGATGGTCCAACGGCCTTCGCCCGAGTCGTTCACGTAACCCTTGATGTTGTCTAGGTTCGGGTCCTCCTCGAGTGCGCGAACCAGAAGGTCGAGCAACCAGGAGCGAACCACGGTGCCGCGCTGCCAAGCAGCGAACGTGCCGTGCACATCCTTGATGATGCTCTTCTTCTCGAGAAGCTCGTAGCCCTCGGCGAACGACTGCATCATTCCGTATTCGATGCCGTTGTGCACCATCTTGGCGTAGTGTCCAGCGCCGGTGTCACCAACGTGCACGAAGCCCTCTTCACGCTTACCCTCTGGACGAAGTGCGTCGAAGATCGGCATGGCGCGCTCGACCAGCTCGGCCGGGCCACCGACCATGAGGCCGTAGCCGTTCTCGAGTCCCCAAACACCACCGGAGACACCACAGTCGAGGTATCCGATGCCATGTGGCGCGAGTTCTTCGGCGTGACGAATGTCGTCGCTGAAGCGAGAGTTTCCACCCTCGATGATAAGGTCGCCTGGCTCCAGGTGCTTGACGAGTTCGTTGATAACGTCGTCGGTCGGCTGGCCGTGAGGAACCATCACCCAAACGGTGCGTGGGGTGGGTAGTGCCTGAACTAGATCGGCAATGGTGTCGACGTCTGAAACGTCACGACTACGGGCGTATCCGGTAACTTCGACGCCGTTCTTGCGAAGACGGGAGCGCATGTTGCCGCCCATCTTGCCAAGACCAATGAGACCAATGTGCATGTGTTTGCCTTTCAAAAAGGGTTAGCGGTTAAGCAGGTTAGGTTGAAGCAGGTAGCGATATGTATCGCTATCGGTCTTTTCCTTCGAGCCGTGGCTCGTGATCAAAACCGGTCCCGGCTTATTTGGATCGTTGTTTGAGGTGAAGCCGACCTTCACGAACTCACTGTGAACCCCCGATAGCCCCTCGAGGAGGAACTGCGGCTTTAGTGATACAACGATTTCTTTACCTGTGAGCTCTGCACTGATGCTCTCGGATGCTTGAGCAGTTTCGTTGCCGCTTGCGTCAAGCGTCACCGTTCCGTCAACAAAGTCAAATTTGATTGGTGCCTCACGTTCCAGCACCAGTCCAACTCGTTTGGTCGAGTCGACCAGATCGGATGTGGTGAGGATTGCGAAGTTTTCGATCTCGGCCGGAAAGAGGGACTTGACTGGAGGGAAGGTGCCCTTCATCAAGATCGTGGTGACCGAGCGGTTGTTGGCCGAGAAACCGATGATCTCTTTTTCGCCTTCTGCGGCTAGCCCGATTGAGATGTCGCCCTGGTGGCTAAAGTTTTTTGCCACTTCACCAAGGATGCGCGAAGGCACTAGTGAGGTGTTGCCGACAGCTTCTGGCTTCGGCTTCCAGGAAACCTCGCGCATTGCAACGCGGTAGCGGTCGGTGGCAAGAAGAGTTAGTGACTTATCTCCAGCTTCAACGAGAACGCCATTCAGCTGAGGCGTGACGTCTTCTTTCGACACCGCTGGCAGCACCTGAGCAACCGCGTGCTGGAAGTCTTCGCCAGCAACAACACCGGCAACCGGAGGCATTTCTGGAAGTGGTGGGTAGGTTTCGATCGGCATGGTCGCCAGGTTGAACTTTGCGGCGCCGCACTTGACCGATACTTTGCTGTTTTCGAGGATGAACTCGACAGGAGCGTTTGGAAGCTTGTTGGCGATTTCGTTGAGTAGTCGACCCGAAACTAGCACTCGGCCGGAGGTTTCGACCTTGGCCACGATCTCTACCTGGGCCGAAACCTCGTAGTCGAATACCGATAGGCGAAGTGCGTTTGCGTCAGCCTCAATCAAGATGCCGGTAAGAATCAGCATTGGAGCTCGCTGTGGAAGCAAACGACTAACGAAAGATACGGCTTCGCTCAGGGCGTCGCGGTTTACTTGAAACTTCACTTGTCACCAGTCTTTGGTTGAGGAGTCGAAAGATATCGTCTAGGTAAAGTCTGCCACAAATTGGTTCCTGCCTGCCGCAGAAGGGGAATCGTTATGGGCCGATCTAAATTTCTTTATTTAAAGAATTTTCTTATTAACCCCTGTGGAAAATGTGGATAACTCTGTGGAGGCCAGTAATTCACTAAAAACTACAACGGTGAAAGATGTATACACAGTTGTGCAGAAATCTGTGGATAAGTCAGTGGGTTGTGAATTGGGTTCGAACTTCTTCTACCCATAACCCCAGTAATTCACTGAATTTGATGGGTTTTCTACAGTTATCCACAGCTTTTTGAACATAAAGCCAGGTGGGTCGTTAATCGGCTGTTTAGTGAAGAAACTGCGGGTGAATACCTGGTGAATCGATCTAATGCCCCGAAGTCAGGCCACCGATGGTGGTCGAGTGACTAGTAACTACGGTGTTCGCTACGAATCCGGTTCATGATCTCGGAAACGTGGTTATAGACGTGGCGCCGTTCCTTCATCCAGTCGGCAACCTTTCGGTTTGCATACATCACGGTGGTGTGATCACGGTTGCCGAATAGCTGGCCAATCTTAGGCAGCGAAAGGTTTGTCATCTCGCGACAGAGATACATGGCAATCTGGCGGGCCATCGCAATTGCAGCGGTGCGTGAGTTTCCAACGATCTCGTCGACGGTTATCTTGTAATAGCTGGCCACCGCGTTGATGATTTCGATCGGAGCAATCACCGTATCCTCGTTGGCCGGGGCGACATCCTTGAGCACCGTCTGAACCAAAGCCATGTCGACCTGTTTGCGGCTGAGATTGGCATAGGCAGTCACGCGGATGAGCGTTCCTTCTAGTTCACGAACGTTAGAGGTAACTCGCTCGGCAATGTAGGCCAAGATTTCATCTGGGATGCGGATCTTCTCTAGTTCGGCCTTCTTGCGAAGAATTGCTATGCGGGTTTCAAGCTCCGGTGCCTGGATGTCGACTCGCAGTCCCCATTCGAACCTAGAAAGCATTCGGTCTTCAAATCCGTTTAGGTCCTTGGGCGGAACGTCACAGGTGATGACTACCTGCTTGTTGGCATCGTGAAGCGCGTTGAAGGTGTGGAAGAAGGCCTCTTGAGTCTGGTCTTTTCCTTGTAAGAACTGGATGTCGTCGATCAGTAACACGTCGATGTCCCTGTATTCGCTTAGGAACGAGGCCGATCGGTTGTTCTGAATCGCGTTGATGAAGTCGTTGGTGAACTCTTCGCTCGAAACGTAGCGAACCTTGAAACGTGGGTAGAGGCTAAGCGCGTAGTGGCCGATTGCGTGCAGTAGGTGGGTCTTGCCCAGGCCTGAGTTGCCATATATAAACAAGGGGTTGTAGGCCTTGGCCGGACTCTCGGCTACGGCAAATGCTGCGGCACGGGCGAAGATGTTGGTAGAACCCATCACGAAGTTCTCAAAGGTGTACTTGTGGTTGAGTCTCGACTCGAAGGGTTGCCCGGTGCGACTCGAGCTGGCCGGGGCACCGCCAGACATCGCTGGCAGGGATGACCCGATTTCCTCATCCGCGATTGAAGACTGCGGTGAGGCGACCACGGTGGGCGAATAGTTCTCGGCGATCGTTGTGTTGACCACCACTGCAAACGACTTCACGCCAGACTGCTCGGCGACGTTGTAGAGGGTGTCGCCGACGATGTCGCGCATTCGCTGCTCGAATACCGAGCGGGTCATCTCGTTTGGCACCTCGAGATAAAGGGTGTCTCCGATGATGCCTTTCACGGCAGCCAGCTGGGCAAATCCCATCATGGATGCGGTGACGCGCTCGTCCTTCTCCAGGGCAGACAGGGCGCGAAGCCACAGATTTACTGCCGCGCTCTCTTCTGCCATCTCGGTCCCCTGCTTGGTGAGTTTTCCACAATCTTAGGTGGATGTGGAGAAAGTGTGGATAACTTTCTTTCACGCCTGTGCATAAGCACTTTTGACTGCGGAAATTACGTACCGAGTTATTCAAGTGAAATTCACCACCAAATTGCAAATTGTGTCGGTGTGTCATCTTTTTTGGAGCCGGCTTGGGGTCAACTTTTTGAGTCCGAGAGTGGCTTCGCGACTTGTCTACCCCGGAGGAGGAACAGAGGATGTGTGTTTCGGGTCGAGCTGGACGAATCTTATTGCCGTGATTAGCCAAAACTTTTTCTGCAAAAACTTGACCTGATCGGCTAATTTGGCGTAGTTTTAACAGGTTGCTCGGTGTGAGGCTTGCCGAGCGAGAAATCTAAAGTCGGTCTTCCGGCACCATCGAATGCCTCACCAATAAGTTTTTGGAGTGATCACCAATGACCAAGCGTACTTTCCAGCCGAACAACCGTCGTCGTGCAAAGACCCACGGTTTCCGTCTGCGCATGAAGACCCGTGCCGGTCGCGCCATCCTGGCCGCTCGCCGTCGCAAGGGCCGCGTCGAGCTTTCGGCCTAAGCCACCTAGCTTGCTCGCTCGCGCGAACCGACTGACCGATTCAGAACAGTTCCGCTCGACAATCAAGAGCGGACACCGTTTCGGCAGCAACCATCTAGTCATCTACCTAAAGCGGGATGAGACCTCGTCTCATGCCCGCTTTGGTTTTATCGTGGGCAAGACGGTTGCGGGGGCCGTCGGCAGAAACCTGGTCAAGCGCAGGTTGCGAGCCTTGGCGCGAGAAGTGCTGGCACAGCATCCCGGTGGATTTGACCTCGTGGTTCGAGCACAGTCGGGTGCTGCCGAGCTCGATTGGAATAGACTTCGAGAAGAGTTCTTGGGCACAACCGAGAACGCACTGTCAAAGGTTTTCGAGCGATGAAGTTTTTGGAAACGATCTGGCTTTTGCCCAGAAACGCTTTCATTTTGTTCATCCTCGGGTGGCGAAAGGCGATCTCACCTTTATACGGTGACGTCTGTCGCTATTACCCCACTTGCTCTGCCTATGGCCTCGGCCAGGTTCAGCAGCGGGGACTGGTTTTGGGATCGCTTCTCACGGCCTGGCGCATTCTGCGATGCAATCCGTTTTCGCAGGGCGGCGTCGAGCACGTGAAGCCCGGTTCGGGTCACTTCCACGTGGCTCCGAACGGGTTGGTGGTTTCACGGGTTGGTGTCAACAAGGATGTTCACCAGCACTAAAGCCGTGGATGCGGGCCCTAAGGCTTGTATTTACTGCTTGACATAACTAAATGCTTTTCCCGCAAGCCGGTGGGATCTAAAGAGAGGGTATCTCGTGCCAGATATCTTGTGGCCGATCAAGTGGCTCGTTGAGCTAGTTTTGGTGGCTTTCCATAACCTATTCACTTTCCTCGGCCTCGAGAGCGGCGACGGCCTCACCTGGGTCCTCGCGATCGTCGGACTCGTGCTGATCGTGCGCACCGCGCTCATCCCGCTGTTCGTGCGACAGATCAAGAGCCAGCGCGGAATGGTTCTATTGCAGCCAGAACTGCAGAAGTTGCAGAAGAAGTACAAGGGCAAGACCGACCAGGATTCGCGCAAGGCTTTTGCCGAAGAGCAGATGGCTCTCTATAAGAAGACTGGTTCGAACCCGCTTTCGTCGTGTTTGCCGCTTCTGGCTCAGATGCCAATCTTCATGGGACTCTTCTTCGTTTTGAATGAAGCCCAATACGGCAGGGCCGGAGTCGGCCTGTTGACCCTTGACCTCTCTAGGGAGTTTGCCAGCGCGAGTTTCTTCGGAGCGCCACTCAGCGAGACCTTCCTCACTGCCTCAAGCATCGAGGTTCAAATCTTGGCAGCCACCATGGTTGTTTTGATGACCGCATCCCAGTTCATAACTCAGCGCCAGATCATCTCGAAGAACCAGACCCCGGCCAATCTGCAGAACAGCCAATACATGCAGACCCAAAAGATCATGCTGTGGCTGTTTCCGATCATGTTCGCCATCTCGGGTGTCTCCTTCCCTCTCGGTGTCATGTTCTACTGGCTCGTCTCCAACTTCTGGACCATGGGTCAGCAGTACGTTGTCATCAAGCGCATGCCAACGCCAGGTTCTCTCGCCTATGACCAGCGCCAGGCCAAGCTGGCCGCCAAGGGCAAGCTGACCGGACCAGAGGTAATCGCAGAGGGCGAAGCAGTGGCCGAAGTCAAGCCAGAACCAAAGGGACAGCGCGTTCAGCCTTCCCGCAAAAAGCCTAAGAAGAAGTAGGGATCATGACCGAAGAACGAAACATCAACGAAGTCGAGCTCGACGAAGCCGCCGCAACCGACTCACTTGAAAAAGTTGACACAAACGCCGACTCCGACGCCCGAGCTGATGCAGATGCCGAGCCTAATGGCGATGCAGAGAGTTCTGACTCGGCAGATCGCGAACCTCGAAGCGTGAAGGCACTCGAGGAAGAAGGCGACATAGCTGCCGACTACCTCGAAGAACTCCTCGACATTTTCGACCTGGATGGTGACATCGACATCGACGTTCGTCAGGGTCGCGCATACTTGGCCATCTCCAGTGAGGATCCAGACAGCAACCTTTCGCTGATCTCTGAGCCCGACACCGTAGAGGCACTTCAAGAACTTACTCGTCTCGCCGTGCAGGTCAAGACCAACTCGTTTAGCCGTCTGATCTTGGATGTTGGTGGTTCGCGCCAGAAGCGCGCCGATGACCTTGCCCGCATCGTGAACCGCATCATCGACAAGGTCAAAGACCAAGGTGAAGCCGTGCACATGAAGCCAATGTCGTCGTACGAGCGCAAGATCGTGCACGACCTGGTGTCTGGCGCCGGACTGGTTTCAGAGTCCGAAGGCGAAGGCAAAGACCGCCACATCGTTGTCAAGCCCGCCTAGTTATCGGCTTCTAGCGGCATAGCGGGCGAAGGTTTCACGTGAAACATGAGTGAAGACATCGAGTTCTCGCCGGAAGCTGAGCCAGCCGTAGCCGCTGTAATCTTTGGCGATCGCCTAGACCTAGCCCGCAGGTATGCAGCGCTCCTCATCCGCGACAGCGACACCCTTGGCCTGCTCGGCCCGCGTGAGATGCCGAAACTGTGGAGTCGTCACATCCTCAACTCGGCCGTGGTGAGCGAACTGGTTCCCGATGGCGTGACGGTCGCCGATGTGGGGTCTGGCGCTGGTCTTCCTGGAATCCCAATGGCGATTGCTCAGCCGAATGCCCACTTCACCTTGATCGAACCGATGGAACGACGAAGCGATTGGCTCAAAGCAGTCGTAGCGGAACTCGGCCTCGAGAACGTTTCCGTTCTTCGTGCACGCGCCGAAGAGGTTGGTGAGGTTTTTGATTTGGTTACCGCTCGGGCGGTTTCTGCTTTGCCGAAACTGCTCAGACTCACGGTGCCTTTGACTCGCCACGGGGGAGCAATCATCGCGCTCAAGGGCAGCAAAGCTGCCGAAGAGATCGAGGAAGCCAAAAAGTTGTCAAAAAAGCTGAAAATTGCGGGTTTCGAGGTTATCCACACCGGGGCTCAGATTCTCGATGAAACGACTTTGGTGGTGCGCACTGCGCTAATCTGATTCAGAGATGACTAACACTTCTGACTCCGAAAAAGCTCAAACCGCTGCTCAAACGGCGTCAATTGGTGCAGATGCGGCAGCAAACTCTCGTAAATCTCCCGCTGAAACCAGCGCTATAACGCCTGCCACGGTGGTTCCGGGACATGGGTATCCCGCAGATCGATTGGAAACCAGCCCCGAATCTACAGGCTGGAGAGCCTCTGGTGCAGGCTCGACTTCACTTGGTACGACCGGAAAACTTATGGAGGTTTCACGTGAAACATTCCGATAGTTACACGGGCGATTCGCCTATTGGACGCGAACTGAGCCAGAACCTGGCTCGCCTACACAAACTCGATTCCCTTCACTTCCCGAAGCCTCGGAACACTCGCATCTTCACGATCTCCAACCAAAAGGGTGGCGTAGGCAAGACCACTACCGCCGTCAATATCGCTTCAGCACTAGCCTCAAAGGGTCTTCGCGTGCTAGTAATCGACCTAGACCCTCAGGGGAATGCGTCCACTGCCCTGGGAATCGATCACAGGGCCAATGTGCAGAGCATTTACGAGGTGCTCATCGACGGAATCCCCTTGGAGCAGGTCGTAAAGGTTTCACCCGACGCCCCTGGTTTAACCTGCGTTCCAGCCACGATTCACCTCACCGGTGCGGAACTTGAGCTCGGACAGCTGGAAAATCGCGAATATCGCCTGAAAGCGGCTATTCAGACATATCTCGACACCTCGGTAGTAGTTCCTGACTACATCTTCATCGATTGCCCACCTAGCCTCGGGTTGCTAACGATCAACGCCTGGACGGCCGCGACAGAAGTCTTGGTGCCCATCCAATGCGAGTTTTATGCTCTCGAGGGTGTGGAGCAGCTGCAAACCTACATCACGCGCATCCGCAGTCTTCTGAACCCACGGCTTCAGGTCAGCACCGTTCTGCTTACCATGTATGACAATCGGACTCGCTTGTCTGCCGATGTCGCAGAAGAGGTGCGGTCGTACTTCCCGAAGGAAACACTTGCGACCGTCATCCCTAGATCGGTTCGAGTCTCTGAAGCCCCGTCTTATGGAAAAACCGTGGTCACCTATGACCGCAAATCACCTGGCGCAATCTCTTATTTAGAGGCTGCCGCCGAAATTGCATTCCGAGGAGAGCAAAATGGCAGATAGAAAAGGCGGCCTAGGCCGCGGCATCGGCGCACTGATTCCAACCGCAGAGGCACCAGGTCAGCGACCGATTGACGTGTTCTTCGCCGGAAGCGGCGACCAATACCCTTCCAACGGAGAAGACCGTGATTCGCAGGGCCAACGAGACGGTGATCAAAACTCGGACGGTCTGCTGGCGGTTCCAGGAGCATCCTTCGCCTATCTCGAACTCGACTCGATCACCCCAAACCCCAAGCAGCCTCGCGCCGTATTCGAGCCAGAAGCCTTCGCCGAACTCGTGCACTCGATTCGCGAACTGGGCGTGCTGCAGCCGATCGTGGTTCGCCCAATGGGGGAGCAGGACGGCCAACCACGCTACGAGCTCATCATGGGCGAGCGACGCCTCCGCGCCAGCAAAGAAGCCGGCCTCAGCAACATCCCAGCGGTCATCCGTGACACCGCTGACGAGAACCTGCTTCGTGACGCCCTGCTTGAGAACCTGCACCGCGCAGACCTTAACCCTCTCGAAGAGGCGAGCGCCTATCAGCAATTACTGGAGGACTTCGGCATCACCCAGGATGAGCTTGCCGAGCGCATCGGGCGGTCTCGTCCGCGCATCACCAACACTATTCGTCTTCTGAAGCTGCCCGCCTCGGTTCAGCGACAGGTTGCGGCAGGCGTTCTTAGTGCCGGCCACGCGCGCGCACTCTTGGCACTCCCGGACGAAGCCACCATGGTTGCGATGGCATCCAAAGTTGTCAGCCAGGGACTCTCGGTTCGTGGCGTTGAAGAGCTGGTTGCCCTGACTCGTCCGAAAGACGAGCGCGGTAAGATCAAGGCCGGCACAGGACAGGATGCGCTCAAATCGCTCGCTAACCAGGTCGGCGACCAGCTGAGTACCAAGGTCAAGATCTCGTTGGGTCGCGGCAAGGGCGTTATGGCCATCGAGTTCGGCAGCATCGCCGATCTCTACCGCATCCTCGATGAAATGGGCATCGAGCGCGAGCAGCACTAATCGCCTCAAGCGTTCAGCGCACAACCGTGAACGTCTAAGACTTGCCGGCGGTTCGCACGGATAATCTTTTTATGTCAAGCAGTATTTTACAAGTGACTGGGCTAAACAGCTCGGCACCGGGCGTGGTCAAGCAACAGCGCTTTTGCTCAGGCTAAACTTGGTGAAGGTGCGCTGGGAAGTCTGGTCGGCAGGGGTAACTCCCTTGATCCTCGACCAATCGAAAGGCTCTTATGGTCAACTTTTTCCGCGTCGAACGGAACGCCGCACTTCTGCTACTCGTAGCGGCCATCGCTGGTCTGATCACTGCCAACTCCCCCTTGGCCAGCGCTTTTGACGTTTTACGTGAAACAAAGCTTGGATTCGAAGCGGTTCACCTGAATCTGAGCATCGTGAACTGGCTGGGTGAGTTCTTTATCGCCGGCTTTTTCCTGTTGATTGGGCTCGAGCTAAAGCGTGAGTTCACAACCGGAGCATTCAAAAACAGGTCGGCACTGATGATTCCAGGTCTCGCAGCCCTTTTCGGCGCTGTCGTGCCCGCTTTCATCTTCTCCCTTCTCGTTTCTGGGCCACAGGCAGCCGGCTGGCCGATTCCTATGGCCACCGACGTCACATTCGCGCTAGCCGTCTTTGCCGTCTTCGGGTCGGCCTTCTCCAAGTCGGCAAGAGTGTTTCTGTTGTCCTTTGCAGTTATCGACGACGTGATTGCCATCGTCGTCATCGCACTCTTTCTGGGCTCGGGGCTCGATGTGGTTTGGTTGCTGCCGGCAGCGGCATCCTTTGCCCTATTTGCCTATGCCGCCCGAAAGAACCCCATCCTGGCAGCGATTTTGGGGCTCGCAGCCTGGTATTTCACATATCGGCTCGGGATTCAGCCAGCCGTGGCGGGTGTAGTGCTCGGCCTGTTGGTGCCGTTCGATCGAGTTGAAAAACTGGAACACCGGATTCATCCGTGGGTTAGCGTGCTCATCCTGCCCGTTTTTGCCTTTTTCGCGGCTGGCGTCTCGATTTCTGGTGGTCTGATGATCGGATCCGCGGTCACCATCGCCATTCTTCTTCGCCCTGTGGGCAAAGTCATCGGCATCAACCTTGGCGTTGTGCTTGGCAAACTTTTGGTGCGCGGTGAAGCATTCACTGATCTGCGTCCAACCGACTACCTACGTTTATCGATTCTGGGAGGCATCGGATTCACGGTTGCGTTGCTGATTGGTTCATCCGTTTATGCCAAGGATGCGGCAACGCTGACCGAATCGACCATCGCAACTCTTGCGGCTCTGGCCATTTCGGCGGTTCTAGGAGCGATTGCGCTTTCTACGCGTAAAAAGGCCTAGCCGCCCAGCGTTCGGGCGCGCCGTAAGAGCATGAGGCAGCTAAAACCGAGAAAAAGGTCTAGCCGCGTCCGCGGATTGCTGCTTCGGCGAGGCTCAGATAAACCTGGCCGAGCGAGTGTCCGGCAGCGGTGACCGCCTGAGGCAGCAGAGAAGTCTCGGTTAGACCGGGCAAAACGTTTGCCTCGAGGAACCAAGCGATGCCCTTTTTGTCGACGATCATGTCGATGCGAGACAAGTGGCGCAGGCCAAGGGTCTCGTGAACGAGAATCGCCATGTTTGCGGCCCGTTCTGCCACGGTCTTTTTGAGGCGTGCAGGCACGAAATACTCGGTTTCACCGGCGGTGTAGCGCTCCTGATAGCCAAAGTGACCGGTTGTCGGCACCACTTCAACCGCAGGAAGGGCAATCGGACCCGCTCCGAGGTCAATCACGCTGATCGCGAGTTCGGTTCCCTCGACAAAACGCTCGATGATCGCCACATCGCAGTAAACATAGGCATCGATCATGGCTCGCGACAGCTCGTCGCGTTTGCGCACGATGGTCACGCCTTGAGCCGACCCGCTCTTTGCAGGCTTGACAACCAGCGGCAAGGCCAGGGATGCTGTCACAGCCTGCAGCACCCCATCCGCGTCAAGTTCACGGAAGGTGTCTTTGGGCAAGGTGATCGACGGAGGCGTTTGAACGCCGGCCTGAGCGACCAGAATCTTCGCTATCGACTTGTCCCAGGCTAGGCGGGCTGCGGGTGCGGTTGCACCCACGAAAGGCACGCCGGTCAGCGCGAGAATGTCGCGAAGAGCGCCATCTTCGCCGGATGCGCCGTGCAGGGTCGGCCAGATGACGTCAGGCTTGTCCTTCTTGATGTTGCTTAGCAGGTCGCTGTCTGGCTCGCGAAGGATGACTGTTGCACCGGCTTCGGTGAGCGCATCCGCCACTCGACGGCCCGATTTGAGCGATATTTCGCGTTCGTGCGAGATTCCACCCGCCAAAACTTGAATCTTGAGTCCCTTTTGCACGCGGTTCTTCGGAATCACTTCTTGCCTCCCTTGGCGAAAGTGTCGAGTAGCTCGGTTTGCAGGTTTATTACGTTCGCTAAGCGCTTGATGCCCACCTTGATGTTCTCAGGGGTTGGGAACGAATAGCAAATGCGAAGTTTGTCTTGACCCGTGCCGTCGCCATAGAACGCGGTGCCTGGCGTGTAGGCCACCAATTCCTTGACGGCCAGCGGCAGCATCGCCTTCGAGTCGATGCCCTCTGGCAGAGTTATCCACAGGTAGAAGCCACCATCCGGGCGGGTTGTGGATAACTTCGGCAGGTATTCAGCCATGGCTTCGAGCGCAGCATCCTTGCGTTCGCGGTAAACGTCGCGGAAAGTGTTGATCTGTGCTTGCCAGTCGGCGCTGTCGAGGTATTCGCTAATCATCGACTGGCTGAACATGGATGGGCACAAAATGGCCGACTCCTGGGCCAAAACCAGCTTTTCGCGGATGGCTGGCGGGGCCAGCACATAGCCCACGCGGAAGCCGGGAGCGAGAATCTTTGAGAACGACCCCAGGTAGATGACGTTATCGTCCATCGAGCGAAGAGCGTCAGGAACCTTCTTGTCGAAGTAGAGCAAGCCATAGGGGTTGTCTTCGAGCACCAGAATGCCGTTTTTGCGACAAAGATCGATGATTTTCGCGCGACGCTTGGCGGCGAGTGTCACACCGGATGGGTTGGCGAAGTTCGGCACCAGATAGAGGAACTTGATCTTGCGACCTTGAGCCTTCAGGCGGGCGATCGCCTCTTTGAGAGCTTCTGGCTGCAAGCCATCGTGGTCGGTCTCGACGTGTTCGATGTGCGCCTCGTAGTGGCGGAAAATTCCGATCGCACCAACGTATGAAGGGCCTTCGGCCAGCACCACGTCGTCTTTGTCAAGAAAAAGGCCCGAAATCAGGTCGAGACCATGCTGTGAACCCGTGGTCATCACGATGTCTTCGACCGAAGACTTGATGCCTTCGAGTGCCATCAGTTCGCGAACCTGGTCGCGCAACTTGAGGTCTCCCTGGCCGCCGGAATACTGGATGGCCAGATCGCCACGAGTGCTCATCACCTTTTGGAAGGCCTCGTTGATGAGTTCCTTCGGGAGTGCGTGAACGTATGGCATGCCACCGGCAAGCGAAACGACTTCCGGGCGACTAACCACCGCGAACAACGCTCGCACTTCGCTAACCGAGAGCAAGTGAGCGCGCGACGCGTAGGAATCCAACCAGATGTCGAAGTTGGTTCCCTTTGAGGTTGAGTTAGTCATGTTTCTCCGAGGGTGGGGCCTTGCCAGTTAGGCAAAAACCCAGCGCATTTGCTTTACGCAACGCTGGGTCTCGTTAAGCCTAACGGACTAACGCCGCTCGGCAGAAGCCAAACTTAGTTAATGAACTCGGCGAGGTCAGCGAGCAGAGCTGGCTTTGGCTTTGCACCAACCATCTGCTTGACCAGTTGACCGCCCTGGAACACCTGAAGCGCAGGGATGCTGATGATGCCGTATTGCTGAGCGAGAGCCGGCTCGTTGTCGACGTTCACCTTGACGATTTCGAGCTTGTGGCCGTATTCGGCCGAGATCTCGTCGAGGATCGGAGCGACCTGGCGGCAAGGACCGCACCACTCCGCCCAGAAGTCAACTAGAACAGGCTTGCTGTTCTGAAGCACATCCGCGGTGAAGGTCGCGGTGGTTACGTTCTTGGCCATGATGGTTCTCTTTCTTGCTACAGGCTCGGGCGTTGAACTCAAACGAGTTTCGACGAACAAATGTTCCTGCTAAATCGTAAGCCCCATTGAGCCCCAGTTATTTCCGCGTGACGGCGTGTTTCAAGACTCCCAAGGTTCCACGTGGAACATTGCTCGCGCATCCCAGTTATTGGGCGGGCAGCATCAAGAGTTGTGCCAGTTATCGCAACGCGTCAAACCGGAAGGTCAGTCGCTCCAACCGGCATTCGCAACGCGTCAAACGGCATTCGTTAAGCCGCGACTAGTGGTCGTTGAGATAGTGCTCGGCGTCGAGAGCCGCGACACAACCGGATGCTGCCGCAGTGATCGCCTGGCGGTAGGTCGGGTCGATGACGTCTCCAGCCGCAAACACACCTGGCAAGGTGGTCTTCGAGCTGCGGCCTTCGACCTTGATGAACTTCTCGCTGGTGAGTTCAACCTGGTCTTCGACCAGCCAAACACGCGGGTCGTTTCCGACTGCGATGAACAAGCCTTCGACGTCGAGCTGGCTGGTCGAGCCATCGACAGTGTTGCGCAGGGTCACGCCGCTGAGCTTGGGCTCACCGTGAAGTTCGGTGACTTCGGAGTTCCAGATCACTTCGATCTTGGGGTTGTTGAGCGCACGGTCTGCCATGATTTTCGAAGCCTTGAATGAGTCACGACGGTGAATCAAATAAACCTTGTCGGCGAAGCGGGTGAGGAAGTTCGCCTCTTCCATGGCCGAGTCGCCACCACCGACCACCGCGATGGTCTTCTGTCTAAAGAAGAAACCGTCACAGGTGGCGCACCACGAAACTCCGTGGCCGCTCAGTTCCTTTTCGCGAGGCAGTCCCAGTTCGCGGTAGGCAGCGCCAGTTGCGAGAATCACAGTCTTTGCTTCGAAGGTCTTGCCACCGCCGGTCTTGACGATCTTCACGTCACCGCGCAGGTCAACCTCGACAACGTCATCAAGCAGGGTCTCGGTGCCGAAGCGTTCTGCCTGCGCCTGGAAGTTAGCCATAAGGTCAGGACCCATCAACCCCTCAGGGAAACCAGGAAAGTTTTCGACCTCGGTGGTCTTCATTAGTTCGCCACCGGCTTCAACAGACGAGGCAATGAGCAACGGGTTTAGCCCCGCACGCGCGGTGTAGATGGCTGCGGTCCAACCTGCTGGGCCGGATCCGATGATGATTACGTCGCGCAAAATTCTCTCCTGTTTCAGAGGGGTCGAGCCAATTTTAGCGGCGTCTTATTCCCCTCAGAAATTTTCGCAGCTCAGTTTGCACAAAGTTAATCTCGTCGACGCGAAATGCTGCCAGCACAATCGAATAGACCACCAACATCACCGCACCGATTCCCGCGCTAACGGTGACCGCTCCGAGCACCGACGACAGTGCGAAAGATCCGGCAAGGTGGCTCGAAGTTGCAACCAGGATGCCGGCACCGGCGGCCCCGCTCAGAACCGCGGCTGTGAGCATCCGTGTTGTTGCACCAGAGAGCCCAACCCCTTCAAACGCGCCAACCTTGCGGCGGAGTAGACGGTAGGCGATTATCGCCTGCACCAGAATGCTCAAGCTGCTGGCAAGCGCCAGGGCGGCAACCAACCAGCGCGGTTCGACGGTTTGCGAAATCACGAGCGCGGCACCAACGAACACCAGGGTCTGGATGGTCGTGAAGATGAACGGTGTTCGAGTGTCTTCGAGCGCATAGAACGCGCGTTGCAACATGAAGACGAAGCTGAACGGCACCAGTCCGACCATGAACGCGATGAGCACGTTGCCGAGGGCTACCGTGGCCGGATACTCACCGACGAACACGCGAGAAACGGGATAGGCGAGCACCATCAGTGCCGCGGTGGCGAAGAAGCTGAAGGCGAGAATGGCGCGCAGGCTCGCCCCGACTTGACGCTTGAAGTGGTCGAGTTCGCCATCGGCTGCGTGGGTCGAAATCTTGGTGAAGCTTGCCGTCGCGATCGACACGGTGGCGATCGAGTGGGGCAACATGAAGATGAGCCAGGCGATTGATGATGCAGCAATGGATGCGATTGCCAAACCCTCGGCGGCACGAGCTGCAACGGTGCTCGAGGCAACCACGGTCTGCACGAGTCCACCGATTTGGGTCACCAGCACCATGCCGAGAGTCCAGGAGGCCGCCTTGGCGGCTGGGCGAAGGCCGACCCCGCGCCACTTGAAGTTGAGGCCGAGCTTGAGTCCGACTCGTTTCCAGAACAACAGGAGTATCAGTGCTTGAGCGGCGACACCCGCCGTGGCGGTGGCGGCGATAAGCGAGATCTGGTCGGCACCCCATCCGTTGATCGCACGTTCGCCGGTCGGGTCGGCTCCGAAGAGAACGACATAGGCCACGAGTCCGCCGATGGCCACGATGTTGTTGAGCACTGGAGCCCACATGAACGGCCCAAAAGCACTGCGCGCGTTGAGCACCTCGCCGAGCAGCGAATACAGCCCATAGAAAAACAGTTGAGGCAGACACCAGTAGGCAAATGCGGTTGCGAGCGCGAGCTGGTCGGCACTCCATCCGCTCGTGTAAAGCGACACGAGCCAGGGAGCGGCCACGGTGGTGAGCACGGTTGCGCTCGCGAAAACCACGAGGATGAGCGTCACAAGTCGATCGATGTAACCCTGACCACCATCGTGGTGACTGCGTGCCTTGACGATCTGCGGAACCAGAACCGCGTTGAGCACACCGCCGGCGATGATTGCATAAACGTTGTTCGGAAGTTGATTGGCTACGCCAAAGGCGTCGGCGGCGTCGGTGGTGACACCGATGGTTGCCGCTAGCAACACGGCCCTGACGAAACCGAGCACACGCGAGGTGACCGTGCCGGCGGCCATGATCAGTGACGAACGCCCGGTGCTCACTCGGCGACCTTGCGACGTTTCATCATGCGGCGAGCACCAACGACGCCGAGGGTGACGATGACCAGTGCGAATCCGACCAGCAGCGATCCCTCAACTTCGCGCTGAACGCTCATGCTCAACACGGCTGGGTGACCCAGCGGCACGCCCGAGAAGGTGGTGAGCCAAACGTTGAGCCGAACCTCACCGTTGGCAATCGCCTCGACCGGAATCATCACGTTGCTGGTGGTGTTTGCTGGCGCGGTGAAGGCGACGGTCTTGGGCATGGTTACGCGTAGGTTGCTCGGTCGAGTCCAAACCAGCACGCGAATGTCGCTGTCGTAGTTGTTGCGAATCTGCACCGGCACACGACTTGCGGTAGCCACCAGGTTGATGTTGCTGCCCTTGACGATCTTGATGTCGAAGTCGGTGACTGTATTTGCGCTTCTGGCTGTGACCGCTGCCTGAATCGACGCAGGCTTCGTCACCGATTCAACCGGGGATGCGCTCGCAGCGCTTGAGCCAAGCATCAAGATCAGTGCGCTCAAGCCGGCTAGGGCTCGACGAATCGCGGGGCGTAGGCCACCGGAACTCATAGTTTCACGCACAAGCCAAGACTACTTTGCTAGGTGCGCTCGACCCATTCGATGGCAGCGCGAGCCATTCGGCGTTCGTTTTCGTGACTGAGCACCTTGTGCAGTTCATACAGATCGAACCAGGCCGCCTCGACGGCTTCGTGGTTGGGATCGTTCTCTACGGTCAGCTCGCCACCGATCTGGCGCATCAAAAAGTGGTGCACGGTTTTGACGATGATGTTTCGCCCGGCGTTGAACTCATAGGTGATGTCACCGAGCGCCGTGATGATTTCGACTTCGAGTCCGGTCTCTTCGAACACCTCGCGCACCGCGGCTTGCTCGAGCGTTTCGTCGCCCTCGGGGTGCCCCTTTGGCACGCACCAATCGGTGCGGCGACCACGGCTTTCGCGACCGATAAGTGCGACCGTGTGCGACCCATCCCGGTTTAACACGAAGCCACCCGCCGAAGTCTCGGTTACCCGAGTGCGGGGGATGTGCCTCGAACGGTCATTCATACTGCCAAGACTACTGTGGCAAACTTGAACCCATGCAGACGGTGGCCGAAGCACTAGCGAACCTCGAGCGGACTACCGACAGTCCGCTGTTTCGCGAACTCGGACGTCGTTTCACCGAGGCCGGTTTCGAGCTGGCTTTGGTCGGTGGCCCCGTTCGCGATGCTTTTCTGGGACGAAAGGCTCCCGACCTCGACTTCACCACGTCTGCCGAACCAGACGACATCGTCCGTGTTCTCAAGGGATACGCCGATACTCACTGGGACATCGGTCGCGAGTTTGGCACCATCGGTGCGCGCATTGGCGATGACACCGTCGAGATCACGACCTATCGAGCCGACACCTATGACCCTGACAGCCGCAAACCCCTGGTTGCCTTCGGCCAAAACCTCAACGACGATTTGTTTCGTCGCGACTTCACCATCAACTCGATGGCGCTTCGCCTGCCAGACAAGACCTTCGTCGACCCTTTCAACGGTTTGAAAGATCTGCTGGGCGGCGTCATTCGCACCCCAGGTGCTCCAGAGGTCTCGTTTGGCGATGACCCCCTTCGCATGATGCGCGGTGCTCGGTTTGCATCGCAGCTCGGCTTTGAAATCGAGCCAGAGACTTTTGCCGCCATGACCTCGATGGCAGATCGAATCGAGATCATTTCGGCCGAGCGCGTGCACGATGAATTGATCAAGTTGCTTCTTGGCAAGCATCCGCGTTTGGGGCTGCAGGCCCTGGTCGATTCCGGTCTCGCCGAACGTGTGCTGCCCGAGCTTCCGGCACTGCGCCTCGAGGTCGACGAGCACCACCACCACAAGGACGTTTACGAGCACACGTTGCGAGTGGTTGAGCAGGCAATCTCCTATGAGGCTGACTATGGCCTCGAAGGTGACGTGGTGTTGCGCCTCGCTGCCCTGTTGCACGACATCGGCAAGCCCGCAACTCGTCGACTCGAAGCCGGCGGTGGTGTCACCTTCCACCAGCACGACCTGGTCGGAGCGAAGTTGGCCAAAAAGCGTCTTCAAGCGTTGCGTTTTGACAACGACACCATCCGCGACGTTTCACGTTTGATCGAGCTGCACCTGCGCTTCTTCGGCTATGGCGACCAAGCTTGGAGTGACTCGGCGGTTCGCCGATATGTTCGGGATGCCGGCGATCTGCTTCCGCGCCTGCACGCGCTAACCCGCTCCGATGTCACCACGCGCAACCAGCGCAAGGCCGATCGCCTTGCCCACGCATACGACGATTTGGAACAGCGAATTGCCGCCCTGCGAGAGCAAGAAGAGATGGATGCGATTCGACCCGATCTGAGCGGTGAAGACATCATGCGAATCCTCGGTTTGAAACCCGGCCGTGAAGTTGGCGAGGCTCGGGCGTTTTTGCTCGAGTTGCGCCTCGACGAAGGTGCCATCGGGCCGGACGAAGCCGAAAAGCGGTTGCTTGCTTGGTGGTCTAGTCGGTAGACTAGGGAAGTTGCCTAAAACACCTTCCGGTGTGATCTGCAACAGATGCCAATACCCTCCTGTTATGGAAGTCCCATAACCGTTTAGTCCGAAGGAGGTGGGTTAGTCATGCATCAATACGAGCTCATGGTGATCCTCGACCCTACAGTCGACGAAAGAACCGTTGCTCCAAGCCTCGACAAGTTCCTCAACGTAATCCGCAACGGTGGAGGCACCGTTGACAACGTTGACATCTGGGGACGTCGTCGTCTGGCTTATGAAATCAACAAGAAGACCGAAGGCATCTATGCCGTCGTCAATCTAAAGGCCAAGCCTGCGGATGTTGTTGAACTCGACCGCCAGCTACGCATCAGCGAAGCCGTCATGCGCACCAAGGTGCTGCGTGCCGACGAAGCCGTTGTCGCTATCAAGCCGGTCGTAGTCCCAGAGGTTTCCGCCGCTGAGAAGGCAGCCGACGCCGCCGAAGAGAAGCCAGCAAAGGCTGCTCCTAAGGCTGCCGCTGCCAAGGTTCCTGCGAAGGCCGCCGAGAAGACCGCTGAGGAGAAGCCAGCAAAGGCTGCTCCTAAGGCTGCTGCTGAGGCCAAGGCCCCAGCCAAGAAGCCTGCTGCCAAGAAGGCTGAGTAGTCACAATGGCTGGCGAGCTAAACGTCACGATCGTTGGCAACCTTGCCGACGATCCAGAACTCCGTTACACCCAGGGTGGCGTGGCAGTTGTTTCGGTTCGCGTGGGTTCAACCCCTCGCACCTTCAACCGTCAGACCAACACCTGGGATGACGGCGAGACCGTTTGGGTACGTTGCACCGCATGGCGCGAACTGGCCGAGAACGTTTCTCAGTCGCTCACCAAGGGAGCCCGAGTCATCGTGACCGGTCGCTTGAAGGCACCGTCGGCTTATCAGTCGGCAGCCGGAGAGGCTCGTGCATCGCTCGAGCTTGAGATCGACGAGATCGGTGCATCCCTGCGTTACGCAACCGCTGCTATCACCCGCCGCGCTCGCGAGGGCGGTGACCGCGCTGTTTCTGACTCACCTTGGAACAGCGAGCCAACCGCATCCGCGCCAGCAAAGGGTGGCGACGCTTGGGCAAACCCAGGCACCGCTGCCGCAGGCGACGACACACCTTTCTAAACAGAAGCTTTTTAGGAGAAAATCATGGCTGGAAAAGTCAACAGCGACCGCGCAGGCAAGAAGCCAATGCGCAAGGGCAAGCTCGACAAGCTTGCTCCGGTCAAGGCAATCAAGGTTGGCGTCATCGACTACAAAGATGTCGCTACCCTCAAGAAGTTCATCTCGGACCGCGGCAAGATCCGCGCCCGTCGCATCACCGGTGTTTCGGTTCAGGAACAGCGTCTCATCGCCCGTGCAGTCAAGAATGCCCGCGAAATGGCCCTGTTGCCATACTCCGGTGCAGGACGAAGCTAAGGAGAACCAGCAATGTCGAAGCTCATTCTGACCAACGAAGTTACTGGTCTCGGCGCTGCCGGAGATGTTGTCGAAGTCAAGGACGGCTACGCTCGCAACTACCTGATTCCAAACGGCTTTGCCGTTATCTGGAGCCAGGGTGGCGAGAAGCAGATCGAACAGATCCGCGCCGCTCGTGACGCTCGCGCTCTTGCGACCGTTGAAGAAGCAGTTACCCTCAAGGCTCGCCTCGAAGAGAACCCAATCCGCCTCGCCGTCAAGGCCGGCAAGGAGGGTCGCCTGTTCGGTGCCGTCAAGACCGCGGATGTTGTTGCAGCTGTTCTTGCAGCCGGCATCGGTGAACTAGACAAGCGCAAGGTCGAGTTTGTTGCCCCGATTCGTTCGACCGGCAACCACGAAGCCACCGTTCGCCTTCACGGCGACGTTGTGGCAACGATCACCCTCGCGGTAGTCGCACAGAAGTAAGCGGTTTTCCGCTCAAGGGCGGTAGGTCTTCGGGCCTGCCGCCCTTTTCTTATGCCCAGGATCGTGCCTCTAGCCCACTTACAGCCTGTGGATAACTTGTGCAAAAGTCAATTGCGGCGTGTCGTGTGGCCACCTTCTCCACAACCCTAAGGTTCTTGTTTAGGGTTTGTTAAGATAAGTTATACACAGTAACAATTCCAGCAATTTACTGGAATGCAGGGGTGTATTGGCATGTTTTCGCACAGGCTTCTCCACAAGTTGCTCACAAGTTGTTCGGCGTGTCACCCGAGTTATCCACATCCCAGTGCACAACCTCGTTTGGTTTAACTTTGTCGGTGGTCAATGCTAGACATCGGTATGTAGTCAATTTCGGCCACAAGCCCCTAGTTTTTGGAGTCAAAATGTCAATGGCACAGGCGATGAACACCGGAACATCATCTGCAGAGCGGGTTCTGCCTAACGACCTACTCGCCGAACAGTCGGTGATTGGTGGCATGTTGCTCTCGCAGGAGGCGTGTGCCGAGGTGTTCGAGCTCATCAAAGGCGACGACTTCTATGCCCCAAAGCACGAGCTGATCTACGACGCCGTTTATAACCTCTATGGTCGCGGCGAGCCCACCGACGTTATTACTGTCACCGCCGAACTAACCCGCCTAGGAACCCTGGTGCGCGTAGGAGGCGCTGACTACCTGCACACACTCACCTCGATCGTGCCAACCGCTGCCAATGCGGGCTTTTACGCCAAGATCGTGCAAGAAAAGGCAACCCTTCGGCGCCTGATCGAGGCTGGCACCCGAATCGCAAGCGCCGGATACGCTGCCGAGGGCGACATCGACGACCTGGTCAACGCCGCTCAGGCCGACATCTACTCGGTGGGCTCTTCTGCACTTCGCGATGAGTATGCCGCGCTCAACCTCTCTCTCGAAGACGCGGTCGCCGAAATGGAACTTGCCGAGCAGAGTTCCGGTGAAATCACCGGTGTCGCCAGCGGCATCTACGAGCTCGATGCCATGACCCACGGGTTGCACGGCGGTCAGCTGGTCATTCTTGCCGCTCGTCCCGGTGTTGGAAAGTCGACTTTCGCCCTAGATATCGCTCGCAATGCGGCGATCAACCACAAGCAACCGGTGCTTTTCTTCTCGCTTGAAATGGGACGAGCCGAAATCGCCATGCGTCTGCTGTCGGCCGAGAGCGACATCTACCTGCAGTCGATGCGCAAAGGAACCATGTCGCGCGACGACTGGAAGAAGATGGCAAGCGTTCGCGGCAACATCAGCGATGCTCCGCTGTTCATCGACGACAGCCCCAACCTCACTTTGGTCGAGATTCGTGCCAAGGCTCGTCGTTTGGCAAAGCAGCTCGGACTCAAGTTGATCGTGCTTGACTACCTGCAACTTCTCTCTTCTGGCAAGAAGGTTGAAAACCGCCAGCAAGAAGTGTCGGAGTTCTCCCGATCGCTCAAGCTTTTGGCCAAGGAGTTGGGCATTCCCGTAATCGCCATCTCGCAGCTGAACCGTGGTGCCGTTGATAAGGCCGACAAGAAGCCAGAGCTCTATCACCTTCGTGAGTCGGGTTCGCTCGAGCAAGATGCCGACGTGGTCTTCCTGCTTCACCGCGAAGACATGGGGCAAAAAGACCACGAACGTGCCGGTGAGGCAGATATCATCGTTGCAAAGCAGCGAAACGGACCCACCGGAACCGTGGTGGTTTTGTTCCAAGGCCAATACTCCAAGTTCGTCAACATTCAGAAGAACGTTTGAGAAAAACACTCCTTTTGCGCGCAGCCACGGCAGCCGTCGTGGCGCTTGCGATCACCTTTATCCAGGCACACAACGCGTTCGTCGGCCTCATCGCCGTTCTCGCATTCTCGACGGGAATTCTTGCGGCCGAAATTTGGGAAGCCATCGCTGGTCAAGACCGCCAAGTGCGTGGCACGGTCATTCGCATTGCAGCCGGCAGCGTGATCGTATCGGGGTTGGTCGGAACCTCTGATCTTTTTCTCTTGACCGTGATGTCTATGAACGTGGTTTTCTTCGGCTACGCCTTTTTGGTTATCGAAATTTTCAGGGCCGTGCGAGTTGGATTCAATAGCCGCGAAGGGCGCGACCACGTGGTTGTAGCGTCCATCCACTTCTTGATGACGGCACTCTTTGTCTGCAGCCTGGCGGGCTTCATTGAACTCGGTGAGGTGCCGGCGGTCGGTTTCTTCGGCGGATACGCTGCCATCTTGGCCGTGCTGTGGGGGCTTCGCGCTTTCGACCCCAAGCAGCCAAGTTAGGCTTGTTACATGGCATCCAAAAGCAAACTCGGTGTTCGCGTCTACCTAACCCTGTCGGCAATCGCCGGCTTACTCGTCGGAGTCGTTTGGTATGGCGGTGTGCGCCGCACCGAAGATGCACTCATCGCCGGCGGGCTGACTTTCATTGTGGTTTTGGTGTTCATCGCAACCATGGCGTTGATGGTCAAAGACGACGAGTCATCACCAGACGAGCCACGACTCAAGTAGTCCGTCGCGCAGCATCCCCGCAATGGCTGCGAGCTAAGCCAGCCACAAAACCCTATTCGCCGAAGCGCTCCGCCAAGTTCTGAGCCAGGCCGACATAGGTGTTCGGCTTGAGTGCGATGAGACGGTTCTTGGCTTCGTCCGAGATGTCCAAACCTTGGATGAATTCGATCAGTTCTTCGTGTCCGATTCGCTTGCCGCGGGTGAGTTCCTTGAGCAGTGCATACGGGTCGCTGATTTCCGAACGACCGGCGGCGACCTCGGCACGGATCACAGTTTGAATCGCCTCGCCGAGCACCTCCCAGTTGTCGAGCAGATCGGTTTCGAGAACGGCAACCGAAAGTTCAACCTCACCGAGTCCGCGGGTCACGTTGTCGAGAGCAAGCATCGAGTGACCGAGGCCAAGACCGATGTTGCGCTGAGACGAAGAATCGGTCAGGTCGCGCTGCATGCGCGAGGTGACCAGGGTGGCCGCAAGTGAATCTAGAATCGCGCTCGAAAGCTCGAGGTTCGACTCGGCGTTCTCAAAACGAATCGGGTTGACCTTGTGCGGCATGGTCGACGAACCGGTCGCGCCAGCCTGCGGAATCTGCTTGAAGTAGCCGAGTGAGATGTAGGTCCAGAAGTCGGTGCAGAGGTTGTGCAGGATGCGGTTGAAATGCGAAACCGCGGCATAGAGCTCGGCCTGCCAGTCGTGCGATTCGATCTGGGTGGTCAGTGGGTTCCAGGTGAGCCCGAGTCCGGTGACGAACTCGCGCGACTCCTTGATCCAGTCGACGTCTGGGGCTGCGACCACGTGAGCCGAGAAGGTTCCGGTAGCGCCCGAAAACTTGCCCAGGTACTCGGTTTTTTCGATGCGCTCGATCTGGCGGCGAAGACGGTGAACGAACACCTGAAGTTCCTTGCCCATGGTGGTTGGCGTGGCCGGCTGCCCGTGCGTTCTAGAAAGCATCGGCACCGCAACATACTTGCGAGCCAGCTCGGTTAGCTTTGCCAGCAACGCTTCTGCCCTTGGCAGCCAAACCTCGTTCATCGCATCGCGCACGGTTAGTGCATAAGAGAGGTTGTTGATGTCTTCGCTGGTGCAGGCAAAGTGGGTGAGTTCGAGCAGGTCGTCGCGGTCAGCCTGCGACAGCTTTCCACGGATGAAGTACTCAACGGCTTTCACGTCGTGCTTGGTCGTGGCTTCGGTGCGGGCCAGGGTCTCGACGTCGGCATCCGAGAAGTTTGTGACGATCGCGCGAAGGGCCTCGATTTCGGGCTGAAGAATCGGCTTGCCGGTCTGCAGCAGGTCGCGGTTAGCCAGATGAATCAGCCACTCGATTTCTACCTTGATACGTGCACGGTTCAGTCCGGCCTCGCTGAGGTGGTCGCCGAGTTCTGACACGGCGGCGCGATAGCGTCCATCTAGCGGCGAAATGGGTTGCACGGAAAGTTTGCTCACAAGTCCATATTGCCAGACGGGCGGTAGTGCGGGTTTGGGTGGTGGCAGTTATCCACCGATTTCGGTTTTGCTCACCAACGCGGATGCTGCGCACGAGAATCTCGTTGCATGCAAAGTTTGATGTTCGCTCTAGACGACTTGAGGTTGCTCGCACAGACCGCGGCCCCCGACCCGGCACTTTGGAGCGGCGACGCCGCCCGCGCCTATGCCGCGCAGGTCGAACAGTTGGTCGGTGACCTTGCCGCGATGCAAGTTCAGATTGCACAACTGCCGTCATTTCGTCTCGACTTGGTGGGTGCGGGTGCGGGTGTGCTCGGGGCCGGCGCATGACGCTCGTGAGTTACGGTGGCGACCCGAGGGTGGTCGCTTCGCGTTCCGAGATCGATCGCGCACGTTCGGTGTTGCAGATGGTGCAGCAACGCTTGGCGGGCGAACTAGAACTACAAGATTTTCTGGTCGATCCGATTCAGCGAGCAGCGCTCGCGATGCACACCCCAGGGTTGCTTTGGCGAATCGAGCGGATCCAGTGGGCGTGCTCGGCAGCCGCCGACTCTTACCTTTCGACCGAGGCACGAATCACAAACCGCATCCACTGGGTGACCGAGCAACTTGCGCAGCACCCGTTGTTGCTCGGGTTGTTGCCGCCGGTAGTGCGCTCGCGCATCCCCGCGGTTTTGATTGCTTCGGTTGTGGCCGGTTCGTTTTTCAACGGAAAGGTCGCAAGAGTGCTCGCACGTGAAACAGTCGATGTCTACCCCGCGCTGGTTGGCTTTCGAGCGAGCGACGGCGACTCGGGTCGCGCTGGCGCAGCCAAACTGCTTCAACAGGTTGGTCCACTGGCGGCGCTTGGGGCTCAAAACGCTCAGGTGCAGTCGGTCGGGGCGTGGGGCATGCGTTCGGCTCCGACTGGCATCGGCGAGATCGCCGCTCGGGTGGCTCATACTCACACCACCGACCGACCGCAGGTGACCATCGAGCGTTACAGCGACGGCAAGCGATCTCTACTCATGGTTTATGTGCCCGGGATGCGCAACCTCAACCCGCTCGACCAAACCGACCCGTTCGGGGTCGCCGGCAGTGTGCACGAACTGGCCGACGCGAAGCACGCCTCTTGTCAGCTCGCTGTCGAGAACGCGCTCGAGAAAGCCGGGGTGCGATCGAGCGACCAAATCGTTGTGGCCGGGTACTCGCAGGGCGGTATGGTGGCGGCCGAGCTTGCCGCAAGTCGACCCGATCAAGTTGTTGGCGTCGTCACGCTCGGGTCGCCGATTGCTCAGGTCGACCTGCCTGCCGACATACCGGTGCTGGCAATTGAACACAGCAATGATGTGGTGCCGGCGTTGTCTGGCAAGGTGAATCCGCTCACCGAAAACCTGGTCACCGTGGCGAGAGAGATTCCATCACCGCCCGGCTCGGACGCGCTGGCAGCGCACGACCTGCACGCCTATGAGCGCACGGCGCAACTGGTCGACGGCGATGGTTCCACTGGAATCACAAGAATTCGAGGGTTGCTGATGTCGCGATTCGAGGGGCTGCGCCTGGTCGAGACGCAAACCTTCGATTATGAGAAGTGAGGCCTAGAGAATGCGAAGGGCTTTGAAGATGGCGCGAGCGAAAAATGCTGCGACGCTCATGATCAATGCACCCAGAATGGCCCAGCCAAGCGACTCAACGTTTAAGCCCTCGGTGGTGAAGCCATCGATGCTGAACACGTTGCCGCCAACTAGCTGGCTCAACCATGCAACAAAGAGCAACAGTGCACCGTTGATGACGAGCGAGATCAGACCGAAAGTCAAGATGTATAGCGGTAGTGCGAGCACCTTGACAACCGGGGCGATCAGCGAGTTCACCAGCCCGAAAATCAAGCCAACCAGCAGGAATGACAAGATTTGGCTCCAGATGTCGCTGCCGCCATAAGGGGTCAGGTGAATTGCTGGAACCAGCAGGGTCACGGCCCAAAGGCCGAGGGCGTTAATAACTGTGCCGACTAGAAATCGTTTCATGAAACGATTCTCGCACCCAGCGACTAAATTGAACACGTGACTCCCGAAGACTCCCGCAACGTGCCGATGGTGCAACTGCTGTCGCCCGATGGCGAATACGGGGTCGCAAAGCAGTGGTCCGAATACGCACTATACATCGACAAGCTAACCGAGGCCGACTTCCTCAAGTTCTATCGCGACATGGCGCGCATGCGTCGTTTCGACAAAGAAGCCGAGGCACTTCAGCGTCAGGGGCAACTCGGCTTGTGGATCCCCGCCGTCGGCCAAGAGGCAGCGCAAATCGGTTCGGGTTATGGAGTCGGGCACAACGACCACATCTTTCCGTCTTATCGCGAGCACGGCGTAGCCATCACCCACGGAATCGACCTGATGTCGATTCTCAAGATGCTTCGCGGTGTCAACCACGGAGGCTGGAACCCAGAGGAAACGCGCTTTCACCTCTATGCCATCGTGCTCGGCAGCCAGGTGCTGCACGCCACGGGCTATGCCATGGGCGTCAAGATGGACGGCAAGGTCGGCAACGGCGACATCGAGAACGACCTTGCAGTGATCTCATACTTCGGCGATGGAGCAACCGCAGAGGGTGACATCAGCGAGTCGTTCCTGTTCGCGGCGATCAACCACTCACCAATCGTCTTCTTCTGCCAGAACAACCAGTGGGCGATCTCGTCACCGGTGACCAGCCAGACCAAGGTTCCGCTTTACCAGCGCGGTGCGGGATTCGGTGTGCCGGGCATCCGCATCGACGGAAACGACATTCTTGCCTCATACGCGGTCACAGCCAAACACATGGACGAAGCGCGCGAAGGTGCCGGGCCATTCCTGATCGAGGCGCTCACCTACCGCATGGGTGCACACACGACATCGGATGACCCGACCAAATACCGCGAAGCCGCCGAGGTCGAATATTGGAAGGCGCGCGACCCACTGCTGCGCTTCGAAACCTTCCTGCGTCGCCAGGGAATCACCCAAGACTTTTTCGACGAGGTTGCCGAGGCCGGTGAAAAGCTTTCGTCCGAGATTCGCGAAGCCACTTTCGCCCTGCCACCACCCCCGGTCGAGCATATGTTCAAATACGTCTACAGCGAGCCGCACCCTCTGATCGAAGAGCAGCTCGAATGGTTGCACAAGTATGAAGCCGGCTTTGGAGAGGCGGCCCACGAATGAGCAACTTCGTAGAGCTGTCAATCGCCAAGGCCATCAACGCCGGGCTTCGCAAGTGCATGCAAGAAAACCCAAAGGTCTTGATGTTCGGTGAAGACGTCGCGCAACTCGGTGGCGTGTTCCGCGTGACCGAGGGTTTGCACGCAGAGTTCGGCGACAAGCAAATCTTCAACTCGCCGATCGCCGAGTCTGGAATTGTCGGAACCGCTATCGGCTTGGCCATGCGTGGCTATCGTCCGGTCGCCGAGATTCAGTTCGACGGCTTCATCTTTCCTGCCTTCGACCAGATCGTGACCCAGCTGGCGAAACTACAAAACCGTTCCGAGGGTTACACCACCATGCCGGTGGTAATCCGAGTGCCTTACGGCGGCGGCATCGGCGCTGTCGAACACCACAGCGAAAGCCCAGAAGCCTACTTCGCCCACACCGCCGGCTTGCGCGTGATCAGCCCGAGCAACCCGAACGATGCCTACTGGATGATCCAGCAGGCTATCGCCTCGAACGACCCAGTGATGTTCTTCGAACCAAAGCGCCGTTATTGGCAAAAGGGTCCGGTCAACTTGGATGAGCCACCTATGGGTCCTTATCAGGCGCGAGTCTTGCGTGAGGGAACGCACGTCACGCTGGCCACCTATGGTCCGATGGTCGCCGTTGCTCTGCAAGCAGCCGAGATCGCCGCATCCGAGGGAACCAACATCGAGGTAATTGACCTGCGTTCGATTTCGCCGATCGACTTCGGCACCATCGTCGACTCGGTGAAGAAGACCGGTCGCCTGATCGTGGCCCACGAAGACAGCACCTTCGTTTCGGTAAGCAGTGAGGTTGCCGCTCGAGTTGCCGAAGAGGCTTTCTATCACCTCGAGGCTCCGGTGCTTCGGGTTGGTGGTTTTGACGTTCCATACCCCGCAGCCAAGCTTGAAGAAGTATTCTTGCCTGACGCAGACCGCATTCTCGAAGCGGTCGACCGATCGATGGCTTATTAGGAGGTTGATGTGACGACTGTTGCTTATTTCAACCTGCCAGACGTTGGCGAAGGTTTAACCGAGGCCGAAATCGTTTCGTGGAAGGTCAAGGCCGGCGACACCGTCACCGTCAACCAGGTGATTGTTGAGATCGAAACCGCCAAGTCGCTTGTCGAACTTCCTTGCCCTTTCGCGGGCGTGGTCAGCGAACTTATGGCCAAAGAGGGCGACACCGTCGAGGTGGGCAACCCGATCATCTCGGTCACCGTTCCAGATGGCTCAACGAGTGCAGCCGTCACCACCTCGATTCCGGTCATCGCCGAAAACGCAGCAAGCGCGCACCAGGCCGTCGCGGATGCAGCGGCCTCGGTCTCGGCCGAAGAACGCTCCCCAACTCTCGTCGGCTACGGAGTCTCGCACTCGGTCGGCAACTCGCGCCGCCGTCGCCCTGGGGCCGTGAACCCACCGGTGGCACCCGGTGCGAGCGTCCCTGTTTCGACTTCTCCCGCGGCACCTGCGGCAACAGCAATTCCGCTGGCAGCCGAGAACCTGGCAACCGGTGCGATTCAACTGCCTAACATCGCCGACGGCGTTCTTGCCAAGCCTCCGGTTCGCAAACTCGCTCGAGACCTTGGCGTTGACTTAGCAGGTGTGGTCGGCAGCGGCCTCAATGGCGAGATCACTCGCGAAGACGTGGTCGGCGGCGCACAGCAGGCCTCGGTGTTCAGAAACCTGAGCACGCCGGCCCCGAAGTCGGAGCGCGAGGAGCGCATCCCAGTAAAGGGTGTGCGCAAGGCGATTGCCAACGCGATGGTTTCGAGCGCATTCAGCGCGCCGCACGTGAGTATCTTCGTGGATGTTGACGCAACCCGCACGATGGAATACGTCAAGCGGCTCAAGGCCAGCACCGACTTTGCCGGTGTGAAGGTTACCCCGCTATTGATAATGGCGAAGGCGATGATTTGGGCGGTGCGCCGCAACCCGATGGTGAACTCGACCTTCACCGAAGAAGAGATCATCGTTCACAACTTCGTCAACTTCGGCATCGCCGCCGCGACGCCACGCGGACTGATTGTTCCGAACATCAAGGATGCCGACCAGATGTCGATGCTAGAACTGGCCAAGGCGATCGAACAGCTCGCCGCGACCGCTCGCGAAGGCAAGACCACGCCGGGCGACATGAAAGACGGCACGATCACGATCACCAACATCGGTGTTTTCGGAGTCGACACCGGAACCCCGATCTTGAATCCAGGTGAAGTTGCAATCGTCGCTCTCGGTTCGATTCGTCCGAAGCCGTGGGTGGTGAACAACGAGATTCAGGTTCGTCAGGTCACCACCATCGGCGCTACTTTCGACCACCGGGTTGTCGATGGAGACGTGGCATCACGCTTCGTGCAAGACGTTGCCTCGGTGATCGAAGAGCCGGCACTGCTGCTCGACTAAACTCGGCAGAAACCAAAGGGGGAAACGCACATGACAGATCCGAAGACTGCTAAGCCGCTAAATCGGATGTTATTGGTTTCGGCCGCACTCTCGATAGTCGGCGGGCTGTTGTCGCTTTCTCTTTTGCAGATGCTCCAGACCATGGTCACCTGGACCCAAGACCCCTCAAACCCAGCACCTTGGATAACGGCCTACTACATCGCATCCTCGGTTGTAACGCCGATTTTGGCAATCGGCGCTGGTGTGTTCGCGCTTATCAAACGCGATGCCAAGAGGTTCATGTGGCTTGTGGTTGCGACCTGGGCGCTCTTCAATCTGCTCGACCTGGTCTTCCAATTCGTTTGGCTGATGTTGCAAGGTGACTTGTGGTCATTTTCGCCAGACGCGATTCTTGACATCTTGCTTCCTGTGCTCAACACCGGCGAGCTCTATGCCTTTGCGAGCCTGATCTTCTTGCTCAACCCGATCTTGGCCATTATTGCTGTGTATGCCGAACGCAACTCGGCCGCACAAAACCTTGCAACACCATCAGCGTTTCAAACCTCAACCGAAGGAGAACAACCAGTGTCAAACCAGCAACCAACCGGATACGACCCCCAGACCGGTGCACCAATCTATGGCCAGGGCCAGCCAGTCGGCTATGACCCCCAGACGGGTGCTCCGATTTATGCGCAGGCGCAGCCAGGTCAGCCACAGACGTGGCCGAAGCCAGAGAGTCAGCTTCCACTTGTCTCACTCATCCTTGCCTTCTTCTTTCCCATCGCGGGCATTGTCGTCGGCCACATCGCCCTCGGCCAGATGAGGCGCAACGAGATTCCGTCGACGAACGAGGGCATGGCCAAGGCCGGCCTCATCTTGGGCTACGTCTTCACCGCACTAACCGTGATCGTGGTCGTTGCATACATCGCGATTTTCGCTTCGATCATGGGCGGCGATTACTACTACTAGGCCGCTCGCGACCTAGCCTCGCTGCATCCTCGCGTTTGGCGAGGTGCCCACCGTGCTCAACTTATTGACAACGATTATCAATAAGACTTAGGCTTGCCTCATGAGCAAGTCGCGTTTGGCCCGAGCTGCAGCCAGCATTCTGGTTGCAACCCTTGCTGTGTTTGGCCTGACCGCGTGTGCCGAACAGCCTCGCTGGAGCAAGGGCACCGGCCCAATCAAGATCGTGGCAAGCACAAACGTTTGGGGCGACATTGCCCACCAAATCTCTGGTGACCTAGCCACGGTCGATGCACTTATCTACAACTCAACCCAAGATCCGCACTCATTCGAGGCAAGTGCCCGCGATCAACTGCTGATCGAAAACGCCGACATCGTGATCATGAACGGTGGCGGCTATGACGACTTTGTCGAAACTATGGTCGAGGCCGACGAGACTCCCGCGATTCTCATCAACGCATACGTGGCCTCTGGTAGGGACGAAAGCCGCAACGAGCACATCTGGTACAGCGCATCCCAGGTGAAAGACGTTGCCAACGTGATCTTCTCGGCGCTCGAAACCGTCGACGAATCGAACGTCGAAACCTTCGATGCAAACCTCGCCGAGTTCGAAGCTCAGATCAAACTGATTCAGATTCGCACCGAACAAATCGCGGGTGCCTGGGGCGGCTCGAAGGTCTTTTCGACCGAACCGCTGATCCACTACCTGCTTGAAGACACTGGGATGATCGATATCACGCCGACCGAATTCTCAGAGGCCATCGAAGAAGAGCGCGACGTTTCGGCATCGGTTTTGGCCGAAGCGAAGGCCGCAGCCAAGCAAGCCAAGTTCATCGCGGTCAACTCGAACACATCGACAAAGCAGATCGACGACCTGCTGGCAAGCACGCCCGATGTTGCTCACTGGGGGTTCAACGAACTGTTGCCTCAAGACCCAGACACAGGCGAATACGCGGGCGACTATTTTCAAATGATCACCTGGGCGCTCGACAGCCTGGTCGAGGGCGTTCGCCCACGATGACCACGACCCCGAGCACCACCAAAACCACCAAGGATGCGCAAACTCCCGTGCTGAGCATCCGCGGGGCCACGCTCGGCTATGACGAACGCCCACTTTGGAGCGACCTCAACCTCGACGTTGCACAAGGCGAGTTCATCGCCATCATCGGCTCGAACGGCTCGGGCAAGACCAGCCTGTTGCGCGCGATTCTCGGCCAAGAGCAGCTCACCTCTGGCTCGATCAAACTAAACGGCAAACCAATCACGGCGGGGTCGAGAAGCATCGGCTACATTCCACAATCGCGCAGCGTGGATGCGAACACTCCTCTGCGCGGCAAAGACCTTCTGACCATGGGGCTCAACGGACACCGCTACGGGTTGCCGTTTGCCAGTCGCAAAGACAAGGCTCGCGTCGACCACATCCTCGATTGCATCGACGGACACGAACTAGCCAGGTTGCCGATCGGGCAACTCAGTGGCGGACAGCTGCAGCGCTTTCGAGTGGGTCAAGCCGTGGTCGATGAGCCAGACCTGATTCTCGCCGACGAACCGCTGAGTGCTCTCGACTTGGCACAGCAGAGCATCCTTGCCGATCTGATCGACCGCGAACGCAAAGACCACTCGGCAGCCGTGCTCTTCGTGACGCACGACGTGAACCCGGTGCTCGGCATGGTCGATCGCGTGCTCTATCTGGCCAACGGTGCTTTCAAAATCGGCACACCGGATGAGGTGCTCCGCAGCGACGTGCTGAGCGAACTCTATGGTGCACCGGTCGACGTGGTTCGAAACCAGGGTCGCATCGCGGTGCTCGGAGCAATGGGTGCCGACCACGAACACCATTCGCACGAGGAGTGGCACTGATGTTGTTTGACTTCTCCGACTACGCCCAGTTGCTTCCGCTGGTCACGAACTCGCTGCTCGCGGCCGCCTTGCTGGGCCTGATGGGCGGACTCATCGGCATCTTCGTGATGAACCGAGACTCGTCTTTTGCCGTGCACGGAATCAGCGAACTTTCGTTCGCCGGTGCGGCCATTGCGTTGCTAGTCGGGGTTGACGTGGTCTTCGGTTCGATCGTCGGGTCGCTCGCCGCCGCGATAATCATCGCCGTGCTTGGCAGCCGCGCCAAAGAACGCAACTCGATAATCGCGGTGTTGATGCCATTCGGTCTCGGTGTCGGAATCCTCGCCCTATCGCTCTACGAAGGTCGTGCATCGAACAAGTTCGGTCTGCTGACCGGTCAAATCATCGCGGTCGACCAGCCCGCCCTGGCTTGGCTTGCCGGCATCTCGGCGCTCGTGATTCTCGTGCTGGTCTTCATCTGGCGCCCTCTGCAGTTCGCCAGCCTCGACCCAGAGGTTGCCCGCGCTCGCGGCGTCGCAACGAGCACCCTCGGCTATGTGTTCATGGTGCTGCTCGGCCTGGCCGTGGCTGCAAGCGTGCAGGTGGTCGGTGCGCTTCTGGTGCTGAGCCTGCTCGTGACTCCGGCCGCAGCCGCCCTGCGGGTTACCTCTTCGCCAAAGCTCGCCCCGGTGCTGAGCGTGATTTTCGCGCTGGTCGCTTCGGTCGGCGGCATCTTGCTCGCGCTCGGTGGCGGTCTGCCAGTGAGCCCATACATCACCACGGTGTCGTTCGCGATTTATCTCGGATGCCGTGCCGGCGCATCCCTGCGAAAACGAGCCGCTCGCGCATCCGTGGCCAAGGTGACCGCATGACCGTCAAGCGCAACACCTGGCAAAAGGATGCGGTTCGGCACGCACTCTCTGAGGCTTCGGGTTTCGTGAGTGCTCAGCAGCTGCATCAGGTCTTGCACGCCCACGGTTCAACCATCGGGCTCGCCACCGTCTATCGTGTGTTGGCCGATTTGTTGCTCGCCGGTGACGCCGACAGCATCACTTCGACCGACGGCCAGTTGCTCTATCGCGCCTGCACCACCAACCATCACCATCACCTGGTCTGTCGCGAATGCGGGCTGACCGTTGAGATCGATGCCGACCAGGTCGAGGCTTGGGCAAACAGCATCGGCAGTGCTAACGGATTCACCGAGGTGAGTCATACAATCGAGTTATTCGGGCTCTGCGGGGGATGCAGAAACTAAAGGTTTCGAGCGGGGTTCGCGAGAGAAAAGGGGAAACAGCATGGCAGGAAATCGAGCAGCTCAGTTGGCGAGGCTCACGCCCGAACAGCTCAGAAAATACCGCACACGTAAAAGGAGCGCAATCACGCTTGGACTCCTTTCACTCTTCAGCTTCTGGATCATGGTTGGGCTCAATGAGGTGCTTCCTCCGCGTGTTTACGGCGGTAAGTTCGGCAATTTCCTTCGACTCATGGAATGGGCTCAAGCTGGCTTTGTTCTAGCAATGTGCGCATTTGTAGCAGCAATGTTTTTGAGAGGTAGTGCCCGCAACATTAGACTCGCGGTAACAGATAGCCACCTAGCCGGAAATGAGCCGAACGCTTGACCAAGAAACCCAAGCAACAACTCAAAACAGCCACCACGCTCGGTGAGCTCGAGCGCCTGAGTCGCGTTGGCTCGGTCATAAGCGACCTGAAGCGGCAGACCTGGCGAGTGCTCATCCCCGCTGCGATTTATGTGGCAATCTATTTGGGCGCTGCCGGCTGGGGAATCTATGCACTGATCACTCAAGGCATGGATGCGTTCTGGAGCACCTGGTATTTCGGCCCGCTCACCTTGGTTCTGATTTGGGGCAACGCTTTGGCAGGTCGAAAATACATCAAACCGGCCGAAATCGAGAAGCTCGAGAAAGCTGGCGACAACTTCGAGTCGGACTATTTCGAGGATGCGCCGGCCGACGCGGATGCCGCGGGCACCGCATCCGCCAAAAAATCTGGCACTCAGAAGAACTAGGACTTGATTAAGAGCGGTTCACTCGCCTAAACTTGAGCAGTTGCCATGTGCAACCTAGTTTTCGCTCAAGCCAAAACAAACCATCCAAGATTTCAGGGTTTATTGCTGGCTTGCCTAAAGGAGAAGAAATGGCAGCTTACTGTCAGGTGACACAGACTGGCCCTCAGTTCGGCCACCATGTTTCGCACGCTCAGAACAAGACCAAGCGTCGCTTCAACCCGAACATTCAGAAGAAGACCTACTTTGTTCCTTCGCTGAAGCGCAACGTAACCCTTACCCTCAGTGCTCGTGGCATCAAGGTGATTGACGCTCGTGGCATCGAGTCGGTCGTCGCCGAGCTACTTGCTCGTGGCGAGAAGATCTAAGGAGTCGAAGCTAAATGGCTAAGAAAGACAAGGACATCCGTCCGATCATCAAGCTGAAGTCGACTGCCGGCACCGGTTACACCTACGTGACCAAGAAGAACCGTCGCAACGACCCAGACCGCATCGTTCTAAAGAAGTACGACCCAGTAGTGCGCCAGCACGTTGAATTCCGCGAGGAGCGTTAATCCATGGCTAAGAAGAGCAAGATTGCCCGTAACGAGCAGCGCAAGGTTGTCGTTGAGCGCTACGCCGCTAAGCGTCTCGAGCTGAAGAAGGCCCTAGTCGACCCAAACAGCACCGACGAGCAGCGCGAAGCCGCACGTCTCGGACTGCAGAAGCTTCCACGCAACGCATCGCCAGTTCGTGTTCGCAGCCGCGACGCGATCGACGGTCGTCCTCGTGGTGTTCTCACCAAGTTCGGTCTGTCGCGTGTTCGTTTCCGTGACATGGCTCACAAGGGTGAGTTGCCAGGCATCACCAAGTCGTCCTGGTAAATCACAACTTTTTGAAAAGCCCGTCGGTCACCCGGCGGGTTTTTTGATTAAATCCGCGTGGTTAAGCCAAAGTAACGCCTTCGCAACACGCCGAAACAAATAACAAGCGGATTTGCGCTGGGGGCTAGTGTGAAAGGGACAGTACGTCAAAAAACGTCTATAGTCCAGGAGGACATCATGGCTAACACCCTAAACAAGGGCGAACTCGTTGCAGCAGTTGCAGCCCACACTGGTGAGTCCCAGGCAGCCGTCAACCGCGTTGTTGACGCTCTGTTCGAGACCATCGCAAAGACCGTTGCCAAGGGCGACAAGGTCACTATCCCAGGCTGGCTTTCGGTTTCGAAGGGACACCGCTCGGCTCGCACCGGACGCAACCCTCAGACCGGCGCAACCATCCAGATTGCAGCTTCGAACACCGTAAAGGTCGCCGCAGGCAGCAAGCTGAAGGCAGCCGTCAAGTAGTCTTCACTACTCAAGCTTTAGGCGTCGACGAAAGTCGGCGCCTTTTGCTTTAAACCGAGGATGCGCGAGCGCACGTTGTGGCAGAGTTGATTCATGACCGACGAAATCAAGCCCAAGCTCCAGTTCGACCAGCTGCTGGTTTATAGCGGCCTCGCGATCATCGCGTGTTTGCTCACAATGCCCACGGGCTTGTTCGCGCTGCCCGTGTCGATCTTCGCGCTGGTTTTGGCAATCTTGCGCCGCAGCTTCAAGCCCGTGCCTGGAAAACGCTTTATCGCGCCGGGCCTTTGGTGGGGAGCGATCTACGCTTTATTCGGCATTTACAGCGCCGTATATTTCTGGGTGAGCCCTGAGAGCGATGTCGAGCAGGCAATCAGCCAGGTCATCTCGCTGATCTTCGTTGCCGAGGTTGTCGTTCCGGGCATCATTGTGACCATCCTCGGTTTGATTCGCACACGCAAGGTGAACGCCGAGATGGTTGCTGATGCCGCCAACGATGTGGACAACTCGAACTAAACGAGGATTCGCCGTCGGCGTTTGTGCCTAGGCTTAACCCTGTGATTCTCAACCAAAAAACCTCGCGAACCGGCATCGCTGCTTCGTCGATTTTGGTTGCGGCAACAGTGGTTTCGGTGGCCGTGATTTCCGCCGTGGTTGGTTTGACCAAGCCTTACCTTTTAGGTGACCCTGGCGATGTAGTTCGTTGGGGGCTGCCCGTGGTCAAAGCTCTCACCAACATCTCGATGGCAGGTGCAATCGGCGGTGCAGTATTCGCCGCCTTCGCCCTAGGCGACCGCAGCCATGCGTTGCACCGAGCACACAACTTGATTGCTGCATCCGCGGTTGGTTGGGTGTTCTTCGGTTCGGTCAGCTACCTGTTCACCTACCTGTCGATCACCGGCACGCCTCTTTCTTTTGATGCTCAGTTCTCGGCGGGGCTCGAACTTTTTGCAACACAAATCGCGCTCGGTCAGTCGCTCGCGTTGAACCTCGCCGGCGGCCTCGTCGTTGCGACGCTCGCCTTCGTGGTGCGCAGCATCAAGGGTTCGTTCTATCTTTCGGTACTCGGGCTAGCCTCGCTGGTGCCGCTCGCGGTTTCGGGTCACGCCTCCGGTACGGCGGGGCACGCCATGGCCGTAAACGCGATCGGCATGCACCTGGTGGCCATCGTGATTTGGGTCGGTGGGCTGGTCGCCTTGATGGCTGTCTGGGGCGGCGTCGAAACCGACGAGCGTCACCGTCTGCTCAAGCGTTATTCCACGCTGGCCCTCGTCGCCTTTGTGTTGACCGCGGTCTCGGGCGTTGCTTCCTCGCTCGTGCGCGTCACGGTGCCTGAACTTTTCACCACCACTTACGGGCTATTGATTTTGGCAAAGGTTGTGGCGTTGGTTCTTCTCGGATGTTTCGGCGCGGTCTATCGACTGAAACTGATTGGCGCGACTCCGGCCGACCTCAAGCAGCGCGTTCTAGTGGCCATGGTTTTGGTCGAGTTAGTGGTGATGGGCGTGGCCGTTGCGCTGGCGACCGCGCTGGCTCGCACCGGTGCTCCAGCCCCGACAGACATCGTCGACGATCCGAGCCCTGCGCGCATCCTCACCGGAAGCGACCTGCCACCCGAGCTCACCGCCGACCGCTGGTTCAGCGAGTGGCGTTTCGATCTGGTCTGGTCAACCATCTGCTTGGTCGCCGCGGTTGCTTATGTTTGGGGAGTCATTCGGCTGCGTCGCCGCGGCGATGTTTGGTCGCTCGCCCGCACCGCATCGTGGCTGGCCGGCATCGCCCTGCTGTTCTACATCACCAACGGGGCCATCAATGCTTATCAGGAATACCTGTTTTCGGTGCACATGATCGGCCACATGCTTTTGAGCATGGGCGTGCCGGTGTTGCTCGTGCCGGGCGCCCCGATAACTTTGCTCCTGCGCACCGTGGCGAAGCGCACCGACGAATCTTGGGGTGTTCGCGAGTGGGTGCTCTGGGCGGTGCACACCCCTTGGGCCAAGCTGGTTTCGCATCCAATCTTCGCCGCCGTGAACTTCGCCGGCTCGCTCGTGCTCTTCTATTTCACGCCGGCCTTCTCGTGGTCGGTTCACGACCACCTCGGCCACCAGTGGATGACCGTGCACTTCTTGATCACCGGCTACCTGTTCGTTCAGGCGATTGTTGGCATCGACCCAGGTCCGCATCGACTTCCATATCCAGTTCGTCTGATGCTGCTGATTGGAACACTCGCGTTCCACGCGTTCTTCGGCCTCGCTCTAATGGACGGCACCGCCCTGCTTCTGCCCGAGTGGTATGGCGCGATGGGGCGCACCTGGGGCTCGCCTCCGCTCGCCGACCAACACGATGGTGGGGCTATTGCGTGGGGTATCGGCGAATTGCCCACCGCAGTGCTTACGATTATCGTCTCGGTGCAATGGGCCCGAGCCGACATCCGTGAATCAAAGCGTCTCGATCGCGCATCCGATCGCTCTGGCAACCAGGATCTCGAAGATTACAACGCCATGCTTGAGCGGCTAGCCAAGCGCGAGGAGCGGTAGTGGACCAGGTTTCACTGTCAGACGAACAGCTCGCCCTGTTCAAATACATCGAGGGTGAGCACTGCAACATCTTTGTCACCGGACGAGCCGGCACGGGCAAATCCACCCTGCTCAGTTACCTCGTGGAGAACACTAAGAAGAACTTTGCGGTCTGTGCACCTACCGGCGTTGCAGCGCTCAATGTTGCCGGTCAGACCATTCACTCGCTGTTCGGCCTTCCGCCCGGCTTGCTCGGCACCGAAGACGTGGCCCGCCACCTCAACAAGCGCACGCGTGAGGTTTTGCGCTCGATCGAGATGCTGGTGATCGACGAAATCTCGATGGTGTCGGCCGATCTGCTCGACGCCATGAACCGCATGCTGATTGCCGCCCGAGGCAAGAACCGTGGGCCGTTCGGCGGCGCTCAGGTCGTGATGTTCGGCGACCCATACCAACTCGCACCGGTTCCGCCGAGCGACCCGGCCGAGCGGGGCTGGCTGGCCGAGAACTACCAGAGCAACTGGTTCTTCGACGCACACGTCTGGCGCGATGCCGACCTGGAGCGCTACGAGCTCAACGAGATCTTCAGGCAGCACGATGACGAGTTCAAGAGCATCCTGAATGCCATTCGCGACGGGTCGTGCACTCAAGAAATGCTCGACCGGCTCAACCAAGCGGGCAACCGCTTCGCTCCGCATGACGACGTGATTCGCCTCTGCACGATCAACGCCACCGTCGACCAAATAAATAGCACTCGCTTGTCGCGCCTCGGCAGCACACCCAAGCAGTTTCAGGCGAGGTTCGCATCGGGCGACGCCCAAAGTTTCGGACGAGCCCTGCCGGTCGAGCTCAGCCTCACCCTCAAAGAGGGCGCTCAGGTGATGTTCGTCAAGAACGACGACCAGAGCAACCGCAAAACCAAAGACGGCCTCACCGTGCGACGCTGGGTCAACGGAACCATCGGTCACGTCGTGCAGATTCACAACGAAAACCACGTGTCAATCGAGGTCGATGGCGAGGTGCTCGACGTGGGCATTTCCACATGGGAGAAGATCCGCTACGAAATCGAAGAAGAATTCGACGACGCCACAGGCAAGTTCAAAGAGGTGCTGGTGCCAATCACGCTCGCCGAATACCAGCAGATTCCGCTGCGTCTAGCCTGGGCGGTCACCGTGCACAAGTCACAGGGGCAAACCTACGAAGAGGTCACCATCGACATGGGACGAGGCGCATTCAGCCCGGGCCAAACCTACGTTGCCCTCAGTCGTGTTCGTTCGCTCGACGGGCTCTATCTGACCCGACCCATCAACATGCGCGACATTCTGGTCGACCAAGACGTGCTTCGTTTCATGGGAGCGAAGCCCAACGCCGCACTCGAGCGTCTGATTTAAGGCAGCCCGCCAACCGCGCCATCTTGATAGTTTCCAAGTCGGTCTGAGTGAGCGTTCGCGCCCAGAATCAGTGTCGGCGGCTGGCCATATCCTGAAGTCGTAAGAGATGAAAGGAAGCAACGATGACTTTTTATGATGTAACACTTTACGGAAGCAAGATCGCTGGCGGAGCCCACGGAATGTCGGCGGTTTACAAGGCACTAGACGTAGTTGACGAATGGTACGCAAAAGACCCCACGCTATTTTTCAACGAGCCAAACTGTGCCGAGTGTGCGATGAGCGGCAAATACGAGGGCAAATACGCCTTGTATCACACGCTCTTGATCCGTGAGCAAGTCGCCCGGGACATCGAGAAGTGCGGCACATTCCTCTGGCGCAAAAAGAGGGGCATTGGCCGTCGCACTCCGGCCGAATATCTAGAGCAGATCGCTCAAGAGGCAGAAGAAACCTGGTTCACTCTCGACATCGTCGAGATTTAGTCCTGAGGCTTGCCGACCCAGCCCGGGTTCTCGGGGGTTGACCTCGGTTCGTTCGGGTCGAGCCACCAGTTGATCGGGTGCTCGACGCGTCCGGCCCACCAGAGTTCCGAGTGGCCGGTGTTCGGGTACACCGCTTCGATGTAGTCGACGCCTTCACGATAACCCTTGTCGGCCATCCTTGCTTTGAAGTACTCCTGATAAGGCGCATAGAGAGCATCGAGCTCGATGGTTCCACCGTCAGACCAGATTCGGTGAGTGCCGGGCTCGGGCAGGCGAGCGATGTATTCGTCGATCATCTCGTTGCCACCGAGCGGCCAGTGAGTCGAATAGGCGAGAGCGGTGCCATAGAGCTCTGGGTATTTGATCAAACCATAGAGCGAAGTCAGCGCACCCATGCTCGAGCCACCGATTGCGGTGCGCTCGCGAGCCAGCTCGACACCGAACTCGGCAGCGATCGTCGGCAGAATCTTTTCGGCGATCAACTGGTGATAGGCGTTGCCGAGTGGGCCCTTAGTGTTCCACTCCGAAGGAATCTGCTTCGCGAGGTGTGGGCGTGCACGCCAGATGTCCTCTGGCCCATACTCGAGTCCGCGCTTAGTGCCGTCACCGTCGACATAGGTCACACCAATGATTAGGGGCTTGCGATCGCCACGGATGCGCGAACCGCCAGGTCTCCGGTCACGAAGCGCGTCGAGTATCCCCCAGGTAGCACCGAAGGTGGAGGTGGCTGGGTCGAAGAGGTTGTGGCCGTCGTGCATGACGAGCACGGGAGTCTCGGGGCCAACATCCCCCGGCACCCACACGATCACGGGGTGGTTGTCGAAGTTGTAGGTCTTGAGCTTGCCGCCAGCCAACTCGATCTTGTGCAGTCGCAGTGAACGCATCGCCAGGAACAGCGGAAACACGAACGCGAATGCGGTCACAAACGCTAGTGCGATGTATGCCCAAAGAAAGCGCATCTTGAGGCGGCGACCCTCGATCACGATCAAGCTCATTCCGGCGATGCCGCCAATAAGCAGGTCGAGCGAATAGACCCAGTCAACGTTGCTGGTGAAACCGTCGGCTAGGTAGTCTTCACGGCCGAGCACGGCCAGAAAGTTGAAATACCAAGCTGTGGCCAGCCCGATAATAGAGAGAGCAAAGAAATACCACGCATTGGTTCGGTGTTGGGTCTTCATAGCTCCATCATTCCACGCTGGTTCGCGTGGCTTCTCTCAGAAATGACAACAATCTCTTTATGAAGCGTTTAGCCAATCTCGTTCTAAATCACAGCAAGTTGGTGCTGTTCGGTTTCATCGGGCTAGTGCTCGCCAGCAGCATCCTCGGTTTTCAGGCTTTCGGACTTCTCAAGGGCGGCGGCTATGACAACCCGAACGGCGACTCCACCAAGGTCACTCACGTTCTGGCTGACGAGTTTGGCGTTGACCAGGCCGAGGTTGTAGCGATTCTCGACTTTCCGCGATCGGCCGATGACCCGCTGAGCGAGACCATGGGTGCAGCCTTCGCCGATGCACTCAAAAAGAACAGTGCTGTGGATGCGGTCGACTCCTATTACTCGAAGGGTCACGCTCCCTCGCTCAAGAGCACCGATGGCACGGCCGTCTACTTCTTTATCAACCTCGATGACAAAGTGGTTCAGGCCAAGGTCGTCGACGAGTTGCAGGCCGAGTTCAGCTCTGGCTTCAACGACGCATCCGTTTATTTCGCCGGCATGGCGGCCGTGACCAGCGAGCTCAACTCGATCATCAAAGATGACATTACGCTCGCTGAACTCATCGCGGTTCCGCTCATGATCGTGCTGATGCTCTTCGTGTTCGGTTCCCTCGTCGCCGCTGGTTTGCCGCTGATGGTGGGTGGCCTTGCCATTGTCGGCTCATTCTTCTTCATTTGGCTTTCGACCCAGTTCACCGACACCTCGGTGTTCGGCATCAACCTGATCACCGGCATGGGACTCGGCCTTGGCGTCGACTACGCCCTTTTGATGGTCAACCGTTTCCGAGAGGAACGTCAGTCGGGCTCGGATGTTCGCCAGGCCGTTGAGCGCACCATGCTCACCGCCGGCCGCACGGTGCTCTTCAGCGGGTTCACCGTGGCCGTCGTTCTCGGTTCGATGTTCATCTTTCCGCAATACTTCTTGCGGTCGATGGGTTATGCAGGCCTCGTGGTCGTGGTGCTTGCGCTCGGCGCATCCCTGCTCGCGTTGCCGGCCGCTCTTCATCTGCTCGGCGACCGCGTCAACAAGTTCACCGTCTATAAGGGTGCAATCAAGCACACCGACGACGGCATTTGGGCCGACATCGCTCGCTCGGTAATGAACAAGCCGATTCGCGTCGTGCTGGTTTCGCTGCTGGCTCTCGGTTCACTAATGGCTCTGGGCAACGGCGTTCAGTTCGGTCAGGTGGATGACCGAGTGCTGCCACGCGACAACCGAGTGGTGCTCGCCACCAATGTGATTCGCGATCGTTTTGAGGGGCGCGAGGCCAGCCCGGTCGAGGTCTTGATGACCGGTGCAACCGATGCCGAAATCGAAGCCTATGCCAAGGAGCTCAGCCTCGACGATAACGTCGAACAGGTGCGCACCGGGGTCGGCACATTTCTAGACGGCGAGTTGCTTTATCCACACAACCAGGCCGACCCGACCGATTATCAAGCGGGTGACTATGACCGAATCGTTGCGATTCACAACGTTGAGTCGCGTGGCACCGAGGGTCTTGAACTAACCAAACGTCTTCGCACGATGGACCTGTCGGCGTTCGACCGCGTCTGGATCGGCGGCAGTGCCGCGGTCTATACTGACTCGCTACTCGGCATCGAACAGGGGCTGCCATTCGCCATCGCTTGGATCGTGCTTGCCACGCTCATCCTGCTGTTCTTGTTCACAGGGTCCTTCATCTTGCCGCTCAAGGCTGTGCTGCTCAACTTCTTGTCGCTCGGTGCAACGATCGGCTTCTTGTCGTGGGTATTCATCGGTGGCCACCTGCAGTTCTTCCTCGGTGACTTTCAAACCACGGGCACGATCGACACGTCGAGCCTGGTGCTCATCGCTGTGCTCACCTTCGGTCTATCGATGGACTACGAACTCTTCTTGCTCAGCCGCATCAAAGAGCAGCACGACGCCGGGCTCGACACCACCGAATCCGTGGCGATGGGGCTTCAAAAATCGGGACGAATCATCACGGCGGCCGCACTGGTGCTCGGTGTCTCGTTCATCTCGTTCATCATCAGCGGCGTTAGCATCATGAAGATGATGGGTCTCGGCATCGCCTTCGCGGTGTTGCTCGATGCCACCGTCATCCGCGCGCTTTTGGTGCCGGCTCTGATGCGCCTGTTCGGCAATGCCAACTGGTGGGCCCCGAAGTGGGCGAAGGCGATTTATCGACGGGCTGGGCTCGAGCACTAGGCTCGAAACCACAACCCCCATCAACGACGGAGCAACGGTGAACCGACAAGAGTGGCGCAAAAGCAAGGCGCGCAAGCGTCTCGGCATTGCCATGACGGTGTTGCTGCCTCTGGCGTTGCTCGGCTTTTCGATTCAGATCGTGGTTGGCAGTTTCAACACCGTGAACACCAAGTCGGGCAAGCCAGGCCCTGGCACCGGCAGTCAACAGCTGATGAACGACCCGAACCAAGAGGTCACCGGTGGAATCGCGAACGTCGGTGGAGTCAACGGACTCGGCGGCCCGATGAATGGCAACGGCGGAGTCTCGGGTTCGATCGTCAAAGGCTCGAGCGCGAATCCCAAGGCAATCTCGAAGCTCGGAGTCACCATAATCGAGTTCGACGGCAAGACTCTGGTTTTCGATTACTTCAAAATCAAGATCACCGGTCACCTCAGCGCCGACATGCAAGCCAAATGGAAAGGCTCGGCCAAGCTAGCTCCGGGCAAAATGGCGGTGCTCTATGTGCGCGAGAAACAGCTCTATGACGGGCTTGAAGCAACGGATGGCGAAACCGCCGACATCGGCGAAATCGTGTTCATCGAGGCTCGCGCCAACTAGGCTCTTGAGCCGCTAGCTCGCACCGAGCCTCTAGTTCCAACCGAGGCGCTTGCGAACGGCTGCGACTTGTGCGGCCTCTCGGTCACTCAGTGGGCGCAGACCCTCGGCGATGTCGACTAAGTCGCGAGCCGCCGCATCCAAGTCTTTCTGCAACGCGTTCTCGATGCGTCGTCCCATCGACGGATATTGAAGCTCGAAGCGCCTAAATCGATCTAGGTTGTCTTGCTTAGCCTCGGTGCCGGGCACGGGAGCATGTGCGTCACGTATCAGTCCGAGTAGGTTGCGCAGCGCATACGAGCGGATGAATTGCCCGGCGATCAGCGTTTCACCTCGTCGGTGGCGACCGGCGCCGATCAGAATCAGCGCGAGAAACAGCTCAAACTCTTTGGCGCGGTCGAACGGCTTCGCTGCCGAAGTGCGCGAGCGAGCCTCGATAGCCTCGAGCCGTGCGGTTAGGTCGGTCTTGTCGACCACGGCAGCCCAAGAGTTGACCGAGGCGAGCTCGAGCTCGGCATCCTCGAAAACGGCGAACTCCAAAACGCGCCCATCGGCGAACACCACCTTGAGTCCGTGGTCGGTCTCACGCGGATGCAACACAGCCTGTTCGATGTCTGGAATCCAGCTCAGGTCGTTGCGGTATTGCTCGCCGAAACCCGCTTTGACCATCCAGAAGAAGTCGTGGTCAGACCACTCATCGACGCGCGAGTGGTCGGCTGCGGATCCTAGAAAAATCAGGCCGATAGCGTTCGGGTCGGCCTCGGCATTAGCCGCAAGTCGGTCTGAGTATTCGAGAAAGGCGGCCAGCGTTGTGTCTGCGTTCATGCTCCAAATCTAAGCGGTAACCTAGACGCATGCTTATGTCAGACCGCGATATCCGCGCAGAAATTGAAGCCGGCCGCATCGGCCTCGAACCACTCGAAATGGGGCTGTTGCAGCCTTCATCCTTCGATGTTCGACTTGACCGCTTCTTCAGACTTTTCGACAACCACAAATATGCCTACATCGACCCAGCCGAAAACCAGAGCGACCTCACTCGCTTGGTGGAGGTTGCCGCCGACGAGGCATTCATCTTGCACCCTGGCGAGTTCGTGCTCGGCTCGACATATGAGTTCGTCACCCTGCCAGACAACATCGCGGCTCGCCTCGAAGGCAAGTCTTCGCTCGGTCGCCTCGGTCTGCTCACCCACTCCACCGCAGGTTTCGTCGACCCAGGCTTCACCGGTCACGTCACACTCGAGCTCGCCAACGTGAGCAACCTTCCAATCAAACTTTGGCCGGGCATGAAGGTGGGCCAGCTCTGCTTCTTCCAGCTCTCGAGCCCGAGCGAAACGCCTTATGGAAGCGCCAAATACAACTCGCGCTACCAAGGCCAGCGTGGTCCAACCGCGAGCCGCTCGTATCTCAACTTCTATCGCACGGATGTTGGCAACGAGCCGCTCGAACAGCATGACTAGTCGCTAACCTCGAGCCCTAGATGATCGAGTTTCCTTCAGACGTTTCGCGTTTGCTCGAACGCCTCGAGGCCAAGGCCGACGCCGATACGGTTGCCCGCGTTCGCACATCCTTTGCGACCTTGTTCGAAGACGCGATGACCCGCCTGCCCGACTCCACGATTTTTGTTGCCACCGGTGACATTCCGGCCATGTGGATTCGCGACTCCACCTGGCAGCTTCGCCCACTCTTGGCGGCCACCGGCACCACGGGGGAGTCGGAGCGCGTAATCGCAGCTGTTTCGCAACGTCAGGCGAAATACCTTCTCATCGACCCCTACGCCAACGCCTTCAATATCGAAGCGAACGGCAACTGTTGGCACCGCGACTTCGAAGACCAGAGCCCGTGGGTGTTTGAGCGCAAGTTCGAACTCGATTCGATCGCCGCGTTGTTCGACCTCGCGCTCAGGCTCTATCGGGTTGCTGGCTTCGGCGAGCAACTCGACCAAACCTTCTGGCTGGTCACAGAGTCTTGCCTCGAACTGCTCGAGCGTGAACAGCAGCACGACCGCGACACCTACCGATTCGTTCGCCCCGGCAACCCCGCTCACGATCAGCTTTCACACGAGGGCTTTGGTGCGCCGTTTGCCAACACCGGTTTGATTTGGTCTGGCTTCAGACCTAGCGATGATGGCTGCAAACTGCCGTTTCTCATCCCTGCGAATGCGCACCTCGTCGTGGTGCTCGAATGGCTTTCGGATGCAGCACTCGAGTTCGGCAAACGCGACCTAGCCAAGCGCAGCCGCAAGCTCGCCAAGTCGGTTCGTCGCGCCATCAAGAAGCATGCGATCGTCGGGCAAGGCCCCGACAAGAAGTATGCCTATGAGGTCGACGGCCTCGGCAACTCGCTCGAGTGGGACGACCCGAACGTGCCGAGCCTGCTCGCGCTGCCTTATCTGGGATGGTGTGGACTCGGCGACCGCCGCTACCTGCAAACGCGCAACTGGATTCTGAGCCGGCACAACCCGATGTATGTGAGCGGCAAGTTTGCCACCGGGCTCGCTAGCGTGCACACTCCCGCTCGTCACATCTGGCCACTCGCGCTCGCGATTCAGGGGTTAACCGCATGGAGTTATGACGAGTCGGCCGCTTGCCTCGAGTTGCTCGAGTCGATCGATGGCGGCACCGGTCGCAACCACGAGTCGGTCAACGTCGACGACCCGAACGAGTTCACGCGTGAATGGTTCAGCTGGGCCGACATGACCTACGCGCACCTAGCCCTGCGTGTGCACGGGCTGTCGCAGCGCGCCGACTAGTCGTTGTGCATGACCGGTGCGGGGTGCACGCGAAGCAGCATGACCAGACCGACCAGCAATACCACCATGATTCCGAGGATGCCGAAAATCGAGGTGTTCTGAATTCCTGCACTGGCAGCCAGGGTCAGCGAGAGCGACCAGAGCGCTGGGCTCAAGAACGAGGCGGCACGGCCGGTGGTCTGGTAGAGACCGAAGACCTCACCCTCGCGACCTAGCGGTGTGAAGCGAGCCACGAAGGTGCGGCTCGAAGCCTGTGCTGGGCCAACAAAGAGGCAAAGCGCCAGGCCGCCAATCCAATAGGTGATTGGTCCGGCGCTCGCGAACGCGAACACCGCAGTGCCTGCCACCAGCAGGCCGACCAGCGAACCGACGATGGTTCGCTTGGTGCCGATGCGGTCATCCAAGATGCCACCGAGAGCGGCACCGATGCCGGCCACAACGTTTGCGGCGATACCGAACAAGATCACTCCGGTCTGGGTAAAACCGAATGCGACCGAGCCAAGGATGGCACCGAACGTGAACACGCCGGCGAGACCATCGCGATAGACGGCCGATGCGATCAAGAAGCGCAGCGCATCCGGTGAACGACGACGAAGTTCGCCAACCTGCTTGAACAGTCGGCGGTAGGAACTTGCGATCGATTCCTTGGCAGCTCCGGGGGTTGCTTCGACCTCTGGCACCAAAAGCATCAGTGGAATCGTGAACACCGCCATCCAAACGGCAGAGAACAAGAACAGAATGCGGATGTTCTCGGCGTTGTCGGTCGAGACTCCGAAGAGCGGGGTTTCTGGCAAAACAAAGCCGAACAGCGAGACCAACAACAGCAAGATTCCACCGGCATAGCCGAGGCCCCAGGCCATGCCCGAAACCCGCCCGACGTTCTGAGGTGTGGCGACCTGCTTGAGCATCGCGTAATAGTTGACGAACGCGGTCTCTTGCACGACCGAACCGATCGCATAGAGCGCGATGCCGAACATGAAGAAGGCGGGGCTCGGTTCAACGAAGTATGAGGCGACCATGAGGCCGATGAGAATGGCGGAGTTGATCAGCAGCCAGCGCTTGCGGTGTCCGGCGCGGTCGGTGCGAGCTCCGAAGACCGGTGCCATCAAAGCAACAAGGATGCCGGCGACGGCACCCGCGAGACCGAGTTGGCTGGCCAGCGCATCCTGGTCGTCGCCGAAATAACTCGAGGTGATGTAGGTGGCGAAGATGAAGGTCTGAATGATCGTTGGATAAGGCTGTTCGGCCCAGTCCCAGAGCATCCATGCCCAGGTTTTGCTGCTCCACTTTGGCTTAACTGCGTTGTTAGTCATGGCTTCACATTAGACCCGTGCGCGCCTGAGATGCAGGCATTCCGCCGATGTTTCGCCAATCGTTGTCTTTTCGTCATTTCAGGGGATGCGCAGGCCTCGCCCGGCCAAAAACGCACGTTTGTGCATCCGCCGGTCAAAGTTGAGTCATTCACACTCAACTTTCAGCAAATTAACTTGACAAAGCAAAAAATGCGTCGCAAACTTGAGTCAGTGAGGCTCAACTTTGGGCCGAACCAAGAAAGAAACCAAGTGTCGCGGGTCTGAGGGGCCGGACATATAAAAGGAGAAACAAACATGGCACGTGCAGTAGGTATTGACCTCGGCACCACCAACAGCGCGGTTAGCGTGCTGGAAGGTGGCGAGCCCACCGTTATCGCTAACGCAGAGGGCTTTCGCACCACCCCATCGGTGGTTGCATTCACTAAAGACGGAGAGGTGCTAGTCGGCGAGACCGCCAAGCGCCAGGCCGTCACCAACGTTGACCGCACCATCGCGTCGGTCAAGCGCCACATGGGCACCGACTGGAAGTTCGCAGTCGACGACAAGAAATACACCCCGCAAGAGATCTCGGCCCGAATCCTGGCCAAGCTCAAGCGCGACGCAGAGACCTACCTCGGTGAGGCAGTCACCGACGCGGTAATCACCGTTCCGGCCTACTTCAACGATGCAGAGCGTCAGGCAACCAAGGATGCCGGCGAGATCGCAGGACTCAACGTGCTGCGCATCATCAACGAGCCAACCGCTGCCGCACTCGCATACGGACTCGATAAGGGCAAGGAAGACGAGCTCATCCTCGTGTTTGACCTCGGTGGTGGAACGTTCGACGTTTCGTTGCTCGAAGTTGGCAAGGACGACGACTTCTCGACCATCCAGGTTCGCGCCACCTCCGGTGACAACCGCCTCGGTGGAGACGACTGGGACCAGCGCATCGTTGACCACTTGGTGAAGAAGTTCAAGGAGACCACCGGCGTTGACGTGTCGAAAGACAAGATCGCGCTGCAGCGTCTGAAAGAAGCAGCAGAGCAGGCCAAGAAGGAACTGTCGCAGTCGATGACCGCGAACATCCAGCTGCCTTACCTGTCGCTCACCGAGAACGGCCCGGCCAACCTCGACGAGACTCTGACTCGTGCACAGTTCGAGCAGATGACCGAAGACCTGCTGGCTCGCACCAAGAAGCCGTTCAACGACGTCATCAAGGAGGCCGGAGTCAAGGTTGCCGACATCGCACACGTCGTGCTCGTCGGTGGATCCACTCGTATGCCGGCAGTGACCGAGCTCGTCAAGAGCCTCACCGGTGGCAAGGAGCCGAACAAGGGCGTGAACCCAGACGAGGTTGTTGCCGTTGGTGCATCCCTGCAAGCCGGTGTGCTGAAGGGTGAGCGCAAAGACGTTCTGCGGATCTACGGGACCCCGCTGAGCCTCGGAATCGAGACCAAGGGTGGCATGATGACCAAGC
>JACCDN010045639.1_pt1 | contig 103002 bp, 91 predicted proteins | sample 7441691 | NCBI WGS metagenome assembly JACCDN01 (sample SAMN15323439, study PRJNA562643) | freshwater metagenome | isolation source: river surface water | place: USA:Blue River Watershed | collected 2017-08-16 | reverse complement strand
GGTGATCGCAGCCATTTTGTACCTCGACGAAAGCGCGGGTTTTGCCGGAATAGGCGGTGACGAGATGCGGCGCGGTTTGCGCGATGGTCATGATGTCCGAGACAATGACCGGCCTGTCCGAACGATCAATCAAATCGCGTAACAAGGTCGCGTCTTGTTTCTCATGATTGCCAAAGACGCCCGCAACCTCTGGCATGGCCCGAAATGTTTCGGGCTCCACTTGCGCAGCGCAGCCGGTGACCCACACAGACGCGTCCGGACGCCGCCGATGTGCCTGACGGATGGCTTGCCGTGTTTGCCGCACAGACTCATTGGTCACCGCGCAGCTGTTTATGATGACAATGTCATCGCGGCCCGCGAGTTGTTCAGCGAGGGCATTGCTCTCCGCCAAGTTCAGGCGGCAACCCATGCTGATGACTTCAGGCTTTTTGACGGGCGCGTTCATCCAAATGCATCCCAGTCGGCCTGACCTTTGAACACATACGTCGCGCTGCCGGTCATGATGACGGGCTGTCCCGGGCTCCATTCGATGGTCAGGCTCCCGCCCGATTGGTGGACTGTAACCGGAGATGTCGCCTTGCCCTGACGGATAGCGGCAACGGCAGTGGCGCAGGCCCCGGTTCCGCAAGCGCCCGTCAAGCCGGCGCCGCGTTCCCAAACATTTAGGTGGATTTCATTCCCGGCAATCGAGGCGACATTTACATTTGCACGCTCGGGGAACACGGAATCGTTTTCGATTGTCGGGCCCAACTGGCGCAAGTCAACGGCATCAACATCATCGACAAAAAACACAGCATGTGGGTTGCCCATATTGACGGCCATGGGCGCGGCGAGATTGTCCCAAGCCAGTGGCATCGCATCAGTGTTCATAGCGAACGCCAGAGGAATGTCCTGCCATGCAAAAATGGCTTCACCCATCGACACTTCGACGTCATTGCCCGACAGCTTGCCCGAAATGATGCCGCCCAATGTTTCAATGTTGAGATCTTGGTTCAACAGTGCAACGACGCAGCGTGATGCATTGCCACATGCCTCTATCTCGCTGCCGTCGGGATTGAATATCCGCATGCGCACATCCGCAATTTCTGAAGGCAGCAAAAGGATAAGCTGGTCACAGCCAATGCCAAACTTGCGATCCGCGATCTTTTGCGCGCGGGCAGGGGAGATTTCTATGGATTGGACGCGTGCGTCGATAATGACAAAGTCATTGCCCAGCCCATGCATCTTGTGAAATTCACCCATTGTCATGGCGGCGATTTAGGCGCAGCCGGGCATCAAGTCTACCGTTGATGGCGAATATGGCCAAGCTATTGTTTATGGAGCCGCCGTGATTGGGCACAGGTCACAGCCGCTCCAACCAACGGAAAAACTTGATTTGCGACGTCAAGGAGGGTAGGGGCGCGTCCAGGGCAAACATATTGCCTTTTAAAATTTGTTGGAAATCCGTTGTTTCCAAGCTGGTCGGCGAAGATTCGCTCACCGGCTTTTTGTTCGTTTATGCCTCGAAAAGGGGCATTTTGGTAAGGAATGTCGATGTTTGACAAGCTGAGCGACCGGTTAGGAGGGGTGTTTGATCGCCTGCGCGGTCGCGGTGCGTTGAACGAAGCTGATGTGCGTGAAGCGATGCGCGAAGTGCGCGTGGCCTTGCTTGAAGCCGACGTTGCACTGCCCGTTGTTCGTGATTTCATCGACAAGGTAACTGAACAAGCGATCGGCGCGCAGGTTCTGAAGTCGGTAACGCCCGGCCAGCAAGTCGTCAAAATCGTGAATGACGCCCTTGTCGAAATGCTCGGCGCGGAACAAAGCGACCTTGATCTTGCTGTAGCGCCGCCTGCGATCATCATGATGGTCGGTTTGCAGGGCTCCGGTAAAACAACCACGACGGCCAAGATTGCGAAGATGCTGAAGGCCAAGCAGGGCAAGAAAGTCCTGATGGCTTCGCTGGACGTCAATCGTCCTGCCGCACAAGAGCAGTTGGCGACGCTTGGCACACAGACCGAAATTGCGACGCTTCCGATTATGCAGGGGCAGCAGCCGGTCGACATTGCCAAGCGTGCGATGCAGGCTGCAAAGTTGCAGGGCTTTGATGTTTTGATCCTCGACACCGCTGGCCGCTTGCATGTGGATCAGCAGTTGATGGACGAAATGCAGGCGGTGGCAAAGGTCTCCGTTCCGCAGGAAATCCTGCTCGTGGTCGACTCGCTCACGGGTCAAGATGCCGTAAATGTCGCCAAAAGCTTCGGTGAACGCGTCAATGTAACCGGTATCGTGCTAACCCGCATGGATGGCGATGCACGCGGCGGCGCTGCGCTGTCGATGCGCGCCATTACGGGCAAGCCCATCAAATTTGCAGGCGTCGGTGAAAAGCTGGATGCCATCGAAGCGTTTAACCCAAGCCGCGTTGCTGGTCGCATATTGGGCATGGGCGACGTCGTCGGCCTTGTCGAGCGCGCGACCGAAATGGTCGAAAAAGAGGACGCGGATAAGCTCGCGGCCAAAATGGCCAAGGGCCAGTTCGACATGGAAGACCTGCGCATGCAGTTCCGCCAAATGTCCAAAATGGGCGGCCTCGGCGCGCTTGCGGGTATGATCCCGGGCATGAAAAAGGCCAAGCAGGCGATGGACGCCGGCGGCATGAACGACAAATTGCTCGTGCACATGGACGCTATCATTGGTTCCATGACGCCAAAAGAGCGCGCCAAGCCTGAATTGTTGAACGCCAAACGCAAAATCCGGATTGCCAAGGGTTCGGGCATGACCGTGCAGGACGTCAACAAGCTCATTAAAATGCACCAGGAAATGGCGAGTGCCATGAAGCGCATTCGCAAGATGGGCGGCCTCAAAGGCCTCGCTGCCATGTTTGGCGGCGGCAAAGGTGGCATGGGCGGTGGCGGCGACTTGGGTGGCGCGATGGAGGGAATGCACGGGCTTCCCCCCGGCGCTTTGCCCCCCGGTTTCGGCGGTCTGCCTGGAATGGGTGGCGGTGGCGGAATGCCGCCAGACCTCGCAAGACTTCTTAGTAAAAAGAAATAAGTATCACATTTAATTTAAGAATATTTCAGAAAGGTGAGTTAGTTTTATGGCATTATCCATGCGTTTGTCACGGGGCGGTTCGAAAAAGCGCCCTTATTATAAAATCGTCGTAGCCGACGCCCGCGCTCCACGCGACGGTAAGTTCATTGAACGTATCGGCAGCTACAACCCACAGCTTCCTAAGGACAGCGCAGAGCGTATGATCCTCGACACCGAGCGTGCGAAGCATTGGCTTGCTGCGGGTGCGCAGCCTTCGGACCGGGTTGCACGCTTCCTTGACGTCGCTGGCGTCAAAGAGCGCAAGGTTAAGAACAACCCGAACAAGGGTGAGCCAGGCCAGAAGGCCAAGGATCGCGCTGAAGACAAGGCAGCCAAGCTTGCAGAAGCCGAAGAAGCCGCAGCAGCAGCTGCAGCCGCTCCAGCACCTGAGCCTGAGCCAGAAGTTGTTGAAGAAGTAGCCGCTGAAGAAGCCGCACCTGCGGTTGAAGAAGCGCCTGCCGCTGAAGAAGCTGCGCCTGCTGAAGAAGCACCTGCAGCTGAAGAAGCTACCGAAGAAAAGGCCGAGGGTTAAGCCTTGGCTGACTCAACCGTCACGCTTGCCGCCGTTTCTGGCGCGCACGGCGTGACGGGTGAAGTTCGTCTCAAGCTGTTTGCAGAAAATGTGGACAGCTTGAAACGCTACAAAAGTTTTAATGATGGTGCGTTGACGGTTAAGTCCCTCCGCCCAACAAAAGACGGCGCGATTGCGCGCTTTGCCGAAATAAATGACCGCAATGCGGCGGAAAAACTGCGCAGCACATTGTTGACCGTGCCGCGCGATGCCTTGCCTGAACTGGGTGAGGGCGAATATTATTATAGCGACCTTCTCGGCCTTCCTTGCGTTTCAACCGATGGCACTGACCTTGGTAGCTGCATTGCTGTTGAAAATTTTGGCGCGAGCGACGTTTTGGAAATCCAGATGCCGTCTGCTGATGGCAAGCCGGGCAAAAAGTTCATGGTTCCAATGACCGCCGAGGCTGTACCTGAATGGGGTGCGCAGGCGGGCGGACGTATCGTCATTGATGCCGACTTCGTCATATGACGTTCGCCGCCCAGATCCTGACGCTTTATCCCGAAATGTTTCCCGGTCCGCTGGGGATATCACTGGCTGGCCGCGCGCTTGAAGAGGGCAAATGGTCATGTGCGCCCATCCATATTCGTGACTTTGCGACCGACAAGCATCGGACCGTTGACGACACGCCAGCGGGCGGCGGGGCAGGGATGGTGCTGCGCGCGGATATACTCGCCGCAGCGGTTGATCACGCGTCTGCTCAGCAGCCCAATGTTCCCGTTTTGGCGATGACCCCGCGTGGCAAAACGATCACGCAAAGCCGCATTCGCGAGCTTGCTGCAGGCTCCGGCGTTACGGTGCTTTGCGGCCGCTTTGAGGGCTTTGACGAGCGTATTTTTGATGCCAGACCCCATATTGAACAGGTTTCGATGGGCGACATCGTCCTTTCGGGCGGCGAAATTGGCGCTTTAATGCTGTTAGATGCTTGCATTCGGCTGCTTCCCGGCGTAATGGGCGCGACTTCCAGCGGTGATGAGGAGTCCTTTGAACAAGGATTGCTTGAATATCCGCACTATACCCGACCCAATGATTGGGAAGGGCGAATGATCCCTGAAGTGTTGCGATCGGGGGATCATGCGAAAATAGCCACCTGGCGGAAACAAAGGGCGGAGGAAGATACTCGGTTACGCAGACCGGACCTTTGGGGGCGTTACAAAGACGCCCGGGTTCAGCCTGCCTCTGACGTGCGACAAAAGAATAAGGATTAAATGGGGCATGAACCTCATCCAAACACTCGAAGCCGAAGCTATTGCAGCTTTGTCAGAAAACAAAAAAATTCCTGCATTCCGTGCAGGTGACACCGTTAAGGTGGGCGTGAAGGTCATCGAAGGTGAGCGCACGCGTATTCAGAATTACGAAGGTGTATGCATCGCACGTTCGAACAAGGGCATGGGCTCCAACTTCACCGTACGCAAAATGTCGTTCGGCGAAGGCGTTGAGCGCGTATTCCCGCTGTACAGCCCAAATATCGACAGCATTGAAGTTGTCCGTAAGGGCGTCGTACGTCGTGCGAAGCTTTACTATCTGCGTGGTTTGACCGGTAAGAAGGCACGTATTGCCGAACGCCGCGACCCGCGTCCTATTAAAACCACCGAGGCTGCCGAATAAGGCAGGAGCCGCGTTGCGTTTCTAACCAAACACAAAAGGCCGGGCTCCCACAAAGAGCCCGGCCTTTTTTATTGCCATTGAAGGAAGTTAACATGGGTTATCGTATCGTAGTTGCAGGCGCGACGGGCAATGTTGGCCGCGAAGTTGTCAATATTCTGGCCGAGCGCGCATTCCCTGCCGATGAAGTGGCTGTGCTGGCGTCATCGCGCAGCCAGGGCATCGAAATCGAATATGGCGATACCGATAAAATGTTGAAGGTCCAGAATATCGAGAATTTCGACTGGTCGGGATGGGACATGGCGATTTTTGCCATTGGTTCCGAAGCAACCCAGAAATATGCGCCGATTGCGGCTGCTGCGGGCTGTGTGGTCATCGATAACAGCTCGTTGTTCCGCATGGACCCAGATGTCCCTTTGATCGTCCCTGAGGTTAACCCAGACGCGATCGACACATACAAGCGCAAGAATATCATTGCGAACCCGAACTGCTCGACGGCCCAGCTCGTCGTCGCGCTGAAGCCGCTGCACGATTATGCCAAGATCACGCGCGTCGTTGTCTCGACCTATCAGTCCGTGTCTGGCGCGGGCAAAGAGGGTATGGATGAATTGTTCGAGCAGAGCCGCAACATCTTCGTCGGTGACAGCGCAGATGCGAAAAAGTTCACGAAGCAGATCGCATTTAACGTGATTCCGCACATCGATAGCTTCCTCGACGACGGCTATACCAAGGAAGAGTGGAAGATGATGGTCGAGGTCAAGAAAATCCTCGATCCCAAAATCAAGCTCACCGCGACCTGCGTGCGTGTTCCTGTCTTTGTTGGCCACAGCGAAGCGGTGAATATCGAATATGAGCGCGAAATGTCTGCAGAAACCGCGCAGAACATTCTGCGTGAAGCGCCCGGCATCATGTTGATCGATAAGCGCGAAGATGGCGGTTATACAACGCCCGTCGAAGCCGCTGGTGACGATGCGACTTATGTAAGTCGCGTGCGCGAAGATCCGACGGTAGACAATGGTCTTGCGTTCTGGTGCGTCTCCGATAACTTGCGCAAGGGGGCCGCGCTGAACGCGGTGCAAATCGCCGAACTGCTTGGACGGCGGCATTTGAAAAAGGGATAAGTATATGGGGCTGCAAGCCGATGTTTTTTGGTCGTTTCGGAGCCCCTATAGCTATCTGGCGACGCGGCGATACAGCGCGCTTGCCGAACAATATGACCTCACGATCAACTTGCGTCCGGTCTATCCTTTGGCGGTGCGTGAGCCGGACTTTTTCGAACGCAGCCACCCAAATTGGTTGCGTTATACCTTTACCGATATGTTCCGCGTCGCGCAGTTTCACGACATTCCATTTGGCCCGCCACGACCCGACCCGATTGTGCAGGACGTCCGCACCCGCAAGATTGCCGAAGAGCAGCCCTATATCTTTCGCCTGACGCGCTTGGGGCAGGCGGCTGCACGGCGCGGGAAAAGCCTCGCATTTTGTGACGAGGTATCACGCCTGATCTGGGGCGGTGCCGAAAACTGGCATGAGGGGGACCATCTGGCTGGCGCAGCGACGCGCGCTGGACTAGACTTGGCTGAGCTGGATGCTGAAGCCCTGAGTGACGCTGATGCGCTCGACGCCGAGATTGCAGCCAACCAAGCGTCTCTCGAAGCATCGGGGCATTGGGGCGTCCCTACGTTAGTATTCGACGGAGAGCCGTTTTTTGGACAGGACCGCATTGATATGGCGGTATGGCGGATGCAGCAAAAGGGGCTGGTTGCGCGATAAGCCTTATCGTCAGTCAGCCATCACGGGTTGCTGTCCGGGTGCGGTTGTACCCGGCTTCAAAAAGAAGATCAGCGGGCTGATGACGATCAGCAATATCATCATCAGTTGGAAATCATCGAGATAGGCAATCATTGCGGCCTGTCTGTTGATTTCAAGGTTCATCATGTGCAATGCAGCCTCTCCGATCCCACCAAGGCGGTCGGCGCTCGCGGGGTCAATTGCGCTCATAGATGAAGACGTGACGTGCGATGCCAGGTCTTCATGGCTTGTCTGCATGTTGCGCGCCAACATGGTTGTCATGATGGAGATACCAAAGCTGCCGCCCAGACTGCGGAAGAGATAAAGCAGGCTGGAGCCATCGGTGCGCAGGCGCATGGGCAATGTCGAAAACGCGACGCCGTTCAGGGGGATGAAGACAAAGCCCATGCCAAAACCCTGAAACAAGCCAGTGTACACAATCCAGTGCCAGTCCATATTCAAAGACCAGCTTGTCATGATCCACATCGATGCTGCGGTCATCAAAAAGCCGGCGAAGATTACGATGCGGGGATCTACCTTACCGCCAACTTTCGCCGCGATGAACATCGCGAGCACGATGCCGACACCTCTGGGTGCCAATAATATGCCGGTATCATATACCGAATAGCCATAGAGATTCTGCAGCATAGGCGGCAGCAGCGCGAAAATGCCGAACATCATCATGCCAACCAACAGCATCATATTTAGCGAGATAAAAAAGTTGCGGTCGGTGACCAAAAGTTTTTCAAACATTGGGCGATTAGTCGTTATTTGATGCATCGCAAACATCCAGAGCGCCGCCACGACAACCAACAGCTCAATGATGATTTCCCAACTTTGCAGCCAATCTTCCTGTTGGCCGCGATCCAACAGCAACTGCAAGGTGGCGAGGCCAATAGCGAGCATCGCAAAACCAAAACGGTCCAGTTCGCGGCGATTGATGGGGCGTGAAGGCAGCAACCACCACAATAGGGCCAGCGTTGGAATGCCGATGGGCAGGTTAATGTAAAACACCCAGCGCCAGTTGTAATTCTCGGTCAACCAGCCGCCAATCATAGGGCCCAATATTGGCGCAATCATGATGCCCATGCCCCAGATGGACATCGCCCGCGGTGCCTCCGACGGCTTATTAATATCCAGCATGATCGTTTGGGAAAGCGGCCCAATAAATGCCGCACACACACCTTGGAAAATACGGAAAGCCACCATCTCTGTCAGGCTTGTCGCAATGCCGCACAGCATCGATGCAAGAATGAACCCGGCAACCGCGCCCAGAAACAGATTGCGTGAACCGATCCTGTCCGCAAGCCAACCCGTAATGGGCATGGCCACCGCGCTGGCGACGATGTAGCTTGTCAGTACCCACGTGATGGTGTCCATCGTCGCGCCAAGGCTGGTCTGCATGTGCGGGATGGCGACGTTGGCAATCGTCGAATCCAGAATTTGGATAATCGTCGCGCCCATGACGGCAAGCGTCAGCAGCGCCTTGTTTTTGACCGGATAAGCGGCTTGATCGAGCGGATTACTTATTGGTGTCGATGCGGACATGGGCCGACAATCCTGCAATCATTGCACGCTTCGGCTTGTCGGTAATTGATATCCGTACAGGGACGCGCTGCGTGACCTTGACCCAATTGCCATTGGCATTTTGCGCCGGAAGGACAGAAAATTCTGACCCCGTGCCAGCGCCAATGCTTGATACCTTACCGCGGACTTTTAGGTCTGGATATGCATCAAATGTGATTTCGGCAGGTTGGCCAACGCGCATATGCGCAAGATCGGTTTCCTTGAAATTGGCTTCAATCCAGCTTTTTTTGCTGGCGACAATGGTAACGCCGGGCAAACCTTGAACCATCATTTGGCCAGGCTGCAAACGATCGGCCTGACTTACGATGCCGGAGACAGGCGCGCGTATTTCTGTGCGCGACAGGTTCAGCAGGGCCTGATCGCGTTGTGCTTGGCCTGCCTTAATGGCTGGGTTGATTCCCGGCGCTGCCGATCCTGTGGCGAGTGCAGCCCGCGCCTTGGTCGCGTCGGCTAGCGCCGCGGCAACGCGGCTGCGCGCATCGGACAAGGCATGTTCTGCGGCTTGCAGCCTTGCACGCGTGGTAAAACCAGCCTGCATCAGAGAGGATTGGCGCTGATACTCTTTCTCATAGAAAGCGACATCTTCCCGCGCACTGTCGATGTCGACACCGGTGGTTTGAAATTCGGTCTCGAGTGCAGAAACGCGCACTTGGGCAGCGGCAATGGCTGCGTCGGCTTGCTCAATCGCAATTCGGTAAGGCTCTGGATCAATCCGGAACAGCAGGTCGCCTTCGTTCACCACGTCATTTTCATGGACGGCAACATCGATGATGCGTCCGCCAACCTCAGCTGAAATAGACACCTTGTCTTGCTGGACATAGGCATTGTCGGTCGACACATAATGGTCGTTGGCAATGTAATATGCGGTCGCGCCACCAACGAGCACCAGCGGGACCGAAGCCATCAACGCCAGTCGGCCCAAGCGCCGCGGCTTGGCGCTGGTTGTTGTCGCAACATCAATTTGTGGGTCAGCCTCAGCCATGCGACACCTCAAGCGGTTTACGGGTTAAGTTTGCACGAATGACGTTCAACATTGCTTCCAATTCTGTTCGTTGCGGCGCGTCCAAGCCGGCCAATGCATCATCAAACAATGCAAGGGCGGTTGGCCGCAGTGCTTCAATTTTTTGTTCGCCTTCTGCCGTTAAGTGCAGCCGCCACGTGCGGCGGTCATTGGGGTCCGCACGGCGTTCGACGAGCCCGGCGTCCTGAAGGCGGTCGACCATTCTTCCAAGCGTGATTGGTTCGACATCAAGCATATCGGCCATGGTAACCTGCGCGCTTCCATCGAAGCGCTTCAGCAGCGCCAGCACCCGCCATTGGGGCCGTGTCACGCCAACGGCGCGGGCACGTTCATCGAACGAACGCCGCAGCAAGCGGGCCGCGTCACCCAATAGAAAGCCTAAATCATCGCTCATGCCGTCGATATAATAGCTATGCTTATTATATGCAATAATTTCTGCGTACCGCGCGCAAAATATGGAAAACACTTTCCGGATTAAACGGCGCGTGCCAAACGATAGGGATCAACTGGTGACAGAAGAACGAACTGACTTATGATTGAATCCAACACCTTCCATACAGACGACGGTACTGAAATCGTCTGGCGTGAAATGGGGCAGGGGCGGCCCTTATTCCTCATCCATGGTTTCATGTCTGAAGCCGATACCAACTGGATCAAATATGGCCATGCGGCGGCTTTGGCGGACGCGGGGTATCGTGTCATCATGCCTGACCTACGTGCCCATGGTCTCAGCGGTAAGCCGCATGCGCCAAGCTGTTACCCCGCCGATATATTGGCGGATGACCAGTTCGCATTGCTCGCGCATTTGGGGATCGAAGATTATGACCTTGGCGGTTATTCATTGGGCGGGCGAACAGTCGCGCGGATGTTGGCGCGCGGCGCGCAGCCCGGGAAGGCAATCATTTCTGGAATGGGGCTGCAAGGGCTTACGCAAACCGGAAATCGCGGCGCGCATTTCCGTTATGTCTTCGACAATTTGGGGCGTCATGAAAAAGGGACGGCTGCTTGGATGGCCGAGGCATTTTTGAAGACAACGGGTGGCGATCCATTGGCGTTACGCAAGATATTGGAGACCTTTGTCGACACCAGCGAAACCGAGATTGCCCGTTGGGATTTGCCCGTAGGAATAGTCTGCGGGGAACAAGATGATGACAACGGGTCTGCCGCGGATCTAGCTGCCCTCCTGCGCCACGGGAAGCTGTTCACGGTTCCCGGTAACCACATGAGTGCAGTCACCAAGCCTGAGCTGGGTCAGGCGTTTGTTGCGGCGTTACAGGCAGATTTCTGATCATGGTTCCTCCATTTGATATCCAGCCCATTTTGACCGGCAAAAAGGTGATTTTGCGGCCGTTGGTGGAGGCGGACTATGACGCGCTATTTGCCGTTGCATCTGATCCCGATATCTGGGCGATGCATCCATTTCGTGACCGATACAAAAGCGAGGTTTTTATCCCGTTTTTTGCAGATGCCATCAAATCCCAGGGCGCATTTGCAATTTTGGATAGGGCGTCCGGTGATATGATCGGCGGTACGCGTTTTGCGAACTATGTCGCTGATACCAACGAAATTGAAATAGGTTGGACTTTTTTTGGCACGGCATATTGGCGAAGTGGCGCGAACCGTGAAGTAAAGGCGCTCATGCTGCGCTATATTTTTGAATTTGTGCGAACAGTCGTATTCCAGATTGGAGCGCACAATTTCCGGTCACGAACAGCGGTCGAACGGCTTGGGGGCCGCCTCGTGGGTTCGCATAAGCGCGAACATGACGGGCAATTGCATGATTACACCACCTATCATTTGTCGCGCGAAGATGCCTTGTGCGGCGTGCTCGCGGACGCACTGACGTAACATGCACGGTGAGAGCGCACTTGAACGACGGTTCTGGCGATATTGGCTCGCGGGCATTTTGTTGTTGGCACTGCAAATCGTACTGAACGTCTGGCTGGTGAATGATGTTTCGCCATTGGGTATCAGCGATCATCAGGCCGCGAGTTCAGCCATACGTGTCGATGCCATTCAGGCCGGATGGCAAGCGTCGGGCGTTATGAAACTTGCGCTATCTAGCATGATTTTAGACTGCCTGTTTATCGGCGTTTATTCTTGGGGCGCATATGCGGGTGGGCGGCTATTCGCGTCAGGACAGAACGCTTTATTGTCCCGCCTCGGAAAAATCATCACGGTGGCCGCACTGGGTTTTTGTGCGGCCGATTATGCGGAGACGATCAGTCAGCTCGTCCAAGCCATCCGCGGGCAGGGCAGTGATAGTCTTGCCTATGTTGCAGCAACTGTGCGGCCGGTTAAAATGGTCGCATTTCTCGTTACGTTTTTTGGTCTGCTGATGGCGTTATACATTCGACGAACAACGCGCCGCGCGGGTTGACGCCGCCACATGAAAGTTTCACCATCGGAACATATTGTTTTCTGGGAACCCTTCATGAAAAATCTTGTATCGATCGCCGCACTGGCATTTGCCTCACTTTCCCTTCCAACCGCCGTTATGGCGCAGGATTCGGCGCAAGCTTCATCTGCACCGACTGTGGCTGAGGCAGATGCCTTTGTCGCTGCTGCGGAAAAGGACCTTTTTGACTTTTCGATAGAGGCGGGGCGCGTTGCATGGATTAACTCAACCCATATTACGGATGACACCGATGCACTTGCGGCACGCTATGGCGAGGTTGGTACCGAAAAATCTGTCCGGTACGCTTTGGATGCAGCGAAGTATCAGGCGCTTCCCGGCCTGTCTTACGATACCAAGCGCAAGCTTGATATCTTACGCGGCGGTATCGTGCTTCCCGCGCCAACGACAGCGGGCGCAGCGGCTGAACTTGCCACGATCACCACGAAACTGCAGTCCGCTTATGGCAAAGGTCGTGGCACGCTTAACGGCAAGGAAATCAACGGTTCCGATATTGAGGCTGCGATGGGGTCAAACCGCAACCCCGAAGAACTGAAAGAAATGTGGGTGAGCTGGCATGACAATGTCGGCGCGCCAATGGGCAAGGATTATGCCCGGATGGTTGAAATCGCCAATCAAGGCGCGACCGAGCTGGGCTATGCAGATGTCGGCGCAATGTGGCGTTCAGGCTATGATATGCCTGCCGATGACTTTGCCAAGCTGACGGACAAATTATGGCTTGAGGTTAAGCCGCTCTATGACGAATTGCACACCTATGTCCGCACGCAGTTGAACAAGAAATATGGGGATGCGGTCCAATCCAAGACAGGACCCATTCGCGCTGATCTGTTGGGCAATATGTGGGCGCAGGAATGGGGCAACATTTATGATGTCGTCGCGCCTGCGGGGGCTGGCGATATCGGTTATGATATTGGCGCGTTGCTGGTTGCCAAGGGCTACAGGCAAACCGAAGTTGGCGATTTCAGCGCCAATCGCGGCAAGGCGGAAAAGGACATGGTCAAGGTCGGCGAAGGCTTTTTCTCGTCGCTTGGCTTTGCCCCACTGCCCAAGACATTTTGGGATCGCGCGCAATTCATTAAGCCCGCCGACCGCGAAGTTGTCTGCCATGCCTCTGCGTGGGATATCGATAATGTCGACGATCTGCGTATCAAGATGTGCATCAAGGTGAAATCCGATGACTTCGTGACTATCCATCACGAGCTTGGGCATAATTATTACCAGCGCGCGTATAACAAGCAGTCATATTTATATTTGAATGGCGCAAATGACGGTTTCCATGAAGCAATTGGCGATGCCGTCGCTTTGTCCATTACGCCGAATTATCTGGTACAAATTGGCCTGTTGGATGCAAGCAAGGTTCCCGGCGCCGACAAGGACAATGGCCTATTGCTGCGCCAAGCCATGGATAAGGTCGCGTTCCTGCCATTTGGACTGCTGATCGATAAATGGCGCTGGGGCGTCTTCAATGGCTCTATTACGCCAGCCAATTACAGCAAGGGCTGGACCGACTTGCGCTTGCAATATCAGGGCATTGTTCCGCCTGTGGAGCGTCCAGCGGACCGTTTTGACGCCGGCGCGAAATATCATATTCCCGGCAACACGCCATATACCCGATATTTCCTCGCGCGGATTTTGCAGTTCCAATTCTACAAGGCAGCTTGCGATATTTCGGGCTGGAAGGGGCCGCTCCACCGCTGCTCATTCTATGGAAATAAGGAAGTCGGCACGCGATTGAACGCAATGCTGGAGATGGGCGCATCAAAGCCGTGGCCGGATGCGTTGCAAGCATTTACGGGAACGCGCGAAATGTCGGGCAAGCCAATGCTGGAATATTTCGCCCCACTCATGAAATGGCTCAAGGCGCAGAATAAGGGCGCGAAAAAGGGCTGGTAAGCAAATCGGCCCCGCCGTCACAAGCGGGGCCATTTCGTTTTTGATTAAGCTGCAGTCTTAGGTGGCGTCTTAACCGGTGCCGCCTTTTTTGGTGCAGGCTTTGCCGCGGCAGCTGGCTTAGATGCCTTTGCTGCCGCCGGTTTCGCAGCCGCTTTCGGAGCGGGCTTGGTTACCACAGCTTTTTTAACAACGGGCTTTTTGGCCACTGGCTTCTTTGCCGGTGCCTTTGCTCCACCCGTTTTGCGGTCATACACCTTTTTGCCAGCAACAGCGGCTGCGGCAGTTGCGATAACTGCGCCTGCAACAGCAGCAGTCTTGCCGGGATTTTCCTTGATCACGGATCCAGCGGTCGCAGCTGCGGTGGACGCCTGATCAACTGCGGATTTTGCCGTCGTCGACGCGGATTGCGCGACCGAACGCGCGCCGCCGGTCAAACCGTCGGCGAATGCGCGGAACTTATTTAGCAGTCTGTTGAGCGGTCCGGTGTTTTCGGGTTTCTTCGGCATGGGCCGTACCTCCTTGGTTATATTTTAGGGATAATCATTGGCTTGAGTTTTCGTTCCTGACCCTATCTGAAGGGCGGTTCGTTAAAGGCGCGAAGTTTGCGACTGTGCAGGCTATTTCCCGCCTCCCGAAGCAGTTCGCATGTCTGGATGCCGATTTGCAAATGGGCGGCGATCGCTTCTTCATAAAAACGGTTGGCTTGCCCCGGTAGCTTTATTTCACCGTGCAACGGCTTGTCGGACACGCATAGCAACGTGCCATAGGGCACGCGGAAGCGATATCCTTGGGCCGCAATGGTCGCTGATTCCATGTCTATCGCAATCGCACGGCTTTGCGAAAAGCGCAGGGCGGATGCCGAATAACGCAGCTCCCAATTGCGGTCGTCTGTCGTAACAACTGTGCCGGTGCGCATACGCCGTTTCAGATTGGCACCGCTGGTGCCCGAAACATGCTCTGCTGCACTTGCCAGAGCCTGCTGCACTTCGGCGATTGGCGGAATTGGAATTTCGGGTGGCAGTACGTCATCCAAGATATGGTCGTCGCGCAGATAGGCATGCGCCAGGACATAATCCCCAATCCGCTGCGTTTCACGAAGGCCGCCGCAGTGGCCAATCATCAGCCACGCTTCGGGGCGTAGCACCGCCAAATGGTCGCAGATGGTCTTGGCGTTCGACGGCCCAACGCCGATATTCACGAGGGTAATCCCCGATCTGTCTGGCGCGATAAGATGGTAGGCAGGCATCTGGTGCCGCCGCCATGTGCTGTCGGCAACAAGCTGCGCCGCGTTGTCCGTAGGCTTGTCCACATACAGACCGCCTGCGCCCGACAAGGCTGTGTAGCGGCCATTGCCAACTTGCGTGCATGCCCAACTGACAAACTCATCCACGTACCGGTGGTAGTTGGTAAACAGGATGTAATGTTGCACATCCTCGGCTGGCGCGCCGGTATAATGCCGAAGGCGCGCGAGTGAGAAATCGGTGCGCAGGCCGTCAAACAAAGCAAGCGGGGCGCTGGCATTGCCCTTGATCCGCAGCAATCCGTCGGCGATTTCATCGCCAATGTCGGCAAGCTCGGTCGTGGGGAAATGGCGTGCGAGCTCGTTGGGGCTAACCGTGCCCAGTTCCAAATCGGCCGACCCGTCGAGAACATAAGGAAAGGGAATTTCCTGTTTGCTGCGGCCAACGGAAATCTCCAGCTCATATTGTTCCATCAGCAGATCGAGCTGCTCACCAATATATTCTGCAAACAAATCTGGCTTGGTAAATGTGGTCCGGAATGTTCCGACTTTTTCAAGCTTGCCAAATGCAAGGTTGGACTGCGTCTCGCGCTGCTTACCGGCGTAGGTTATGACCAATTCGGGGTAACAGAAATCATTGCTCGCGCGTTGATCGGATGAAGGCGGAGTTCGGTCCTTCAAATAATGGGCGAGTGCAATTTGTAAGCGTTTTACCGAGGCGTCATATTCGGTAACGAGTTGATTAATGATGTTTTGAGCTTGTTCACTAGGCATGGATACACATCACCGAAATTTCCAATTTTCGCAACAAAAAAAGGGAGGGTTGCCCCTCCCTTTAAATACCCAAAAGGGCAAGATTTCGTAAACTTAGAGCTGACCGAGCATATATTCGGCGGAGCTAACGTTGAAGTCACCAGGGGCTTCGACATTCACATGTTCCACGACGCCGTCATTGACGACCAGCGAGAAACGCTGACCGCGCTTGCCCATGCCAAATGCCGAACCGTCCATTTCGAGGCCAAGTGCAGCGGCGAAATCGCCATTGCCATCTGCCAACATTGTGATCGCGTCTGATCCGCCAGACTTGTTCCATGCGCCAAGCACGAAGGCGTCGTTCACGGCGGTGCAGGCGATTTCATCAATGCCTTTGGCTGCAAGCTCATCGGCCTTTTCAACAAAGCCGGGAAGGTGCCGCGCAGAGCAGGTTGGCGTGAACGCACCGGGAACCGAAAACAGGGCAACGCGGCGGCCTGCGAAATATTCTGCGGACTGAACAGGCTGCGGACCTTCGGCAGTCGCTTTTACCAACTTAACGTCAGGGATTTTGTCGCCAACGGAGATGCTCATATTTGGATTCCTTTTGAATGTGGGGTTCGCTGCATATTCCGGGACCCACTGCGGCAAGTCAAGTAGCGGTTCCTCTTCAGTCGTAAATTGCGTTCTTCAAATCACGAAATAGCGCGCTGCATTACCATATAAAGCAATCTTTATATTTGATTTCGTTGAAAGCTACAGCTAAGGGCAGGGCGTCAAAAAACTCCCGGAGACCAAGCCTGTGGCTTTCAAAGATTATGTCATTGCCGATATTAATGAGGCCGATTTCGGTCGCAAAGAAATAAACATTGCCGAGACCGAAATGCCCGGCCTTATGGCGCTGCGCGAAGAATTTGGCGCCTCGCAGCCATTAAAGGGCGCGCGGATTGTCGGTTCGCTGCATATGACCATTCAGACTGCGGTTCTGATCGAGACGCTGACAGCGCTTGGTGCAGATGTTCGTTGGGCAACGTGCAACATCTTCTCGACACAAGATCACGCCGCTGCGGCAATTGCCGCGCAAAACATTCCTGTGTTCGCAATTAAGGGCGAAAGCCTTGCCGATTATTGGGATTATGTCGGTCGCATCTTCGATTGGGGTGATGAAACCACGGCGAACATCATCCTCGACGACGGCGGCGACGCGACGATGTTTGCGCTTTGGGGCGCAAAGCTTGAGCGCGGCGAAACCTTTGGCGAGCCCGAAAATGAAGAAGAAGTTGAATTCCAGCGCGCGCTGAAGGCATTTGTTGCCAAGAAGCCGGGTTATTTGACGGAAACCGTCAAGAACCTGAAGGGCGTTTCGGAAGAAACCACCACAGGGGTGCATCGCCTTTACGAAATCGCGAAGAAGGGCGAACTGCCATTCCCTGCAATCAACGTAAACGACAGCGTTACCAAGTCAAAGTTCGACAATCTTTATGGTTGCAAGGAATCGCTTGTAGACGCCATCCGCCGTGCCACCGACGTCATGTTGGCTGGTAAGGTTGCTTGTGTTGCTGGCTTTGGTGATGTCGGCAAGGGTTCGGCCCAGTCGCTTCGTAATGGTGGCGCGCGCGTTATGGTCACTGAAGTCGACCCGATCTGCGCATTGCAGGCCGCGATGGAAGGTTTTGAAGTCGTCACGATGGAAGAGGCCGTACAGCGCGCAGATATTTTCTGCACCGCCACGGGCAACGCCGACGTCATCACGGCCGAGCATATGATGAACATGAAGCCTATGAGCATCGTTTGCAACATCGGTCACTTTGACAGCGAAATCCAGATTTCCGCTTTGTCCAATTACAATTGGAATGAAGTTAAGCCCGGCACGGATCTGGTCGAATTCCCAGACGGTAAGCAGATCATCGTTCTTGCAAAGGGCCGCTTGGTCAACCTCGGCTGTGCAACTGGACATCCAAGCTTTGTGATGTCGGCAAGCTTCACCAACCAGGTGCTCGCGCAAATTGAGCTTTGGACAAATGGTGCAAATTATAAGAACCAAGTCTATGTTCTGCCAAAGCATCTCGACGAGAAGGTTGCGACGCTGCACCTCGAAAAGCTTGGCGTTAAGCTGACGAAGTTGACCGAAAAGCAGGCGCGTTACATCGGCGTATCGACCGAAGGCCCGTTCAAGCCAGACCATTATCGTTATTAATTAATCGTCTTTTGAGACCTAAGAAAAGCCCGCTGCGGAAACGTGGCGGGCTTTTTTCGTTGCGCGGCGCAAGCATTTGGGCATTAGCTTGTTCTGGGTAAATTAAAGGGCTTCTTGACGATGACAGGCACTGGCCTGCCAATTGCACTGATCGGGGTTTTAATGGCGCTTTGGCTGGTAGGAGCCATAGTCGCTATCTGGATCGGGCTGTCCTTGCGTAATGAATCGCGCAAAATTGTAGGTCAGACGTCGCGGCTGCGAAGGCTGCTGGACACCGCTCCGGCATTTCCGGTCGTGGTGAAGAGCGATGGACAAATTGAGGCGCCAGAGCGTTTTTCGCGATTGCTTGGCCTGACAACACCAGCGACAACGTTTTCGGACTTGGGCGGTCATGATGATGCTGGCCTTGCCATAGATGATGCGGCGGCGCTTGAGGCAAAAGTGCGCGAGACCCAGCGTACGGGAAAATCCTTTGTCCTTGCGTTGGCCATTAAAGCTTCCGAACGGCGTTTGACCGTTGTCGGAAATATCGCTGATGTCGTTGGTTATCCCAATGGCGCAGCTTTGTTATGGTTTTTCGATTCCACCGATAGTTTGCGAGAACTTGAAAAGCGAACGCAGGAATCGGAAGAGGCCCGCACTGCATTTGCGGCACTGGCTGGCCTAATCGAAGCCGCACCTCTTCCGATGTGGCATCGACGCCCGGATATGCGCCTGCACTTCGTCAACCATGCATATGTTAATGCGGTCGGCGCAAACGATGGCCTTCACGTGGTTGAAGAAGGTCTTGAATTACTGGAACCTGAAAACGGGAAAAGTCCATCTGACTGGGCTGCTGAAGCCGCCGCTGCCGACGTCCGGCGCGAGCGGGTTGTGTCCGCCACCTTGAATGGGGAACGGCGCCAGTTGCGCGTGTTTGATATTCCCTTGGGTCAATCCGGCGTTGCAGGGCTGGCAATCGACGTTCAGGATTTGATTGATGCCAGGTCGGAAGCCAAGGAAATGGCCGATGCACAGCGCGACCTTTTGAACATGATGTCCGCCGGCGTTGCCCAGTTTGACGCGCGGCATGTGTTGAGCTTCGCAAATTTGCCCTTCCAAAGCCTCTTCACTTTCCGGGACCAATGGTTGTCTGAAAAGCCCGAATTCGCGCGCGTGTTGGACCGGATGCGCGAAAACGGGAAAGTGCCGGAGGTCCGGGACTTTCCAGCCTGGCGTCAGGAACGTGAAGATTGGTTTAGATCCTCCGATCCGACCGAAGAAAACTGGCTGCTTCCGGACGGAACGCATTTGCGGGTGCTCGCGCAGCCAATTCCGGATGGCGGCCTGTTGATGATTTTTGAAGACCGCACCGAACAGGCGCAACTGGCCAGCGCGCGGGACATATTGCTGCGCGTGCGGACCGCGACCTTTGACAATTTGTTCGAAGCGATTGCGGTTTTCTCTGCGGATGGCCGGCTTAGCATCTGGAACCGCTTATTTGCCGAAACATGGGAACTGAACGACGACTTGCTGCTTCAACATCCGCGTTTGGATGAACTATTGCCCTCGCTCGCCCGGCATTTGCAAAAGCCGTTGCAGATTAGCATCTTGGATGAACTGATCCGGACGACGTCGTCAAACCGCGAACGGCACAAGAGCAAAGCGGTCTTCGCCGACGGACGTATGTTCCAAATTGCGACGATACCGCTACCCGACGGCAATACGCTTTTCACGATGTTGGATATGTCGAACAACCTTAAAATCGAACAAGCACTGCGCGACCGGAATAGCGCCTTGCAGGAGGCTGATGCGATTAAGTGTAAATTCCTTGCAAATATGAGCTACGAATTCCGCTCGCCACTTACGTCCATCAGCGGCTTTGCAGACTTGCTAAAGGCAGGCATTGCTGGCGAACTTAGCGATCAGGCGAAGGAATATGTGGATGCCATTCTGCAATCCGCTGACCGCTTGTCCGACCAGATTAACACCGTTCTGGATTACAGCCAGATTGAAGCCGGCGCGTTGTCGCTCGCGCTCGAACAAACTGATGTTCCAGCATTGGTCGCGCAAATTGTGGACAGCAAAGCGGCTATGGCACATTCGGCTGAGGTCGATCTGCAAGTCGATTTGGACAATGGTGCTGGAGAGATGGCGCTTGATCCGAAACGGATTACGCAAGCGGTCGGGCAGATTTTGGACAATGCGATCCGGTATAACAAAAGCGGTGGGCAGGCTTTAATGGTTGCACGTTGGCAAGGCGATGCCCTTGAACTCGTCGTGTCAGACAATGGCCCAGGTATGCGCGAGGCAGACGTCCTGCGCGTTTCTTCTTACAATCCGGTTCCAAAGAACGCCGATAGCAACGGTTCAATCACGCAGGGGTTAGGTTTACCTTTGGCGCGTCAAATTATTGAATCGCACGGGGGTACGCTGCAACTGCACTCTGCGCCGGGCGAAGGCACGACGGTTATCATGGTGTTGCCGCGGTCATGATCATTGCGACTGATGTAGATATGCGCGAATATGGCCGCGCATTGGCGAAGACATTGTCGCGTTCAGATTGGGTTGCGATCAACGGGCCGCTGGGCGCTGGAAAGACCGTATTGTGCGCTGGCATATTGGCAGGCCTTGGATTTGAAGGCGAAGTGGCGAGCCCATCCTATGCCATCGTACATAGCTACGAACCGCCAGAGGTTTTGGTTGCCGTTGCCCATGTCGATTTGTATCGCTTGGACAATATCGACGACTTGGATGAATTAGGGCTCATCGCCGAACGCAGTGATCGCGTCACGCTGGTGGAGTGGGCTGAACGCTTCGGTGGCGGCTATGTGCGGCCCAGCCATGTAATCGATATCGTACCGCAAGCGGACGGCAGCAGAATTTTGACTTTGAAAATGGATAATGATGACACCCGTAACTGATATGGTTCCGCCCGCTGGACTGGACGAATTTTTAACGCGCCACGGCTGGACCGATGCGCAAATATCCCCGGTGGCAGGTGATGCGTCTTTCCGGCGCTATTTCCGCGTGAATTCGGCTACGCGCGGCAAAGCCATATTGATGGACGCGCCGCCACCGCATGAGGACCCGCAGCCTTTTCTAGACATTGCCCAATATTTGACCGGGCATCAATTTCGGGCGCCAGAGATTTATGGTACGGACCTGACCCGTGGGCTGGTGTTGCTGGAGGATTTTGGCGACCGAAGGATGCGCGAGCATCTGGATGATCACCCAGCGGATGAGGCCGAGATATACCGGGCGGCAATTGATACGATCGTGCGATTGGCAGGCACCCCTGCAGCGCATGCCCAACCCTATGACATGGCGACCTATCTGCGCGAAGTGCAGCTGCTCACCGAATGGTATATGCCGGCGATGGGGCTTTCGTGCGACGCGAACGCATTTAACCAGATGTGGGTTGATGCGCTGGCTCCATTGGCGTCTTGCCAAGATGTAACTGTCTTGCGGGATTACCATGCCGAAAACATCATGCTGCTGGATGATGGGCAACAAGGCATCATTGATTTTCAAGATGCGCTAGTTGGGCATCCGGCATATGATTTGGTATCGTTGTTGCAAGACGCGCGGCGCGATGTCCGCCCCGAGCTTGAGGCAGACATGCTCGCTTATTATCTGACAACGGCCAATCCGGGGCCTGACTTTGACGCGCATTACGCGTTGCTGGGTGCGCAGCGGAATACCAAGATTATCGGTATATTTACGCGGCTGTGGAAGCGCGATGGTAAGGAGCGATATTTGTCCTTCCTGCCGCGCATGTGGGGCTTGCTGGAACGCGATTTGGCGCACCCGGCACTTGCGAACGTTAAGCATTGGTTCGACACCCACATCCCGCTAGAAGTCCGCAGCCTTAGCCCATTAGACATTACGCATGGTTAAGCATGTGAACACCGCAATGATCATGGCGGCGGGCAAGGGGACGCGGATGATGCCGTTGACCGCTGATCGCCCAAAGCCATTGATTGAGGTTGGCGGCGTTGCCTTGTTGGATCATGTTCTGGATCATTTGCGTGATGCCGGCGTTGGCAAGATTGTCGTCAATGCCCATTATCGCGCCGATCAGGTTGAAGCGCATCTTGCCGCCCATGCGACGGATTTTGACGTGTCTATATCCGATGAGCGCGATTTGCTGCGCGATACAGGCGGCGGGCTGGTTCAGGCATTGCCGATGATTTTGGACGATCCATTCATCTGCGTGAATGCGGACAATTGGTGGACCAACGACGGCGAAAATGCGATTTCACGCCTGATGGCGCATTGGGATGCTGCACGCATGGATGTGCTGATGTTGCTGGTGCCATTGGCGACGGCCCATAACAGCCAAGGCATTGGTGATTTTCACATGGATGCAGATGGCCGGCTGTCGCGTCGCGTGGGTGATGCACCTGCGCCTTATGTCTGGACAGGCATTCAGCTGCTTTCCAAAAAGCTGATTGTTGACCCACCGTCCGACGTTTTTTCGACCAACGTCTTTTGGGATCGCGCCATTGCAGAGGGCCGGTGCATGGGGTTGGTTCACGAAGGAATGTGGTTTGATGTAGGCTACCCCGCAGCAATTGCCGCCACGCAAGAACGTTTGGGCCTGCATGGCGTCGGATAACGCCACGGCGCAGCGCGTGCGCGTTTTTAACGTCCCGCTTGGGAACGACCTGTGTGACGTAACTGCGCAGTGGATATTACAGACGTCGGGGCAAGACCTACTCACGGTTAGCAGCACAATATTGCTGTTACCCAATAACCGCGCCATCAAGGCCATGACGGAGGCGTTCGTCCGGCAAGCCGCACCGGGTTTGCTTTTGCCACGGATGGTGGCGGTGGGCGATATGCAACTCGATGAGGCATTGGGGCCGTTGCTCGATCCCATTGCGTCAGAAGACATTATCTGGCCCGTCATTGGATCATTTGACCGGCTGATGCTGTTGGCGCGCTTGGCGCAGGAACATCGGCCGCAAGGTACGTTTTTGTCGTCCGCTGAGGCTTTGCGTTTGGCGCGCAAACTGGCCGAGCTGATTGATGAACTTGAAGTCGATTTGGTCGATTTCGATGCGTTGTCAGACATCGCAATCGAGGCTGATCTCGCGGGGCATTGGCAACGTGCTTATGGTCAGCTTTTAACAATCTTGCCCGCCTATCGCGCCGAACTTGCTGCGCGAAAATTGATGGGGCCTGCCGAACGCCGAAACAAGCTTTTGGCCGGTTTGGAGCGGCGTCTGGCTGAAAGCAGTTTTGACATGCCGATCGTTGCGGTCGGCATCACCACGTCAGCCAAGGCCGTCGCAAAATTGCTGCGCCGCGTTGCCCTCATTCCAAATGGGCAGGTTATCCTTCCCGGTGTTGACCTCGAATTAGCTAAGGATCGCTGGGACAGTCTGTCTGCCGCAGTTGAACCCGATAATGTGCCCGCGCGCCGCCGGAATTTTGAGGTGCATCCCCAATTCCACCTGAAACATTTGCTCGACCTCATGGGGATCGACCGAAGCGAAATCGATGTCTTGCCAACGGCACGCGTCGAACGCGTAGCCGACACCATTTCGGAAATTTTCTGCCTGCCTGAACATAGCGTCGGTTGGCAAGAACTCGCACCTGCGCGCAAGGCGCTATCACATACACAATGGTTTGAGGCTGATGACAGCGCGCTGGAAGCAAAGGCCGTTGCGGTGCGCATTCGCGGTGAATTGGAACAGGCCGAAAAGCGGATCGCACTCATCACGCCTGACCGTGAGCTCGCGGTCCGCGTTGCGGCGCAGTTGCGTCGTTGGGACATACATGTCGACGACAGCGCGGGTACACCGCTTTTGCAAACACCAAATGGTTCGCTGGCGCTCGCATTGGTTGACGCGATTTCGGGCAGGTTTTCCGGCACGTCGGTATTGGCGATTGCCAAGCACCCTTTGGTGTTTGCAGGGCCTGACAGGCTTGATTGGCTCGACAAGGTGCGGCTGTTAGATCTCGAATTGCGGGGAACCGCCAACGGCGTCGGGCTGAGCGCCATCACGCGGCGGTTGGAAAATGCCCGCAAAGTGAAACCAGAGCTCGTTGAATGGTGGCAGGGCTTTGTCCAAATTCTTGCGCCGCTCGAAAATGTCGACGGGCAACCGTTCAGTTTCATCATCGATGCACTGCGCGACGTTGCGACGAATTTGACCGATGGCGCTGTGTGGCGCGGGGCAAGTGGCCGCGAACTTGGGCGGATGTGGGAAGAAGTGAGCGGCGGTGACCTGTCGACGCTTGGCCGTATCGATGCCACGGGGTTGGCGGCGACGTTTAACGAAATCTTCTCCTGCGCTGTCGTGCGTCCGCCATATGGCGGGCATCCGCGCGTGGCCATTTACGGTCTGTTGGAAGCACGATTGCAGCAGGCGGACCTCATCATCTGTTCGGGGTTGAATGAGGGAACATGGCCGCAAATAGCCCAGCCGGACCCGTGGCTCGCGCCCGCCATCCGGCGGCATTTGAAACTGCCAACCTTGGATCGGAATATCGGATTGTCGGCGCATGATCTTGCGACCGCATTGGGTGGTCGCGAAGTGCTGTTAACACGCGCGCGGCGTGACCGCGGCGGACCAACCGTTGCCTCGCGCTTTTTGCTGCGGATAAAGGCGCTGACGGCGGACGAGCTGGAGCAGGACCAACAGTCGCTTGCGCTGGCAGCGCAGCTGGATGAACCTGCCCATAAGGTGCCCTTTGAAAGCCGCCCATTGCCGCGCCCCTCGGCACCGCAGCGATTGGTTAGCCTGTCCGTCACCGATTTTGATCAGCTAAAGTCCGACCCCTATTCATTTTACGCAAAACGTATTCTCGGGCTTCGCGTGCTGGAAAAGGTTGATGCCGAACCCAGCTTCGCGTGGCGCGGATCGTTGGTGCATGATTTGTTGGAACAGTGGTTCAAACAAGACAATTGCGCCGTGGATAAGCTCGTGCAGCGTGTGGATGACTTGCTGGCACAAGAGGCAACGGACCCGTTGTTACGTGCATTGTGGCAACCACGCATTGCCGCTGGCCTGCGCTGGGTGGCCGAAGAAACCAAAAAGCAGATGCATGACCATGGCCGCGTTGTCGCGGTGGCCGAACAACCCGGCAAGGTCGACATCATGGGCATAACCGTGAACGGCCGCGTTGACCGGATTGACAGGCTTGCGGACGGAAGTCTGGTGATCGTTGACTACAAGACGGGAATGCCACCATCGACCAAGCAAGTGAATGCGGGCTTTGCCCTCCAGCTTGGCCTCATCGGCTATATGGCCGAGCGGATGGCGATCAAAGGTGTGGTGGGCCACGCGACTAAGTTTGAATATTGGAGCTTGGCGAAAAACAAAGACAAGTTCGGACATATCGCAGTCCCGACGACCACGCGGACCAACGATAAAAAGCCTCTAAGCACCGAGTTTGTGGCCTTTGCCGTCGCGCAAGCGGAAGAGGCTATCGCGCAATGGATTTTGGGCGACGCGCCCTTCACTGCAAAGCTGCATCCCGAATTTGCCCATTATGGTGACTATGACCAATTGATGCGGTTGCAGGAATGGAATGGCCGGCAGTCGATTTCGGAGGAACAGGCATGACCTCTAAATCCCCAACGCTAAAACCACTGATTCCGGCGCAGCGCAGCGCGGTCATCCCCGGCGATAATATCTGGCTTAGCGCATCTGCCGGGACGGGTAAAACGCAGGTTTTAACCGCGCGTGTGATCCGGTTGCTTTTGGAAAGCGATGTCGAACCTGAAAATTTGTTGTGCATCACCTTTACCAAGGCTGGTGCGTCCGAAATGGCGGACCGAATTAATGAGCTTTTGGCGTCTTGGGTGCAGCGCGAAGATGGGGCGTTGTTTCACGACCTTGAAGCCATTGGCGCGAACGCGGGACCAGATGCCCGAAAACGTGCACGCCAGCTTTTTGCAAAGGTGTTGGACGCGCCCGGCGGCGGCTTACAAATACTGACTATCCATAGTTTCTGCCAGTCGTTGCTGGGCAGCTTCCCCGAGGAAGCCGGATTGGTTCCGGGTTTCAAACCCATTGAAGGACGCGAGCAGCAAGAATTGTTGCGCGAAGCGTTGGTAAATCTCGTGCTTGAAGCTGAAGCGCGCGGCGATACGAAAATGGTCACGGACCTGCAGGAACTTTCGCTTAATATGGGTGAGGACGCTGCGCTGCGGTTCCTGCACAGGGCGGCGGCGTCGCCGGATGTGATGACCATGATTCCCAATGATGCCGGCGCGGTGGTCTGGGCACGGCGACTGGCAGGCGTTCATTTCGATGGTCCTGTTGAGGATATGCTGGAAGATGCCTTTGCCGATGCGCGCATTCCACGCGCGACATTGCAGGCGGTCATTGATGCCAACCTTTTGTGGGGCAAGAACAAGGCAGATAGCCGCGGCGGCAAACGTGCGGCAGTCCTTCAGGATTGGCTATCGCGTACGCCGACCGAACGCGCGGCGCTCTTGCCCGATCTGCATCGCTGTTGGTCAACGGCCAAGGGTGATCCCCAGATTTCGACGAGCGGGCATACGCCGACGACGGAGGTCTATGCCGAACACGCGCTCGAAATGTTCAACTGGACGAACCAACTATTGGGCGAAGTGACACGTGCGCAATATGCCGACAGGCTGGCGCGGGCATTGTGCATCGGCAAGGAATTTGCGGCGCAATATAGCCGCGCCAAACATGCCATCGGCGCAGTTGATTTTGACGATATGATCCGGCGCACAGCCGAACTTTTGCAGCATGGCCAAATGGCGCAATGGGTGCGGTTTAAGCTCGACAAGCAGATCGACCATATCTTGGTGGATGAGGCGCAGGACACCAACAAGGCGCAATGGGATATCATCAGTGCGCTGAGTGACGATTTTTACAGCGGCATGGGTGCCAATCCCGAAAAGAACCGTAGGCTGTTTTCCGTCGGTGATTTCAAACAAGCGATATACGGATTTCAGGGGACCGCGCCTGAACGATATGAAGAAGCGGGACGCTATTTTGCCGAACGCATTGATGCCGCCGGCAGCGAACTGAAACGGCTTACCTTGTCGCGCAGTTTTCGTTCGACCGCGCCGATACTCGATTTTGTAAACGCGGTGATCGATGGGGCCGGGCCTGCCGATTTTGGCATCAACGATATCATTGACCCGCATTACAGCGAAAAACCGCATTTTGGCATGGTTGAGCTTTTGCAACCCATATCCGCAAAGCCGAACGCAGCGGACGATAGCGATGCGTCCGATGAGGAAGAAGACTGGTTCAGCGACGAAAAACGGGCACTGGCCGAACGATTGGCCGATCATGCAAAAGCGCTCATTGACGAGAGGCCTTGGCTTGAAAGCCAGGGGCGTCATTTGGAGCCGGGTGATATCATGTTCCTGTTGCGCAGTCGCGGTGACATGGCGTCGCTATTGGTCGCGCAATTGCACGAACGCAACGTAGCGGTGGCGGGCATCGACAGGCTGAAGCTGTTGCAGCCATTGGTGGTGCAAGATCTGCTGGCGGCAATCAAATTTGTGCTTCAGCCAAATGATGACCTGAGCCTTGCGTGCTTGCTCGTCTCGCCCATCATCGGGTGGACGCAGGAACAGTTGCTGGCTCATGGCTATGTCGGCGATCGCGAAGGCAGCCTGTGGCAGCATATCCGGGGGAAACCCGAACTTGCGGATGATCTTGCGCCGTTGCGCGAGATGCTGGCTGCGGCTGATTTCACGACCGTGTATCATTTCCTCGAACAAATTCTGTCCGGACCCATTGGCGCGCGGCGCAAATTCACTGCCCGTTTGGGACGCGAGGTTTTGGTTCCTATCGAAGAAATGTTGAATTCGGCACTTCAGTTCGAACAACAGCATGGCGGCGGCCTGCAAAAGTTCATGGCGTGGTTCGACCGCGGTGAAATTGAAATCAAACGTGAAAGTGACAGCGGCACCAAGGAAGTCCGGGTTATGACCGTCCATGGTGCCAAGGGCTTGCAAGCGCCCGTGGTCATTTTGGCGGATATTACGTCTGATCCCACCAAAAAGCCTGATCAGTCGGTTGAATTGTTGATGGACGAGGGGCAGCGCACGCCGTTGCTGCCCATTCGCAAAAGCGAGCAGTCAGGGCGTTTGGAAGACATCGTCGCGATGCAGAAGACCCGCGAACTGCAGGAGCATAAGCGGTTGTTATATGTGGCGATAACGCGCGCAGAAGAGCGGCTGATTATGGCTGGGTCGTTGGGGATTAGCCGCAAGGGCGAGGCACCTGCCGAAAGCTGGTGTGCCGCGATTGAAAAAGGCATGACGGCGCTTGGCTGCAGTTGGGAAGACGACCCGCGCTGGGGGAGGGTGATGCGCCATGTGGGCGCGGAAGGCGCGTCGATGGTGGCGCCGGTAACTTCTGCGGAAAAGCAATCGCCGACCGTGCCTCGGCCAGCCAGCCCCGAATGGCTATTCGCACCTGCGCCAATTGAGCAGCGCCCACCGCGTCCTTTGGTGCCATCGCGGCTGGACGATGACGATTATGGTGATGCCCCTGCAAACGCAGCGATGCGCAAAGCCGCCAATCGTGGGAAGCTGATCCACGCTTTGTTTGAACGCATCACGGATAGCGAGTCGCTCAAAGCGGCGGAGCAATGGCTGGCAGTTCAGGCACGAAATGACGATATCGATCCGGCCCAATTGTTGGCTGAAGTGAGCGCGGTTATCAGCGATCCGGTCTGTACGGCGTTATTCGGTCCGCTAGCGCGCGCTGAGGTTCCGCTTGTGGCTGTTGTGGGCGAAACAGTGATCAATGGCCGCATCGACCGGCTGCTCGTCGAACCGGGATTGGTGCGCGCGGTCGATTTCAAAACGGGCCGAAGCGTCCCCAGCGATGCTCATAGCGTCCCCGTTCCGCATTTGCGCCAAATGGCGCATTATCGCGCGGCGCTGCAGACGATTTTCCCGGATTGCAAGATTGAGGTCGCTTTGCTGTTTACGCACGCACCCCGGTTTATCACGCTTTCGGACGAGATATTGGCGCCTCATTATCCTGCCTCTTGATGGCAGAACAAAAACTATCTGCCTTGGTCCTTGTCAGCATTTGGCAGTGGGCATACATGGGGTGCAACAAAGGAGATAAACATGGCTACCAAATCCGTAGGCGATAACGATTTCGCATCAGAAGTACTGGCATCGGGCAAACCCGTATTGGTCGATTTTTGGGCCGAATGGTGTGGCCCATGCAAAATGATTGGCCCAAGCCTTGAAGAAATCAGCGAAGAGCTCGCTGGTCAGGTCGAGATCGTTAAGCTGAACATCGACGATCATCCCGATACGCCAGCAAAATATGGCGTGCGCGGCATCCCGACGATGATCCTGTTCAAAGGCGGCGAAATTGCGGACACGAAAGTCGGCGCTGCGCCAAAGGCTCAGCTGAAAAGCTGGTTGGAAGCCGCGCTTTAACTGCGATAATCGGCGTTGATGCTGATGTAGCCGTGGGTTAAGTCGCAGGTCCAGACCGTTGCACGTCCGGCCCCGATTCCAAGATCAACGCCGATTTGAATTTCATTTTGCTTAAGATGTTGCGCCACCGGCGCTTCGTCATATCCGGCGACCGCCAGGCCATTGCGTGCAACTTGCGTTGCCCCAAAACTGATGGATAGGCTGTCGCGGTTTGCAGGCTCTCCCGCTTTGCCAACAGCCATGACGACGCGGCCCCAATTGGCATCTTCACCTGCAATAGCGGTTTTCACCAAGGGTGAATTGGCAATCGCCAAGCCGATCCGCCGCGCGCTGTCATCGTTCGCAGCACCGGACACATTGATTTCAATGAACTTCTGCGCGCCTTCGCCATCGCGGACAACGAGATGCGCGAGTTGACGGCAGATGTCATTCAGCGCCGCAGCAAACGCGTCCGCGCCAGCATCGTCATAAGACGTAAGCGGACTATTGCCTGCTTTGCCCGTTGCAAATGCCAACACGGTATCGCTGGTCGATGTGTCGCTGTCGACGGTGATACAGCTGAAACTGGTTTTGTTGGAAGCCGATAACATCTGCTGCAGAAAAGCGGCGTCGACAGCGGCGTCGGTGAAAATATAGCCAAGCATGGTCGCCATGTCGGGGGCAATCATGCCTGAACCCTTGATAATGCCCACGAGCTGGACTTTGCGGCCATCGACCATGGCACTTGCGGTTGCACCTTTGGCAAAGGTGTCGGTGGTGCCGATCGTGTGCGTCACGTCTTCCCAACTGCACGGTGCCGCATCAAAGACTGCGGTCAATCCAGACTGTGCTTTTTCGATGGGCAGTGGAACACCAATAACACCGGTGGACGAGACGAAAATTTCCGTAGCATCGCAGTTCAGATGACCTGCAACTTGCGCGGTAATTGCGTCCACTGCGTCTTTGCCACGCTGTCCGGTAAAGGCGTTGCTGTTCCCGGCATTCACCACCAAAGCGCGCGCGCGGCCATGCGCCAAATTCGCCCGGCAAAGGTCAACCTCGGCAGAGCAGCATATATTTTGTGTTGTGACGCCAGCGACCGTTGTGCCTTCGTCCAGCGCGATATAGCTTAAATCGCAGCGACCCCAATCCTTATACCCAGCACGCGCCACACGGGGCGTTGCACCCGCGATTTCGGGCAAGATGGGAAATGGTATTGCGAGCGGTGATTTTACTAACACTTAAGAAACCTTTTGCTAAACCCCCGACAGATCAGGGAGAACAAAGACATGCTTTTTTATTCGGTGATGGCGCTAGCATCAATTGTGGCCGAAACAAACGCCGAAAAACCTGCGCCGCCTCCGCCGGTTATCATGGCCCCCGCGGTCCGCAGTGTTTCTACGCCCGCACCCGAAAAAGGACGCGAAAGATCGCCGATACCCAAAAACAATCCCGGCACTTGGGCAAACACGGGTGATTATCCGGCCCTCGCGCTGCGCGAATTCCGTGAAGGGATAACTGCATTTACAGTAGATGTGTCTGTCGATGGGCGTGTAACCAAATGTGCGATCACCACCAGTAGCGGACATGCTGACCTCGATAAGGTAACCTGCGATAATGTTATGGCGCGCGCGCAATTTTATCCGGGAAAGGATAAAAAAGGCGTTGCAACCACCGGCAGCTATTCGAACCGCGTTCGCTGGCAAATACCGGAAGTTTTGACCATGGCATCAATGCCTAGGATCGCCGAAAGTCTTCCGCGTCCGCCAAAGCCTTCAAATACAGCGCAGCTAAGAATACCAGCCGACAAATACCCTGCTGCGGCTTTAGCTGAAGGGAAACAGGGCCAGACAACGCTTATGCTCAATGTCGACAGCGCTGGAAAGATTTTAGGATGCTCGATCACCGTCAGCAGCAATTCTCCCGAACTGGACCAACAGGCATGTGCACTTGCGCGCGAGTGGAGTTTTGAGCCTGCGTTGGATGCCAATGGAGTGCCATCTTCCGGAAAGAGCGCACACACCTTATCTTGGCGTCTTCCGAAAAGCGCTGCCGCTGTATCTATGAACCCTCCGCGCACGCGTATAAATCCCTTTTCAAAGCCCGGCTCCATTGGCCTAACATTGGAAATTGACGCGACTGGTAAGCGTACGCTTTGTGAAACGCAGAGCGAAGGCGCGCTCTTTGCTCAAATCCCTGATAAGAACTTCTTGGATCTCGTCTGCTCGGGTAGCGGAAACCTTGATGTCGCTCCGTTTCTGGATAGTGAAGGCAAACCACAGGCCAAACGCATCAAGTTCCGCATATCGGTGGAACATGAAGACCTGAAGACAGGCGCAGCCAGTAAGTAGGCTGCGCGCCTTGGGTGTGGACTTTGCCGCTGCGGCTAACTATATCCCCAAAAGCACCGAACAGGGCCATATATGCGCATATTGATTTACTTACTGGCGATGTTGAGCGGGTTTTCCGCTGCGGAGGCTGCGCGCCCCGTTTCTTCATCGTCCACGTCAGTGGATTCGGCCGCAGTTCAGGCTTACGTCACCGCTTCTGCTCAGGAAGCCGATAAAGCGTTTGAGCAGCCGGTGCATGTGACGCCAACTGCGCGCGTGCATCTGATGCCAGTCGAAGGCAGCGTTGCGTTCGTTGCATTGGCACCCGACACACCCGTTTATCGGCACGATATTATTTTAGGGTAGGGCATCTGCACCCGCTGCGGTGCACCCTTTCAATACCCTATTTCGCGCCAACTTGCGCGCGTCTCCCACATGATTTTAAAGGAATTAGTTATGCTCGGCGGAATTGCCAAAGCCATTTTCGGTTCGTCCAACGACCGTTACGTCAAATCGATCATGAAGATCGTCGACAAGATCAACGCGCTCGAAGACCAAATTTCGGTCATGGATGACGAGCGGTTGAAGGGTCAGACCCAGATTTTCCGTGACCGCCTGACTGCCGGCGAAACGCTGGACGATATTTTGCCCGAGGCATTTGCGACGGTGCGCGAGGCGTCGAAGCGTGTCATGGGTATGCGCCATTTTGACGTGCAGATGGTAGGTGGTATCGTGCTCCATCGCGGCGAAATTGCCGAAATGCGCACCGGTGAAGGCAAGACGCTAACCGAGACTTTGGCGTGCTATTTGAACGCGATCGAAGGCAAGGGTGTCCATGTTGTCACCGTGAACGACTATCTTGCGCGCCGTGACGCCGAATGGATGAGCAAGATTTACGGCTTTCTTGGGCTGACCACGGGTGTCGTTGTTCCGAACATTCCCGAGCATGAACGCCGTGCCGCTTATGACTGCGACATCACTTACGCGACCAACAATGAACTTGGTTTCGACTATCTGCGCGACAATATGAAATATGAACGCGCACAAATGGTGCAGCGTCCATTTAACTTTGCGATTGTCGACGAAGTGGACTCAATTCTGGTCGATGAAGCGCGGACACCGCTGATTATATCGGGCCCAACCGATGATAAATCAGAATTATATATGCAGGTGCATGCGGTTGTCCTTCAACTCGACGACGGCGATTATGAAAAAGACGAAAAGAGCCGCAATGTTACGTTGACCGAAGACGGCACGGAAAAGGCGGAGCGTTTGCTTGAGGGCGCCGGATTGCTGACTGGCACCAACCTGTATGATTATGAAAACACCTTGGTTGTGCACCATCTGGATCAGGCGCTCAAAGCCAATGTGATGTTCAAGCGCGACATTGACTACATTGTCAAAGAAGGCAAAGTCATCATCATCGACGAATTCACAGGTCGTATGATGGACGGGCGTCGCTGGTCAAACGGCCTGCATCAGGCAGTCGAAGCCAAAGAAGGCGTCGAGATCGAGCCCGAGAACCAGACGCTGGCAACGATCACCTTCCAGAACTATTTCCGCATGTATCCCAAATTGTCGGGCATGACCGGAACTGCTGCGACCGAAGCGGGTGAATTCCACGAAATTTACAAGCTGAATGTCGTTGAAATTCCCACCAACTTGCCCGTGCAGCGTATTGATGAAGACGACCAGTTCTACAAAAATACGCAGGACAAATTTGGCGCCATCGCCAAGACCATTCGTGAAGCAAATGAGCGGGGCCAGCCTGTGTTGGTTGGTACTGTTTCCATCGAAAAATCTGAATTGCTTTCCGAGTTCCTGGAAAAGGAAAATGTGAAACACAGCGTGCTCAATGCCCGTTTCCATGAAAGCGAAGCGCGTATTGTGGCGCAAGCCGGTCGTTTCGGCAGCGTAACCATTGCCACCAACATGGCTGGACGCGGCACCGATATTCAGCTGGGAGGTAACTTTGAATTCCGTTTGGAAGATGAATTGCGTGATGTGCCAGAGGGCCCCGAGCGCGATGTCGCAATTGAAGCATTGAAAGCCGAAATCGCTGCTGAAAAAGCCAAGGTCGTCGAAGCGGGCGGCTTGTTTGTTCTGGCGACAGAGCGGCATGAAAGCCGCCGTATCGATAACCAGCTACGTGGCCGTTCAGGCCGTCAGGGTGACCCCGGTCTCTCGCGCTTCTATCTGTCGCTCGACGATGATCTTCTGCGTATATTCGGTTCGGAAACATTGTTCTCGCGTATGATGAATTCCAGTCTAGAAGACGGCGAGGCTATCGGCGGCAAATGGTTGTCGAAAGCTATTGAAACCGCACAGCGCAAGGTTGAAGCGCGGAACTACGATATTCGCAAGCAGTTGGTGGAATATGACGACGTCATGAACGACCAGCGCAAGGTGATTTACGACCAACGCAGCGAAATTATGGACGCCGAAGCCGTCGACGATATCATTGAGGATATGCTCAACGACACGGTGAACAATCTGGTTGGCGATCACTGCCCAGAAGGCACCTATCCCGAACAATGGGATGTGGATGGACTGAAGCAGCAATGTGCGCAAGTTCTGGGGCTTGCTCCGGACATCGATAGCTGGTTGCAAGAAGACGGCCTTGAGCCCGAAATCATTGAAACCCGAATTGCGGACCTGGCGACAGCCCGGTTTAAGGCAAAGGGCGCTGATCTTGACCAAACTTTATGGCGTCAGGTGGAAAAGAGCATTTTGCTGCAAACGCTCGACCATCATTGGAAAGAGCATTTGTCGACTTTGGATGCCCTGCGTCAGGTTATTTACTTGCGCGCTTATGCGCAGAAGAATCCAGTCAACGAATATAAGCAGGAGGCATTTGGCCTGTTTGAACGCATGTTGGGTGCCATTCGGGAAGGCGTAACCAAGACAATCGCCACCAACGACTTCCGCGCAGAAGAAGAACTTGTTCCGCCGCAACTTCCTGAATTGCCGGATTTCCTGACGACACATATCGATCCGTTCACCGGTGAAGATGACAGCAATGATATCGACGCTGGCTCACTTGGGTTTGTCACGACGACGATCCCACGCCCAGAGATCGCGTCGGGTGCAAACGATCCGTTTGCGGGCAACCCGGACTTGCGCCGTAACGACCCATGCCCTTGCGGTTCCGGGCAAAAATATAAGCACTGTCACGGCGCTTATTAAAGGCATTGAACGGGGAGGGCGGGGATGATCTGGTTGGCAGGATTCTTCGCTCTCGTCGCTTTTGTCTATGCCTCGGTCGGCTTTGGCGGGGGATCAACCTATACGGCGCTGCTGGCGCTGTGGGGCGTTGATTATCGGCTAATCCCGGTCATCGCCTTGTTATGCAATATCATTGTCGTGACGGGCGGCAGCATGCGCTTCATACGCGCCGGGCTCGTGTCTTGGCCGCAAGTCATGCCATTGTTACTGGTATCCGCGCCACTCGCGTTCTTGGGCGGGCTTGTGCCGCTGAAACAATGGATTTTCCTCACGATACTGGGCGGGGCATTACTTGCCTCTGCCATTGCCCTGCTGCTTCAGCCTGAAAAGCTGTCCGCGCGTATATTGCCCAAGCCATTGCTTCTGGCAATTTCAGGCGGTGTTGGCTTGCTGGCTGGTCTATCCGGGATTGGCGGCGGCATATTCATGGCGCCGATATTGCATTTGATCCGCTGGTCGGAGGCACGGCGCATTGCCGCCTTTGCTTCGCTCTATATCCTGATCAATTCAGCCGCAGGGCTGGCAGGGCAAGTCATAAAGGCAGGGGCACAGTCACTTGCTGCGCCTGCGATGGAATATGGCCTGTTACTCGCGGCCGTGCTCGTCGGCGGGCAGATCGGAAGCATATTCGGAATGCGCTATTTATCGCCGCGGCTTCTGCGCACATTTACCGCGATATTGGTCGGCTACGCCGCCCTGCGGCTGCTTTGGCAGGCGCAGGGGCTTTCGTAACATGGAGCTACCGAATACTATCGCTCGCTTTGACACAACCGCGCCTTGAACCGTGAAGAGTATCAGGCAAGAACCAACATATTTTTATCGCGCGTGATCCGCTTCGCAAGACTGAGTTCCATCGCTTCCTGGCCCCCGACATGTTCAATGAGCGCACTCAGTCGTTCGCCTGCTTCGCCTGCGCTGTTCGCCGCCAGGTCTTGTGCTCTGGCGAACATCCAGAGCATATGTGGCGCGCTGCCCCGCTTCATCGTCACGCCGCGCCAAGGATATTCCACTTTCCCGACATTGGGATGAATTTGCGGTTCTCCCGATCGCGAGACTACATCGCCAGCTTTCTTGTGCGCCGCCCATGCATTGAAGCAGTCGGCATCGGCTTTCAATCCGGGCGTCCAGTCGGCAAAGACAATTTTGAGCACAGCGATGAGCGTTTCGGGAACGGCGTCCTGACCGCAATAGTCCTCACCATAGCCCGGATATTCCCCGTCGCTGATGGGCATAGCGTTCATCCGTTCCGTCCAACGGAACAGGTTGGGTGCCTTTGTCTTCATCAGCATGGCTGGAACAGGATCGCGGCCGAGATGCGCGAACAAGGGCGCCATCATGCCAAAGTCCGCGCGGCACGGCCTGCCGCCCAGCAAATAGGGATGATGCTGAAAATGGTTATCCAGCGCATCGATCAGCGCCAGATAGGACTCTTCCATCGCAGCGACGACCTCTGGAAAGACACCAAGATTGGGTAAGAAACCGGCAAAAAATTCCATCGTCCGTGCTGCTGATTCTCGCCGTGCGGAGCGATCAGTTCCCGCAACCATTGCGCGCCCAAATTCTGCACGCAAAAATGTCTCCTGCTCACTGCGATAGGACCAGCGATAGTGCATCGCCAGCGGCAGCAGATATTCCGAACCAAAGGCATCAAAAATCAACGACACCCACTGTTGCACTGGCGATTGGGGCTCGAGCAGGGGTTCAGCATGGCGCTGCTCCAGAAAGTCTATGATATCGCCGCTGTCTTGGATAATCTCGCCATTGTCCGTTTCGAGCACGGGCACAACAAAATGACCGACCGCAGGCAGTATCCTGCTGGCAAACTCGGGATCGGACGGATACCGCTCGCGAAAAGGCAGGCCCTTCTTGATCAGATAGGATCGCGCCTTACCCGTATAGAGAGAATGGGCTGAGCCCCATAATGTATATGTCATGCCAAAACCCTAACCGATGAACATGTAGCGTTCAACACGCCAGATTAAATGGCTCGGCCGAAAGTGTATCGAAAATGGGTGCGCGCCAAAGGATATTGAATAACATATAAATTATTCATTGCCGTCACAGGCAAAAATGGCTCCCCGGGAGGGATTCGAACCCCCGACCAATTGATTAACAGTCAACTGCTCTACCACTGAGCTACCAGGGAACAGCCCGATATGCTCGGGCAGAGGCGCGCCTATAGCAGCGCTTTTTCGCATTTGGCAAGCGCCCATTGCCAGTTCAGACAATAAATTGTTCCATTGCAATGCGATCATCCAGTGCATGTTCGGGATCGAACAAAAGCGTGAGTGATCGATTGCGGTCTAACGCCACTTCTACTTGCGCAATATCGCGGATCTCGCGCTGGTCGGCAACCGCGCTGACGGGGCGTTTGCTGGCCTCCAAAATGTTGATTTTGATGACATAGCGGTCGGGAAGAATGGCACCTTTCCAACGACGGGGCCGGAACGGACTGATGGGCGTCAGCGCCAGCAACGACGAATCGAGCGGCAAGATGGGGCCGTTTGCGGAAAGGTTATATGCGGTCGAACCAGCGGGCGTGGATACCAATATGCCGTCACTGATAAGCTCGGGGATCACCGCCCGACCATTGACAGAAATCTCCAGCTTCGCCGCTTGCCGGGTTTCGCGCAGCAACGACACTTCGTTGATTGCGGGCAATGTAAATTTCTGACCGCTGACGGTTGTGATATCTGCCGTCAGGGGACGAACCGAGAAAGATTTTGCCCGCTGCAGCCGCGCGTGCAGGTCATGCAGATCCCAGCTGTTCATCAGGAAGCCGATTGTGCCCAAGTTCATGCCGTAGGCAGGAATGTCGCGGCGGCTTTCCAACAATTGATGCAAAACTTGCAGCATGTGGCCATCGCCGCCAAGGACGATTACGGCGTCTGCATTATCCAACGAGACAAAGTCATGAACTTCACGAAGCTGTGCTTCGGCCTCACGCGCCTGCGGCGTCGCTGACGATATTATCGCAAGTTGCGTATATTGAGTCATCCACCTGTTGCATTCATATGTCGCGTCAACCTCAAGTCAGGCTGCGCTAATTGATTTTCAAATTCATGGCGTTGGGGTTTAAGCCGCAAAGCCGTCTGAAGCAAATGGTCGACGTCGGAAGGCACGCCTTCGCGCAATGCTTTGCGCAAATCAACGTGCAGTTCCGACCCAAGGCACATATAGATTTTGCCATCAGTGGTAAGGCGGATGCGATTGCAATGGTCGCAGAAATTCTGGCTCATTGGCGTGATAAGGCCCAGGCGCAGACCCAATGGATCGACGCGCCAATAACGGGCAGGGCCCGCGCTTTTATGCGCCAGCGGATGCAGGTCATAATGTTGGCGGATGGGCGCGGTGAAGGCGTCGAGCGAGATATATTGCGCCTCGCGCTCCGATACGCCGGTTCCCAGCGGCATTGTCTCAATCAGTGTGAGATCAAACCCATGCTCCGCGCAAAAAGCCATCATGGGCATGAGCGCGTCTTCATTTTCGCCTTTCAAGGCAACCATGTTGATTTTGATGGCGAGGCCATTGGCTTTCGCAGCGTGAATGCCCTTCAATACCGTGTCGAGGTCTCCCCCGCGGCTGATCGTCTTAAACTGGTCCGGATCGAGCGTATCCAAGCTTACATTGATACGCTTCATGCCCGCGCTGGCAAGGATGGGCGCGAATTGTTCCAACCGGCTGCCGTTGGTCGTCATCGTCAACTCTTCAAGCGCGCCGCTTTTCACATGCTGCCCAAGGGCGTTGATCAGAACGGCAATGTCCCGGCGCACCAGCGGTTCGCCACCCGTTAGGCGAATTTTGCGAATGCCATGGTCTATAAACCGAGCGACCAGCGTCGTGATTTCATCATAGCTTAGCAAATCGGGATGCGGCAAAAAGCTCTGCATTTCGGGCATGCAATATGTGCAACGGAAATTGCAACGGTCGGTCACCGATATCCGTAAATAGTCGATACTGCGTCCAAATCCGTCGATCATTTTTGCGATGTAAGCGGAAAAGCTTGCGCTACCAAGCTGAATTAATTTGCCGAAAGGGTTCGGAAAGTTTTTCGCTGCTATGGTCGTGAAGGGGAACCTTGCCGGCGGGCAAGATTTGCAAGGCCGCGTGACAGCTGCAAGCAGCCGTTGAGCCGCGCTGCGGGGTCGCCCCATATGCGGTTGATAACCAGCTTGCTGTCCGGACGCAGCTTTGCGGTCTCGCCCAATTTGTCGACATAGGCCAACAATCCTGAGACATTGGGCGGTGTGTCCTGATGGAAACTGACCAACGTACCACGCGCGCCAACCTCAATTTTTGCGACCTGCGCAACGAGCGCATTTTGCTTGATCTGGATCAGCTTGAGCAAGTTCTGCGTTGGTTCCGGTATCGGGCCGAAGCGATCCGTCATTTCCGCGGCAAAACCTTCGATATCCTGACCTTCCTCGAGGTCGTTCAAACGGCGATAGAGCGCCATGCGGACCGAAAGATCGGGCACATAATCTTCGGGAATAAGGATTGGCGCATCGATGGTGATTTGCGGCGAGAAGCTGCCGCGCGGTTTCGCGAGGCCATGCGCGCCAGCACGTGCCTCCAAGATCGCTTCTTCGAGCATCGATTGGTACAATTCAAAGCCGACCTCTTTGATATGGCCGGACTGTTCATCGCCCACCAAGTTGCCCGCACCGCGAATGTCGAGATCGTGGCTCGCAAGCTGGAACCCGGCACCAAGGCTATCGAGATCACCAAGCACCTTGAGACGCTTTTCGGCCGTTTCGGTCAGTACGCGATTCGGTTCGTGCGTCAGATACGCATAAGCGCGGGTTTTCGAACGCCCGACGCGACCGCGCAGCTGATATAATTGGGCAAGGCCAAAGCGGTCGGCACGGTGGATAATCAACGTATTCGCGCTCGGTATGTCCAGTCCGCTTTCGACAATCGTCGTCGATAGAAGGACGTCGTAGCGCTTTTCATAGAAAGCGCTCATGCGTTCTTCGACCTGCGTCGGTGACATTTGCCCGTGCGCGGTGACATATTTTACTTCAGGCACTTCAGTCCGCAGATATTCCTCAATCTCGGTAAGGTCGGTTATGCGCGGCACGACAAAGAAGCTTTGCCCCCCACGATAATGTTCGCGCAGCAACGCTTCGCGCAGCACTACGGGGTCCCATGGCATAACATAGGTCCGCACGGCCAGACGGTCGACAGGGGGCGTCTGGATGACCGACAGTTCGCGCAGGCCAGACATCGCCATTTGCAACGTCCGCGGGATCGGTGTCGCCGTCAGCGTCAGCATATGCACGTCGGTCTTCAGCGCTTTCAACTGCTCCTTGTGATTGACGCCGAACCGTTGTTCTTCGTCAACAATGACGAGGCCAAGCCGTTTGAACGCAAGCGACTTTGCAAGAACGGCATGCGTCCCAATCACGATGTCCAAAGTGCCATCCGCCAAGGCTTCGCGCGTTTGTGTCGCTTCGGCGGTCGGAACGAGCCGTGAAAGCCGACCGAGCTTTAACGGCAGGTCACGGAAACGTTCGGCAAAGTTCGAATAATGCTGTCGCGCCAACAATGTCGTCGGCGCAATCACCGCGACCTGAAGCCCCGCCATTGCCGCTGCAAAAGCCGCGCGCATGGCGACTTCGGTTTTTCCAAACCCGACATCGCCGCACACGAGCCGGTCCATGGGTTTGCCCGCGGACAAATCCTGAAGCACTTCTTCAATCACGCGCAACTGGTCTTCGGTTTCCTCATAAGGGAAACGGTCGACAAAGCCGGCATAGGCAGGACCGTCCACTTCAATGATCGAACCCGGACGAAGCGCACGTTCGGCAGCGGTTTTAAGCAATTCGCCCGCGATTGCGCGGATGCGTTCTTTCAGCTTCGACTTGCGCCGCTGCCATGCCTCACCACCCAGCTTGTCAAGCGACACATGCTCGCTGTCGGAGCCATAGCGTGACAGAACGTCGATATTCTCAACGGGGACATAAAGCTTGTCTCCGCCGGAATAAGTTAGGGCAACGCAATCATGGGGACTGTTGCCCACGGGTATCGAAATCAGGCCTTCATAACGGCCAATACCATGGTCCTGATGCACCACCAGATCGCCGGGGGTCAGCGCGGCAAGTTCGGCCATGAAGGCATCGGCGGATTTACGGCGCTTTTGTCTGCGCACGAGCCGGTCGCCCAGCATGTCCTGTTCGCTTAAGACGGCTATGTCCGGCGTTGAAAAGCCGTGGTCCAATGGCAACACAACCATTGCGGTCCGCCCTGCGGCCACGCCCAATGCTTGCTGCCAACCGTCCGCATCGACGATCGACGGCGCGCCATGATCGGTCAGCAAACCCTTCAACCGCTCGCGTGCGCCAATGGAATAGCTCGCGATGATGGTTTTCGTTTTCTTACTGTGCAGCGATTTCAGATGCGCGGCGACGGCTTCGTAGACATTGGCTTTCTGCGTGCGTTCCGGTGCAAAATCGCGCGCTGCGGCGATGCCGAAATCAATGACGCTCGCGGAGTCGGGCTGCGCGAATGGTGTGATCAGGTGCGCGGCATTGTCGTTGAAAAGCTGGTCGAGCTCGCCGCCACTTAAATACAGCATCTCGGGCGGCAAGGGGCGATAGCTGCCGGGTTCTGCGGCCTGCGCCTTCACGCGGTTTTCGTGATAATCGGTGATGGAGTCCAGTCGTGACTGGCCGGCGGCAATGGAGCCACTGTCACGAATGACAAGCGCGTCAGCCCCGACATGGTCAAAGATCGTCGCCATACGCTCTTCGAACAATGGCAACCAATGGTCCATGCCCGAAAGCCTGCGGCCTTCCGAGACCGCCTGATAGAGCGGGTCGCCTGTTGCGGTCACGCCAAAGCGTTCGCGATAGCCAACACGAAAACGCTTAATCGCGTCTTCGTCCATAAGGGCTTCAACCGCGGGCAAGATATCAAAATGTTCGACTTGGTCGATGCTGCGCTGATCAGACGGATTGAAACGGCGGATGCTTTCGATTTCGTCGCCGAAGAAATCGAGACGAAGTCCGACTTCACTTCCGGCAGGAAACAGGTCGACAATGCTTCCACGGATCGCAAATTCGCCTGCGTCGGCCACGGTATCTACGCGGAAATAGCCGTTCGACTGCAGCAATGACGCAAGTCGTTCGCGGCTGATTTCGCGGCCAGCGGCCAAGCGTTCACCCGTCTGGCGAATGCGGAAGGGTGTGACATATTTTTGGATGACTGCACCGATGGTGGTAACCACCAACTGCTTCTTTTTTGCAGGCTGCTGAAGCGCTTGCAATGTCGACATGCGCTGCGACGTGACCGCAACCGACGGCGATGCGCGATCATAGGGCAGGCAATCCCATCCGGGCAGAATCAATATTTCAAGTTCAGGCGCAAAAAACGGCACGGCGTCTGCGATTGCGCGCATCGCGGCTTCATCAGGCGCAATGTATAGCGTGCGTGCTTTGGCCGCGCGTGTCATGTCGGCAAGCAGAAGCGGCGCAAAACCCTGCGGCACCGACGCGAGCGTCAGCGCTTTGCGACTGGTTGTGATCCGCTGCAAATCAATCATGGGTTTTGGGTGCTAAGCCCTTCAGGCAGCGTAATGAAATTCAGCTGCATCAGTTGGTCCATCAATGGCCCCGCAAAGGCAGGATCGGGCGGCGCAGTGCCGAGTGCCCACGCCATGATGTCGACATCTTCCTCATCAATCAAACGTTCGAACCATTCATATTCGACTTCGCCCCAGTTGGCGGAGCATTGGTCGAAAAAGCCGCCGACCATGGCGTCCGCTTCGCGCGTGCCGCGGTGATGTGCACGATAATGCAGTTTGCGACGATATGGGTCAGCGTCCATGTAACGCATCCTTTATGCTGGTGGCGTGAAATGATTTGCGGGTTATAAGCGGCCCTAGTCATGCGTCCCGATATACTCAATCCGTTATTTGCAGAAGTTCGCGCCATGAAAGGCGTCGGCCCTGGTCTGGCAAAGCCCCTTGAGCGCCTTGGGCTCGAGCGGGTGAAGGATGTTCTGTATCATTTTCCGGCCAACTGGACCTATCGCAAGGCGGTTTCCTTGCTGGATGTCGCCGATGTCGGCAGCAACGTCATTGTCACCGTTACAGTCATGGACCACCGCAACAGCAACAACGCCCGCGCGCCATTGCGGATATTCGTTGCGGATGTCGCCGGAAACTATCTGACGCTCACTTTTTTTGGCCGAAATGGTGGTTGGGCACGCAAGCAACTGCCTGTTGGCGAGAAACGGATCATTTCCGGCAAGCTCGAACGCTATGGCGACGAATTGCAAATGGTGCACCCCGATCATGTCGTTCCCGTCGACAGCGATACGTCACCTGGGCTTGCCGAGCCGATTTATCCGTTATCGGATGGACTGACCAACAAACGCATGGGGCAACTTGCGGGGGCCGCATTGCAGGATGTGCCTGACCTGCCTGAATGGATTGAGCCAACTCTGGTCGCTGGCCGGAACTGGCCCAACTGGGCGGCTGCTATGGGAACTGTGCATCGCAGGGACGACCAGTCCGTGCGCGATAGGCTGGCTTATGATGAACTGTTCAGCAATCAGCTCGCCATGCGGCTTATCCGCGCGGCGATGGACAAACGTACGGCCGTGCCCGTGGCAGGTGATGGCTCGTTAATCTCACTGTTGAAGCTGCCTTTTGCGCTCACGGGTGCGCAGCAGCGCGCCATTGCCGAAATTGAGGGCGACGTGGCCCAGTCACGGCCGATGTTGCGCTTGCTGCAAGGTGATGTCGGCGCGGGCAAGACAATGGTTGCGCTCATGGCATTGCTGCGTGCGGTGGAGTCGGGGATGCAGGCGGCGATGTTGGCGCCAACCGAAATTCTGGCGCGCCAGCATTATGCTGGTCTTCAAAAGCTGTTGGCCGGGATGCCCGTGAATATTGCAATCCTAACGGGCCGCGAAAAGGGCAGCCTGCGCGAAGCAACGCTGATGGGGCTGGCTGACGGTTCGATCCACATCCTGGTTGGCACCCATGCGATTTTTCAAGAGGCCGTGACCTATAAATCGCTCGCCGTGGCGGTTATTGATGAGCAGCATCGTTTCGGCGTTTCCCAGCGGCTCATGCTGTCGCGCAAGGGCAGGGGCGTTCCGCATCTGTTGGTCATGACCGCAACGCCAATCCCGCGCAGCCTCGCGCTCGCGGCTTATGGTGAAATGGACAGCTCGATCCTTGATGAGCTTCCACCCGGTCGCACCCCCGTTGAAACGCGCGTCATGTCGCAGGACAGGCTTGCTGAATTGATTGACGGCGTTGCCCGCCATCTCGCCGCAGGGAAACAGGCGTTTTGGGTTTGCCCGTTGGTCGAAGAAAGCGACAAGAGCGATCTTGCCGCCGCAGAACAGCGCGCAGAAATGCTCCGCTTACGCTTTGGACCGCAGGTTGCGTTGGTGCACGGACGTATGCGGGGCGCAGAAAAAGACGCGGTAATGGAGCGCTTCGTTGCGGGCGAGACACGGTTGCTTGTGGCGACAACGGTCATCGAAGTTGGCGTTGATGTGCCCAATGCCAGCCTGATGGTTATAGAGGCCGCGGATCGTTTTGGCCTTGCGCAATTGCATCAGCTGCGCGGGCGCGTTGGTCGCGGGTCAGAGAAATCGGTCTGTATTCTGGTGCGCACGACGCAAATCGGTGAGACGGCGCGCGCGCGCCTTGCGCTTATGCGCGAAACAAATGACGGCTTTCGGATCGCCGAGGAGGATCTCAAGCTGCGCGGTGCCGGCGAATTGCTGGGAACGCGTCAGTCTGGCGACAGCCCGTTTCGCGTTGCGACGCCAGAGCAGGTGCGTGAACTTATCGGCGTTGCGGCTGATGATGCGCGGCTTTTGCTGGAACGCGACGGCGGACTTGATGGGCCGCGGGGGCAGGCTGCCCGTGTAGCGCTATATCTGTTTGAACGAGATGCCGGTGTGGCGACGCTTCGCGGCGGTTAGCGCAGCTTTGGCGAGATGACTTTCAGCAGCTCAAGAAAATGGGGTAAACGTAACACGCGTTCAAACTGAAAACCGGCGCGGTTGTCAGACGTCCAGATAACCAGTGCCTCGATTCTGCCAATGACGGGCAACCGAACTTCGACGCGCTCCCCACGTTCGAAGCCGGGGTTATCGTCAATCATGAAGCCATGCGCCGAAACGTTGATGATGTGAATTTGCGTGTCGCCGCGCAATTTACTCTCGGCTATGACGGTGTGGTTCGCGCGGTGACGGGCCGCCATGCGGAAATCCAGATCAGGGTTCGGAACTGCTTGCGCCATATTTTGTGGCCTCGTGCGGTAATTAATGTTGGATAATCACCCTACCGCCAAGTTCCAAAGATTTGGTAAAGCCACGCTTCACAATTTTACCGACGCGCTTATCCGAAGCGAATGAGGCCGTGCTTTTTCTTGCCAGCAGAAATTTTGACTGGCTCTGATTGCGCAGAAATCATCGCATTTTCGTCAGTGATAGCGGCATCGGCAACCCGCGCGCCGCCGCCTTGAATCATTCTGCGCGCTTCTTTTTTGGACGCCACGAAGTTAAGCGCCACCAACGCGTCAATCACCGAAATCTCCGCGTTGACGTCAATCGTCGGCAAATCCCCGCCGGAAGTTCCTTCTTCAAAGGTTTTTCGTGCGGTTTCGGCTGCAAGCGCAGATGCCTCGGCGCCGCGGCACAATTCGGTAGCCGCGTTCGCAAGCGCGATCTTGGCGATGTTGATTTCAGAGCCGTGCAACGATTCCAAACGTTCGATTTCGTCGAGTGGCAAATCGGTGAAAAGGCGCAGAAACTTGCCGACGTCGCGGTCATCTGTGTTGCGCCAGAACTGCCAATAATCATAATCAGGCAGCTGTTCGCGATTAAGCCAGACCGCGCCAGAGACGGACTTGCCCATTTTCGATCCATCGGCTTTGGTAATAAGCGGCGTTGTCAGACCAAACACCTCTGCACCGTCCATCCGGCGCGCCAATTCCATGCCGTTGATGATGTTGCCCCATTGGTCCGATCCGCCCATTTGCAAACGGACGCCCATCGTCTTGCTGAGATGACGGAAGTCATATCCTTGCAAGATCATATAGTTGAATTCGAGGAAGGTCATGGGCTGTTCGCGTTCAAGCCGCAGCTTGACCGAATCAAATGTCAGCATCCGGTTGACGGTAAAATGGGTGCCAACTTCTTGCAGCAGCTCGATATATCCAAGCTGACCCAGCCAATCATGGTTGTTGACCATCACGGCATCGGTCGGGCCATCGCCAAAGGTTAGAAACTGCTCAAATGCAGTGCGTATCGACGATATGTTGGCTTCGATGGTTTCATCGGTCAGCATCTTGCGGACTTCGTCTTTGCCCGTCGGATCACCAATACGCGTGGTACCGCCGCCCATAACAACCACGGGCTTGTGTCCAGCCTGCTGCAATCGGCGCAGCAACATGATGGACACCAGATTTCCGACATGAAGCGATGGCGCAGTTGCATCGAAGCCGATATATCCCGGAACAATCTCTTTGGACGCAAGCGCATCAAGCGCCGCCGCGTCGGTTGTTTGGTGGATGTAGCCGCGTGCATCAAGCTGGCGAAGAAGATCAGATTTATAAGCAGTCATAGCGCGTTAGCGCCTAGCATGGAGTTTCGACATTGGCCAATATTTCGATGACGGAAACAGCGCTGCAATGTCATCCGCTGAGCGAAAAGGGCTTTATGGACGCTATAGCGGTGCACGTTGATCGCGCCGAAGCCAGTCGTTTGAAGATAAAATACACGCTGCATGGGCTGATTGATGGGATACATTTCGCTGAAGCGACGCAACCGGAACGCACGGACGGACTTTGGAAAGACACATGTTTTGAATTGTTTTGCGGCCGTGCCGATGACGGTAGCTATGTCGAATTCAACTTTGCGCCGTCGGGGCAATGGGCGGCATATGCCTTTACCGGATACCGCGAAGGCATGACGGATATTGCCTGCGCGCCGCCGCATATCAATTGCACGGCGGGGGAGGGCATTTTCGAAATGACGGTCACCGTGGACCTGCCCGAATCTTTGCGCACGGTGAATGTAATGGCCGGGTTAAGTGCCGTTATTGCGGATAAGGACGGACGTACCGCTTATTGGGCACTCGCTCACCCGCCTGGAAAAGCGGATTTTCATCATAAGGATTGCTTTGCCCTGCAACTGGAGGCACGAAGCGCGGCATGAAATTTGGAATTGATCGCCTCCTTACGGAGCCAGAACTTCGCAAGCCATTAGCGGGTAAACGTGTCGCGTTACTGGCCCATCCAGCTTCTGTGACAGCAGACCTGACGCACGCACTGGACGCATTGGCTGCGCTCGACGATGTCAATGTGACCTCCGCCTTTGGCCCCCAGCATGGCCTTCGGGGTGATAAGCAAGACAATATGATGGAGTCACCCGACTTCACCGACCCTGTGCTCGGTATTCCGATATTCAGCCTCTATGGCGAAGTGCGCCGCCCTACCGACGAGTCGATGGAGACCTTTGACGTCATCCTGATCGACATGCAGGATCTCGGTTGCCGGATTTATACGTTTATTACGACGCTGCTCTATGTGCTTGAGGCATCTGCCGCGCATGGCAAATCGGTTTGGGTATTGGATCGCCCGAATCCCGCCGGTCGTCCCGTAGAAGGGCTGACGCTGCAAAAGGGTTGGGAGAGCTTTGTTGGCGCTGGCCCGATGCCCATGCGGCACGGCATGACTTTGGGTGAGATCGGGCGTTGGTTTATTGATCATTACAAGATCGACGTCGATTACCGCGTTATTGAAATGGCGGGTTATGAACCAGACGCAGCGCCCGGACACGGCTGGCCTGCCGATCGGATATGGATCAACCCAAGCCCCAATGCGGCAAACATCAACATGGCGCGCGCTTATGCGGGTACCGTGCTTCTGGAAGGGGCAACATTGTCAGAGGGCAGGGGAACGACCCGTCCGCTGGAGATATTCGGCGCGCCGGACATTAACGCGCGCGATGTAATCGCCGAAATGCGGGCGTTTGCGCCGCAATGGCTGAACGGCTGCACGCTTCGGGAAATTTGGTTCGAACCGACATTTCACAAGCATGTGCATCAACTGTGTCATGGTGTGCACATCCACGCAGAAGGTCCATCATATGACCATGACGCGTTCCAACCGTGGCGGATTCAGGCATTGGCATTCAAGGCCATCCGGCGGCTCTATCCCGAATATGATTTGTGGCGCGACTTCCCGTATGAATATGAATTCGGCAAGCTCGCCATTGACGTGATTAACGGCGGCCCCGCCTTGCGTGAATGGGTCGATGCAGCCGACAGCACGCCCGATCAACTGGACGAAATGACGTCAGTTGACGAACGGGATTGGCGAGAGAAACGCGCGCAATATCTGCTATATTAGTGGCCGTGCTTCCGGCTTAACTCGCGCATCGCGTCATCAAGACCTTCCAGCGTTAGCGGGTACATACGGTCGTTCATCAATTCCTTGATGATTTTCGTGGATTGCGAATAGCCCCATTGTTTTTCGGGTACGGGGTTAAGCCAGACCGTTGCCGGATAGGTGTTGGTAATCCGGTTCATCCAGACAGCACCGGACTCTTCGTTGAAATGCTCCACCGACCCGCCGGGATGGGTGATTTCATAGGGGCTCATCGACGCATCGCCGACCATGACCACTTTATAGTCGTGGGGGAATTTGTGCAGCAGATCCCACATCGGTGTGCGTTCGCTGAACCTGCGCTTATTGTCTTTCCAAACGCCTTCATAGGGACAGTTGTGGAAATAGAAAAATTCCAGGTTTTTGAATTCACTGGTGGCCGCACTGAAGAGTTCTTCGCAAAGCTTGATAAACGGATCCATTGACCCGCCGACGTCCAGCATCAGCAACACCTTGATCGCATTCCGACGTTCGGGGCGCATTTGAATGTCCAACCAGCCTTTGCGTGCTGTGCCGTTGATTGTGCCGTCAATATCGAGCTCTTCAACCGCGCCATCGCGGGCAAAACGGCGCAGCCGGCGCATCGCGATCTTTATGTTGCGCGTGCCCAACTCTCGCGTGTTGTCCAGATTCTGGAATTCGCGCTTGTCCCACACCTTCACGGCCCGCTTGTGCTTGGATTCGCCGCCAATGCGGACGCCTTCGGGATTATAACCCGAATTGCCATAAGGAGACGTGCCGCCGGTTCCGACCCATTTGTTGCCGCCTTCGTGGCGCTTTTCCTGTTCCTCGAGCCGCTTTTTCAGCGTCTCCATCAGCTCGTCCCAGCTGCCCATTTTTTCGATCTTCGCCATTTCCTCTGGCGACAGATATTTCTCGGCGATCGCCTTTAACCAATCGGCGGGTACATCCACATCGTTTTGGCCATATTCAGTGAATACACCTTTGAAAACCTTGCCAAATACCTGGTCGAAACGGTCCAAAAGCGCTTCGTCTTTCACCAGCGTGGCGCGGGCCAAATAATAAAATTCTTCGGGGCTTTGGTCGATAACATCCGCATCCAAAGCGGCGAGAAGCGCAAGATGCTCTTTCAATGAAGCGGATATACCGGCGGACCGCAACTCTTCCATGAATGAGAAAAACACCGGCAGGCTCCTGTTTAATTGACCAATTAAAGCTTTTGGCTGTTTCGGCACGCGCCGTCAACAACCGGCGATTAACTCTGTGATAACCATATTGGGGTAGGCCCCGTTACAAACGACAGAACAAGGTGCCAAAGCCATGAAAATGGAAAAAGTCGCATTGAGTGAAAATCACTGGATCCACGAAACCGCACAGATATGCGGTGAGGTTACTGTTGGCTGTGCCGAAGCTGCAGGTGTGCTCGAACAGGCGCTACAATCCGCAGACTGGCTCAAGGCACGGCACGGCGAGATGACCGAGCTGACGCAAGCACTTGATGCGGACATTGCCGAGGTTGCGCAGGCGACCCGAGATGCAAGGAATTTGGCCGAAGCCGCTGTCGCAAAGCTGAAGACGGGGCACGACACGGTTCAGCTATCACTGGCGAGCTTTTCAGACCTCATCAGTCTCATCATGAGCCTTGGTTCGCATATCACCGGTTTTGCAGCAGCGATGGAGCAAGTGAAGCGGGTGTCGCAATCGATCGATTCGATTGCGCGCACGACCAACATGCTGGCGCTCAACGCTGCGATTGAGGCGGAAAAGGCGGGTGCCGCTGGGCAGACGTTCGCGGTTGTGGCGGCTGAGGTCAAAAAGCTGGCGCATGATACGCGGCGCGCTGCAGTGGAAATAACCGGAACGGTAAACTCCCTTTCGCATGAAGCCGCGAAATTCGTCGTGGAAATTGAGGAGGGTGTATCGACAAGCGGCGCCGCGCAAGAGCAGTTTGCGAGCCTTCAGGAGCTCATTTATGGCGTGAGCGATGTCGTTGCCAAGGTGGGTGATCACAACCGTGAGATTGCAGACAGCACCGCACAAATTCACCGTGGACTGGTCGATTCGCAAAATGTGCGTGATGCGGTCGAAGGCGCCAATGGCGAAATGTTCGCTGCTGTTGTGCGTGCGCATAGCCAGATCGGTGGTCTGGAAATGCAGGCAAACAAGATGTTTGACCATATTGTGCACAGCGGTTTGTCAAAGCGCGATAGCGAATTTGTCGCGCTTGCCCGCCAAAAGGCCGAAGAAGTAAAAGCATTGACCGAGGCCGCAATCGCGGATGGTACACTGACGCTAGAGGCGTTGTTTGATACCGATCTGCGTCTCATCGAGGGCAGCAATCCGCCGCGCTTTACATCGAAGCTGACACCATGGGCGGAACAACATTGGCAGCCATTTATTGAAGCCGTCAAAGACAGCAATCCCGAGGAAATAACGTCGGTGGTGTGCAGCAGCCTTAAAGGCTTTTTACCCGTTCAGTTGAAAGAACTCTCGCGCGCGCCAACGGGCGATATTGCGCATGACACGAAATATTGCCGCAACGGCCGCGTCATTCAGGACCCGGTGGATATTCCGGCGAAAACAAGTGAGCAGGACTATATGATGGCCGTATTTCGCCACGAAGGCGACGGCCACTCATACAAGGTCATGCGGAACGTATATGTCCCACTGCGCATAAATGGACGCCGTTGGGGCGATTTCGAAATCGCTTACAGCGTCTAAATAAGGCGCAGCTTAGCTGTCTGGCCGCCGTGCCATAAAGGCCAGTCGTTCAAACAGCATCACGTCCTGCTCATTCTTAAGCAGCGCGCCGTGCAGTGGCGGAATGGCCTTGGTTGGGTCGCGTGACTGCAGAACATCCAGTGGCATGTCTTCGTGCAGCAACAGCTTTAGCCAATCGAGCAATTCGCTCGTGCTTGGCTTTTTCTTAAGGCCTGGGACGTCGCGAACTTCGTAAAAAATGTCCATGGCCTTCGACACCAGCATTTTTTGGATGCCGGGGAAGTGGACATCAATGATGGACTGCATCGTCGTGCGATCAGGGAATTTGATATAATGGAAGAAACAACGGCGCAGGAACGCGTCGGGTAGTTCCTTTTCATTGTTCGAGGTAATGATAACGATCGGGCGCTCGACCGCTTTGACGGTTTCCTGCGTTTCATACACAAAGAATTCCATGCGATCGAGTTCCTGAAGCAAGTCGTTCGGAAACTCGATATCGGCCTTGTCGATTTCGTCGATCAAAAGAACGGGCAACTGAGGCGCGGTGAACGCTTCCCAAAGCTTACCTTTCTTGATGTAATTTTTGATGTCGTGAACGCGCTCATCACCCAATTGGCTATCGCGCAAACGGGCAACGGCATCATATTCATACAGGCCCTGATGCGCCTTGGTCGTGGATTTTATGTTCCATTCAATCAACGGCGCGTTGAGCGCAGCTGCAATTTCCTGAGCCAGAACGGTCTTGCCGGTGCCTGGTTCGCCTTTGACGAGAAGCGGGCGGCGTAACCGCGTGGCTGCGTTTACGGCAACTTTCAGATCATCAGTTGCGACGTAATTATCAGTGCCTTCAAAGCGCATGGACGGACCCCGTTTGTTAATCGAACGATTAATTCGTTAAGTGGGCCCACCGCGTTATGCAATATAATAGTTTACGCCGCGGGGTATGGGGCAGGTGGCACGCATTCCGTTTTGCAACGTTGGTCCCGCCAGATAGCGCACACTATTTCCGTCATGGCTACCGGAAACCCGCACATAAAGGCGAGTATCCGGTCCATAACCTCAAGGGTTCAGAAATAGATATGCGGCAAACTGTCGCTTATTGATCGAGGAAGCTGCGCATTTTGCGGCTGCGGCTTGGGTGCTTTAGCTTGCGGAGCGCTTTCGCCTCGATCTGACGAATACGTTCGCGGGTAACGCTGAACTGCTGACCAACTTCTTCCAATGTATGGTCGGTGTTCATGCCGATACCAAAACGCATGCGCAGCACGCGCTCTTCGCGCGGTGTCAACGACGCCAGAACGCGGGTCACGGTTTCCTTCAAGTTCGCCTGAATGGCGGCATCGACGGGAATGATCGCGTTTTTGTCTTCGATGAAGTCGCCAAGATGGCTGTCTTCCTCGTCGCCAATCGGCGTTTCGAGTGAGATCGGCTCCTTCGCGATCTTCATGACCTTGCGCACTTTTTCGAGCGGCATGGAAAGGCGCTCGGCCATTTCCTCCGGTGTCGGCTCGCGGCCTTGTTCGTGTAAGAATTGACGGCTGGTCCGCACCAGCTTGTTGATCGTTTCGATCATGTGCACTGGAATACGGATGGTGCGGGCTTGGTCCGCAATCGACCGCGTAATCGCCTGACGAATCCACCATGTCGCGTAGGTGCTGAACTTGTATCCACGGCGATATTCAAATTTATCGACCGCTTTCATGAGGCCGATATTGCCCTCTTGAATGAGATCAAGGAACTGAAGGCCGCGGTTGGTGTATTTCTTCGCGATGGAAATAACGAGGCGCAGATTGGCCTCGACCATTTCTTTCTTCGCAATACGCGCTTCGCGTTCGCCCTTTTGCACCATGTTGACGATGCGGCGGAATTCACCCAGCGACATGCCGGTGTTCGCGGCAATGTCCGCTATTTCGGAGCGAATGCGCTCAACGCCTTCGGCTTCGTTCGTCGCGAACGCCGTCCATTTTTTGTCCAGGTTGGAAACTTCGGCCAGCCAATTTTCGTCGAGCTCACGGCCCATATAGCTGTCGAGGAATGCCTTGCGCGGAACCTTGTGACGCTCGGCCAAGCGCAGCATTTGGCCGCCAAGCGCGGTCAAGCGGCGGTTGAACGAATATAATTGGTCGACCAGATATTCGATTTTGTTGGCGTGGAACTGGACGCTTTCGACTTCCGCAGTCAATTCTTCACGTAATTTGTGATACTTATTTTCGGAAGCTGAGGAAAACTCTTCGCCAGCGTTCAATGCGCGCATCCGCTCCAGCTGAATGTTCGAGAATTTCTTGAACAAAGAGGCTATCTTGGCAAAACGCTCTAAGGCTGCAGGCTTCAACGCTTCTTCCATCTGCGCGAGGCTGAGCGTGTTGTCTTCTTCCTCTTCTTCAACCGGGCGTGAACGCCGTTCGGTCATATCATCGTCGTCGCTCGCCGATTCCGGCTCTTCATCGACTTCGTCTTCTTCCTTGTAAGACACCCCAGCGGTTTTTTCGCTGATTTCCCCGTCGCCTTCTTCCTCCTCGTCGTCGGTCAGCGTTTCAGGCGCTTTTGACAACATGGCGTCAAGGTCAAGGATCTCGCGCAGCTGCATTTCGCCGTCGTTAAGTGCGTTCGACCAGTCAATAATGGCGTGGAAGGTGATCGGGCTCTCGCAGAGGCCCAGGATCATCGTGTCGCGACCGGATTCAATCCGCTTTGCAATCGCGATTTCGCCTTCGCGAGACAACAATTCCACCGCGCCCATTTCGCGCAAATACATGCGCACAGGGTCATCGGTGCGCTCGCCCGTTCCGGTTTTCTTGACCGTGCTGGTCAGCGAGCGCGGGTCGTTTTCAGAGATATTGTCGACGGTTTCGACTTCTTCCTCTTCCTGCTCGTCCTCGCCATCTTCGCCGGCTTCGTCATTCTCGACGATCTGCACGCCCATGTCATTAATGGCCGACATGACGTCTTCAATCTGTTCGGAAGACATCTGATCCTGTGGCAAGGCAGCATTTAATTCGTCATAGGTCAGGAAACCGCGGCGCTTTGCTTTGGCTAGCAGTTTTTTGATGGTCGCATCGTTCAGGTCAATCAGCGGTGCATCGCCGTTTTCGGCCATATCTTCTTCATTCTCGTTTACGCGACTTGCCAAAATAATTCCCCGATACTGTCATAAATCGTCCGCATCTCGCCTGAAAAATGCGATGATACGATCGTCAAATGCCTTCTTTTCGTGACGTAACCTTTGCTGTTCGGCAAAAGTTTCGTCCGTCATCTCTAAACTCGCCAACCGTGTAGCGCGTTCCAGTGCTTCTTCGAGCGCGGGACGCTGCTTCATCAGCCTGATAGCTTCACCCAAATCTTTTGAAACGCTGGATAATCCGTCGCCCCCCGAACCGAACTCCCCACGATTGAAGGCAAAGACCTTACCATTGCTGTGGAGCAGCGTCGATGCGACATTATACAACTTCTCGTCCAATATGGTAATTAGGCCGTCGGTATCAAGCGATTCTTTGGCAAAAGATTCATTCAGCATGATGTTGAGCAAAGCGGCGTGATTCGGGTCGGTCGGAACGAAGTCACTCAATGCTTCATGATGCTGCCGTATCATCGACGGATTACGCAGCAATGCACCAAGCACACCTTGCACCAGGAAATCCGATCCCTTTGCATTGAAACTCTTGGTCTCTGCACCGGGCGGCAAAATCTGTGGCTTTCGCCAATCGCGTTTTGGCGTGTTGGCGAAGCGGGCCGGCGGCGCGTTTCTGCGTTGCGCAAAAAGATTATCGAACCGTTCGCGAAACGCATCGGCATAATGCCGCTTGATTTCTCCGTCCGTGATGGTCGCCATATGGACACCAAGGCGCTGTTTAAGCCCCGCACGGTCTTCTGGCGTGTCCAGGGGGTTCGCAGACACCTCCGCCTTCCACAATCGCTCCACAAGCGGCTCTGACGCCTCCAGAAGCGCGGTGAGGGCCTTGGCGCCCGATGCCTTCACAAGGTCGTCCGGGTCCTGCCCATCGGGCAACGTCACGAACTGAAGGCTGTGTCCAGGTTTTAGCAAGGGCAGGGCACGCAATGCCGCACGCATCGCGGCTTTTTGACCAGCCGGGTCCCCATCGAAGCACAGCAACGGTTTTTCGGTCATGCGCCAAAGCATCTGGATTTGCTGCTCGGTCAGCGCGGTCCCCAATGGCGCCACGGCGTCAGCAAAGCCGGCCTGCGCAATCGCAATGACGTCCATATAGCCTTCGACCACAATGACGCGGCCCGTCTGGCGCGATGCGGGCGAACATTTGTCCAGATTGTAGAGCGTCCGTCCCTTGTCGAACAAAGGCGTATCGGGGGAATTGAGATATTTGGGTTCACCATCGCCCAATATCCGGCCACCAAAAGCAATCACGCGGCCGCGTGGGTCGCGAATGGGAATCATCAGCCGGCCGCGAAACCGGTCGTAAGGATCCTTGCCCTCAACCGCGATCAGCAGGCCCGCCTCAACCAGCATGGCGTCGCCATATTGCTTCAGTGCTGATTTCAATGCTGTGCGATTATCGGGCGCCAGTCCGAAGCCGAAATCGCGGATGGTTTTTTCGGTAAACCCGCGCTTTTTCAAATAGGCCCGCGCACCGGCGCCATCGGGGCTTTGCAATTGCGCAACGAACCAGTCCTGTGCTGACGTCATTACGTCATACAGGCTGTTCGCTTTTTCGGCGCGCTGGGCGGCTTTGGGGTCAGGGGCAGGGACCTCCATCCCGGCTTCGGCGGCCAATTCCTTAATCGCGTCCATGAATGACAGGCCGCGCTGATCGGTCATCCACCGAATGGCATCGCCATGCGCAGAGCAGCCAAAGCAATGGTAGAAGCCTTTTTCATCGTTGATGGTGAAGCTTGGCGACTTCTCATTATGGAACGGACAACATGCCTTAAACTCGCGCCCCGCCTTGGTGACCTTTACGGTGCGGCCAATCAACGCGGAAAGCGTCGTCCGCGACCGCAGTTCATCAAGCCATTGCGGGTTGAGGGTCATAGGCAGCTGTTCCCCTCACGCAGGCGGGAAGGGAGCATATTTACGACAACGCCGCCTTCACAAGGCCGCTCGCCTTGCTCATGTCGAGTTGCGGGCCGTGGCGTTCTTTTAAGGTCGCCATGACACGGCCCATGTCTTTCAGGGATTCTGCGCCGAGTTCGGCCTTGATACCTTCGATGGCTGCGCTGGTTTCGGCGTCGCTCATTTGTGCGGGCAGGAAATCTTCGATGATTGCAAGCTCTGCGGCTTCAATCGCGGCTAGCTCATCGCGTCCGCCCTGTTCATATAGCGCGATGGATTCGCGGCGCTGCTTGATCATCTTTTGCATGACCTCAACCACCATCGCGTCATCGTCGGGCTGCTGCGATGCAGTGCGCAGTTCGATATCGCGGTCTTTGATTTTGGCGAGGATAAGGCGAACGGCGGCGAGCCGGTCTTTTTCGCCAGCCTTCATCGCGGTAATTTGGGCGGCCTTGATGGTATCACGAATCATAATGTTCTTTCCGAATATGTATTTTGCGCAGATAGCCAATCCGCGCCAAACCGTCACCCTGAACTTGGTTCAGGGTCTTAATGTCATTTCATCCACAAGTAAGATGCGGAAACAAGTCCAGGATGGTGAGTTTGAGATTGACGCATCCCCCCGCCGTCTCTAGGCGCAATCCCTTAGCGACATTGCTGTAATCCGTCTCACAGGAGCGACCCCATCATGGCCGACCCCATTTCTTCGCGCGCGCCTTCTGGAGCGACGGGGGTATTGGTTCTGGCGTCCGGGGAAGTCATCTGGGGCAAGGGCTTTGGCGCTGAAGGTCAAGCCGTCGGCGAAGTTTGCTTCAACACCGCAATGACCGGATATCAGGAAGTCATGACCGACCCGTCTTATGCGGGGCAGATCATCAACTTCACCTTCCCACATATTGGCAATGTCGGCACAAACCCCGAAGATGTCGAGGCGCTGAACCCGCATGCCCTTGGGGCTATCGTGCGTCAGGACGTGACGGACCCATCCAATTTTCGCAGCACACAGCATTTTGATGCATGGATGAAAGCCAACGGTCGCATTGGCATTTCGGGCGTTGATACCCGTGCACTGACGCGGCTTATCCGTGTAGCCGGCGCGCCAAACGCCGTGATTGCACATTCGGCGAGTGGCGATTTCGACGTGCCTGCATTGCTCGCACGCGCAAAGGCATGGGCCGGCTTGGAAGGTATGGACCTGGCCAAGGACGTAACGACGTTGCAGACTTATGGTTGGGATCAGGGGCTTTGGAAGCTGGGTTCGGGTTATGCCGAACCTGCCAAGGGCCGCAAAAAAGTTGTCGCCATCGATTATGGTATAAAGCACAATATCCTGCGCAATTTGGTTGATGTCGGTTGTGACGTCACGATCGTCAGCGCGACTGCAACGTTCGAAGAAATCATGGCGCATGCGCCCGACGGTCTGTTCCTGTCGAACGGCCCCGGCGACCCTGCCGCGACGGGTTTATATGCCGTTCCGGTGATTAAGCAGTGGCTGGACACCAAAAAGCCACTGTTCGGCATTTGCCTTGGGCATCAGATGCTCGGCCTCGCGGTCGGCGCCAGAACTGAGAAAATGCATCAGGGACACCGCGGCGCGAACCATCCGGTAAAGCGCCTGAGCGACGGCGCGGTCGAAATTACCAGCATGAACCATGGCTTTGCCGTGGATGCAGATACCTTGCCCGCCAATGCAAAGGCGACGCATATCAGCCTGTTCGACGGCAGCAATTGCGGCTTTGAACTCGCCGACCAGCCCGCGTTTTCGGTGCAATATCACCCCGAAGCCTCACCCGGCCCGCAGGACAGCCATTATCTGTTCGAAAAGTTCGCGGGGATGATGGGGTGAATAGCCTAATGCCGGCCCTCTATTCCATGTGCTGCGCACTGACCTCCTCTACACTCTGTCGTATTCATGAAAGTGCGGCTGGGGCCTTTGGAAATATGAATTAAATGCCCAAACGTACTGACATAAAATCGATCCTCATCATCGGCGCTGGCCCTATCATCATTGGGCAGGCGTGCGAGTTTGATTATTCGGGGACTCAGGCGTGTAAGGCGTTGCGCGAAGAGGGCTATCGCATCATCCTCGTCAATTCCAATCCGGCGACGATCATGACCGATCCGGATATGGCCGACGCGACCTATGTCGAGCCGATCACGCCCGAAATCGTTGCCAAGATCATTGAAAAAGAACGCCCCGACGCGGTGTTGCCGACGATGGGTGGGCAGACGGCTTTGAACGTCGCTTTGGCATTGTTCAACGACGGCACGCTGGCAAAATATGGCGTTGAGATGATTGGCGCCGATGCCGAAGCCATCGACAAGGCTGAGGACCGGATCAAGTTCCGCGATGCGATGACCAAAATTGGTCTGGAATCGGCGCGTTCGGGGATAGCGCATTCGATGGAAGAAGCGCTCGAGGTGCTGGAGCGCACGGGCCTGCCATCAATCATTCGCCCAAGCTTCACCATGGGCGGCACCGGCGGCGGGATTGCGTATAATCGCGACGAATTTATCAAGATCGTGACCGGCGGCCTTGATGCATCGCCAACTACCGAAGTGCTGATTGAAGAATCGCTGCTCGGTTGGAAAGAATATGAGATGGAAGTCGTGCGTGACCGCGCGGACAATGCCATCATCATCTGCTCGATTGAAAATATCGACCCAATGGGTGTGCATACCGGCGATTCCATCACGGTTGCGCCAGCGTTAACGCTGACCGATAAAGAATATCAGATCATGCGCAATGCGAGCATCGCCTGCTTGCGTGAAATCGGCGTGGAAACAGGTGGTTCCAACGTACAGTTCGCAGTCAATCCGAAGGATGGCCGCCTGATCGTGATTGAAATGAACCCGCGCGTATCGCGTTCGTCGGCGCTTGCATCGAAAGCCACTGGCTTCCCGATTGCCAAGGTTGCGGCGAAGCTTGCGGTTGGGTTCACGCTCGACGAAATCACCAACGACATTACCGGCGCAACGCCAGCGTCGTTCGAACCGACGATCGATTATGTCGTCACCAAAATTCCGCGCTTTGCCTTTGAAAAGTTTAAGGGTGCCGAGCCATTGTTGCACACGGCGATGAAGTCCGTGGGCGAAGTGATGGCGATTGGCCGCAATATCCACGAAAGCCTGCAAAAGGCGCTTCGTGGGCTGGAAACCGGGCTTTCGGGTTTCAATTATGTCGACGCGCTGAAAGGGGCATCGAAAGATCAGCTTTCTGCCGAATTGAGCCGTGCAACGCCAGACCGGCTGTTGGTCGCGGCGCAAGCGCTGCGTGAGGGCATGAGCGTTGCCGAAATCCACGCGATTGCGAAGTTCGATCCGTGGTTCCTTGAACGGCTGGAAGAAATCGTTGCGGCCGAAAATGACGTCAAGACGAACGGTTTGCCCAATAATGCCGAGGCGCTTCGCCGCCTGAAGGCCATGGGCTTTTCGGACAAACGGCTTGCCTATCTGGCGCTGGAATCGGTCAATATCCGCCCGGGCATGGAAACCGCAGTCCGCCGTGGTTCCGGCATTGCGATGCAGGCTGCGCGCGCGATTGCTGGCGCAGTGACAGAAGATGAAGTGCGCGCGCTGCGCCACAAATTGGGCGTGCGCCCCGTGTTCAAACGCATCGATACCTGCGCCGCGGAGTTCGAAGCCAAGACGCCTTATATGTATTCGACTTATGAAGCCCCAAGCTTCGGCACGCCGGAATGCGAGAGCCAGCCCACGGATCGTGAGAAGGTCGTTATCCTTGGCGGTGGTCCAAATCGCATCGGGCAGGGGATTGAGTTCGATTATTGCTGCGTTCACGCCTGTTTTGCATTGGCGGATGCGGGCTATGAAACGATCATGGTCAACTGCAATCCGGAAACCGTGTCGACCGATTATGACACCAGCGACCGTTTGTATTTCGAACCGCTGACCGCGGAAGATGTGTTGGAAATCCTGCATGTCGAGCAGCAGAATGGCACGCTGAAGGGCGTCATCGTCCAGTTCGGTGGGCAGACCCCGCTGAACCTCGCAAAGGCGCTTGAGGCAGCTGGCATCCCGATTTTGGGCACATCGCCCGACGCCATCGATCTGGCCGAAGACCGCGAACGCTTTGCCGCGCTTATCAACAGACTGAAGCTCAAACAGCCCGAAAATGGCATTGCGCGCAGCCGTGACGAAGCCATTAAGGTTGCCGAGAGCATCGGCTACCCCGTGCTGATGCGACCATCTTACGTCCTTGGCGGACGTGCGATGGAGATCGTCGATACGCAGGCGCAGCTGGAAAATTACATCCAAACGGCCGTGATCGTCTCGGGCGACTCGCCGGTATTGATCGACAGCTATTTGCGAGACGCCATTGAGGTGGATGTGGATGCCTTGTGCGATGGCGACGAGGTCGTTGTTGCCGGCATATTGCAGCATATTGAGGAAGCTGGCGTCCACAGCGGCGATTCCGCCTGCACCATCCCGCCGTACAGCTTGCCCGATAACATCATCGCGGAAATCCGCCGCCAGACCGAATTGCTTGCGGTCAACCTGCATGTCCGTGGCCTGATGAACATTCAATTCGCAGTCAAGGATGGCGAGGTGTACCTGATTGAAGTCAATCCACGTGCCAGCCGGACCGTGCCTTTCGTCGCAAAGGCCATCGGCGCACCCATCGCCAAGATCGCCGCGCGCGTTATGGCGGGGGAAAAGCTCAAGGACTTGCCACCCATCAACCTCGACATCGATTATATCGCGGTCAAGGAAGCGGTATTCCCGTTTGATCGTTTCCCCGGTGTTGACCCCGTTCTATCGCCTGAAATGAAATCAACCGGCGAAGTCATGGGTATCGATCGCGACTTTGCGACGGCCTTTGCCAAATCACAAATCGGCGCGCGGATGCCGCCACCGATGGGTGGGAAGCTGTTCGTTTCGGTGAAAGACACGGACAAGCCAGTCATCGTCCCTGCCGTCAAACAGGCGATTGCGTGCGGCTTTACCGTATGCGCAACCGACGGGACGGCAAATTATCTGTTGGAGCAGGGGATAGAGGTCGAGCGCGTCAACAAGGTCGCGCAGGGCCGCCCGCATATCGTCGACAAGATTAAAGACGGTGAAATCCACCTGATCTTCAACACCACCGAAGGTTGGCAGAGCCTGAAAGACAGCGAAGAAATCCGCCGTTCCGCGTTGGTTAACAAGGTTTCGCAATATACAACAGCCGCAGGAAGCATCGCCGTTGCACAGGCGATTGCCGCGCTGCAGCAACGGCAACTTGAAGTTCGGCCACTTCAAGACTATTATTAACACGAGCAGTATCGTTCCCCGACAATTGAACTGCATATCGGATTGATGGTTATCATTTCTCCGGTCGGGATGTTTTTGTGACGAAGGGTTTTGCCTGATGGCGAGTTTTGAGAAATATCCGATGTTGGCTGAAGGCTATGAAAAGCTGACAACCGACTTGAAACGCCTTCGTGATGAGCGGCCATTGATTGTGGAAGCAATTGAGGAAGCGCGCGCGCATGGTGATCTGTCGGAAAATGCCGAATATCACGCTGCCAAGGAACGCCAGGGTCAGGTCGAGGCCGCGATTTCAGAAATCGAAGACAAAATCGGTCGTGCACAAATTATCGATCCGACGACTTTGTCGGGCGACAAGATTGTTTTTGGCGCAACGGTGACCTTGTTGGACGAAGACGACAAGCCTGTGCGGTATCAGCTGGTGGGTGAAACCGAGGCCGATGCGAAGGCGGGCCGTATTTCGTACAATTCCCCATTGGGCCGCGCGCTTATCGGGCGTGTCGCCGACGATGAAGTCGAAGTGACGGTACCATCGGGTGACAAATTCTATCTCGTATCCAAAATCGAGTTCATCTGAACGTGCGTTTCGTCATGAAGCGCCGTAATATTTGAGATGCAGTTTCCCCGCGGCCCTGTCACCAACGCGCTGGTCATCATCAATCTGGCAATAGCTGCCATTTTGTTGGTGCCGTCCTTGTGGCAATATGCGGTCGTTGCTGGCGGGCTTTTTCCGGCCCGTTTAAGCGGCGATAGCTCCGCGTTTGCGGACATGATATTTCTCATGCCCGCGTTGCTTACACCGCTCACGGCCGCATTCTTGCATGGCGGGATCGCGCATGTCATCATGAACATGCTGATGCTTTTGCTTATCGGCAAAATGGTTGAGCGCGTTTTGGGCGGCGGTCTCTTCTTGGCGCTGTATATGGTGTCGGCTTATGTCGCTGCGGCTACTGAGTGGCTTGCCGCATATCTGCAATTGCCGATGTCACTGGAGATGATGGCGCCTGCCATCGGCGCAAGCGGCGCGATATCGGGTGTCATTGGGGCGTATCTATTGCTGTTCCCGAACAAGCAGCCAAAGCGTTGGGGGCCGGTTCCTGCAGCGATCGCGCGTCCGCTGCATCTGACCTTTGCGTGGATTGGCCTTAACCTTGCGATGGGCTTTGTCGGACCGGGATTAGGCATCGCTATTGCCATCTGGTCGCATATAGGCGGTTTTGTGATGGGATTAGCTCTGGCACGGCCATTGCTGCTGTGGCGTTATCGTAACGCCTGAGGCATTGACGTCACCCTGACGGGTTCAGGGTAACGTCCAATGCGGGATTTACGCGCCGGGTTGCAGCAACTTGTGCAAATGAACGACGACATATTTCATTTCGGCATCATCAACCGTGCGCTGTGCGGCGGCGCGCCATGCTTCTTCTGCGCTGGCATAGTCCGGAAACATGCCCACAATGTCCAATTTTTCTAAATCCGTAAACTTCAACGTCTGTGGGTTTTCAACCCGTCCACCAAAGACGAGGTGCAATTTTGTGTCGGTCACGCTGTTTTCCAATTATTTTTCTTTGGCAGCATCCGTTGCCGCCTGACTCGCGGCCTTTACAGCGACTGCGGCTTTGCTGACAAGCTCCCTAAATTGCAAACGCAACGCGTCGCCGTTCAGGCCAAGGCTTTCGACCTGATCCTTACCGGCGGCTTTCGCGGCTTCAGCCATTTTGCGGGCCTTTTTGTTCAGCTTTTTGCCAGCCTTGCCCAAAACTTTCGTTTCGCGTTCCGTGCGTGGCAAAAGTGCACCGACGATTGCGCCGATTGCCATGCCACCCAAAACGATGGCCAAAGGATTTTTGTCGATGCCGTCGCTTGTTTTGCCCTTGGCCTTGCGTGCGAGTTCGCGCGATTGCTGCACGCCGCTGGCGGCTGCGTCCTTGCCCTTTTCATATGCTACAGATGCCTTTACGCGCGCCGCAGCGGTGGATTGCATCGTTTTCGCCTTCGCGGTTGCAAGGCTGTCTTTCGCGCTGTCAGCTGCGGTTTTGATGCTGTCGCCAATCTTGCTCATGTTTCGTTCCTATATCAATCGCCAAAGGGCGTGTTTGTTTTACTCTTTCGCAAGCTTGAAATCCAACGCGAAATCGGACGGCGGGCGGCTACCAATAATGTGGCTGCGCTGAGTATGCCGATAAGCGGTGCTTTGTTCTTCACGACTTGGATGGTCCCATCCGCAGCCTTTTTAGCCTGCGATTTTTTTAACGCGATCAGCTTGCGAACTTGGTTGCGGGGGTTGAGAACATCCTGAGCAACGTTGATGCTGCCTTTAAGCTTACGCCGAAGATTACGCCGTTCTGCGTTCGACAATATGACGCTTTCGCGGTCTGTGACAACCGGGTCTTCAGGTAAGATCGTCGACATTCTCTTGCATTTCCGGAAAGTAAACTTTCCTCATCCATTTTCGTGCCAGCCACCCGAAAATGATCCCAACGACGATAAACGTGAAAGTGACAACCAACGTAGCCGCCAGCGGACCGATTAACGGGACCAAAGTCAGCACCAGCCCCAACACAAACGCGATTGATGCGCCGATGAGTGCGAACGCCGCAATCGCGCCATAGATGAACGCCGACCGGAACACGTGTCGCGTGTAATCAAGACGCGAACGGTAATATTGCATTTCTGCCTTCACCAGCGCGCGCAGATCTTCCATCACCAACGAAACCTGTTCGCTTGCGGTCACTTCTGCCGGTTTCGGGTTGTCCTCCACCAATTCGTCCTGACGCTGATCCATAATCATTGGTTTCACTTATCGGTCAAAAGCGGCCTTTTGCAAAGCCGCTAATGCTGTCTAATTAGGCGTCCTTGCCGCCAGAGCGAATGAGGCGTGCGAGCACAAAGCCAATGGCTGCTGCTGCGCCAACCGCAACTGCCGGGCTTTTGCGGACAAACTGGCGGGCATCATCGGCCAAGGCGTCGACATCTTTTGCGTCCATCTTGCCAGCAAAGCCTTCAACCATGTCTGCTGCGCTGCGGGCGTAATCGCCATATTGCTTGCCGACATTGTCATCGATGGTTGCAGCGCTGTCGCGGATAAGTTTGCCAATGCTGTCAACGGCTTCTGTCGCGCGGTCTTTGCCTTTTTGAGCGGCGGCGCGTGCGCTGTCGGTTGCTTTGGATTTGAAATCATTCATTTCTGATTTGACCTTTGATGTAACACCGTCGGTCTTGCCTTTAGCAGGCTGCGCTTTTGCCACGGCCTTGGGTGCCGAAGTCGTCGCAGCGGGCTTCGCGGCCCTGGTCGCGGATGGCTTGACTGCTGCTGTCTTCGCAGCCGCAGGCTTGGCGGTTGCTCTTTTTACGGGCGCTGGTTTCGCTGCCGCTTTTGGCTTTTCAGTTTCGGCCATGGGAATATGCTCCTATCGGTTAAGTGCGGGCACTCAATTGGACGCCGCTATATCTTATATTTGTACGGGCGGTGCCTTAGTCAACTATAGCACCATAATATTACATTTAAAATCCATATGTCTTAGCGTCGTTGCCAAATCATCAACACAACGATAGACGCGCTGACATTGTTCCCATCACGATTTTACTGGAGCTTTCCATGACTGCGATCCTCGACATACATGCCCGTCAAATTTTGGACAGCCGGGGTAACCCTACCGTCGAAGTCGATGTGTTGTTGGAAGATGGCAGTTTTGGCCGCGCAGCCGTTCCATCGGGTGCTTCGACAGGCGCATATGAAGCGGTAGAAAAGCGTGACGGTGACATGTCCAAATATATGGGCAAGGGCGTATTACAGGCGATCGAAGCGGTTAATGGCCCGATTTATGAAGCGTTGTTGGAACTCGACGCGGAAGATCAGGAAAATGTCGATGCCGTGATGATCGACCTAGACGGTACCGACAACAAGTCGAACCTTGGTGCCAATGCTATTTTGGGCGTCAGTTTAGCGGTCGCAAAGGCCGCTGCGGACGCGCGTGGATTGCCGTTATATCGTTATGTTGGCGGCGTGAACGCACATGTCCTGCCGGTTCCGATGATGAATATCATCAACGGCGGTGAACATGCCGATAACCCGATTGATTTTCAGGAATTCATGGTCATGCCCGTTGGCGCGGGATCTATTTCAGAAGCCGTTCGCTGGGGTTCTGAAATTTTTCACACGCTCAAAAAAGGCCTGCATGAAAAGGGTTTGGCGACGTCGGTTGGCGATGAAGGCGGATTTGCGCCAAATCTTGCCTCTACGCGTGACGCGCTTGATTTCATCATGACGTCAGTTGAAAAGGCTGGCTTTAAAGCCGGTGAAGACGTTGTGCTTGCGCTGGATTGCGCAGCGACCGAATTTTTCCGCAACGGCAAATATGAAATTTCGGGCGAAGGTCTCTCGCTTTCTCCGCATGAGATGGCGAATTACCTTGCTGCGCTTTGCAAAGATTATCCCATTCGTTCGATTGAGGATGGCATGAGCGAAGACGATTTTGAAGGTTGGAAAGCCATTACCGACAAGATCGGCCTCGAGGTTCAATTGGTCGGCGATGACTTGTTCGTCACCAATCCAGAGCGTCTCGCAATGGGCATTGGCAGAGGTCTTGCCAACTCTTTGTTGGTGAAGGTCAATCAGATTGGTACGCTGACGGAAACACTGGCTGCAGTATCGATGGCACACCGGGCTTCTTACACTGCCGTGATGTCACATCGGTCAGGCGAGACGGAAGATGCGACCATCGCCGATTTGGCAGTGGCAACAAATTGCGGCCAGATTAAAACCGGAAGCCTCGCGCGGTCCGACCGGTTGGCGAAGTATAACCAGCTCATCCGCATTGAAGAAGAGCTGGGTGCATCGGCGCAATATGCAGGGCAGGGTATTTTCCGCTGACCCCTCCTTTCTTGCCATTATTGCGAAAATATGATTCTGTCTGAATATGGTGCGTTCAAACCGAAAGCCTGAATATGTGAAGTCGGTGATTGGGCCGGCTTTGGCGCTTGTCGCTTTGCTGGGTATTGCGTCTTATGCGCTTCTGGGACCAACGGGAATCATCGCATGGACCGACTATCGGGCGGCGCTGAGTGAGCGTAAAATTGAACTGGCAAAACTACAAAAGGAACGTGATGCTCTGCGGAATCGCCAGTTGCTTCTGGACCGCGATAATGTCGATCCTGACTTGGCCGGCGAATTAATGCGCAAGGAATTGAACGTTGTTGCGCCTGACGAGGTTGTCGTTCCTTTAAAGTGATACACCCGTCATAGAATGAATAGCTATGCAGTGCATTCCGTTGCGGAAAAGCGCTTTTCACCGTGGTCGATTTTGACTAGGCGACAACGCATGCGCATATAAAAATTCCACCAAAGGAACTTGTTTTGGCAACCACCCCAGCGAAAAAATCTGTTTCGAAGAAGGCCAGTGTGAGCGAAGACGCCGCGCGCGCCAATCGTGAACGTCCGAGCGAACCAAAGCCATATAAGGCGACCAAAGAAGAGCTTTTAAAATTCTATCGTGACATGCTGTTGATCCGCCGTTTTGAAGAAAAAGCGGGGCAATTATATGGTCTGGGCCTGATCGGTGGTTTTTGCCATTTGTACATCGGCCAAGAAGCCGTCGCCATTGGACTCCAATCCGCGCTGACGCCTGGAAAAGACAGCGTCATCACAGGCTATCGTGACCATGGCCATATGCTGGCATATGGCATTGATCCCAATCTGATCATGGCGGAATTGACTGGCCGTGCGGCGGGTATCTCGCAGGGCAAGGGCGGGTCGATGCATATGTTTTCGACTGAGCATAAATTTTACGGCGGCCACGGCATCGTCGGCGCGCAAGTCTCGCTGGGCGCGGGCCTTGCGTTCGGTCACAAATATTCGAACGATGGCGGGGTGTGCCTTGCCTATTTCGGCGACGGCGCGTCCAACCAAGGGCAGGTCTACGAGAGCTTTAACATGGCGGAATTGTGGAAGCTTCCGATCATATTCGTCATCGAGAATAACCAATATGCGATGGGCACCAGCGTAAACCGCGCATCGTCCGAGGACCAATTGTACCGCCGGGGCGAAAGCTTCCGCATTCCCGGCATTCAGGTTGACGGTATGGATGTTCTGGCCGTGCGTGGCGCTGCCGAGGTTGCATTGGATTGGGTGCGCAGCGGTAAGGGCCCTGTATTGCTCGAAATGAAAACATACCGTTATCGCGGGCACTCCATGTCCGATCCGGCGAAGTACAGAAGCCGCGATGAAGTGCAGTCGGTACGCGACAACAGCGACCCTATTGAGGGATGCAAGGCGTATCTGGACGACCTTGGTGTGGGGGACGACGAGTTGAAGGCCATTGAGAAGGAAATCCGGAAAATCGTGAATGAATCTGCTGATTTTGCGGAAGCATCGCCTGAACCTGATTTGTCCGAACTATATACTGACGTGTTGGTGGAGCAATATTGATGGCAATCGAACTAAAAATGCCCGCGCTTTCGCCAACAATGGAAGAAGGCACGCTTGCCAGATGGTTGGTTAAGGAAGGCGATAGCGTCAAGTCTGGCGATATCCTTGCCGAGATCGAAACCGACAAGGCGACAATGGAGTTTGAAGCCGTTGATGAAGGCGTGATTACCTCCATTTCCGTGCCTGAGGGCACCGATGGCGTGAAGGTCGGCACCGTGATTGCGCTGATCGCAAGCGATGACGAGGCTGCGGCTCCATCAAAAACCACCCCCGCGCCCGCCGTCGCACCGACGCCTGCTCCTGAGGTCGTGGTTGCGGTCGCTCCCGTTGCTCCGAAGACTGCGCCTGCCGCAATCGATGGAGCTGCGATGCAGTCTGTTACCTTGCGTGAAGCTTTGCGCGACGCAATGGCGGAAGAAATGCGCCGTGATGACCGGGTGTTTGTCATGGGTGAGGAAGTTGCCGAATATCAAGGCGCTTACAAGGTGACGCAGGGCTTGCTTGACGAATTCGGCGCGCGCCGCGTTATCGATACGCCAATTACCGAATATGGCTTTGCAGGTATCGGCACCGGCGCCGCGATGGGCGGGCTTCGCCCCGTCATCGAATTCATGACGTTTAACTTTGCGATGCAGGCGATCGATCACATCATCAACTCGGCCGCAAAGACCAACTACATGTCTGGTGGTCAGATGCGCTGTCCCATCGTGTTCCGTGGTCCAAACGGTGCCGCAGCGCGCGTTGGTGCGCAACACAGCCAGAATTACGCGCCATGGTATGCCAGCGTGCCCGGCCTGATCGTCATCGCGCCTTATGATGCCGCAGATGCCAAAGGCTTGTTGAAGGCAGCAATCCGATGCGAGGATCCAGTTGTTTTCCTCGAAAACGAACTGCTTTATGGTCGCACGTTTGAAGTTCCCGCAGGGGACGACCATGTGCTGCCGATTGGTAAGGCACGGGTCGTGCGTGAAGGCACAGACGTTACTATCGTGAGCTATTCCATTGGCGTGGGCCTGTCATTGGAAGCAGCTGACACGTTAGCCGCCGAAGGCATCAGCGCCGAGGTCATCGACCTGCGCACCATTCGTCCGCTGGATACGCAGACTGTCCTGGCGAGCCTTGCTAAAACCAATCGTCTGGTCGTGGCCGAAGAAGGCTGGCCGGTGTGTTCGGTTGGCAGCGAAATCCTTGCGGTGTGTATGGAGCAGGGCTTCGATGATCTGGACGCTCCCGTATTGCGCATTACGAACGAAGACGTTCCGATGCCTTATGCCGCTAATCTTGAAAAGGCGACGCTCATCAATGCCGACAAGATCGTCGCTGGAGTCCGTAAAACGCTAGGACTTTAGAGCCAGAGATGTCACTCCCGCTTTAAGTCCACGGACAGGTGGCGGGGGTGGCCTTTTCTTCATTGTATATGCCGTCACTTCCAGAGGGACCAACAGTGTCACGGTTCTCGCGTACAACCATGGATGCGACTTGGCTGATCGTTCTGTCGGTCAGTTTCGAAAAACCGTTTACGATCATTGGCTTAAAATAATATTGCAGTTCGACGAACATTAACACACCTCCATGGGGAGGGGATGCTAGCTGTCCAACAGGACCAATTCCGGTGACGCTTGTCGCGGTCGACGTGGTGCCGTAGTTTGATTTGTAAAAACTCGCCGAGCCGGCGCAGCGTTGCCACCGGATGCGGTATCGCGGAGCGGAAGCGTCAAATGCAGCGACCTCTTCAACACTGGATAAAATGATCCGGGCGTTGCCGCGCGTAGACTTCACGCCGGATGATGGATCGGTGTAGTCGTGATTTCCACCAAGGCTGATGCGCGTGCCCTCACGCAAAGATCCTTGAAAAACATCGTTGATTTGCGTTTCCGAAATGGTTTTATTCGCTGACGGCGTTGTTGTCCCAATCCGCGCTGCAGCGTCGGCGGTGTGGATTGTAATCTGGTTTAGCTGCATCATTACAGAGGCATAGTTTGCGGTCTCTACGCCGCCTACGACCACACCGATGAAGAAGGGTAACGATACCGCCAACTCGACCATCGCCAGACCACTTTCGTTGCGCTTTAGCTGGCGGAGCGTTCTGAGAAATTTGTTATCCATAGCTTACACCGATGGGCAGTTGACTTGGACAGGATTGCCAAAGCCTGTCTGGTCGCCATAAGGCTGGTTTGCGAGAATAGAGTCTGATTGCATTTCGACATTGGCGGGCCAGCCAAGCAATGCCGTCATTGGGAAAAGGCGGGGGTAGCTCACTTTAAATGTGATGATGACGATATCCTTTGCGCCACCTTGCCCGTCTGATCCGCCGTCGGCGTCCCAAACCCCGTTTCCGTTTGCATCCATGAAGCTTTCACCGCGATCGCATTTCATATTACCAGGTGATTGTTCGTTAACCTTCTCAGCGCGTGCCAGCGCGGCCGTCGAAAAGGTCTTGTAATACCGCCGGCTTACTTTGAAGGTAGCGTCTGGGGCGATTTCGCGGACTATCGATGCTACCCGTTCATCGATAAGATCTTGCTGAGTTGAGGACGTCGCGCCTTCTAACGACGAACTTCTCGCTGCGTCCTGCACGGCGCCATCTAAGGTCGCACGAACGAAAAGGGAGTGCCCGATATCCAAGGTACCCAGCATCATCGCCATGACCACAGGCGCAATAAGGGCGAACTCCAAGATGGATGCGCCATCTTCATTGGATATGAATTTTGCGATCATCAGACGGCCCGTCCTTATTGCGTGAGACGGAGCGCTGAGATTTTAGCAGCAATTTCTTTGAAGTTGCTGACCAACGACGCAACACTTGTGGCTTGAAAGAATTTGCCCGGTGTTGCGCACGCTCTCAACCTGTCGTTGGTCGCACTATTGACTTCGCCGTAGGACACGACCCAAAGATTGATGTTCCTGTTTTTGATAGCCTTGCAAAGTGCTGCTGTTCGGGCGTCCGTTAAAGCGTCCAACTGGCTATTTATTGGCGCGGTTCCCGTCGGCGTCTGTCGGCGGTCATACCAATGCACACCATAAGCCGAATAGTCATCATTGACGACGTTGGTATCACCATCGGTCATAAACACCATATGACGCTCAATCGTCGTGTTCTTTGGGGCATTTAACGCGGCAAAAATACCTGTTGGCGACATAATGCGCGCGCCCCAGAGCAGTCCGATATCGTGATATGTATAGCCATCAGTGGTCAGGCTGTTCACATAAGTGCGAAAATCGGAAGGTGTCCACGTTTGAAATTTCTTTGCAGCGGTCGGGCAGCTCTCACCAACCGTTGGCATTGAGAACCCGTCGTCTTTTCCTACAGATATATTTGAAGTTGTCCGCGTGGACGAACGGCTTTTGTTCCCTGACCCATCTGTGTTGACCAGATAGCGCTGCCATATGACGCTTGGCAGCATCGGCCCCCATTGAGTTGCAATGTCTGATTTCGTCGGCACCAGATCAATGTCCATGTCCAACGCGGTTGACGGAATCGGATCCCAGTCGTCAGAAGGATCGCTGTCGGGCCCTCGGAAGGTTTGCCGCTCCTCGATGCACCCACTCCAGTTGACCGTGGTGTTGGCGCCGTCCGTACCGATTGGCAGTTGCAACGAGGAACGCCAAGAATTTGTTCCGGTATCTTTCAGACCGCTTACGTTGAATGTGACGGGCTTGTAAGTCCAACCTGTAAAATTGGTATTTCGTGTCCACGTGATAGCCTCTGTCGTTGTCGTGGTCGTGGTAACATTTTCTTGCTGAGTATCGCGATATTGCAACTTGCATGTGCCCCAGCCCGAGAAGATGCTGCTAGGGGCATAAGTATACCGGTAGGATCGCTGGGCTGTGGAAGTTACCTGCTGGTATGTTCGTGTTATGACGGTATCATTAGGATAAACGGGTGTGGTCGGTGACTGCGAGACAAGTTGGCGTGGCCCGACGGTCGAGATAGGCCGCGATGCAGGTGGTGGCTCTGGCGGCGGGCATTCGCTTGCCTTGGTTACAGAAACCCAAGATTTCCCGTCAATGTTTATCCCGGTATCTTCCCACGCGGTGTCTGCAACATTGGTTTTTATCGGATTTCCGGGGTTGGTTTGGACTTCGCCTTCGTATGTCGGAATCGCGTTGCTGCCTGTGGTGAACGCAGCTTCCCGCGACTGGTAGGTCCATCGGTCCGCCATGTAATCGAGCGGCAATAACCGGCCTACATTCACGTTGACGGCATAGGGTACAAAACCAAATCGCAGTTGTACATTGCCTAGGTTGGACGCAACCGGGTCACCCGTTTCTCCGCAGTCCGACGGCGTGACGTCCGTAATGTTTTGCTTGGCCAGCGCTTCGTAAAAACATTTTACGGCCTTGCGTAGACCGTCAATCTTTCGTTCGGATGAACCTGAATTGGGTATCGACTGGTCCATCGAGCCTGTTGTATCTAGCACAAACATGACGTCGGTGTTTGGAACACGCAGTTCTGCTTGGCAGTTGACTGCAACAACTTGTGATTTTTGGCCAAATACTTGCATCAACGTCATGGGAACGGTGACAGATGCGGTCCCGGTTACGTTTCCGTTGGATTCGGCGAAGCTTCGGACACGATCGGTCGTTCCATAAGCACCGCTCGGGAAGTTGTGGTCGAACAGCTTTTCCGCCTGCGTATTGGCGGCATTTCTATTGTCGGCCCATTTGCCGAGCCCCATCGTTTTGCGGCCGATGAGCGCGCCGGCATCACAAGCACCTTGCAACCGCGTTTGAGTTAGATAGATGCGGCTCATGTCAAAACCGCCGCCAACAAGACCAACGACAGGGATTACCGCTGCAGCGAGAAGGGCAATGATATTCCCTTCTTCATTCTTTAGCAGGCGCGACATCACGCCAGATACCTTGTTGGCCTCAACATTCTTCACAGTTGTTGTCCCCTGGTTTTCACAATGGATTCTCGACACCCTCTACGCGCGTCGTAGTGAGTGTTCTTTGAAGGATCAGGGTTACCCAACCGTTAACCATAGAAAGTTTAATGGTGTGAAACGGATGACGACATGAATGACACCGCATCGCAGCTACCGCCTCCGGCCAACCTCGCGGTCGCCTACACGCCGGTTGCATTTCGGCCTGCATTTACTCTGATGCTGCAATTAGATGCGCGATTTGCCGACATCGTGCGCAAAGCGCGTGAGCCGATGATTGCGCAAATCAAATTGGCATGGTGGCGCGATGCATTTGCCGCGGAACCCGCGCTGCGACCAAAGGGTGAACCTTTGCTGCAAGCGCTCGGTGCGTGTGGTGATGTCATATCACCGTCAGCGTTGGAGGACTTGGTTTCGGCATGGGAGTTGCTGCTGGGTGAGAGGGAGTGGGCCGCACAGGATGTTGAAACACATGCCGCGTTGCGTGGGCGCGCGATCTTTGGATCTTACGCCGGTTGGATAGGCGAGGCGTCTGATATCAGTGCTTTGTCCCATCAATGGGCGCTCGATGCGTTGCGTGTGGAATTCCCGTCAAAATTGAGCGTACCCAATAAGCAGGCACTTGCGGCGTTGCCTAAAGGCCGAAAACTTCGTCCCTTGTCCATTTTGGCCATGTCGGTTCGAAAGGTGACGGGATTGCGGCTTATCGGCCATGCCTTGACGGGGTGGTAGCTTTGTGGCCCTATCGCCGTGATGTCATCATGGGGGAAGGTCATGCAGCGGATATTGGTTGGCGGTGTAGCGGCATTGTTGCTCGTCGTTTCAGGACTTTGGTTCTGGCAGACACAGGCGAACCAGCCGAACCTGATCCCCGCCGCGCCGCCGCCTGAGGCGCTCTCGGATGCCTTACCCCAAGCGGGAGCAAACGCGCCCGCGTTCGGCCCAGCGCCGCCGACTCCGCCCGAAGCGCCAAAGGCAAGCCGTGAGGAAATGCGTTTCAACCGCTATGATCGCAACAGGGACGAGCTTATTTCCCGCATTGAAATGATGGGCAGCCGAACGAAGGCGTTCAAGGCGTTGGACCGCGATGGCAACAATTTGCTCACTTTTGAAGAGTGGGCGGCGGCCACCGGAGAGCGCTTTGCGGGCGCGGACAGGAACAAGGACCAGTTGCTCACCCGCAAGGAATTTGCGCAGACCCGCCCCAAACAGGCCGAAAAGCCCGGATGCCGCTGTTAAGCCGCAACCTTTTGCGCGCTGATCCAACTGTTTAAGTCTGTCCGCGCACGGCCCGTCATCGCGGCCTTGCGCGATTTTTTGTGCACTTTTTCATCCAGTGGCGCGAAGAGCCCGAAATTGATGTTCATGGGTTGATAGTCATCGGCCAGCGCATCCCCCGTGATATGCCCCAAAAGCGCGCCAAGCGCGGTGGTGGGCGGCGGCGCTGTAACGGTTCGGCCGGAAATCTCTGCCGCGGTCATAATCCCTGCCATCAGCCCAACCGCGCTGCTTTCGACATAGCCTTCGCAGCCCGTGATCTGCCCGGCAAAGCGAATATGCGGCGATGATTTTAGGCGCAGCTGACGGTCCAAGAGGATGGGCGATCGAATGAATGTATTGCGGTGCAGGCCGCCAAGCCGCGCAAATTCGGCCTTTTCAAGCCCGGGGATCGTGCGCAGCAGTTCCACTTGCGCGCCATGTTTCATCTTGGTTTGGAACCCGACCATGTTCCACAATGTGCCCTGCTTATTGTCCTGACGTAGCTGCACCACGGCATGGGCCCAACGCCCGGTGCGCGGATTATCCAAGCCGACGGGCTTCATCGGGCCAAAACGGAGCGTATCGAGCCCGCGTGACGCCATGACCTCAATCGGCATGCATCCTTCGAAATAGGGCGTGTTGGTTTCCCATTCCTTGAATTCGGACTTTTCGGAATCCAGCAATCCCTGATGAAAGGCGCGATATTGCGCTTCATCCATGGGGCAGTTGATATAATCCTTACCTTCGCCCTTGTCCCAGCGTGATGCATACCATGCGATGTCCATGTCGATGCTGTCATGGTACACAATCGGCGCAATTGCGTCGAAAAAGGCGAGGCGGTCCTCACCGGTTTTCGCCATGATGCTTTCGGCAAGGTTGGTCGCGGTCAATGGACCCGTGGCGATGATGACAGGGCGGTCCGCCGGAATGATATCCACACGCTCGCGCACGATTTCAATATTGGGATTATTTTCCAGATGCTTGGTAACTGTTTCTGAGAACACATCACGGTCTACCGCCAGCGCCGATCCGGCCGGAACCTTCGCGACTTCAGCCGCCTGCATGATCAGCGACCCCAGATCGCGCATTTCCTGATGCAGCAGGCCAACGGCGTTGTTTTCCGCATCATCCGAACGAAAGCTGTTTGAGCATACCAGTTCGGCAAGGCCATCGGTCTGGTGCGCTGGCGTCATGTCGCCGGAACCGCGCATTTCCGAGAGTTTCACCCGCATTCCGCGCTGCGCCAATTGCCAAGCTGCCTCGCACCCTGCCAGGCCGCCACCGATAATTTGAACGTCATATGATTTGGTCATGTGGCGCGGCTATCAAAAATCTTTGACGCTGCACAGGTAAAAGCGGCAAGATGGACTATGGGATTTACGCTTAACCTCACCGAGGACGGCACGATCACCAGGCCAACGCTGGTGCCGCCGCCGTCCGATGCGCATAAATATAGCCGGGGCCATGCGATGGTCTGGAGCGGGCCGCCGCTTCGAACTGGCGCATCGCGGTTGGCGGCGAGCGCAGCTTTGGCGGTCGGGGCGGGGTTGGTGACGATTATCGGCGATCGCGCGGCGCTTGTGGAACAGGCCGCGCATGTGACCGCGATCATGCTGCGTGAGGCGGACGATAAGTTGGCCTGTATCGACCATCGCGTGACGGCGCTCGCCATTGGGCCGGGGGCAGGGGCGGGCATCGCGGATATTGTCTGCGCGCTGCTGAAGCGCGATATACCGATTGTGCTGGATGCCGATGCGATCACCGCGTTCGCGGGCGATCCTGCGCGGCTTTTCAAATTTCTGAGCGCACATGACGTCATGACACCGCATGCCGGCGAATTTGCCCGGCTGTTTCCCGATATCGACCTCGCAGATCGCGCGGCGGCAGCATACTCTGCGGCGCGGCGGTCGGGGGCGGTGGTCCTGTTGAAAGGTCCGCAAACCCACATCGCCGCGCCCGACGGGCGTGTTGCCGTCAACCGCCATGCATCGCCATGGCTGGCAACCGCCGGGTCGGGCGATGTGCTGACCGGCCTGATCTGCGGATTGATGGCGCAAGGCGTTGCAGCCTTTGACGCCGCCTGCATGGCTGCGTGGTTGCATGGCGACATTGGCGTGCGTGCGGGGCCGGGGCTGACCGCGGATAAGATGATGGACCATATTCCACTTGTCTTGCGTGGTTGTTTGCACGATGAACCAGCGGATGACACAGGATCTCGCACATAAACGACCGTGGCTGCTTGCCAGCCTTGTTGCAGGTATCAGCTTTCCTGCGACGTGGCTCTTCCTTCCCCTCGACGGCGGACTGATTGCCCTGGTCTGGAAAATGGCGGCCGTCGGCTTGCTGGTGCCCTTTGCGTTGCACCGCCATCATGTGGGGGAATTTGTGCCCTTGGCGATCATTTTGGCCTTTTATGCGCTGGGCGACGGTTTGATTGAATTCAGCATGGTTGCAGGCGCATTGGCCTTTGCCGCCGGTCATCTGGTCGCCATCTGGCTGTATTTCCGGCACCGGCGGGTGGCGCCGACATTCAGCCAGAAACTGCTCGCAATCGCGATTTTCCTGCTCACGCCGGTGATTGCTTATGGCCTTCCGCCGACCACCGACGAAGCGGTTCAGGTTGCCGCCTATAGCGTCATTTTGGCCGCGATGGCGGCGATGGCGTGGAGCAGCAATTTCCCCCGTTACCGTGTCGGGTTCGGCGCGGTATTGTTTATCATTTCCGACTTGCTGATATTCGCGGAACTTGGTCCGCTCGCAAATTCGAAGGTGTCGGGCATCGCGATCTGGTATCTTTATTATTTCGGTGTGTTGATGATTGCCGTCGGCGTGGCGCAAACCTTGGTCAAACGCGGGCATTATCCAGCCGGAGAGGAATGAACGGGCGGTCTGCCGCGGCGGGCCGTCGATGGACTTATATTCCACCGGCGCATCTTCTTCGGCATTGGCCTCTTCTTCCGGATCGCCTTCGCCAAAACCCGCGGATTCTTCAGTAAGTAGAAGCGCAGCCCGTACCCTCTCCCGCGCGCCCATGTCGCTGTGCGGCAACGCATCGTCGAAAAGATAATCCCACATTTCCTCGGCGCTGACGCCGTCGTCGACCAGTTGTAAAAACAGGTCAAATCGCGATGCGACCGCCATGACCTCTTCCAACGTCCGTGCCGGATTGACGCGGTCGAGCAGGGTCAGGGACAGCTTCGTATTTTGCCGTGTATATGTGGTGATGCCCTCTTCGCGCACCCACCGGGCCTCTTCGCCCTTGATCGCGGCGGTCATCAGCCGGTCGGCAATGATGCGCCGCGCGATGATTAACGCCGCCTCCCAGCCCAGATTGAACACATAGCCGGCCGTGGTGCGGCGCAGCGCGTACCCGCCGCTCACGCCCATCCCCACCGCGCGCGCCGCATCGGCAACCACGCCATTATCGGCCAAATGCGCCAAAAAAGCCGCCTGCCGCCCCGCGCTCCAGCCATCGGCACGCGATTGGTAACGCAGATACGCAGCCGCAGGCAGCCGCGCGTCGGCGTCATAGCAGAGCGATGAGGGGGGAGGGATGTCGTCGGGGCTGTGGTCCATGTCTCTTTCCTTCAAAAGACAGGGTATAACCTATTTGGTTATTTGTAGGAAAGCGGATGTTGCGGCGTGCGGTCCGGGGTTGAGCCATCTGCACCACGCCCACTTTGTCATTCCCGCGAACGCGGGAAACGTTAGGGTTGGCACCTACCGCTATATGTTTCAGTTTAACATCTCGTCGAATCGACTGAAAAGCGGTTTAAATGCAGCAAATCTATCAGGTTCGAGGTTGGCCACATAGTCCGCAAAATCACGCTTTTTTCCATCCACAATCTTGGGCATTTCAAAACCCGTTGCCATCGGCTTTGTTGTCGTAAGTCCGTCGATGTGATCGACATCCTCAAACATAAATTCAATTGATAAGATCGAACCCCCTTTCAGTATCTGGCTGGCGAAGTCTTGTCTGAACGATGGGACTGGCAATAGCATTGCCCACAAGTTGTCGGCGGTCGGGTGCTTTTTTATCAGACCCGTTGCCTCATCACCAATTACTTGACCGCCCTTTTTCCAGAGACCATTCCAATGATTATAGGCTTCATCAAAGTCAAATAAACCGACTACCTTCCTCCCATTCATTTTATGAATCACTTGATCGTCGTTTAATGTAATGTTGATATTCTTGGCTGCGAGTGCAGATCTCAGCTCAAATGGCTTTGGGTGTCCTGGGCGTAGTTTCGACCACGCCGTATCAAGAATGATCTTGTCGGTTTCACCTTCTGTCAGAACAAGTAGTTGTGCGGCAGTCACTTCCGATAAAAAGGCATCGATGTTGAAAGCCCGTACCGCTTCGATCGCCGCTACACTCGGATATGCCGGAGAAGGCATAGGCCCGATGACGCCCGTAGTGTCGTCCTTTTCAAGAATGATAACCTTTGAATTGCCCGCTCCGTGCACAATGAACGGAGAGTGTGTAGCAATAATAATCTGTGGGCAGTTGCCTTCACCATCAGTCAGCAGATGTTTGTAAAAACCGACAATGCGGGCTTGCCAATCAGGGTGCAGACTCAGTTCCGGTTCGTCGATCAATACGACACTGTTTTGAAGCGCCGCCAAATCCCGCAACAGAAACCCAGCTCGAAAAACAATCTGCTTCTCTCCGGTGCTCAACTTATCTAGGGTGCTAACTCGGCCATGTTCAATGAACTCAGGCGACAATAAGCCATTGGACCGGTCCACTCCCTTGAAACGCTTGCTAACGAACATGTACTCAAATGCTTTCACAAATCTGGAAAACCGCCGATCTCTCTCTGTTAAAGGTACCGGTTGGTCAGGGTTCTGAGCTACCCAATTTGCCAAATCCTCGTTGTCCGCTGCACGGATGTCGACAATAAGTTGAGCAATTTCATTCGCCAGCTGGCCGCCGCTGCGTTTCCCTGTTCTGGTGGGCGCATCAACATCTCCACCACCAATTGCCCGCAATGGTGGGGCGTGAAAGCTGACGTTTGCTTCGCTGAAAAAAACCATCATAAAGCCCGACCAAGCTTCCTGAATCCAAACAGGACTTGGAGCGGGCTGCGAGGTGCCCGCTGCATCAATCCACGTCAGTTGAAACATTTGCTGCCAAGCTGCTTGGGCTGCCCCGCTAGATGTGTCGTAGGTAAGGACGAACGATTTTGCGTCGGCTTCGATTCTCTGCATCGGCCCCATCGCATTCAAGCGAGCAATTTCGAACTGCGTTAATTCGAATTCTATCTCGATAGTTCCAATGTTGAGGGCAGTGCCGTTACTCCCAAATGTGGACTGTATGGCCTCAAGAATGGCCGTCTTCCCACATCCGTTTCCTCCGGCAAGTACGACGACCTGTGGCGCACTACCATTGTCTGTCAGATCTAAATCTAAATCCCCAATCCCGGGGTGATTGATTAGCTTTACTCTGACAATTTTCATATAAGGCACCCGCAACAAAAACCTGCCGAACTATGGTTCGATGCAACATAGGTCTCAATTGCTAGGGAACAATAGCTTTGGAATGCCCTCTGTTAGGTTGCTCGGGCTTATCTATAAACGTCCCAAAATGGGTCACATCCGGACAGTCTGCTTATGCCAGAGAGTTAGAGCAACGGCCCCACGCCATGAGACCGCACACCCCTTAAACCTTTAGTCTTTTGCAGGCTGATTTCCGTCCTCAACGGTCAGCGTATCGCCGCTTGTGGCTTCAGCGTCCCCCTCATCATCACTCTCGTCAATCTTCGCTGCGCCGACAACATGTTCATTGTCGCCAACGTTGAACAAGCGCACGCCAGCGGTGCCGCGGCCAAGGACGCGTAGGCTGTCCAGTGGCATGCGGATCAGCTTGGCCTGGTCGGTGACGAGCATCAACTGATCACCCTTGGTTGCGGGGAAGCTGGCGACAACGGGGCCGTTGCGTTCGATATTGTCGATATTGGTGATACCCTGACCACCACGACCGGTGCGGCGATATCCATAAGCCGACGACAATTTGCCATAGCCATTGGCGCATACGGTCAGGATGAACTGTTCACGCTCCGCCATCTCCGCGATGCGTTCCGCGGGAATTGTGGGTTCGCCTTCCTTCTCTGGCTTCCATGGCGCAAAGCGCAGATATTCTTCGCGCTCTTCGGGCGAGGTGCCCACGCGCTGAAGGATGGATAGCGAGATAACCTCGTCACCCTTAGCCAGCTTCATGGCGCGAACGCCGGTAGACGCGCGGCTTTGGAATTCGCGAATATCGTCCGCGGCAAAGCGGATCGCCTTGCCATTGCGGCTTGCGAGCAAGACGTCGTCTTCGGCGCTTAACAATTCCACGCCAATCAGCTTGTCATCGGCATCTTCGCCTTCGAACTTCATGGCGATTTTGCCGTTGCTTGGGACATTGGCAAATGCGTCCATGCTGTTGCGACGGGCATAGCCCTTGGCCGTGGCAAAGACGACGCTGAGGCCGCCCCATTCGGCTTCGTCTTCAGGCAGGGTCAAAACGTTGGAAATGACTTCGCCTTCGCCCAATGGCAGCAGGTTGACCATGGGCCGACCGCGGGTCGATGGGCCGCCTTCGGGCAGCTTCCAAACCTTTAGGCGGTAGACCTTACCAATGTTTGAGAAGAACAATACGGGTGTGTGCGTGCTGGTGACGAACAGTTCGGTGACGGCGTCTTCATCCTTCGTCGCCATGCCTGCGCGGCCCTTGCCGCCCCGGTTCTGGGCGCGGAAAGCCGCCAGTGCGGTCCGTTTGATGTAGCCGCCATGGGTGACGGTGACGACCATTTCCTCACGCTCCATAAGGTCTTCGTCATCAAGACCGTCCCAACTTGCGGTGATTTCGCACAAGCGTGGCGTCGAAAATTCGGCGTCAATGGCGACCAGTTCTTCACGCAGAACAGCGTACAGCTTAACGCGGTCGCCCAAAATTGCGAGATATTCTGCGATACTCTCGGCAAGCCCCTGAAGTTCTTTGCCAATTTCATCACGGCCAAGTGCCGTCAGACGATGCAGGCGCAGTTCAAGAATAGCGCGAACCTGAAGCTCCGACAATTGGTAGCTGTCGCCGGTAATTTCGGTTTCAACGGCTTCCACCAATTTGATGTACGACGCGATTTCGGCGATTGGCCATTTGCGCGCAATCAAAGCGGCGCGTGCCTCGGCCGGGCTGGCCGATCCGCGAATGATACGGACGACTTCGTCCAAATTGGTGACGGCAACAACAAGTCCAAGCAACAAATGCGCACGTTCGCGCGCTTTGTTCAGTTCGAACTTGGTCCTGCGGGTGATAACCTCTTCACGGAAGCGGATGAATGCCTCAATGATGTCGCGCAGATTGAGGACTTCAGGCCGTCCGCCGCGAATGGCGAGCATATTGGCGGGGAAGCTCGATTGCGCCTGCGTATGGCGCCACAATTGGTTGAGCACCACATCTGTGGTCGCATCACGCTTTAGATCAATGACGATGCGTACGCCCTTGCGGCTGGATTCATCGCGAATGTCGGAAACGCCTTCAATGCGCTTGTCCTTCGCGGCTTCGGCGATTTTTTCGACCAGAGCGGATTTGCCGACCTGAAACGGAATGCTGGTCAGGACGATAGATCGACGGTCGCCTTTGCCTTCTTCAATCTCGTGGCGGGCGCGCTGCATGATGGAGCCCTTGCCTTCGCGATAGGCCGAACGTGCGCCGCCGGTGCCAAGGATCAATGGCCCAGTGGGGAAATCAGGGGCAGGGACGATCTCAATCAGCTCATCAATAGAGATGGCCGGATTATCAATATAGGCCAAGCAGGCCTTGATCACTTCGCCGAGATTATGTGGCGGGATGTTGGTGGCCATGCCGACGGCAATACCGCCAGCGCCGTTGACCAACAGATTGGGGAAACGTGCGGGCAGAACCTGGGGTTCTTCGCGGCTGCCGTCATAATTGGGTTGGAAATCGACGGTGTCTTTGTCGAGATCATCCAACAGCGCGTTGGCGACCTTGTTCAATCGTGCTTCGGTGTACCGCATCGATGCTGGCGGATCAGGATCCATCGAACCGAAGTTACCCTGACCATCGATCAGCGGAACGCGCATCGACCAATCTTGGGTCATACGGGCAAGCGCGTCGTAAATCGCGCTGTCGCCATGCGGGTGATAGTTGCCCATGACGTCGCCGACAATCTTTGCCGATTTGCGATAGGGCCGACCCGCGACAAAGCCGCCTTCCTGGCTTGCGAACAGTATGCGGCGGTGAACGGGCTTAAGGCCGTCACGTACGTCCGGCAGGGCCCGGGATACAATGACCGACATCGCATAATCGAGGTAGCTCGACTTCATTTCATCGACGATGTCGACGGGCGAAATGTCCGATGGTTCCATTGTAACTATGTCGTCGCTCACAGCGCGAAAATCCTTATATTTTTTGGGTAACTAACCCATAGAGCCAAGTCGGTCATATGACCACAAGCGACTGTCCAATTAGGGGCGTTGTCTACAGCTTATCCACAGATTCACGCAGCGGTGTGGGTTAGGGGGCGACAACGCTGCCATCATAAGCGAAAATCTGGCCGCTTTGCTCGGGCTTCATGCTTGCAAGCACGGCAAGCATATCCGCAGCAGCGCGGGCAGGGACGAAGCGTTCATGCGCCGGATTGCCTTTAAATGGCGCGCTTAGTGGCGTTTCGACAGTACCGGGATGCAGGGCAACCACAACCGATTGCGTATTTTTGCGCTGCCATTCGATCGCAATGTTACGGATGAACATGTTGAGCGCGGCTTTCGACGCGCGATAGCTATGCCATCCACCAAGCCGATTGTCCGAAATGCTGCCCACGCGCGCGGAAAGCGCCGCGAAACAGACCGGGCCTTGCTTTGCCATGATCGGCAGAAAATGTTTCGCCACCAATGCGGGGCCAACCGCATTGATGCGGTAATTTTCCATCATCCATTCAGGATCAAGCTCGCGCAGGCTTTTTTCCGGCCCCTTATCGGCTGTATGCAATAACCCAGTGGCCACGATGACCAATTGCGGCGCTGTGCCCGCCAAATCGCTTGCCGCGGCGGCTATGCTTGCCTCATCCAATATGTCGATGGCCGGCGCGCTTGCACGATGCAGCCGGATGACGCGGTCATATTGATCGCCCGCATCCAAAGCATCGGCAAGTGCCGTACCAATGCCACCCTGTGCGCCAATTATCACTGCGGTGCGTTCTGGCACTTGAATTTTCCTCTGGTTCGTTCAACGGGGATTCATGCGACTTCGCTATGTCAATTGCACTGAAGATGGCAAGGTCCTATACACGACGTCAACCAAAGCCCATGGCAATACACCAATAGTCCCGGAGAGTTAAATGAAGCTGGTTTCAAAATTTGCCCTTGCACTTTCATTCGCCGCTATAACCGCTGCGCCTGCTTTTGCGCAGTCTGATGAAAAGCCAAAGAAGGAAAAAAAGGGGAAGGAAGCCACACCTGCGGCTCCCAAGAGAAATTATTCCAAGCCGTTCATCGCGGCTTATGTGCCTGTTGCCAATCTTTTGAATAAGACGAAGGATGCAGCCGCAGCGAAGGTTGAATTTCCGAAGATTCTTGCCGCCATTGCCAATGATGACGACCGTTATGAAGCGGGCATATTGGCCGTGAACATCGGCGTAGCGTCGAAAGACAGCGCATTGCAGGATCAGGGTATCGATCTGTTGCTCGCATCCGCAACGACGCCTGTTGAAATGAAGCAGGCATACACGTTCCGCAAGGGCGCGATTGCCTATGACGGCAAGAAATTTGCGGACGCTGAAAAGAATATGATGGATGCGTACAACCTGGGTTACCGCGCCAACAATATTGAGTTTCTGATTTCCAACGCCATGTCGCAGCAGAATAAGGATGCTGACGCTATCGTTTGGATCGGCAAGGCGATTGCAGCGAGCAAGGCAGCCGGAGCGGTTAACAAAGCGTATGTCGTTCGTGCCGCCAACCTGTCTGCGAAAGCGAAAGATTATGCTGGTGCTGCCAATTTCTACAAAGATTTGGTGATCGCCGAAAATAACCCCGATTATTGGCATGATGCCCTTGCGTTCTTCAACCGTTCGCTCAACACGAACCCTGAAGAGTCGCTTGACCTCATGCGCTTGATGCGCGCGACCAATGGTTTGCGCTTTCAACAAGAATATGCCGAATATCTCGACAGCTTAAGCTATGTCGGTGTGCGTTATCCGGCAGAAGCTGTGTCCGTATTGGATGAGGGCTTTGCAAAGGGCATCATCTCACGCAACAACGTGACCTTCAGCGAGCGTTATAACGAGGCCAAGGCACGTTTGGCGGAAGACACCCGTACATTGGCGGGAACGATCGCACCGGCAAAGGCGAGCCCTAAAGCTATGCTGGCGACCCTGACCGGCGACTCATTCTTCTCACACAAGGATTATAAGACAGCCAAGGACCTCTACGAAACAGCTATAAGCAAGGGGCCAGTGCTGGATAAGGATGGCGGAAACCAGACCGACCGCACCCGCTTCCGCCTTGCCATGTCGAAAGCCATGCTCGGCGATTATGCTGGCGCGAAGGCCGACTTTGCCCAGATCACTGGCGCAAACCGCAAGGCGATTGCCGAATATTGGGTCATGTATATCAACCATTTGGAAAAGCCTGCACCAGCAGCGGCGCCTGCGGCAACGCCAGCGACGTAAGCTTTGCGATAATTGATTGAAAAAGGGCCTGAGCAATCGGGCCCTTTTTTTATGCCATCGGTATGGGTACGCCCGGTTCGTCTTTTGCGGTACGAATGGTCAGCGACGTTTTTACGCTGCTGACATTTGGCGCAGACGTTAACTGCGATGTCAGAAATTCCTGAAATGACTGCAGATCGCGCGCAACGATTTTGAGGATGAAATCAATTTCGCCATTTAGCATATGGCATTCGCGCACATCGGGGAGTGCCCGAACATGCTGTTCAAACGCCTTCAGATCTTCTTCGGCCTGACTTTTTAAGCTGACCATCGCAAATACGGTAATTGTATAGCCCAAGGCACTTGCGTCCACATCTGCGTGGTATGACTTAATCGTCCCTGACTGTTCCAACGCGCGCATACGCCGCAAGCATGGCGGGGCGGTCAGCCCGACCTTGGTTGCAAGCTCCACATTGGTAATGCGACCATCGGCCTGCAATTCCGCCAAAAGCTTCATATCTATCGCATCGAGGTTCATATTAGCCATGATGTTGTTATTTCCATTTCGATTATGCCCCCGCTTTATAATATAATTATATTATATTGCAATTGTCCCAAAGTGTGACGCACCAATTTTGTCGCTTTCGCACGTCCTGATGTCGGTTTATTCAAAGTCAATCACCCGGAAAACATAGCATTAGGATGTGCCAACTTTGCGCTTTGACGATCGCCTTGAAACCACTTTGCGTCAGGCGGGGGATGATGGCATTGGCGTGTCGGCGAAATGGCAGCAACTGGTCGATATATTAGCGCAAAACCCTTTGGGCTTTGACCCGGCTTCGGTCGCCTCCGGCTTACAAAACGTGCGGCAGTTTATGGACATGGTTCCTTCAACTGTCCGCGAACAATCCGTACGCGCCTTGTCCGGGCGACTGCGTTCTGCGCCTTTGGTATTGCTGCTGTCGGGTGATGTTCCGGCGGTTGCCGCAGCGGCGGTCAGTGCCGCGCGGCTGAGTGATCATGAATGGGCAGATATTGTCCCCCATATGTCCACCCGTGCGCGCGGGTTCTTGCGCAAACGCGGGGACATTGGCCCCATGACCCAGCGTGCGCTTCGGTCATGCTCTTCGGCGGATTTCGTGCTGCCCCTCGACAAAAGCGCGGCTGAGACGGTCGTGCGTGCACCGCAGGGTTTGCAAATCCGCGACATTGTTGACCGCATCGAAAAATTGCGGTTTGAGCGAGAACGTCACGACCAGGCTGAAATGCCGGCCGAGGCGTCTATCGAACAGGTCGTTTTGTTTGCCGAGCCGATTGAGGAAATTCGCTTCGAAACCGACGAACATGGCACCATCAGCTGGATTGAAGGCGCGCCTGCGGGGGCAGTTGTTGGCGTGAATATCGCGGAACCCGCATTTGACGCGGGGCCGGGACCAGATGCCTATGGCGCCGCTGCCTTTCGGCAAAAAATGCCGCTTGAAAATGCGCGTATGCGCCTGTGCGGCACGCCCGCGATTGCCGGGGACTGGCGGATCAACGCTGCACCGCTTTTTGAACCTGCCAGCGGACGGTTCAACGGTTATCGCGGGATATTGCGTCGCCCCAATCTTGCGGAAGTCGCGCACATTCCCGAAAGTGACACGCATGACGCCGAAAATATCCAGCAATTGTTGCACGAACTGCGCACGCCATTAAGCGCGATTATTGGCTTTTCCGAAATCATTGAACAGCAACTCTTTGGACCCGTGACCGAGGAATATCGCACAATAGCCGGTAACATCCTGCACGATGCCCAGCGCCTGCTGTCGGGCTTTGATGATCTTTCAACCGCGGCAAAAATTGAGACGGGAACCTATGTTGCGGAGGTCGGCTCGACCGATTGTGACTGGCTGTCGCTTCGGTTGGCTGAGCGGCTCCGCGAGCTCAGCGACGTTTTGCACGTTACGCTGAATTTGGTCCGTGCCCATCCGGTCCGGCCATTTGCGTTGGATAACCATCTGGCGGAACGTCTTTTTTCGCGCCTGTTGTCTGCTGTCATCATCGGCTGCGAAGCTGGCGAAATTCTTGATGGTCGTTTCCGGACGGAGCCCGGGTTGAACGCGGTTAACCGTTTCGTGCTGAGCTTGCCGAAAAAGCTTGCCGACATGGACGAGAGCGAGCTTTTCGGTTCCGGTCCGCTCGATGATTCTCATGACGCGCCATTGCTTGGGGTAGGCTTTTCGTTACGCCTTGTGCGCAGCCTTGCACGAAATGTTGGCGGGGATTTACGTTTTTACAATCAAGCGCTGATCGTGTCACTTCCAGCCGTCAATGACGGGCGAACCGGATTAATGGACGAAGAGCGATAATGATATGGCGCGGCAGTGGGGGGCGATGCCAATCAGCTTGAGCAGCTTAATAATGTGTGGGACGGCGGATTTTGCCACTTGCGGGTAGCGGTGTTCGACCGACAAGGATGGCGGAAATTGTAAATGCCAACGGATTTAAATCTTTTTTGATGAGATAAAGGCTTGCAAGCGCGCCCAAAGTTCGGCTATCGGCGCGCAGGCAGTTGGCGAGCCGGTCAGGGCCTGTAGCTCAGTTGGTTAGAGCTGGCCGCTCATAACGGCTAGGTCGGGGGTTCGAGTCCCTCCGGGCCCACCAGTTTCACTTTTGTGGAATTTGGCAGGCAGCCAGCCGCGCGGACATTGTTATACCAGTGATCCCATGTCGGGGAGTAGCGCAGCCTGGTAGCGCATCTGGTTTGGGACCAGAGGGTCGCAGGTTCGAATCCTGTCTCCCCGACCATTTCTTCGGAATTTTTTTAAAATCATTGGCCATTTTTGGCGACTGATGCGGCTTTGCGTTCCGCGTTCCGCGTGCTGCGTCGCCCGCGATATGTTGCGCTTACTTACTGCGCCACGCCGCCACTTGAATTGGCCGCATCAATTTCAGCCTTTGCATCCGCCTCAATCAGCTTTGTCGCTTCTTCGGCGGCTTGTTCAATCGTCAGCTTCTGCTCGGCCAGCTCATCTTTTTGGGTGACCGCAGGCGTGTCCGCGTCGTCAGGCTTGCCCGCTTCGGTTGGGGCTGTGTCACCACAGCCCGCAACCATAAGCATGAGCGCCAAGACAAAAGCGTGTTTCAACGCGCCGCCTCTGGCTTTAGTTCGCCGTCATAATTTGCAACGAGCGCTAAGGTCGCTACCCATGCAGCCACGTTCTGACGCAATTCGGCTTTGTCGATCTTGTCGAGCGTGTCGTCGGGCGTGTGGTGCAGGTCGAAATATTTCGTGCCATCTTGCTGCAGGTCAATGATACCCAATTTCTGCGCGGCGATTATTGCGCCAACATCCGCGCCGCCGCCGGCCAATTCCTTGCGCGGCACCACGCCCAGCGGGGCCAATGCAGAAACAATCTGACCGCGAAGCGCCGACGCGCTTTCGGGCAGGCGGAAATCCACGGCCCAGACTTTGCCCGCGCCGAAATCCGATTCCATCGCGAACGCATGTGGCTCATTAGCGTGCTTCTCGCCATAATCCCGGCCGCCCCAAATGCCGACTTCTTCAGCACCGGCCCACAACAGCCGCACGGTGCGTTTGGGTTGGCCCATCGATTTCAAATGCTTGGCCGCGGCCCCGATGATCCCGCAACCAGCCGCGTCATCAATGGCGCCGGTTCCAAGGTCCCAGCTATCCAGATGGCAGGCGATAACAATCATGGGCAGTTCGGGGTTGGAACCCTTAACCTCAGCCAAAACATTGCCCGACGTCTGCATCCCGACATTTTTTGGGGTCAGCTTTAGTTTCAACCGCACAGGTTTTCCGCGCGCGATCATCCGCTCCAGATTTTCAGCGTCGGGTATCGACAATGCGCCTGCCGGAATGGGCGTGACGCCGGGATCAAAATTGGTGTTCCCCGTGTGCGGGTTGCGATGATAATCGGTTCCGATTGAACGGATGACGATAGCCGCAGCGCCTTTTTTGGCGGCGATGTTCGGGCCGACAAAGCGGGCAGGGCCAAATGCGCCATAGCTGCTGCCATCCTGCGTGGCTTTCATATTGTGGCTGACAAAGGCAATCTTGCCTTTCAAGCTGCCATCGGGCGCTGCGCGCAGGTCATCAATCGTCGGGAAATACACGATTTCAGCTTCCAGCCCGGCTTCACCGGTGCTGCCGCTATTGCCCAATGCGGCAATGGCCAGTTTCTGCGGAAAGGGCGCGACGACGGCTGCGGTTTCTTCGCCGCGTACCCATGTGGGCATCTGATATTCTTCGATGCGGACATTTTCAAAACCCAGCGCCTTCAGCTTGTTGACCGACCAGGTCCGTGCGCGCGCTTCCGCTTCGGTGCCGCCCTGCCGTGGGCCGATTTCGGTCGTGAGCCCTTCGACGATGTCATAGGCAAAACTGTCACTCTGCAACGCTTTGTCACGGATCGATGCGACTGACGCGCTGTCCGGCGACGCAGGGGCGCCCAGTGCGAGGGATGGCGAAAGGAACAGCGTGGAGGCTGCGGCGAGCATTAGGATGTTTTTCTTCATGTTTGGCAGGCTTAATCGCATCGTCGGGATTTGCAATCCCACCTTGCGGCGAAACGCGCAGATAGCTAGGGAAGCGGCCAAATCAAAAGTAATGCAACACAGGAATTAAAGCCCATGGCAGCCCAATATAGCTTCGTAATGAAGGGAATGACGAAAACCTTCCCCGGCGCAAGCAAACCCGTCCTCAACAACATCAATCTGCAATTCTATCCGGATGCAAAAATCGGCATCGTTGGGCCAAACGGTACGGGTAAATCGACGCTGATGAAAATCATGGCCGGAATGGACACAGAGTTTACGGGCGAAGCGTGGCCCGGCGAACATATCCGCGTCGGCTATCTGGCGCAGGAGCCAGAGCTTGATCCGAACAAAACGGTCAAGGAAAACGTCATGGACGGCGTTCGTGCGGTTGCCGACCTTGTGGATCGTTTTAACGAGATTTCGACCATCATGGGCGATCCGCCCGAAGATGCCGACTTTGACGCGCTCATGGAAGAAATGGGCACGCTTCAGGAAAAGATTGATGCCGTTGATGGCTGGTCGCTCGATAGCCAGCTGGAGCTCGCCATGGACGCGCTGCGTTGCCCTCCGGGCGACAGCCCTGTCACAAGCCTTTCGGGTGGTGAGAAGCGCCGTATCGCGCTGACGCGGCTTTTGCTGGAAAAGCCCGACATTCTGCTGCTCGACGAACCAACCAACCACTTGGACGCAGAGTCGGTTGCATGGCTGGAAAAGCATCTGGTCGATTATAAGGGCAACGTCATCCTCGTGACCCACGATCGCTATTTCTTGGATAATGTCGTCAGCTGGATCCTTGAGCTCGATCGTGGTCGCTACTTTGTCTACGAAGGCAATTATTCGACCTATCTCGAAAAGAAGGCGAAGCGTCTGGAGCAGGAATCGCGTGAAGATGCGGGCCGTCAAAAGGCGATTAAGGACGAGCTGGAGTGGATCCGGCAAAGTCCAAAGGCCCGGCAAACCAAATCGAAAGCGCGTATCAAATCCTTTGACCAGCTGGTCGAGGCACAGGAAAATCGCGCACCCGGCAAGGCGCAGATCGTCATTCAGATACCTGAGCGTTTGGGCAGCAAGGTTATTGAGGTCAAAAATGTCACCAAAGCTTATGGTGATAAATTGCTCTTCGAAAATCTGTCTTTCACCATTCCGCAGGGCGGCATTGTGGGCGTCATTGGGCCGAACGGTGCGGGTAAATCGACTTTGTTCCGCCTTATCACTGGTCAGGAAGTTCCAGATTCTGGTGAAGTTGAAATCGGCGAAACCGTCCGTTTGGGCTTTGTCGACCAGAGCCGCGATGATCTCGACCCCAACAAGAATGTGTGGGAAGAAATTTCAGGCGGCGCCGACTTTATGAAGTTGGGCAAGCATGAAACGCCAACCCGCGCTTATGTTGGTGCGTTCAATTTCAAGGGTACCGATCAGCAGAAAAAGGTTGGTTTATTGTCCGGTGGTGAACGCAACCGCGTGCACATGGCGAAGATGTTGAAGCAAGGCGGAAACGTGCTTCTGCTCGATGAACCTACCAACGACTTGGACGTTGAAACGCTTTCGGCTCTTGAAGAAGCGTTGGAAAGCTTCGCCGGTTGCGCGGTGGTCATCAGCCATGACCGCTTCTTCCTTGACCGTCTTGCAACGCATATTTTGGCGTTTGAAGGCGATAGCCATGTCGAATGGTTTGAAGGCAACTTTGAATCCTATGAAGAAGACAAAATCGCCCGCCTTGGCGACGAAGCCACCCGCCCACATCGTGCAACCTATAAGAAGATGACGCGTTAATGGTGACATGAAGCGCTCCCTCCTCTGCAACGCCAATGCAGCAGGGGAGGTCGCTTTGGCGATTAGGATAGCGTGCCGTGGTTTAGGGAACCAGCCAGTTCCCAAGCCATAGATTTTGCGTTTGATCCCACTGCCACCGTGCGCGCCGGTGCCCTGCATTGGCCAGATATAGCCATTCGATGCTGTCGACTTGAAACATCAAAGCCGCAAAATTGCCTCGGTAATCGGCCAATTGTTCTTCTTCCGGCTGTTTGCCCTCAATCCATTCGGGCAATCCTGACGAAGGTTGTGCAATCGGCGTGCCGGGCGCCGCTTCAGCCATATAACAGCGGCGGGCAAATGGCGTTGAACCGGACCAAGCCGTATCTGCAACATCGCCTTGCGCGGCAATATGCGCGCGACCGGACAGCCGGATCTGCGCCTTTTCCGCCGCGTCATAGACCAAAATACTGGCCGCTGCCTCATGCTGCAATTGCGCGGTCTTGTCGGATCGTGCGTCGGTATGAAAGCGCAAGCTTCGGCTATCACGCGACACTTCCCGCAGGATCATAATGCGCAATTGCGGCGTGCCGTCCGCATCAACGGTGCCGACTGTCGGTGTGTGAGCGGGACTCTTCCGGTCTGTTACGCCGGCTGCAACGACATTCCACGCTTCTGCAAAACTCGCGTCAAGGTCGTTATAATAGGCTGGCAAGGCGATCGGATTGGTCATTGGACCTCAAACTGGTCAGTTTGGTCATTGAGTATGTGGAGGTGGCCGTCGGCGATGCCGAAATAGGCACCATGTAGCTTCAACTGCCCGGACTGTTCGCGCTCTGCAATGAATGGAAATGTGCGCAGGTTTTTCAAACTCACCCTTATGGCGTCCAGTTCCAAATCATGTTGCGGGTCGTCGGACGCGGACGCTAAAATCTTTTCGCGGGCAGGGCGGATAATGTCGACCCAGCCATCGATGAAGCTGTGGCCGCCGTGGCCCAGATTTGCACCCTCCAATGACGCTTTAATGCCGCCGCATTGGGCGTGACCCAGCACAACGATGTGCCGCACTTCCAACCCCATTACGCCAAATTCGATTGCTGCCGACACCCCATGCAAACCGCCGCCAATTTCATATGGCGGAACGAGGCTCGCGACATTGCGCAACGCGAACACTTGGCCGGGTGTGGTGTCAAACACGGTGGCTGGGTCGACCCGGCTGTCGCTGCACGAGATAATCATGATTGGCGGCGCCTGACCATCACTGGCCAGTTCGTCATAGCGGGCTTTCTGACGGACATAAGCGTCAGATTTAAAGCGACGATACCCGTCTACCAATTGGTCAAATTCAGACATTAAAATCTTTCCCCGCGCACAACCTGCACATCGCCGATTGTCAGCAGCATTCCATAGCTGTCGAGCAATGGTGCAATCGCCGCAATCAATCCGGACGTCTTGGTCTCTGACGCGATAGCCAGCACAATCGTCTTTGCGCTCGCTCCCGTGACATCGTCATGCTGCCACTCGCCAGCACGGCCACCGCCCGAGTCGACGTGAATCACGCTCCAGCCAGAGATGTCCACCGCTTTCAATTGCGCGACAACACGCGGCACAAGCGGCGTATCGACCAGAATTTCGATCCGCTTACGGCTGACAGTTTGAATCATATATCATCCTATTGCTTTGGCGAATGCCGCAAAAATGCTGATGCCAAAGATGATGTTGAAAGGAAAGGTCACGCCCAGTGACATGCTGAGGTAAATCCCGGGGTCGGCTTTGGGTAGGGCAAGCCGCATCGCTGCCGGAACGGCGATGTACGAGGCACTGGCCGCCAAGATGCCAAGCGTAGCGGCCGACGCCACGTCCAGCCCGACCAATGTTCCGATAATGGTGCCAATTGCGCCGTTTAACAAAGGTATGACAATAGCGAGGCTAACCAAGCGAAGGTTCATCTTGCGCGACTGCATAAGACGCCGTGCTGCGATCAGCCCCATATCGAGCAGGAACAAGCACAGCACACCGCGGAATCCGGTGTCGAACAGCGGCTTGATCGGCGCGAAGCCATCGCTGCCCGCCACAATACCAATCACAAAACTGCCGACCAAAATCATCACCGACGCGTTGGTGAGGACTTCGTGCCATGGCGTCGAGGATTTTTCGCCCGTATCTGTGTCGCCGCGCCGTGCCAGCATGAGGCCCGAAATAATGGCCGGGGTTTCCATCAATGCAAGAACGGCGACCATATAGCCTGCCGGACCGAGGCCTTGGCCGGCGAGAATTTCTTTTGCGGTAACGAACGTAACCACGCTGACCGAGCCATAATGTGCGGCAACCGCGCCGGCATCGACTTTGGAAAGCCCACCAAATTGCCGAAGCAAAGCAAATACGATGACGGGCAAAAGAAAGCTGAGGGCAAGGCCTGCCAACGCGGCAGCGGCCACTTCTGCAGTGACCCCACTGTTCGCCACCTCAACGCCGCCCTTTAAACCAATGGCCGCCATCAGATAGATGGACATCGCTTTTGCGAAGGCTTCGGGAATGTTGAGGTCGGACTTAAGTGCGGCAGCAATGAAGCCGAGGACGAAAAAGAGAATTACCGGCGACGTCAATGTGTCGATTATCATCATAGCCTCTTTGCGAATTTTGCAACCCATAGCAGGCAAGTTGCAGTTGGCAAGTTGAGGCATGGCGGCTATTCGAACGCCATGAACGTTCCGATATCGATACCCGAGCGCCCCGTGCGCGAACGCAAGCCGGACTGGATCCGCGTCAAGGCACCAACTGGCGCGGGTTTCAACGAGACTCGCAAGTTGATGCGGGACTTGAATTTGAACACCGTGTGCGAAGAGGCGGCTTGCCCAAATATCGGCGAATGTTGGACCAAAAAGCACGCAACGGTGATGATCCTTGGCGATGTGTGCACGCGGGCATGTGCCTTTTGTAACGTCAAAACCGGAATGCCGCGTGCTGTCGATCCATTAGAGCCAGAGCATGTGGCGATTGCTGCGGCGAAAATGGGCCTTGAACATATTGTCATTACATCCGTCGATCGTGACGATTTGCCCGATGGTGGCGCGAGCCAGTTTGTGAAGGTGATCGAAGCGCTGCGCCGCAACACACCCAACACCACGATTGAAATTTTGACGCCGGATTTCCGGAACAAGGCGCAAGCCGCGGTTGAAGCCATCGTTACGGCGCGGCCCGATGTGTACAACCATAATCTGGAGACCGTTCCGCGCCTTTATCCGACAATCCGGCCCGGTGCGCGTTATTATGCATCGCTTCGCTTGCTGGAGACCGTAAAGCGCCACGACCCGTCCATTTTTACCAAGTCGGGCGTCATGCTTGGTTTGGGTGAAGAGCGGATGGAAGTGCATCAGGTCATGGATGATATGCGCAGCGCAGACATCGACTTCCTGACGATGGGCCAATATTTGCAGCCAACGCCCAAGCACACAAAGGTGATGGATTTTGTGACGCCAGCGGCATTTGACGCTTATGCGGCGATTGCCCGTGCGAAGGGTTTCCTTCTTGTCGCAGCTTCGCCGCTCACACGGTCGAGCTATCACGCGGGCGATGATTTTGCGAAAATGCGCGACGCGCGCGCGGCGCAGTTGGCCAAAAAGCGGTAACAGCCCGAATGCCGCACCATCACGAACGCCGTCATTTGCCGCATAGTGCGGAACAAATGTACAATCTGGTGGCCGATGTGGCGCGCTATCCCGAATTTTTACCGTGGGTCAGTGCCATCCGTATTCGCAAGGATGAAGAAGGCGAAATGCTGGCGGACATGATTGTCGGCTTCAAATCTCTTCGGGAAACCTTCAGCAGCCGGGTCGTTAAAACCCCGCGTTCGTCGATTGTCGTCGATTATCTCGACGGCCCCATGAAGCATTTGCACAACGCTTGGACATTTGAAGATGTCGCGGGCGGCGGATCGATTGTGGATTTCACCGTCGATTTTTCATTCCGCAACCGTGTGTTTGAGGCATTGGCCGGACAGTTTTTTGATTCAGCCCTGCGCAAAATGACGACGGCCTTTATTGACCGTGCGGATGAACTTTACGGGGCAGGTGGCAGCAAAAGCTCAAGCGCATAAAGCGTTGCAAAGGCGCGGATATCAGCGCGGCTTTTATCTTCACCAAACGTTTTTTTATCGCCGACCACGTCTTCGGGATTTTGCCCTTTCAGCGCGACTGCAAAAACGACCGTGCCGACGGGCTTGTTGGCTGTTCCGCCATCAGGGCCAGCCACGCCGCTGATCGCCACGGCAATGTCTGCGCCACTTTTCTTTAACGCGCCCTGAGCCATCGCCCATGCGACCGCGACCGACACAGCACCAAAGGTGTCGATAATATCTTCATTGACGCCCAGCATCGTCATTTTGGCTTCGTTGCTATACGTGACATAGCCCGAGCCCAATATGGCGCTGCTGCCGGGGACTTCGGTGATTGCGGCGGTCACCAGCCCACCTGTGCAGCTTTCAGCAACAGCGACAGTGCGGCCAGCAGCCTTGTTTTCGGCAACTACACGCGCGGCCATTTGCGCGATATCGGCGGGTAAAACGGTGTCCATAATCAATGTTTCTCAAAAGTAGCTGTGGCCTGCGCAGCGATGCCTTCGCCGCGGCCTGTAAAACCCAGCATCTCGGTGGTTGTTGCCTTTACCGATATACGATCGACATCAACAGCCATTATTTCCGCCAGCCGTTGCCGCATCTGTCCCCTGAAGGGACCAACTTTGGGGCGCTCGCAAATGATGGTCACGTCGGCATTGGCGAGTGTATAGCCATCGTCGCGGGCGAGCTGCATCGCATAGGCCAGAAACCTGTCTGATGATGCCCCGCGCCATTGCGGGTCCGTCGGCGGAAAATGGTCACCAATGTCGCCCTTGGCGATGGCGCCCAAGATCGCATCTGTGAGCGCGTGCATGGCGACGTCCGCATCGCTGTGCCCCGCAAGCCCCTTGTCATGCGGAATAAGCACGCCGCACAGCCACAGTTCGGCATCGGGAACAAGGCGATGTACGTCAAATCCATTGCCACTTCGAAATGACGGCATAGTCGGTCCTGCAAAATCGGTTGAAAAGGTGAATTTATTGAGCGTTTCTGATCCCGGAACAATACGAACCTGACCACCGCTGGCCATCAGCATGCGGGCGTCATCGGTGGGCTCGTCGCCGGCCCAAATTTCGTGCGCGGCCAAAATATCGGCGAAGGCGAAGGCCTGCGGTGTTTGGATACGCCACAACTGTTCGCGGTCGACGGTTTCGGACAGATTTTGATCGCCTCTGGAAAGGCTATCGACAACGGGCAGGGCAGGAACAGCTCCCGGGGCTTCGTCGAGTGCTTGGATCAGGTCATCGATGACCGTGCCGGGCAGAAATGGCCGCGCGGCGTCATGGATGAGAACTCTGCCCGCGCCGCCATCGGTTGCAATCGCCTTTAAGCCCCAATGCACGCTTTCCCGCCGTGTCGCGCCGCCCTGAACAAAGATCGCCTCGGGCAGGCCGCGCAATGCTGCCAAAGCCTCGGCCTCTTGGCCCGCGCCAATGGCCACATAGACCTTGGAAATCGATGGATGTGCGGACAGGGCTTCATAGCTGTGCCGCAGCATGGGTTTGCCGCGTACTGGACGAAATTGTTTGGGGATATCTCCGCCCACGCGACTTCCAGAGCCAGCGGCAACAATGAGCGCAACGGTGATGGGTACAGATACCATAGCCGCGCTCTAGCGACAGCGCACTTGCCCGCCAAGCCGAAAGCGGGTAACGGCCTGCCTAAATTTTAGGCAAGTTTTGAAAATGCAGCTGAAACCTATCCAAATCGGCAATATTGAAATCAATTGTCCCGTCATTTTGGCGCCGATGACTGGCGTCACCGATATGCCATTTCGCAAAATCGTCCGGCAATTTGGCTCTGGCTTAAACGTGACCGAGATGATTGCGAGCCAAGCGATGATCCGCGAAACGCGCCAGAGCATCCAAAAATGCGAGTGGGATGCGATTGAAGAGCCTGTGTCGATGCAGTTGGCTGGCTGTGCACCATATGAAATGGGTGAGGCGGCGAAGCTGAACGAAGACCGCGGCGCGGCGATTATCGATATCAACATGGGCTGCCCCGTCAAAAAGGTTGTGAACGGCGATGCAGGCTCTGCATTGATGCGCGACCTGCCGCTGGCGGCCAGCCTGATCGAGGCGACGGTGAAGGCCGTGTCCGTGCCCGTTACCGTCAAGATGCGCATGGGATGGGACCATGGCAGCCTGAACGCGCCTCAGCTTGCCCGGATTGCCGAAGACCTTGGCGCAAAGATGATCACCGTCCACGGCCGCACGCGTAACCAGATGTACAAAGGCTCGGCCGACTGGGCATTTGTGCGCAAGGTGAAAGACGCGGTATCGCTTCCGGTCATCGTCAATGGCGATATCTGCACCATCGAAGACGCGCGCAATGCGCTGGAACAAAGTGGTGCCGATGGCGTGATGGTCGGCCGCGGCGCTTATGGAAAGCCCTGGCTCTTGGGTCAGATGATGCATTGGTTCCGGACGGGGCAGACCATTGCCGACCCCGACATTGATGCCCAGTTCCACCTGATCATGGACCATTATCGCGCCATGCTCGACCATTATGGCGGCGAAGTTGGCCTTCGCATCGCGCGCAAGCATATTGGTTGGTATACCAAGGGGCTGAATGGTTCTGCCGAGTTCCGCAATTTCGTGAACCGCATCGATGATCCAGATGTCGTCATCGATGAGCTGACACGCTTTTACGAACCGTTCCTGACGCGGTCGGCCGCCTGATTGATGTCGCAGGTCACGCATCGCCCCGAATATAGCCAAATGCTGGCGAGTATTGCGGTGCCGGTGCTTTTGATCTCGCCTGATCACCTCATTACGTATGCCAATGATGCGAGCGAAGCCTTTTTTGGCCGAAGCCGCAGACGGCTTGAGGGGCACCGTATTGACGAAGCGCTGATATTCGAAAGCGAGCGGATGAACGCGGCTTTGCTGTCGCGTGAGGGCGACATTTCCGCGCAGGATATGGAACTGAAAACGCCATATGGTGTGATCATGGTCGATATCAACATATCCGCCGTGGCCAAAGAGCCGGATTGGCGCATAGCGGTCATCTCCCCGCGCAATGGTGGCCGCGAACATATTGGGGACCAGCGCGACACCGGGCAGCAACAGGCCATGGGCGCCCCTGCGATATTGGGGCATGAAATCAAAAACCCCTTGGCGGGCATAAAGGGCGCGGCACAGTTGTTGGCACGGCAGGTCGATGAAAAAAGCCGGGCGTTGACCGAGCTTATTGTCAACGAAGTTGACCGCATCGCCCGTTTGCTGGACCAAATGCAAAAGCTTGGGCGGTCGGAGCGGCCTGAATTGGCGCCGGCAAATATCCATTTGTTGATTGAGCGCGCCATTCGTTCACTGCGCGCGGCGAACCGTGCCATGCCCGAAATTTCCATCAATTATGACCCATCGCTGCCCGATGTGTATATTGATGCCGACGGGATGGTTCAGGTGCTCATCAACCTCCTGCAAAACGCGATTGATGCGCTGCACGGGCGTCTTGATGGCGTGATTGGCATTTCGACGCGCTATGTGATGAGCGGCGCGCTGCGCGATACGGACATTGACCGGCGCGCCATTAAATTGCCGGTTGAAATTGCGATATCCGACAATGGTGCGGGCGTGCCTGATCATATTGTCGATGAACTGTTTTCGCCGTTCGTGACAACGAAACGTGACGGGCAGGGGCTTGGCCTCGCCATTGTGCGTAAGCTTGTGCAGCAAATGAACAGCCGGGTCTTGTTCGAACGCGATCATGCCCTTGGGCAAACCACATTCCGGCTTTTGCTTCCGGTAGCTTCAGGGAAGGCAAGCGCATGAAGCCGGCTAAGGTTCTTATTGTCGAAGATGACGCGTCCATCGGTCTCGTCGTCTGTGCCGCACTTGAGGCGGAGAATATCGAAACGCAAATTTGCGATAGCGTGGCGGCGCGGGATGCTGCGCTTGCCAATGGCCATTTCGACCTGATGCTGACCGACGTGGTGTTGAAAGACAGCGACGGCCTGTCCACCCTGAAAGAGATATTGGCGCGCACGCCCGACATGCCCGTCATCATCATGTCTGCGCAAAACACGCTGGAGACAGCCGTGCGTGCCAGCGAGATTGATGCGTTTGAATATTTCCCAAAGCCGTTTGATCTCAACGACCTTGTCTTGGCGGTAAAGCAAGGCATCGAGAAACGCCGCTCAACCGCCTCTGACCCGTTTGAGGCGCTAAGCGAAGCCAATCTGCCGATGATTGGACGCAGTGCTGCGATGCAGGATGTGTACCGCATGGTGGCGCGCCTGTTGCGGAATGACCTGTCGGTCCTGATTTCGGGTGAAAGCGGAACGGGCAAGGAATTGGTGGCCGAAGCGATCCACAATTTGGGGCACCGCAAAACCGGGCCATTTGTTGCGGTCAACATGGCAGCGATCCCGAGCGAGTTGATTGAGGCGGAGTTGTTCGGCCACGAAAAAGGTGCGTTTACCGGCGCCGTTGGTCAATCGATTGGCCGGTTTGAACAGGCGCAAGGCGGCACATTATTCCTCGACGAAATTGGCGACATGCCGATGCACGCACAGACCCGCCTTTTGCGCGCGCTGCAAAGCGGTGTTATCAGCCGCATTGGCGGAAAAGCGAGCATTCGCCTTGATGTCCGCATCGTCGCTGCGACAAACCAGAACTTGGCCGCTTTGATTGAAAAGGGCGGGTTTCGGGAGGATCTGTTCTACCGCCTGAACGTCGTGCCCATCGAGATGCCACCGCTGCGCGACCGCACCGAAGACATCGGCCTGCTTGCCCAGCATTTCCTGATGATGGCGGCAAAGGACGGCCTTCCTTTGCGCAAAATCGACGATGGGGCTGTCGGTCAATTGATGGCGATGCCTTGGCGCGGAAATATCCGCGAGCTGAAAAACCTTATTTATCGCCTGGCATTATTGTGCCGCGAAGATACGATCACCGAAAGCACGATCCACCAGTTTGTGGAACCTGCGCATGATGCTGATCTGCCCATTCAAGGCGCGAGCTTCGAAGCGGCGGTTGCCCAATTCCTGCGAGATCAAAAGCAGCGCGGGCATTTGCGCGAGAAGCTATATCCACGCGCCTTGGCCCAGTTCGAGATTCCATTGCTGCAGCATGTGATGAAGCAAGTGAAGGGCAACCAGCTTAAAGCCGCAGCTTTGCTTGGTATCAACCGCAACACGCTGCGCAAAAAACTGACCGATTACGGCATTGGTCCCGCCGGGGGACGCTAGAGTGGTGTTTAGCCAAGATACATGGCGCTTGAAGCGCAATTTTGTGCTTTTCAGGTAACGCAATGGGTGCCACAGTGTCTTTATGGCAACAATCGGATTAGCGGAGGAAACAGATTCACCATCCGCCGTCGGTCGTCTTTTTGAATGGCTTGCCGATCTGCTGGGCAACAGCCAATCGATCAAATTTTTGGAAATCGCCAGTGCGCTGATGCTCGTTATTGCCGGCGTTGTGACCGCTTTATTGCTTATCGACCAAGGGCCGCAATCGGAGCCTTTGGCACCGGCTGCCTCCGCAACGATGCTGGTCAGCAACCTGTTGCCAGCAACATTGCTTGTTGTTCTCTTTGGGCGGCGCGTGGCGCTCAAGCGTGCGGAAAATAGCAACATTGGCAGTAAGCAATTGCTGCACGTCCGTTTGGTCGCGATATTTTCAGCGATTACCGCCGTTCCAACGGTGCTTTTGGTTATCTTTGCCTCATTGCTGTTCCAAAGCGGCGTGCAATTCTGGTTCTCGGGTTCGGCACGCGGCATGCTCGAAAATGCAGGCGAGCTCGCCAAAGGCTATTATGAAGTAAATGCCAAGGATGTCGGCGACGAAACCCTTACGATGGCGGGGGATTTCAGAAACGCTTTGGGGCAGACTAATCCAGATGATCCAGCGTTCCTGAGCTATTATCTCGAACAGGTCTTTCGGCGCAGATTAAGCGAATCTGCCATCGTTTCAGTTGGCGCCGACGGGGTTCAGCGGACGGAAGCGGTTGCAACGGAAAATGACGACCGAAAGCAAGACTGGATTGCCCGTGACATACTCGCCAAGTTGAACGCAGGTGAGGGCGTTGTTATCGCCAATCGTTCAGACCGGATCGAAGCCGTCACCGTCTTGTTCGATACACCCCGCAGTTATCTCTATACCAGTCGGGCTTTGTCCGTGCCTTCATTTGCGCTCGGTGAAAAGGCCCAGTCCGTTTTGCAAGATTATGACAAAATGGTCGCGCGGTCGCGGGCGTTGCAAATCCAGTTCAACCTCGCGCTCTATTTTGTATCGCTGATGATCATTGGCATAACGCTGTGGATTGCCCTGCGCGTCGCGGACCGATTGGTAAAGCCGGTCAACAATCTGGTGGATGCCGCGCAAAGAATTGCGGAAGGCGACCTATCTGCGCGGGTCACGGAAGATCAATTTCGTGATGATGAAGTGGGTTTCCTGTCGCAATCGTTCAACCGCATGACCGAGCGACTGCAATTGCAAACGGGCGCATTGCTGGCCACCAACCATCAGTTAGGAGAGCGGCGTTTGTTTATCGAGGCCGTGCTGGAATCGGTATCGGCAGGTGTCGTATCTGTTGATGGCCATGGCGTGGTCGAGCTAGCGAATTCCACCGCGGAGAAGCTGCTGAAGCATGAATCCGATACTATTGTCGGCCAAAAGTTCGAAGTGGTCGCGCCCGCGCTCGCCGCCTTGGCCAGCGAAAGCCCACGCGGTGTTGTGCAGCTTGGCGATGGGCCAGAGCCGCTGACGGTTGCGGTCACGGTGTCTCCACGCGAGCAGGGCAGTGTGGTCACCTTTGAAGACATCAGTCAGCAGCTTGCCGATCAACGCCGCGCGGCATGGTCCGACGTCGCCCGCCGGATCGCGCACGAAATCAAAAACCCGCTGACGCCTATCCAATTGGCGGCAGAGCGACTTCAGCGCCGCTTTGGCAAGCACGTTGCCCAAGATGAAGCGATATTCGCGCAGTTGACCAGCACCATCGTGCGCCAAGTTGGGGACTTGCGAAACATCGTCGATGAATTCTCATCCTTTGCGCGGATGCCAAAGCCTTTGTTCCGTTCGGAAAATGTGCACGACATTGTGGGGCATGCTGTGTTCATGTTTGAGGTTGCACATCCCGACATCAGCTTCCGTTGTAATCAGGATGGCCCGTTCCCGACATTGATCTCCGACCGACGCCAATTGGGGCAGGCGATTACGAACATTCTGAAAAATGCCGTGGAATCGATTGAAGAGAAAAAGAAAACGGTCGAAGTTGATGGCGCGATAGTCGTCGATCTGGTTGTCGAAGGCGATGGGTTGATCATCCGAATATCGGACAATGGCATTGGCCTGCCGCCGGATCGCAAGCGGATTATGGAGCCCTATATCACCAACCGTGCAACCGGTTCGGGACTTGGCCTCGCGATCGTTAAGAAAATTATTGAAGAACATTTTGGAGAGATTTCTCTGTCAGACAACCATCCGGAAGGCGCGGTTGTGACGTTGAAGTTCAATCCGGAAATCGTGGCATTGCGGGTAGGCAAGTTGAACGCGTCCCCGCCAGCAGTCAATTCAGATGAGGTTATGGGCTAATATGGCACTCGACATACTGATTGTAGACGACGAGCAAGACATTCGGGACCTCGTGTCCGGTGTTCTTGATGATGAAGGATATGGCACCAGAACAGCGGCTTCCGCTGATGAAGCCTTGGCCGCACTGGACGAGCGGTTGCCGTCGCTTATTCTTCTGGACGTATGGCTACGCGGGTCGTCCATGGACGGCATTGAGTTGCTGCGCGCTATCAAGTTACGCGATCCGCAGATTCCCGTCATCGTCTTTTCCGGGCATGGCAATATCGACACCGCGGTTGCCGCCATTGGCCATGGAGCGGCGGACTTTATCGAAAAGCCATTCGAAGCCAGCAAGCTTCTGCATTTGGTATCGAAAGCGACCG
>JACCDN010486839.1_pt1 | contig 103351 bp, 101 predicted proteins | sample 7441691 | NCBI WGS metagenome assembly JACCDN01 (sample SAMN15323439, study PRJNA562643) | freshwater metagenome | isolation source: river surface water | place: USA:Blue River Watershed | collected 2017-08-16 | reverse complement strand
TTTCCATCCTTTTCAGAAGGTTACGGGATCCCAATCCTAGAAGCTGTTTCTTATAACAAGCCTATATATTGTCGAGACATTCCTTGCTATCGAGAAATAATCGCTACACTGCCTGAAAACAAAAAATCGTTAATAAGGTTTGTTGAGTCGTTCCATGACTTAACAAAATTTTATGTAGAATCTTCACCAACAACGAACAATGCTCCAAACCTATTTATTGATGATTTCTCTAGTTATGCAAGATGCGTTTTTGATACCATGTCTAACGTCAGTCAACCTAAATTGTATAGCCATCTAAAATCAAGGCTTATTCAAAAGCCGCATATTGCATCACAGACCCGTCAATATGGATATTTAAAGAGATTCCGTCGAATGCTATACCCATACCTCGGAATACATTCTGACAAGCCGCCCTTAATAAGAAGGCTTCGTCGAAGCATCGGAATAAAAAAGCGCTCCTAAAGCCTCATTTAGTTTATAGCGAGAATTTGCTATGTTGTAACCAGTCAGTGATACCTTTTTGACTTTTAATTTACCATCTTCTTCATCTAACAACCAGTTGAGTAGCATCGGTATGTTTTCTAATTTTTCCTGTAAATAGTGTATATTAGGCATTACATTTGGGATTTGAGTAACCGTTTCTGTAACGATACAACAGCCTTGCAATAAACCAAAGTGTACTAATCGCTGCCATTCAAAATATGGAGTTGAAAAGTGATGAATGTTAAGTAGTATTTTAGAACGACGGGCCAGTTTAATAGCATCTTTGATGCTTACTGCGTCTTCAGTACATTCATGTAATACACCATTAACATTTACTAGCGATATTTTGCAATTCCTGTTCGCAAATACATCTTTGTTTCTAGCTATAAAATCTTCTCGTCTTGGTGAGTTTGTACCAATCATTAGTATGTCAATATCGCGTACAGAATCACAGTTCCCATCCCAAGCTGTCAATGCTTCACTATTAGTTACTGTGCCGAGTGGCAAAAATTTTGCATTAACTCCAAGCTGGTTAAGGCAGGCGGCAGTTTGCGGGTTTAGGTCTAGTACGTAGTTAGCCTTCAATAAGAATGGAAGTGATTTCGAAAACCATATTGACGGTATTTGTTCTGAGTTTATTACAAGTATACGATTAAAATCTATATTCTTATTTGGCGGGGCGCCGTTCAGATAAAAAAACTCGTGGGGCGCAAGGATAACTCTGATCGTTGGCTCAAATAACCCGAAATTCATTCGGGTACTAAATGTTTCGTCATCGCCTGTGCACCTTATTCCAATTGCTTTAAAACCGTCAATAATTAATCGCTGAAAGTTTTTGAATACTATATTTCCATTCGAATGGGTGTGCACAACTACTCTAGAATTCTTATTTAATTTGAGCCATGGCTTGTTCAACCTATTGATTAGGTTTATCGCACTGTATGGGTCATTTATCCAAGGCGCTTGCCATTTGGTGACATCTTCTTCAGACCATGCGATTCTTCCCTCTTGCATTCCATAACGTAAAAAGTGCACAAGCGGGTTTATTCTTGCAGCGCTCACATCGGGTGACCTGCCTAAATATCCGGAAGTACTAAAAAAGGGTGAGGGGTCATATCCAAGTCTCCACCCGCGAGTAATGTAATGATGAGCCAGCTGGGCTGAGTTCTCATAGACCTCTAAAATCTGTTTTCGGTAGAATGCTTCGTCGAATAAAGAACTTCTTTTAACAAGCTCAATGTCAGAAGCGCTTTGTTCATCCAGATCTTTAATTGCTAGATCGGTGCCATTGGATTGTGTCAAGCCGAGAAGATCTTTTAGTCGATTGCACAAGATATGAATCTGTGGCTCTATATGAATAGTGCCATGTGTGCCCGGTATCACATCTAACGTGTACCCGCTACCATAAATTTCCTCATACCTAGAAAGTGCCTCGCTAAAGCGTCTGAATGGGTTTATCTTGCTGTCTTCAGAATAAAAGTACGCAACGGGGGATTTGCTGGGCAGCAACTGGGTTTGCTCAATGAGCACAAACAATTGTACAGACTTTCCTTGCTGGATCAGAGAATCCATGATTTGTTTTGCGATCAATCCCCCTTGGCAAATGCCGCCAACAATTAACCTTCCTCGCGGTTCAATAGCCTCGATTTCTTTAATGTAGAGATTACAAATGTCTACCGTATCCTGGTGATTGTAATTGGTGATTAAGTGGCCTGATCTGATGCCATGCACCCTGAAGTTGTCACCCAAAGTATTAGCGAACGAGCGTAACTCATCTTCTGATTGCAAACATAGAAAAAAATCGTAAGGAGCTGATGTTGGCCCAATTGAAACAATGAGTGAAGCATCATCAACCCGCTTGCCAACCCAATTGACAGTTAGGCTTTTTAAGCCCTTATAAATTCTGCTTTGACCTGTATTTTCTATTGTTTCTATATTCTGAGTATTTTTTAGTGCAATTAATTGATCAATATAAGATGATATTCTCGCAATAGTTGTTATTGATGTCAGTTCATTGGGCGGGATCATAATCCTGAATGTCTGCTCAATCTCAAACATCAACTCAAGCGCCTTAAGCGAATCACCGCCAATGCCAGCGAAGCCCTCGTGAATGCCAATTGCAAACTCAATACCGATTATCCGTTTCCATAAAGCTGAGATTTTTACTTCGGTAGCTGTTCTGGGCTCAGTAAAGTCAGTTCGGGTAATAAATGCATTTTGGTAGCGACTGATTAGGGCGGCCCGGTTTTTTTTGCCGTTTGGAGTGAGCGGAATTTCATCTAAAATTATATAATCTGACGGTATCATGGCAACAGGAAGCCATGCTGAAAGCGCGTCGCGAAGCTGCCCCAAGTCGAAAGTATTGAAATTCTTCGGAACAATAAAACAAACAAGGCGCTTAATGTTCGCCGTTTCGTGTACGGTTACAGCAGCATCTAAAATTTGCGACAATCTTGTAATTGTATTCTCGATTTCCTCTAGTTCAATCCGATTACCCAAGATTTTTATCTGGTTATCCTGCCGCCCCACATATTCTATTTCATAAGTAGGTGATCGCTTCGCCAAGTCCCCAGTCCGATACAGGCGCAGCCCATTCTTGTAAAGGAAACGAGCACTAGTTTCTTCCGGAAGGTTGATGTAACCAGAAGCCAGACCATTACCTGATAAATATAGTTCTCCAATCTCGTTACCCGAAACAGGATTTAAATCCTTGTCCAAAATATGTGCATATGTGTTAGGAAGTGGTAAGCCAATTGTTACTGGCTGTTTAGGCCGGCATTCAGCCACTGTTGAATATATGGTGGCTTCTGTTGGGCCATAAGCGTTAAAGAATAATCGACCCTTGGCCCAAAAATCCACCAGATGATTTGGGCACGCCTCACCAGCTGAAATAATGCAGGTGAGACTGCTTAAATGGAGTTGGGGAACAGTCGCCAATATAGATGGCGTTATAGCCATATGACTTACGCTGAAACGTTCTATGAAATTAGCAAGAAGCGCTCCCGTTAAAGGCTTGGCTTTATCCGGTGCACAAAGTTTGCCTCCGCTGCAAAGGGTCATCCAGATTTCTCCCAGAGAGACGTCGAACCCAATAGAGGTATTGAAGAGCATTCGGGTATTCTGGGTTAACCCAAAACGGCTGGTGGCGCCCAGAATAAAATTCATGAGAGCAGCGTTATGAATCGGCACCCCTTTAGGTGAGCCTGTAGAGCCAGAAGTAAAGCAGATATAGGCGGTGTCATCAGCGAATCGGGTGGGGGTATTCGCAGTTTTGATGTTGACTTGGGTACAAATCATTTCCTCGATGGCTTCAATGCTTAAAAACTCGACGTCAGCCACTCGAAACTTTCTACCAATGAGCAGCTTGGCGTTGGTCTGTTTCAACATGAAACGAACACGGTCTGAAGGTGTATCAAAAGAAATCGGTAAATAAACTGCGCCTAGTTTTGCTAAAGCAAGAAGGGTAACAATGGCTTCCAAGGAAGGGCGATCCATAACCCCTACTGCGTCTCCCGGCAAGATGTCAAAATCTTGCCGCAGAATATGGGAAACACGAGTCGCGGCTTGATCAATTTCTGAATAGGTAAGCACTCGGAATGCATCAGAAAATGCAACATTGCCAGGCCAGCTCTTAACCTGTTGGTCAAACAGATCAATTACGCATGGATCTGTAGGTATAGAGACTGCTGGTCGCTCGATTGAAGGTGATGCTACGTTTAACGCCGTGTATAACTGACGGACCTTTTGGTTATCGCTATGAACAGATCTCGCAAACCTCGCAGCAATTTCCTGCGCCAGGTTGCCAACGGGACCCGCCCCGGCAACGATAACAAAATCGCCATGAGTCAGCAGATGTGTTGAACGAGAGGCAAAGTCATTGGTATCCGTGAACTGATCGACTTTGCCTGAAAGGCTAAGTATTTCGAAGGCTAAATTGCTACTGCTAATCCCCGTAATATCCTTCTCACCCCCAGCGTCTATATCTAAAAGATAAACCTGGTCAAATCGCGCAAGTTGCTGAGCAAATTCTCGAAGCAGAAGCTTGGTTCTCGAATATAGCTGTGGTTGAAAAATGATGACTAGACGTTGCCCGTTTGCCCGAACTGATTCTGCTGTGTCAGCAAGAGCGGCTAATTCGGTAGGGTGGTGTGCAAAATCACTGATTAAAACCATCCCACCGTCAACGGCGTGTCGTTGCCATCGTCGATTTACCCCTCTAAACCCTGCCAGATGTTTTATAGCAATTGAAAGATCCATGCCCAAAGCGTAAACGGTGGCTAAGCAGGCTAAGGCGTTCATTGCCGCATGATGCCCGGGGATCAATAGCTCAATCGTTTCTATGACTTCTTGATTAATCAGAAGATTAAAACGGCTGCCGTTCAACCTCATTTCGAAGTTGCTAACTGACAAAGTATTGCTGGAAGAAAATCCAAATGTCACCAGTGGCTTATTGACCCTTGGCAAGATTTGCTGGGTGCCTCGGTCATCTCCGTTGATAATCACCGCTTGTTGCGCCCTATTGGCAAATTCGAGAAATGCATTCTCTAATGCATCTACGCTGCCATAATGATCTAGGTGCTCACCATCAATATTTGTTATAACGGCAATGCTCGGGTGGAAGTTAAATAAGTTTCTAAATGCCTCGCATGCCTCGAGAACAAATGCGTCGCCATCATTGATAGCGGCTTGATTCATGTCTAGGTCAGGCAGGCAGGCACCCAACGCATAGCTGGGCCGACTGCCTGCTTGGTCTAAAACCCAGGTAATCATGGCGCTGGTGGTGGATTTTCCGTGAGATCCGGCCACCATCACGCCGACTTTACCTCTGGCCAGAATATCAAGGCAGGAGGCACGCCTGATGATGCGAATTCCTCGCAGTCGCGCCTCGATAATCTCAGGGTTGGATGCGTCAATCGCATCGCTGGCAATAACAAGCTCGGCCTCTAACACGTTAGATGGCTGGTGCCCTTTGTAGATGGTTGCACCAATGGCCTTGAGCCTTGCGGTGGTCTCCGAAAGCCGAAGATCGCTTCCCGAAACTGTCCTTCCTAGTTGGCACAGACATTTCGCCAACCCTGCCATGCCAGCCCCTCCGATGCCTACAAGATGGACTCTACTAGGAATGGCCTCGTCAATACTCTGCATGAGGAATAACCTTTAGGTCTCCATTTAGTCCGTAGATTCCAATAGCCTTGAGCTCGTGAAATACAAATTGCCTTCCTGCTTCACTGTGCCACCACGATTCAGCTGGGGGGTCGTCGGGCTGGTTTGATGGGAGCATCGTAAAATTCAGATGCGCAGGCCAATAAGTCTGAGCGGTAAGAAGTGCGCGGCGCATGTGAAACGGCTTGCCTGATATAGAAACCCGCGTGATATTTTTCCAGCCAAATTTTTCTTCGATCAGAGGATGGCTCAACAAGAAGTTTTCCCGAGTGTTGGTTGAGGCAGTTTCAATCAGTATCTGTGACTCGGGAATACCGCAAGAAATTGCATATGCCTTGTAAACTTCGGCTTCAGTTAAATTCCCGGTTTGTAAATGTGGGCCATGGCCTGAGATGACAATCCATTCTGTTTTTTTATCTTTGAATAGCGCAATAGCTGGCTCGATGCTCGATATCGATGGACTGCCTAGCACAAAAGCGAAGTCTACTTTTGTTGGGGTGTCTCGGATGAAAAGAAAATCCGTTATGGCATCTCGAGACTCTGCATGGCCTATTGGGTTAGCATTCGCATCTAGAAAAGATAAAGCATTACGCATAAATCGGGAGATCATGCTAGAAATCTTACACCTGTAGTCTCCCGTGTCAATGAGACACGGGTAAAAGAGAATTTTCTGCTTGCTGCCTGAAGAATTTGGGCGCTCTTCGTTGTATGACTAGATTTTGAATCGCCCAGGGAATCATGGTGGCTGTTTGGTTAAAGTAAGGCCGGTGATTCATATTTTATCAACGAGACTTGGTCGATCTTGTTGCTGACTTCTTCGCCAATATGCTGCTGGGCCGTTTGCCGACCGATGTCCCCAAGTGGAAGGGCCGGATGATTTCGTTTGCCGGTTCGGACAGTGATATTCGTTTGATGACGGGCAGGATGCGCGAGCTGGTTCTCGGCTATCTTTATCTAAGTGGCATCCTCAGTGTTTCATGGGATATTGCGGCGGGCATCAAAAGCAAACCGAGCGGTGTCACGAAAACCCTCAAAGACCTGATCGATCTCGGCGAGTTCGAGATTATCAAACACGAGGGCTGCGTGATGGAGTATTACCTCGCGGTGCAAGGGATCAAGACGCTAAGGGCATCGGCCATGTTCACCGACCTTAGGGCTTAGGATTCGCTGATATTCCCTGTTTTTTGGTGGAGACTATGGGATTCACAGAAGTGGTAAGCGGGTTGGGCTGTTTGGGCCTCTCTGTTTTAAGCAAATTTCCCTGAAATATATAGAGACAATTTGGCGCAGACTACGAGCTCCGCCAAATAATGGATCAAGCCTCTGCGCGTCGCAGGGGCTTTTTCTTTTTGGTGGGCTAGATGCGTGGCGGTGTTGTCTGTTACTTGTTAGGATACAAAAGTTACAAACCTTATTCGAAAAGACTGACATGTTCAAAGTCAAAGCCTACGGCGCACAGACCGCCACCAGCCCCCTTGCGCCGCTCGAAGTCGAGCGCCGTGCCCTGGCCCCCGATGACGTCCAGATCGATATCCTCTACTGCGGTGTCTGTCACTCCGATCTGCATACCGCGCGCAACGAATGGAAGAACACCATTTACCCATCGGTCCCGGGCCATGAGATCGTTGGTCGCATTACGGCAGTTGGCGACAAGGTCAGCAAGTTCAAAGTCGGTGACCTGGCCGGCGTGGGCTGCATGGTAGATAGCTGTGGCCACTGCCACCCCTGTAACGAGGGTGATGAACAATACTGTGAATCCGGCTTTACCGGAACCTATAACGGACCTGTCTTCGGGGGTGAGAACACCTTTGGCGGATATTCACAGCGCATGGTTGTTAAAGAATCCTTTGTCTTGCGTGTGAGCCACGACGAAAAGCATCTGGCAGCGGTCGCCCCGTTGCTGTGTGCCGGTATCACCACTTATTCGCCCCTGAAGCACTGGGGTGTGGGTCCGGGTAAAAAGGTCGGCATTGTTGGCCTGGGCGGCTTGGGTCATATGGCCGTCAAGATTGCGCATGCCATGGGCGCGCACGTGGTCCTCTTTACCACCTCGCAAAGCAAGGTGGCGGATGCCAAGCGCCTTGGCGCCGATGAGGTCTGCATCTCCAGCGACCCAGAGCAGATGGCCCGTTACGCTAACCAACTCGATTTCATCCTGAACACCGTAGCCGCACCGCATAAGCTGGATCCGTATCTGCAGCTGCTGAAGAAAGATGCCACCATGGTTCTGGTTGGGGCGCCGGCCGAACCGCACCCCCCGATGGAAGTGTTTAACCTGATCTTCAAGCGCCGTAACGTCGCGGGGTCGCTCATTGGCGGTATTGCCGAAACCCAGGAGATGCTCGACTTTTGTGCGCAACATGGCATTGTGTCGGACATCGAAATGATCCCTATGGATTACATCAACGAGGCCTACGAACGCATGCTAGAGAGCGATGTGAAATACCGCTTTGTGATCGACCTCGATTCCTTGAAATAAGCAATCTATCCCCGACAGGTAGAGGAGAACCCTATGTACCGTGCCCTACAGATCAATAAAGATGATGCCGGCTATCGTTGCGAACTCAAGTCGCTAGACGAATCGGCGCTCCCCGAAGGCGATGTCACAGTCGACGTGGCCTGGAGTACACTCAACTACAAAGATGGTCTGGCCATCACCGGCAAAGGGCCGGTGGTGCGCAAGTTTCCGCTGACCCCGGGGATCGACCTGGCGGGCACCGTCACTGAGAGTGACCATCCCTGCTGGAAGGTGGGCGACAAAGTGATTCTTAACGGCTGGGGCGTGGGTGAAACGCACAGTGGCTGTCTGGCGCAGAAAGCTCGCCTGAATGGCAACTGGTTAGTGCCACTGCCGCCCACGTTCAGCGAACGCCAGGCCATGGCCCTTGGTACAGCGGGTTACACCGCCATGCTCTGCGTTTTGGCACTTGAAAAGCATGGCATCAAACCTGCCGATGGTGAGATCTTGGTTACGGGAGCAAACGGCGGTGTTGGTAGTGTCGCCATCATGCTATTAGCCAAGCTGGGCTACACCGTCATTGCCTCAACGGGCCGCCCGGAAGAGGAACCGCATCTTAAGGCATTGGGTGCGGCCGGGATCATCGATCGTAAAGAACTCTCCGAGCCGGGTAAGCCGCTGGGTAAAGAGCGTTGGGCCGGGGTGATTGATTCCGTTGGCAGCACCACGCTGGCCAACGCCTGCGCTACGACCAAGTACAACGGGGCGGTCGCTGCCTGTGGTCTGGCCGGTGGGGCAGATTTTCCCTCAACCGTGATGCCGTTCATTCTGCGCGGTATTACGCTCTACGGCATCGACAGCGTCATGGCGCCATCCGAACGCCGGATGGAGGCCTGGCAACGACTGGCGCGGGATCTGGATATCGCCAAGCTAGAAGCCAATACCACCGAGATCGGCCTGGCTGAGGCCATCGATGTTGGCACCAAGCTCCTCGAAGGCAAGGTGCGTGGGCGCGTGGTTGTTGACGTTAATCGCTGATGCTACATCTAACGGATATCGACCTCGAGCAAGATCCAGAAGCCGCACACTACCTCAAAACCGAGGTCGTTCAGGTAGTCTTTGCCTCAGCGCAGGGTGAACTGATCAGTCTCGAAGGCCCGAACCAGTACCAGGTGGGTGATGCCATCATCACCGGCTGCACGGGTGACCGCTGGAGCGTCGACCGGCATCGCTTTAATGCCAAATACCAGGCGGTTGCGCCGACGGTCGATGGGCAGGATGGGGCCTACACCGCGAAGCCGGTGCCGGTGCTGGCCAAACAGATTAGCGAGCCCTTTACCGCGGCTGTTTTAAAAGGTGAGGCTGGCGACTGGCTGATGCAGTACGGGCCGGGCGATTTCGGGGTGTGCGGCAAAAGCCGTTTCGAACGCGTCTATAAACGCGCCGATTAAACCGCTGCAAATAATTTAGGGCGTCGGTTCGACGTAGTCGATCGGCGCAATCGCATCGGCCCAGCAGTTGGGCGTTTCATACAGGCGCACGCGCTCCAGCTTCAGATTGTTGCCGTAAGCATGCGTGTAGTGGGGCTCCAGCGTGCGAAACGCTAGCGTGGCCAGATTCTCGGCCGTCGGCACCACGTCCAGGATCACGGTCTTGTGATCCGGCAGCTTCTCAAGCAGCAGGACGATTTCGGTGTCTTTCTCGTAAACTAGAAACGCATGGTCCCATTTGTCGACCAGTTCGCGCAGGGCAATCGTTTTGATATCCCCGAAATCCATGACCATCCCGTTAGCCGGGTCACCCGCCTTTTCGATCACATCGCCCGACAGGGTGATTTCCAGGGCGTAGCGATGCCCGTGCAGGTGACGGCACTGGCTGCGGTGATCAGGGATACGGTGGCCGGCATCAAATTCCAGCCGGCGAGTAATGCGCATGACTTCTGGCAAATTCCGGTGTAAATCAAGGGCGTGATTGTATCATTGCAGCATGAGCACTCCTAAGCCTGAGAACACGAACCAGCCCACGGCCACCCTCGACAGCGGCGCCCCTGTGCGCTGGCTCACCTTTAGCGACCACGATCCGGATTTCCTGAATTTGCGTTACGTATACCCGGTACTGTCACGCCGGATGCAAGGTATCTCGATTGGCATCAACCTCAACACGAACAATGCCTGCAACTGGGCTTGTGCCTACTGCCAGGTACCGGGGCTGCACCGAGGGGATGCGCCTGAGGTCAACTTGGCGCTTCTCGAGGCCGAGCTCAAGGGTCTGCTGGATAACCCGGGCCTCAGCCCCATGATTCCGCCGGAAACGCCGGCGCCCATGCGTCAGATCCGTGACATTGCCTTTTCGGGCAATGGTGAGCCTACCAGTTCACCCCAGTTTATCGAGGCGGTCGAGATCGCCCGCCGCCAGCGTGACGCCCACGGTCTGCAGATCCCGCTGGTGCTTATTACCAATGGCAGCCTGATGCTGCGCCCCGAGGTGCAAACCGGCATCAAGGCACTGGCTGAAGCGGGTGGGGTTGTCTGGTTTAAGGTGGACCGCCTGCTGCCCGAATCGATGAAACGCATTAATGGGATCAGCTACAAACCCGAACAGATCCAGCACCGGCTGGATATCGCCTGCAGTCTGGCACCAGTCTGGCTACAAACCTGCTGGCTGGCCTGGGATGGTGAGGCGCCGGGGGCGGAAGACGAAGCCGCCTACCTGGACTTCGTTCAGCACAATGCTCACCAGATTCAGGGCGTTCACCTCTATGGCTTGGCGCGCCCCTCCTTGCAACCCGAGGCGCCGCATCTACAGGCACTGAATGCTCAAACCATGAACGACTGGGCAGAGCGCATCCGGGCAACCGGCGTCAGAGTTCAAGTCAGCCTTTAAGCGTTTTGATTAAGGCTTCATAACGTGAAGCATCCGCTTCACGCAGCGCCTTTCCTGCTCGAGTATCATCACCCCGGATGTCCGTCACGTTTAAACCTTCGATATGAACAAGGTGAAGAAGGGCGCTAATTGCAGGGGGGAGTTTGCGGCCGGACTCATAACGGGAACCGCCGCTCTGTGATACACCCACCGGCGCCCAGAACTCGGATTGCGTCAGTCCTAATTGATTACGGAGCTCTTTTGGGGAAACCGTCAGCATGGCCTTTAGGGTCGCCACTTTGCCTGAGGCACCCCCCGGTTTTGAGAAACGCTTCTTATTTGGCGTATTCATGATTTGTCTCCTACATACCCCCAATGTAGTCAGACATTGACCAATGTCAAATATTTATGCACTTTCATGGTGCAATGCCGCATGCATATCTGGGTACAAGGGCAATAGCAAAGGGCTTGGCAAGCCGCCAAGGGTAGGGTTTCGCACCAAAACTAGGCTATAATTTGCACCCGTTTTGTTCACTTCCGATAAGACTTACTGATGGCTCTCATCGTTCAGAAATACGGCGGCACATCGGTCGCCAACCCCGAGCGCATCCAGAACGTTGCCCGTCGAATTGCGGCCTTCCGCAAAGATGGTCATGACGTTGTTGTGGTCGTTTCCGCCATGAGTGGCGAAACCAACCGCCTGATCGCACTAGCCAAAGCCCTGCAAGACAACCCGGATCCCCGTGAGATGGATGTCATCCTCTCCACCGGTGAGCAGGTCACCATTGGCCTGTTGGCAATGGCGCTTAAAGAAATCGGCGTTGACGCTGTTAGCTACACCGGTGGCCAGGTCAAAATCCTGACTGACAACAGCTTCATGAAGGCTCGCATCCTCTCGATTGATGATGCGCCTATGCGCAAAGATCTCAATGCAGGCCGTGTCGTTATCGTTGCTGGTTTCCAGGGTGTTGATGAAGAGGGCAACATCACCACGCTGGGTCGTGGCGGTTCGGATACGACCGGCGTGGCTCTGGCTGCCGCCCTCAAGGCCGACGAATGCCAGATTTATACCGATGTCGATGGCGTTTACACCACCGACCCGCGCATCGTGCCCGAAGCCCGCAAGCTCGACACCATCACCTTTGAAGAAATGCTGGAAATGGCCAGCCTCGGCTCCAAGGTGCTGCAGATCCGCTCGGTCGAATTTGCCGGTAAATACAAAGTGAAGCTGCGCGTACTTTCCAGCTTTGAAGAATATGGTCAGGGTGGCAAAGGCACCCTCATCACCGTTGAGGACAACACGAACATGGAACAACCCATCATCTCCGGCATTGCCTTTAACCGCGACGAAGCCAAGCTCACCGTGCTCGGCGTGCCTGATAAACCCGGTATCGCTTACCAGATCCTCGGCCCCATCGCCGAAGCCAATATCGACGTCGATATCATTATCCAGAACACCAGCCACGACGGCACTACCGACTTCTCGTTCACCGTGAACCGCGGTGATTTCGAAAAGGCCAAGGCCATCCTCGAAGACGTGCGCAAGCACATCGGCGCGCGCGAAGTCACCGGTGACAACAAGATCTGCAAGGTCTCGGCCGTTGGCGTGGGCATGCGTTCGCACCCGGGTGTAGCCAGTGCCATGTTCCGCGCTCTGGCGGAAGAGGGCATCAACCTGCAGATGATCTCAACCTCAGAGATCAAGATCTCGGTCATCCTGGATGAAAAGTACCTGGAGCTGGCTGTGCGCGTCCTGCACCGCACCTTTGGCCTCGATCAGGCCAAATAAGCGCCAATCAAGTTTGACCCTGGGGGGCTGACCCGCTAGAATTCAGCCTCCGGTTTTAAACCGGAATGGAGACGTGGCCGAGTGGTCGAAGGCACTCCCCTGCTAAGGGAGCATACCCCAAAAGGGTATCGGAAGTTCGAATCTTCTCGTCTCCGCCAATACCTAAACCCGCATTGCCATTGCCATTGCCATTGGCTTTGCGGGTTTTTTCCTGGCTAAATGCTTCTGAACATAAAATACACTGCACCCAGTAGGCATAGCCCGGCCCAGAGGTAATCCGTTTTGAATGGTTCGCCCATATAGAAGATGGCGAAGGGGATGAAGACACTCAGAGTGATCACTTCCTGGGCGATTTTGAGTTGGCCGAGCGAGAAGTGCTGGTAACCAATTCGGTTGGCGGGTACCTGAAGCATGTATTCAAAGAAGGCGATGGCCCAGCTCACTAGTACCGCGATCCACCAGGGCTTGGCCGAGAGATCTTTCAGGTGAGCATACCAGGCAAAGGTCATGAAGACATTGGAGAGCACCAGAAGCCCAACAAAGGAGAGGGATGCGGGGAGAGATGCAATATTTGCCATGATGCCGTGAGCACAAAGTATGGTGTGTCGGGATCGTAGGGTGCTTGCAGCCTTAATGCAAGAATTTAGTTGAAATGATGAGATATGATGCCGTCAGGAAATCGGGGGGGGTGTTTAATGGGATCAATTGAAGGGTTTGCGCTGGATAGCTTTCTTCGCTATTTCGGGATTCTGTTCCTGACTTCGCTCTCCGGCGGTGCGATCGGCGTGTTTGTCGGGCGTGCTCAGAATCTGGGCCCCGGGATCAATAAGTTGCAGACCATCGGAACCTTCGGGCTGGTTGCTGTTGCGGCAGCATCATTTGCCTTTGTGGGTATCGCCGCAGGTTCATCGCAATCCCAGGTGATCTCCGGTGTAGCAACTGGGGTTGGGTTTATTAGTGGCGCGGTTATTTTCAAGACCGGTGCCGAGGTTCATGGCTTGACGACTGCGGCGCTGTTGTGGACCTGCACTAGTGTTGGGCTAGCGTTTGGCTATGGCCAGTATGAGCTCGCCATCGCTGCGATGTTATACACGATGATGTTTATCTGGGCGCATGAACACAGATACCCGGATCTGCGTTTGCTCGATTATCTGTTCAAGTCAAAGGCCGATAAGGATTTATGAGTTGTCACGGTTTGCTCAAATAACTAAGTAGATCGGTTTGATGATGAATGACTTTCCATCCTGCATCTTCCAGGCGGAATACAGTGGATGAGCGGATGTGAACGGTCTCGGTTTTGCCATCGCTGATATTTTCACCGCATTCAATACAGGTGAGTAGGGCTAAATCAGCGCCCTCAACGGTCTGGACTTCGGTCGGTTGCACGTTCCCACCCAGTTTGGCCTTGGCGACGTTCTCCCAGAGTGGGCCAATTTGTTGCCACCCTCTAAGGTAGGTTCCTTCCGGTCCCATGAAGGTGATGTCATCGGCGTGAGACCAGGCTTCTTTCATGGGTTCGACATTGCCTGTAAACAGGGTGTTGAGTGCCACGTAGAAGTTTTTGATGGCCTGGGTAAATTCCTTGGGTGTGTTCATTGTCTCTACTCCGGGGGGGGGCGTTGGTCGGAAATGCTTAGGGTCCCAGTTTGTTTTTAAGCGAGGATGCCATGGTCATCATAATCGAAGTGGCCCAGGCAAATGAGAAGAGCCCAGAGAAGGCAATAAAGAGCGGGGTGGCCTTCCAGGCAGCGGGAAGCATATCGGAGTAAATACCGATGGTGGTAAAGCAGCTGCCGCTGTAAAGGATGGCCTGAGCAATATTCGGGATCAGACCAGTCAGATGGGTGCCGGCCGCCCAGATGCCAATATCAACGATCTGAACCACCGCCAGGATGAGTACGCAGCCAACAAAGGCGCAGATGGCCAGAAACCTTGAGTGACCGGCAGTAGACCGGACAAGCCATTCATGAAAGACCATAGCCAGGCTGTAGAGATAACCGTTGAATAGAAGCACAATGGCCATCATTGATAAGCCAAAGACAACGTCCTGGCCATATTGCATTAGTGGTTGAACCGCGTCCATGAGTCATACCCGTGGTTGAAAACCCTGTATTTTAGGTCGGCAACGGACTGAAAAATATTTTTCAAGGAATTTCGAGAGGCTCACCTGGTGAGACTCTCGGATTTTACGATGTTTCCTATGCCCGATAACAAGGGTCAACACATAAGGAGCATTGTCATGAAAAACCTTTTCGTCTGGATCGTCCTGATTTCTACCGCTGCCGTAGGGGTGGCTGTGGCGCAACCCACTGGGGACGAGTATGCCCAGCAGGCCACTGAGCCTACGAAAATGATGCAGCGGGTTTGATCAACGTGATATCAACGCGATTTGGGCTGTTTGCAGGCAGCCCAGATTGCCTGGACGTAACTAATTTCGGTGCTTTGCGCCTCGGATTCAGATTCGGTGAAGCGGTCATGTTGCTGGATGTCGTAGCCGGCAGTGCCACACAGCTTTTCAGCTTCGGCATAGCATCTTGCATAGGATTTTTCGTAACCATTACAGCTGATGTAATGCGATGTCCGGCCGTCGGGTAGCTGGCGTTCAAAAACGCCACCGCCACAGGCGACCAAGTTCATCAGTAGGGAAGCAATCAAGATTGAACGCATCCTAAGATACCTCCTTCACTGGAATCAGAATCTCATTACGACGAAACATGGGTAGAGTCCATGGTGGATTATAACGAGCTAATTCAGGAGCGCCCACCGGACTGTAGGGATTCTGCCTGATCCAGTCTTGAAGCCGCGTGGTTTCTACGTCAATTCTATTCTGAGTGTTCATCCCAGAGTAGCGTAACGCAGCAACGAGACGGCCTGGAATAAGACGAATCTGAATTGCCGGGTTGGTAGGGCGGGGCAGTGTCTCGAGGGTATATTGTGCTGGCATGGTGAACTCAACACGCCACTGCCGTGCATCAGTCATTGTCGGTTGATCATCACGGGGTTCGATGCTAACGGGGGCAGTCATGGCGATTTTGGTGCTCGTATCCGCCGAGATGCTGATTGGCTGATCGGTGTTGATCCGGTTGTTCCCAAAGATGTAATCAGCAAGAATCCGGAATCCTCTGCCGGAGGCGGTATCCAGCTCACCATCCACCAGCACTTCCGCTATGATCCGTGGCTCATAGCGCCTAATCTCGATATCATCCTGGCTAGCAATGACAGCATATCGCGGCGTTTCTGTGGCCATAGCAAATTTGTAGGGAAGTAAAAGCACCAATAGCCATATCAAGAGCAGAAATGCTGCTCGCAGGAATCGATGAGTCTCAGTACGTAAATGCTGCCAGAAAATAGACTTCAAAACTAAAACCTGCATCTAGTTCATGCTGAGGTCACCCCTGCCTATTTCGCAGAGGTGACCAGATTCAATTACTTGGCCTTACGATTGGTCGTTTTACGAACAACAGCGTCAGTTGCCGAGTCAGCAAAACTCATGGCACTTTCGCTAGCTTGTTGTAATTTGGCATAGGTTTCCTTTGCCGAAGCCATCACCTGTTCAATTGCGGCTTTGGCCAGATCGCTGCCGTAAGGTGTTGCGTTGGCGATTTCTTCGATCAGCTCATGTGCTTCTGTCATGGCTTTGTCGATATTGGTGCGAAATTCTTGATGAAGTTCGCTGCTAACCTTTTTGTTAATCTCATACATGCTGCGGCTGTAATCCATGACTTGATTAACCATTGGTTGGATCTGTGCTGCCTGAAACTTGGCAAGCTCTTTGGGTGTTTGGATTTCAAGTACTACCTTTGCGTTGTTGCTGGCAAGGCTTAGGGTGTTGTTAGCTGTCATTAGATTCAGTGCAGTCACTTTTTCCATGGCTGAAAGCGTTTTTTCTGCAATCACCATCATGGATTGGATGGTTTTTTCCTGAACTTGGTTTAGTTCTTTGAGATTGGTTTGGGAGATCATGTTGCTTCCTTTCTTGGATAAAATGACAATGTCCTAGACATGTTTTTCCAACATAGCATCAACTAGATTAATAAATGATGAAACAGGCCAAATATTTATTGCGCTGCGTCAAAGTTTGTTCAGATTGAACCCTGAAATGCTTGACGAAAAAATACGTCTGTTACCAAGGCTTGTTTTGGAGGGAACCTGAGTAACAGACGTAAGAGTGCGACTAATTTATTTTGTTTTGACTCTGATCTGGGGTTGCTATTGTTTTAAGATCCGAACAGACAAGAACATCTTTTGTCTTGGACAAATTGTACATCAAGACTTTTTCTCGTGCAACGATCTCTAGGTAAGAGCCCTCGAATAGCCCTCAGCTACAACCACGGACGATACGGACCAGATTTGGGTTTAACTTACAAAGATGGGTAAATATTTTGTCAGGGCCGGCGGTATTCCGGGTGTTGACGGGATAACTGGCGAGTTCGGTGCCATCTTTGGCACGGATCTGTAGGGTGCCTTTGCCCGCCTCACAATCGCTGGCATGGGTGAGGGCGGTCACGTCCTCGTCGCCCACGCGCATGGGGATGCTGATGCTGTAGTTGATACCAAAGTGTTGGATGTTGACATCCTTGGCCTGGTAACTGAATTTTCCATCGTTAATATTGCTGCCGACACTGGCGCATCCGCTCAGAAGCAGCAAGCCAAGCAATATGGGTAGTGGTCGTGTGTGCAGTCGTTTCATGGTGCCTCAGTAGAGAATGCCCGCTTCTAGCATGATACGCGCCTGGCTGTTGGCGTTGCCATTGAGGCCGAAGGCATTTCCAGGGGTGGCGTTCAAGGCTCGGACATAGGAGCCCTCAAGCCGTGTGAAGAAGGCACCGCGTTGCCATGTCGGGGTGAGGGTGGCGCTCCAAGCCGCGCTGTTAGGGCCATACATGAGGTTGTTTGTACTGACGCCGCTATTGCCCCAGCTATCCAAATACTCCAGACGCAGGGGCAGGCTAATATTCTGCTTGGCGACCTTGCCGTTTTCTATGGGGTTGAACCGGTACGTGCCCATAAACGCAGCGCCACGGGTACCCGAGCTTCCCATGATGCCTACTTCAGGCGCGGCCGGTACCAGGGTCATCTGCACATAGGGCGTCAGAGACCAGTGGGGGCTGTTGTAGGCATAGTTCAGCGTGGTGATTTGCGAGTTGTCCTGCATCAGCGGTGAGGCCATGGTGTTGATGTTGTTGCTGGTTACCGCACCGGTCCAGCTGGCATTGATGCCATGCCGTTCATTGATGGGGATGGTCACTTGCCCGCTCACCCAGTTGTAGGTATTGGAATAGGGGCCGTCAGTCCACGCCAGATTCGCACTAAACGCATCGCCAGTGTAATTGAGCTGCATGCCCCGTGTGACGACGTTGGTCTGGGTCCAGAGCAGACCACGCTGAATATTGATGTTCTGGTAGGTAAAGGTATTCTCACCGCCGCCAATGGCGAAGATCTTGCCGATGTTCAGCTCCCATTCATTACTGGGGGCGAGGGTGATCCAGCCTACGGGCAACCAGCCATAGGTGCCATCGGTCTGGGTATAGGCACGCGTGTAGTTGCCAGCCAGTGCTGGTTGTGAAAACGCACCGCCCATGGCGAATAGCTGGAAGAATCCGTTGGCCTTCTGCACAATAAACTGGGCATTCGAGACATCGCCGAAAGCTTTGGGGCTTTGATTGCTGGTATTGCTCTGATCTGTCGCCAGACCCGTCAGGGCCACGTAGGCCTGCCAATCACCCACGGTGTCATTGCTGTAGCTGAGTTCCTGGCCTGCAAAATTAAGCGTGGGGCCCAGACTCATGGCGGGCGAAATGCTGAGTTCGAGTTCGTTACTTGCCCATACGGTTGATACCGAGGCGAGGACACAAAGGCTGCCAATGACGAATTGAAAGAGGCGGAGCGCAAATGGTTTCAATGTGCGGCGCATGAGGTAATGATAGCAGTGGGAACCAATGGGTAATAGAATAAACCCTTGAGACATCTAAGGGGTTGGTGTGATTTTTCCGCGTGTTCCGAATATTCAGGGCTTGCTGGCGTTTGAGGCGCTGGCACGCCATCGCAATGTGACCCAAGTTGCGGAAGAGTTGTTTATTACACCCAGTGCGGTGAGTCACCGGATCCGTCAGATCGAAGAACACCTTAAATTCAAGCTCTTTGTCCGTAAGGATTTCAGCCTGACGCCAGAGGGAGAGGCGTATCTCAAACGGGTGCGTGAGGCACTCACTATTCTGCAGATGACCGAGCCATTGGGGCCCGCGGGCCAGCGCACCATCTTGCGCCTGGGGGTGACGCCCACCTTTGCTCGCCAGATGCTGATGCCGCGGCTTTCGATGTTCCGGTACGCCTATCCAGAAATTGATCTGGTATTGCAGGTATCCATCCCCCTCTTCAATGTGGTCTCACAGGAGACCGATCTCGAGGTTCGTTTTGGTCCGAGTACGTTCCCGGATCGCGAATCGGTCCACCTGATGTCCGATTACGCCACGCCGGCCTGTAGCCCGAACTATCTGAATGAGGTCGGTGGCCTGGCCGGCTTCGATCAGGACGAGATTGTGAGCCGGGCGCTACTCATTCACAGTGAGCTCGAGCCCTGGGAGACCTGGTTTGACCACTGCAAACTGGATAACCAGCGCCTGAAGACCACGGCCAAGTTTAACGATCTAGGGCTGCTCTATGATGCGGCCGCGGCCGGTCTTGGCGTGTGTCTGGCCCGAACCCGTCTGGGGGCGGCCTGGTTCGAGAGTGGTCGTTTGATCCGGTTGTCGGAGCAGGCGATTCCTGCGCCGAACCATCACTATTTATGCTGGAAGCCGGGGGTGGCGGAGCGCTGGGAGTGCGCCGCTTTTATCGAGTGGTTTACGGCGGAAATGCGGGAATTTGCGGAATAGTCGACTGCTGAATCATTTTCAGCGACTGACACAATATCTTTCAGCATAATTTGCCGCGGGTTTCCCTATAATGGGGTTGCGCTGTTGCCCACCCATTCGAATGCTGACCCATGAAGCCAAAGACACCCCGACAGGATGCTGAGAAACCGCTCGTTGACGATATCCGCCTGCTCGGCCGTGTTCTGGGTGATGTGATCCGCACCCAGGAGGGAGAAGCGGTTTTTGATCTGGTTGAAGCCATTCGCAAGTTGTCGGTGGCCTTTCGTCGTGATGCCGACCATGCAGCGGATAAGACGCTAAAGAAACTCCTCAAGCAGTTGAGTGATGAAGATTCGGTGCGCGTTATCCGTGCGTTCACCTATTTCAGCCATCTGGCCAATCTGGCCGAAGACCGGCATTACATTCGTCGACGCGCCGTTTATGTGCGTGCCGGCAAGTTGCAGCCTGGCAGTATTGATGCGGCCATGGCGCGGCTGCATGAGCATGGGATGAGTTCGCGGGTGATTGCCCAGACTTTATCCCGGGCGCATGTCTCCCCGGTGCTCACGGCTCACCCGACCGAGGTGCAGCGCAAGAGCATTCTCGATGCCGAGCGGGATATTGCCCAGCTATTGGCTGAACGGGATGAGATCCGTCAGGAACTGGGCACTGTGAAGAAGCCGCACCCGTTGGTCGAGCGGCGCATGGCGCTGAATGAACAACAGATTAGGGCCCGCGTTACGCAGCTCTGGCAAACCCGCTTGCTGCGTTTCACCAAGCTGACCGTGCGGGATGAAATTGAGAACGCGCTGAGCTATTACGAAACGACTTTCCTGCGTGAAATCCCCAAGTTGTATGCCAACCTGGAAGCCGATCTGCCGGGTAAGCCGGTGGCGAGTTTTTTCCGGATGGGGCAGTGGATCGGAGGGGATCGTGATGGCAACCCCAATGTGACGGCTCAGACCCTTAGCTATGCTATGCGCCGCCAATGTGAGGTTGCACTAAAGCATTATCTCACCGAGGTGAAGGCTCTAGGGCGTGAGCTCTCGCAATCATCGATGCTGACGCACTTTACCCCCGAGGTCGAGGCATTGGCTGAAGCCTCATCGGATACCAGTGCGCATCGTCGTGATGAGATCTATCGTCGGGCGTTGCGTCATATTCATGATCGGCTTTCGGTGACCGCAGGTTCGGGTGATATGCCTAATACGAATTCTTCGGTGATGCCATACGCATCAGCGGCCGATCTGAAGGCGGATCTGGCTGCCATTGAAGCCTGTCTGATCACACAGGGTGCCGAGGCGCTGGCGCAACAACGATTGCACCCGCTGATCCGCGCGGTCGATGTGTTCGGGTTTCATCTGGCGACGGTGGACTTACGTCAGAGTTCCGACCAGCACGAGGCCGTCGTGGCTGAGCTCTTTGCGGCCTCCGGGGTCTGCGCCAACTATCTGAAGCTCGAGGAATCAGAACGTCAGGCCGTGTTGATGTCGGCGCTCAATGATTTGCGCCCCCTGCGGGTGCCGACCCACGATTACTCGACCCTGTTCAAGGATGAGCTGGCGATTTTCGATATGGCACGTGAGGTGATCAACCGCTATGGCCGTCTGGCGATCCGTCACTACATTATCAGTCATACCGAAACGGTGAGCGATCTACTGGAGGTGCTGCTGCTCTTCAAGGAAGTCGGGCTACTACGCGGGACGCTCACCACGGGTACGGTGGATGTGATTGTGGTGCCTTTGTTCGAAACCATTGCCGATCTGCGCAATGCCGCGCCCATTATGGGTGACTTCCATGCGCTCGAGGGTGTTGCCCGTCTGATCCAGCGCTCCGGCGGAGAGCAGGACATCATGTTGGGTTACAGTGACAGCAATAAGGACGGCGGTATCTTTACCAGCAACTGGGAGCTCTATCGAGCTGAGATTGCTCTGGCCGATCTGTTCGAGCAGCTAGCCAATAGCCATGACATCCAGCTGCGTCTTTTCCACGGACGGGGCGGCACGGTTGGTCGTGGTGGTGGCCCGAGCTATGAGGCCATTCTGGCGCAACCACCGGGTACCGTGCGCGGTCAGATTCGTCTGACAGAGCAGGGCGAGATTATTGCTTCGAAGTATGCCAATCCGGAGATTGGTCGCCGGAACCTGGAAACCTTAGTGGCCGCAACGCTGGAAGCGACGCTGCTCAAGCCAACCAAGACAGCGCCACAGACCTTCCTGGATGTGGCCGCGCGCCTGTCTGAAGATAGTACGGCGGCCTATCGGGCGCTGGTGTATGAGACCCCGGGATTTGTGGATTATTTCTTTGCGGCAACGCCGTTGAAAGAACTGGCACAGCTGAATATCGGTTCTCGGCCGGCCTCACGCAAGGCGCTGAACAAGATTGAAGATCTGCGCGCCATACCCTGGGGCTTTAGCTGGGGGCAGAGCCGCTTGACGCTACCGGGCTGGTTCGGTTTTGGGTCGGCCGTGATGCACTATCTGGAAGAGGGGTCAGCTAAGGAACGCAAGGCGCGGCTTGCGCTGCTACAGCGGATGAACCGCGAATGGCCGTTCTTCCGGACCTTGCTCTCCAATATCGACATGGTACTGGCCAAGAGCGACCTGGCCTTGGGCTCGCGTTATGCTGAGCTGGTGAGTGATAAACGTCTGCGTAATCGTATCTTCGCTGCGATTGAGGCGGAGTGGCAGCGTACGGTGGAGTCTCTGGGGATGATCACCGGTGACCGTCAGCGTCTGGCGTCGAACCCGGGTCTAGCCCGGTCAATCCGCCATCGCTTCCCTTATATTGATCCGCTACATCACCTGCAACTCGAATTGATTCGTCGCTACCGTTTGGGACAGGCCGGTGAGAAGGTGCAGCGCGGCATTCACCTCAGCATCAACGGGATTGCCTCGGCACTCAGAAATACCGGTTAATTGCTGTGCTGCAGTAGACGCATGAATTTTGCTCAGGCAGGCACGAAAAGGATTCATTCCGGTGCCCCTGTTTCATTCCTATAATGGGCTTCTGTTACCTAGGGATCCGGGCTATGAATGCCACGCATGAGCAGTTGATCGGAACGCTACAGCGCCTGTTGCCGCAAGGCGCATTGCTCTGGCAAAAGGAAGACACAGCGCCCTACGAGTGTGATGGTCTGGCTGCGTACCGGACCTTGCCGGTGGCTGTGGCTCTGCCAGAAAACGAAACGCAGGTACAGGCTGTCCTTAAAGCCTGTTTAGCCGCTGGCGTGCCGGTGGTGCCCCGGGGCGCCGGCACCGGTCTCTCGGGGGGTGCCATGCCGATGGCTGAGGGGATTGTGCTGTCGACGGCACGGCTCAACAAGATTCTCGATATCGATCCGCTCAGTCGTCGTGCCATTCTGCAACCGGGTGTGCGCAACCTGGCCATCTCCGATGCTGCCGCCCCTTATGATCTGTACTACGCTCCCGATCCCTCGAGTCAGATTGCCTGTTCGATTGGCGGCAACGTCGCCGAAAACTCCGGTGGAGTCCATTGCCTCAAATATGGCCTGACCGTGAACAACGTGATCAAGGTCCGTGCTGTGCTGATGGACGGCGAGATTGTCGAGTTCGGGACCGAAGCCCTGGATGCCCCCGGTCTTGATCTCCTGGGGGTGATGATTGGCAGCGAAGGCATGCTGGCCGTGGTGACCGAAGTCACCGTACGATTGATTCCGAAGCCGCCGGTCGCGCGCGTGATCATGGCCAGCTTTGATGACATGACCAAAGCCGGCAATGCCGTGGCGGATGTGATTGCGGCGGGTCTAATTCCGGCAGGGCTGGAGATGATGGACAAACCGGCGACGCGTGCTGTCGAAGAGTTTGTGCATGCCGGTTACGACCTCGATGCCGAAGCAATTCTGCTTTGCGAATCAGACGGTACCGCCGAAGAGGTAGAGGAAGAGATTGCCCGCATGAGTGACGTGCTGCGTCAGTCGGGTGCGACGCGCATCCAGGTTTCCGAGAGCGAGGCTGAGCGGATGCGCTTCTGGAGTGGGCGCAAGAATGCGTTTCCGGCGGCAGGTCGTATCTCGCCGGATTACTACTGCATGGATGGAACCATTCCGAAGAAGCACATCGCCACGCTACTCAACCAGATTAAAGAGATGGAAGGGCGCTTCGCTTTGCGGTGCATGAATGTGTTTCATGCCGGTGACGGCAACATGCACCCGCTGATCCTGTTTGATGGTTCGGATCAGGATCAGTGGCACCGTGCGGAAGCCTTCGGGAACGAGATCCTGGAAGCCTGTGTGGCGCTTGGCGGCACTGTTACCGGGGAGCACGGCGTGGGCATCGAAAAGATCAATACGATGTGCGTACAGTTCGACGAGAAGGAGCGCGATGCCTTCTTCGGAGTGAAGGCGGCCTTTGACCCTGCCAGACTACTTAATCCGGACAAGGCCATCCCGACCCTCCATCGTTGTGCCGAATATGGACGGATGCATGTGCATCACGGCCAGATGCCGCATGCCGATTTGCCCCGTTTCTAAGATCAAGGTGATTGTGAGATGACACAAAGTATGGCTGATCTGACCCAGGACTTTGTCGCGCAGATCCGCGAGGCTTCTGGCGCCGGGCGTCGCCTGGCCATTCAGGGGGGTGGTAGCAAGCAGTGGTACGGAAACCCGGTGATAGCTGACGAGGTGTTACTGACCACTGGTCATCACGGTATTGTCGATTACGACCCGGCAGAGCTGGTGTTAACCGCCCGCACCGGAAGTCGCCTTGCCGATATCGAATCGGTGCTGGCTGAACATGGACAGATGCTGGCCTTTGAACCGCCGCGTTACTCGAAGGCGAGTACGCTGGGTGGTGCGATTGCGACGGCGCTCTCGGGCCCCGGTCGACCCTTCGTCGGTGGGGTACGTGATTTTGTGCTGGGGATGCATGTGATCGACGGGCGCGGCGATACGCTCAAGTTTGGTGGCCAGGTTATGAAGAATGTGGCGGGCTATGATGTGTCACGGCTGATGACCGGATCTCTCGGCATTCTGGGGTTGATGACCCAGGTGTCACTCAAGGTGTTGCCGGTGGCCCCGGCGCGTGCGACCCTCGGCTTTGAGTTGTCGCAGTCTGAGGCGATCCAGAAGGTCAACGAATGGTCGGGTCAGCCACTGCCACTGACGGCCAGCGCCTGGGAAGACGGCCAGCTGCGTGTGCGTCTTTCGGGCGCCCGTGCCGCAGTGGAATCCGCGATCAGTACCCTTGGGGGACAGCAGATCCCTCAGGCAGAGGCCGAGGCTTATTGGGATAGCCTGCGCGATCAGACGCATCCCTTTTTTGCTGAGTTAGGCTCTGGAAGTGCGCAGGGGCGGGATGGTCTGACTTTGTGGCGTCTGTCACTGCCTGCCATAGCGCCTGCCATGACGACCTCGCAGCTTTTCGGTGCCGCATTGCCGCTCGTCGAGTGGGGTGGGGCACAGCGCTGGGTCTGGAGTGAGGCCGAGGAGTCTCGTGTGCATGCGCTCGCGGCTGAACTGGGTGGGCACGCGGTGCGCTTTAACAACCAGCATAAGGGCGATACCACCTTTAATGCGGTGAGCCCGGCATTGATGGCCATCCATCAGCGCCTGAAGCAGACGTTTGACCCACGGGGAATTTTCAACCCCGACCGACTCTATCAGGGCCTCTGAGGTCATTACGATGCAGATCAATATTGTTTCCGAATTCCAGAACGATCCCGATATTGGCACCGCCAAGTCGATCGTTAACAAGTGTGTGCACTGTGGTTTCTGTACGGCCACCTGTCCCACCTATCAAGTCCTGGGTGATGAGCTGGATGGTCCGCGCGGGCGCATCTACTTGATGAAGGAGATGCTCGAGGGAGGGGCTGTGACTAGTCGGACGCAATCACATCTTGATCGCTGTCTCACCTGCCGCAATTGTGAATCGACCTGTCCTTCCGGCGTTCAATACGGCCGCCTGGTCGATATCGGCCGTCGTTATGTCGATAAGCGGGTGACCCGTCCGCTGATGCAGCGACTACAACGCTGGGCCATCCGCGAAACCCTAAGCCGCCGGGACGTGTTTGCTTTTCTGTTCGGCCTGGCGCGATTTGTGCGTCCGGTATTGCCGGCAACGCTCCAGAAGAAAGTTCAGTTGCCTCAGCCGGCTGGTACCTGGCCGACTGCCCGCGGGACGCGCCAGATGCTGCTGCATGAAGGCTGCGTGCAGCCCGCGCTGATGCCGAATGTCGATGCCGCCACCGCGCGCGTGATGGCCAAACTTGGCATCGAATTGATTGTTGCGCCTAAAGCAGCGTGCTGTGGCGCGATCCGTCAGCATCTGAATGACCATGTAGGGGCGCATGCCGAGTTCAAGCGTAATATCGATGCCTGGTGGCCTTATGTGGCCCAGGGCGTGGATACGATCGTGATCAATGCTTCCGGCTGCGGCGCCATGATCAAGGAGTACGGGGATTTGCTCGCGCATGACCCACTCTACGCGGAGAAGGCGCGTCAAATTTCGACAATGGCCAAAGATCTGAGCGAGATTCTGCCGGAACATGCGGAGGCTCTGGTCTCCCTGACGCAGAAGCAGGGTAGCACCGCACCTTCTAATATCACCTATCATCCGCCGTGTACGCTGCAACACGGTCAGAAGATCCGGGGAGCGGTCGAGTCCCTGCTCGGTAAGCTGGGGGTGACGGTCAAGCTTTGTCAGGATAGCCATCTCTGTTGCGGGTCTGCCGGGACGTATGCTATTCTGCAGCCGGAAATGTCGCAAACCCTTCTCGACCGTAAACTGGGTAATCTGCTAAAGACAAACCCGAATGAGATCGTCTCGGCCAATGTGGGCTGTATCAACCACCTGCAGTCGGGCACCGAAGTGCCAGTTCGCCATTGGATCGAACTGGTCGACCGGATGATCTGACTCTTAGAGAGACCGCCATGCATATTTCCCGTTCAGATGCTTTGACGCCGTGTTCCCTTCAAGGTCAGGGTACACCGGTCACGGATGTGTACTTTTTTTGTACCTGTCTGGTGGATCTGTTTGTACCTGAGGCAGGGCTGGATGCAGTTGCACTGCTTGAGCGTTGCGGTGTCCGAGTGCACTTTCCGGAAGCCCAGACTTGCTGTGGCCAACCGGCCTATACCAGCGGTCAGCCCGATGAAGCCCGAGCAGTGGCTCGGCAGCAACTCGAGCTTTTTCAGGAACCGTGGCCCATCGTTCTGCCTTCGGGTTCTTGTGCCGGGATGATTCGTCATCATTACCCGACCTTGTTTGCTAAAACAGCCGATGAGGCCGCTGCACAGACGATGGCGCGTCGTACCTGGGAGCTTTCCGAGTTTCTGGTTGAGGTGCTACAGGTACAACTCAAGGATTTGGGGATGCCGACTAGCGTGGCGTTGCATACCTCGTGCTCGGCACGCCGGGAGACCGGCGCCTTGGCCTCGACCCGTGCTTTACTAGGCCAACTGGATCAGGTGACGCTCAAGATTCAGGATCATGAATCTGAATGCTGCGGCTTTGGGGGCATGTTCAGTGTGCGGCATCCTGAAATCTCCGGTGGGATCGTGCGCGACAAGGTGGCGGCCATTAACGGTTGTGGTGCAGATGCCATGGTCACTGGTGACTGCGGTTGCATGCTCAACATCAAGGGTCATGCGCAGAAAGTGGGCTGCCCGATACGCGGCCAACATCTGGCGAGTTTTCTGCTGGAGCGCATCACCGGCTCGTCGGACGAGAAGGGGGGAAAGTGATGTCGACTGCGGCCCGCGAAACGATTTTGAACAAACTGCGTTCGGCCAACGTTGAGCCGATGACTGCGCCGGATCCGTCACGTTTCTACGCTAACCGTCCCCATGAGGATCTGCCGACCCGGGTCGAGCGTTTGGTGCTGAATTTGAAGAACGCCATGGCCGAAGTTCACCGGACGACACCCACTGACCTGACTGATGTGCTGGAAGGTTTGATCTCGGAGAATCAGATCCGGTGTCTGGCTGTAGGCAACGAGGTGTTTTCGGATCAACCTATGAGCGCCCTGCTTGAGAAAGTCTGTACGTTGTATCCCGTTTCGGGTCCCGATTGGCAGCAGGAGGTCTTATTCGATTCGGTCGATGCCGGGTTGACCTATTCGGTTGCGGCCATCGCCGAAACCGGGACCATTGTTCTGCAGAGTAACCCATCTTCGCCTCGACAATTATCCCTGGTGCCCCCAATCCACATGGTCATCGTGGATGCGGGTCGGGTCGTCAATACGCTGTTTGATCTGACGCAGCAGCCGACTTGGGCTGAGGGTTTGCCGACGAATGTAATTCTGGTTTCGAGCCCCTCAAAAACTGCCGATATCCAGCAGACACTCGCTTATGGGGCGCACGGCCCGAAGCGGCTGATCGTGATCCTGGTCGAGGGGGCATGAGATGAACCAGCCCTTACATTTTGTGCCGGTCAGTGAGTTTCGCGAACGCGCCAAAGCGGTGGTTACGAACCCTGATCTGCAGAAGAGTCTGCGCGGTGCGATGGACTTTCTCCAAGCGAAACGTCTGGCGCAGTTTCCGGATGATGCCGAGCTACAGACGTTGAGGACGCTGGGTGAGCAGATCCGTCAGTACAGTCTGTCGAAACTGCCGAGCCTGTTGGAGCAGTTAGAGGAAAAACTCACCGCCAATGGCATTCGCGTGCACTGGGCCGAAAGCCCGGAAGATGCGAACCGGATTTTCATCGAGATAGCACAACGCAAGGGTGCCCGGTCGGTCATCAAGGGCAAGTCGATGGTGAGTGAGGAGGTTGAGCTTAACCATGCCTTACAGGAAGTCGGCATTGATGCGCTGGAATCGGACATGGGGGAATACATTGTCCAGTTGGCTGATGAGAAGCCTTCCCATATCATCATGCCGGCCATCCATAAGACCAAGGTCGAGATTGCCGAGCTGTTTGCCCAGCGGATTCCCGGGGTTGATTACACCGATTCGGTCGATGAGTTGATCCAGATCGGGCGTAAGGTGCTGCGCGAGAAATTTGCCAACGCCGATATCGGGCTTTCCGGGGTCAATGTCATGGTCGCCGAAACCGGGACGCTGTGTCTGGTCGAGAACGAAGGCAACGGCCGGATGAGCACGACCGTGCCACGGATCCATGTGGCCATCACCGGTATCGAGAAAGTCGTGGAGAAGTTGGATCATCTGCCCCCGATCCTGAGCCTGTTAACGCGCTCAGCCACAGGGCAGGCCATCACCACCTACGTCAACATGATCTCGTCACCGCGTAAGCCTGACGAGCTGGATGGTCCTGAGGAGGTGCACCTGATTCTTCTCGACAATGGACGCACCCAAGCCTATGCCGATCCGCAACTGCGTTCCACGCTACAGTGCATCCGCTGTGGGGCGTGTATGAACCATTGCCCGGTCTATGCGCGGGTGGGCGGGCATAGCTACGGCACCACGTATCCGGGACCGATTGGGAAAATCATTTCGCCGCATCTGCTGGGACTGGATTCGACCTATGGGTTGGCAACGGCCTCGACCCTGTGTGGGGCTTGTGCCGAGGTCTGCCCGGTGCGGATTCCGATTCCTGATCTGCTGATTCGCCTGCGTACCGAGGCCTACCGTAAACCCGATACCGCAAAGCAAGCGTTACGGGGTGCGGGCTCGGCTTATTCCTCAGTGGCCATGTTTCTTTGGCACGCCTGGGCAGCTACTTACCGCTTCCCGGCTTTGTATCGGGCCTTTACCTGGTGCGCGAGCCGCTTCCGCTTCCTTACGCCTCGCAAGCAGGGGGGCTGGACTGAAAACCATGTGGCCATGCAGCCCGCACGCCGGCGATTCCGGGATCAACTGAAGGAACGTCAAAACAGCGTTTAAAAATTCTTTGATCAGGTTTTGAAGAAATAGATCACCGTCATCACGCTCCCCACGCCAATGACCAGCCGCTTGAGCCAGAGTGCCGGTAGGTAACGGGCCAGCCGAGCGCCAGCAACGCCACCGAATGTCGCGGTCACGATCATGAGCAGGGTATAGGGCCAGTCGATGGCGCCAGCCACGATAAAGGTCATCGCTGAGACGGTGTAGGTAACGGCCGAGATCCAGTTCTTGAGGGCGTTGATCTCCTGAATATCCTCGATCCCCTGGATGGCCAGCGCGGCTAAGGTCAGAATCCCCTGACCAGCCCCAAAAAAACCGCCATAGACTGTGACCAGAAACTGGAAGAACAGTCCCCCTTTGCTATGCGGCTGATCATCGACCTGATGAATACCCAGTCTTGCCTTGGTGCGAACGACCAGACCGCTGATCTGTTTGCTGAATGCAAAGAGGGCCGTGGCAAGGAGGAGTAACCAGGGAATGAGCTGTGTAAAGGCTTTGTTGGAAATGGCGAGCAGAAGTAATCCCCCGGCAATACCACCGATGGCAGCGACGACCGTGAGGGCGATGACCCATTGCCGATGCTTGGCCAGCTCGGCGCGGTAGACCCAGGCACTCGACAGGCTGGCTGGCCACAGCGCAACGGTGTTACTGGTGTTGGCAGTGACGGGGGGGACGCCCGCGGCCAGCAGGGCCGGGAATGAGAAGAAGGTGCCCCCACCAGCTAGGGCATTCATGCCGCCGGCCAGAAAGGCGCCGCCAGCGACCAGGAGGAGCCCGATAGGGTTGCTGAAGAATTCGATCATGATGCTCTAGTAAAAAAAACGGGGTCGACGAGCGACCCCGAAAGCTCTAGCGAGAGAGTTTAGTTTATTTGCCGAGTTTCTTGCCAAAGGCAAACTGGGCATAAGCCTGCTCGGACACGTTGAACCACGAGAATTCCAGATTGCGGAACTGACGCCACGGTTCGTAGATCTTCTTGAAGTCCGGATTCTTGGCAGCCGTTTCTTCCAGCACTTCATTGGCGGCCTTGAACGAGGCATCCATGATCGCGTTCGAGAACTTGTTCAGCTTGGCACCGGCCTTGATCAGGCGCGATAGAGCGGCCGGATTCTTGAAGTCGTATTCGGCCAGCATGCGGACGTTAGTCTCGGCGGCAGCCACTTCGATGGCGTACTGGTAGTTTTTCGGTAGCTTGTCCCATTCCTTCTTGTTAATCATGACCGAGAACTGGGTTGACGGTTCCCACCAAGCCGGGAAGTAGTAGTTCGGGGCGACCTTGTAGAGACCCAGCTTTTCATCATCGTACGGACCGATCCACTCGGCGGCATCGATGGTGCCCTTTTCCAGGGAGGCGTAAATATCGCCCGCCGGAATCTGTTGCGGCACAGCGCCCAGTTTCTCAAGCACCTTGCCCGCAAAGCCACCGACGCGCATCTTCAGGCCTTTGAGGTCGGCCACGGTATTGATCTGCTTGCGGAACCAGCCACCCATCTGGCAGCCCGAGTTACCGGCAGCAAAGCTCACCATGTTGTACTGAGCGTAGAAGTCGGCTAGCAGCTTCTGACCGCCACCGTAGTAATACCAGGCGTTCTGGGCGCGTGCGGTCATACCGAACGGCACCGAGCAGTCGAAAGCAAAGGCTTCGTTCTTGCCGAAGAAGTAGTAAGGGGCGGTATGGCAGCACTCAATCGTGCCATCCTTGACGGCGTCCATGACCTGGAACGGCGGCACAATTTCGCCGCCGGCGAAGGAACGGATTTCGAAGTTGCCTTCGGTGAGTTCCGACACGCGCTTGCAGAAGTCTTCACCACCGCCATACACGGTATCGAGGGTCTTCGGGAAGCTGGACGCCAGACGCCACTTGATCTTGGGGGTGGCGGCGATGGCCGGTGCTGCGGTAATCAGCGATGCCGAACCGGCGGCAGCGCCGATACCGACATTCTTCAGAAAATTACGACGATCCATGGTTGTCTCCTATGGGTTTGTTATGGCTGAGCCGAGACTACTTCTTCTCACCGGGCTCGTCGGTAGAGATCTTGAATTGACTATTGCTATCCGCTGCTGCTGCAGGTGCGGCATCCTGTTGGACTTCAAAGACGATTTCAACGGGACCATCGTCCACGGTTTCATGCTTATCGACCGAAACGAGACCCGGGAAGGCGATGATCAGCGCCACCATAATGATCTGGATGCAGACGAAGGGAATGGCTCCCCAGTAAATCTGCTTGGTCGTGACGGGATCCATCATCTTGCCGGTGATCTTGTCGATGTACTTCTTTGCCGGGGAAACCGAGCGCAGATAGAACAGGGCAAAGCCAAAGGGCGGATGCATGAACGAGGTCTGCATGTTGACGCCAAGCAGAATGCCGAACCAGATCAGATCGATACCCAGTTTTTCAGCCACCGGACCAACGAGTGGAACCAGGATGAAAGCCAGCTCGAAGAAGTCTAGGAAGAAGGCCAGCACGAAGAAGAGGATATTGACGGCAATCAGGAAGCCCAGCTGGCCGCCCGGTAGCGAGGTCAGTAGATGTTCGACCCAGAGATCGCCATCCACGCCGCGGAAGACCAGACCAAAGACCGTGGCGCCGACCAGTATGAACAGAACAAAAGCCGAAAGCTTGGCGGTGGCATCAACGGCCTGGCGCGTGAGGCTCCAGTTGAGCTTGCGCTTGGCCAGAGCCAGAAGCACAGCTCCGCTGGCCCCCATGGCACCGCCCTCGGTCGGCGTAGCAATACCGAGGAAGATGGTGCCAAGGACCAGGAAGATCAGGAACAGCGGCGGGAAGAGTGAGATCACACAACGCATCAACAGCTTGCTGCCGGTCAGCGTTCTCGCAGAAAGCGGTAGTGCAGGCACGGCAGCAGGCTTGAAGATGCTGACCAGTGCCACATAACCGAAGTACATGCCGGTCAGCACGAGACCGGGCAGCACTGCGCCAGCATACATGTCACCCACGGAACGACCTAGCTGGTCGGCCATGATGATAAGCACCAGGGAGGGTGGAATGATCTGGGCGAGCGTGCCCGAGGCGGCGATTACCCCGGTGGCCAAGCGGCGGTCATAACCGTAACGCAACATGATAGGCAGGGAAATCAGGCCCATTGAGATGACCGAGGCAGCGACCACACCGGTGGTGGCGGCGAGCAGGGCACCGACAAAGATCACTGCATAGGCCAGACCGCCGCGCACGGGACCAAAAAGCTGGCCGATGGTGTCGAGCAGATCTTCCGCCATGCCAGAGCGCTCAAGAATGAGCCCCATGAAGGTAAAGAAGGGAATCGCCAGCAGCGTATCGTTGCCCATGATGCCAAAGATGCGGTTGGGCAGGGCATTCAGAAAATCGGGCGTGAACATGCCCATGCCGATACCCAGCAGACCGAAGAGCAGCCCGTTAGCGGCGAGTGAAAAGGCGACTGGGTAGCCAGAGAGTAGAAAAATGATCAGGCCGAGGAACATGATCGGTGCCATATAGTCACCGATGATAGGAACAAGAAACTCAAGTGGCATGGCGCGGCTCCTTAGTGTTTACCGGAAGCGGCTTCGGCCACTTCAACTGCATCCGGGGTTGCACCGTGGTGCCCCGTCTTTTCAAAGGCCTTGCCGTCAATCAGCCCATTCAGGAAGGCGACCCGCTTGATCAGCTCGGAAACACCCTGCAGGAGCAGTAGAAAGAAAGCGATTGGAATCAGGATCTTGGCAGGCCATACAATCAAGCCGCCGGAGTTGTTCGACATTTCACCCGAGGTGATGGAATCCAGGGTGTAGGGGATCGAGCCATAGAGCACGATCAGACAGAGCGGAAACAGAAAGAAGATCGTGCCAATGATGTCGATCTTGGCATGGGTACGGGGCGAAAAGCGCCCGGTCACGACGTCGATACGAATATGTTCGTTGGATTTCAGGGTCCAGGGGGCACACAGAAGGAAGGTGCCGGCAAAGAGGTACCACTGCAGTTCCAACCATGCGTTAGAGCTGATGCTGAAGGCGTAACGGAACAGGGCGTTAATGGTACTCACCAGAACGGCAACCAGTATCAGCCAGGCGGCAGATTTGCCGATCCGTTCGTTGATCGCGTCTATGATGCGCGAAAATTTCAAAAGGGCATTCACGTTATCAACTTTCTGAAGTGGGTCTCGTAAGGTGCATAGTTACGAAGTTGGCGGGATGACGCAAGCTGCGCCGCAAAAATACGGTATACCTTACTGGAAAATTCTGCTGCCGCTCTAGGGGGTGTGGCTGAAATGTATTCAATGCGGCTGCAAGTCTTGAAAAATATTCAGCCCATCAAAAAAGAAACCCCAGCCGCCAGGCTGGGGTCCCCATCGGGCCCGTTTCTTATAGAAGGGATCGGGCCAGATTCTCCTCGTCCGGAATACAGCTTTACCGGACTCTACATCCTCTCCCGTGGATGCAGCTTGAACTTTAGCCCAGATTTCTTACATGTAAATGACAGGTTTTTCATATGGTTATAACCGCCTGAATAGCATTTGTTATCCTTGACCTTATGAATTTACCAAACCCCCCCGGTTCAACGGACACTCCCGAACCACGCACGCAGGTTACCCCACCCAATACCGAACCCACGGCGCCCCCGCGCCGCTGGCTCCGGATTCTGGCCATCGTGATCGGCCTCCTATTGGTGGCGGCCGCAGTCGCAGCCATCTGGTTGCCGCGACTAGTGGATGTCCGGATTGTGGTCGATACCGCGACCAAGGCCGTCCAGAGCAGTACGGGTCGTTCTCTGGTCATCAAAGGACCTGTCTCTGTCCAGTTATGGCCCCGGCTGTCCGTGGTGGCTGAAGATGTGGCTTTCGGCAATGCTGCCTGGGCAGCCGATCCGGAAATGGCGACAGCCCGACGGGTGGCTTTAAGCCTTGATTGGACTCCCTTGTTACACCAGTCAGTGTCCATCAATCGCGTTGTGATTGATGGTCTGACGCTGAATCTCCAGGCAGCCGATCGCAATGTACGGCGCAGGGATACGGAGACCGCTGCCGGGAACTGGGTACTGACCCCGGAGGGTGCGGATTCATCCTCAAGCTCGGCCTTTAATCTGGATAAGATCCTGCTTCAGGATGCCACGATCCGGCTGAGGGACAGTTCGGGTTCCCTGACTCATACCTTCATGATCGGTCGTGTTTCCGGCGTCACGGTGGAGGATGGCGTGAAGTTCAAGGGGCAGGATGCCCTTATTCAGCAGGTTGATCGCCAGGGCGCCGCGAACGAATTATTGAAGATCACCCAGGCGAGCGGGTTGGTGTCCGGGGTGGCTGCCGAGTTCAACGGGCAAGTCGTATGGCGACAACAGGCGATTGATCTGAAGGGTAGCTACGAATATCCGGATAACAAAGCGTCATCGCTGACGCTCGCCGTGAACGCCAAGGGGCTTGATTTTTCGAGGCCTTTGTCAGACAACAAGGCTCACGAGGCGCGTGAAGAATTATCGCGGGCTGATGAAAAGCCATTGTGGCGTGATGATCAGCCGATTGATTATTCAATGCTCCCCAAAATGAATATCAAGCTGGATCTGCATGCGGGGCAGGTTCTCTTACCGAACCAGGCGGTATTACCTAATGTTGTATTGAATGCCAGTCTGGAAGAAACGGCGTCAGGGCGATTGACCTTGCATCAATTCTCTTCGGGGTTTGATAAGGGGCAGATTACGGCTTCAGGCGCTCTTGTCGATTACGCCGGAAACCTGCCGACAGTGACCGTGGCAGCCAAGGCTACGGGTTTTGATCTGGCGAAGATCTTTTCTATGCAGCAAGTGCATCTCTCCGGGATTAGCGCGCAGGGCGGTGCCGTGCAGCTTGATATGGCTTTGACCGGTCGGGGGCGCTCGCCACAACAACTGATGGCTTCGTTGAATGGACATGTAGATATCAAGGTGGGGAAGGGCTCTCTGGTTGACCAGGGTGTCGGGGATCGCTCGCCTGTTTCTATCAACCTGAATTCGTTTGCAGGTCGGGCCGATCTCAAACCGGGCGCCTCGCCGCAGCTCGCGCTTGACCTCAATGCCACCAAACTCGATCTGGATCCGCATCATCTGGCAACGGCGACCGAGCAGAAAGCGGTGAAGGGTGATGGCCCCAAAACTGGCCGGCGCTGGCTGTTTGGCACTGAGCCGCTGGGGTTTGCTTCGTTGCCGCTGATGAATGGCCGTATCGGTTTGAATGTGACTGAGCTGGTTCTGCCGGATGGCATCGTGCTGCCGAACTTTCTGCTTAAGGCCAGTTTGCAGGATAGTGCTGGTGGCAGCATGAAAGTGGATCAGTTCAAATCCGGTTTCGGGGATGGTGTGCTGGTGGCCGATGGCTTGATCAGCCAGTACACCAGTGCGAGCCCGACACTCCGCTTACGCGGTCATGCCCGAAACTTCCGTCTGGATCGTTTGTTGGCTCAGGTGGATGAGGCCAAGGCCTTTGGTCAGGTCAAGGGTGGTGAGGGGGAGTTTGCCTTCCACCTGGAAGGTCAGGGGACCTCGTTACGATCACTGGTGTCGGGTCTGAATGGTGAGCTGCAGCTCTCGCTCAATTCGGCCACAATACCCCACGCGCTAGTTGATTCTGCTGGTGATTTTGTAATTACCATGATGAATGCTGTAAATCCGTTACGCTCCAAATCGACTGTGACTGAGCTCCAGTGTGTCTCTGCCTATCTGCCGGTCCGTGGTGGGCAGGTGAGCATTAACAACTCGGTTGGCATCGCGACCGATCAGTTGAATATCATTCTGGATGGTCAGGTGGATCTCAAACAGGAACGCATGCAGATAGATATTCAGACGGCTCAGAAATCCGGTCTGACAACGGGAGTGAACCCCGCGGGCCTCGTCGTGGTGCAGGGCACATTGCTGAACCCCTCTCTAGGCATCAATAAGACGGGTGTGGTCAAACAGGCTGCAACCGTCGGACTGGCGGTAGTGACCAGCGGTCTCTCGTTGGCCGCCCAGAATCTACTTTCGGTCGCGACCAATAAGAATCCATGCCAGAATATTCTGAAACCCTGGCCCAATATGGATGCCCAGTTGATGTCGTCCTCTGCCAACTAGAGTCAAGAGAGCATGCATATGCAAGTTCAACGTGGATGGATTTGGTTAGCTGCCTTTTTCGCTTCCCCGGTCATGGCGCAGTCTGCCAATCCGAACGCGGTGAATCCCGAGGGGGACATGTCTCGCGTCGAGGTGCAGAAGACGGCGGTGAGCGATATTCCGGCGCAGTACCGCTCTGAAGCGTCGCGCCCGCGCAAACCCTTTACGGTTCGTTTTACCTGTCCTGAATCTGGTCGGCTCTACGTGGTATTTGATAACGCCCAGCAGACCGCGACGATCGAACTGGGTCAGACCACCCGTTATCTGCGCCAGGTGCCTAGTGCCGATGGTGGCCGATACGCCAACTCCGATGAGTCCTATGTATTCTGGGTCAAAGGCAAACGTGCGACGATCAACGGCGCCGAGGTGTGCGACGCGGACTGAGATGCCGGGTCACGCTGCTCTTTTCCAGGTGGCGTGCAAAGCGGGTGAACTCGAGGCCGAGCTTCTGTTCCAAGAGCTTGGCCTGATTTTGAATGCTGTCCCAGCGGGGCGCGAATGCCGGGTTCTTGAACGCCAGAATGATCTGGTTCCCGCCATCGCGAACCTTGATGTTGAGAATGCGGTCATCAAAGATGCCGGCCAGTTGTTGTCGGGGTTCGTCATAGCCGGCCTTGTCACCTGCCAGATTCATGACCAGAATGCCGTTGGGCGATAAGGTATCGAAGACGGCCCCATAGAAATCGGGCGCGGTCAGCTCGGGGGCAATACCGGTGCCATCAAAAGCATCAAGCAGAACGATGTCGGTACGGGTGTTGTGATGCTCAATGAAGCGTGTGGCGTCGTCACAATGGATGCGGAAGCGCTCATTGTCCTCCGGAATGCAGAAGGCCTGGCGAAAGCCGATAACGTGGGGATTGATTTCGACCGCGGTGATGTCGCAGTGGGGCAGGTGCCGGTAACAGTATTTGGCCAGTGAGCCGCCGCCCAGACCGAGGAGCAGGATGGCCTTGGGTCGCGGATAGAAGAGCAGAAAACTCATCATCTTCTGCGTATAGATCAGTTCTAGCGCATCGGGCTGGCTGATGCGCATGGTGCTCTGGATCAGGCTCAGACTGAGATGCAGGGTGCGCAGATCATCATGGCTGATCAGGTAGGGCTTGTCGTAGGTGCCCGCTAGCAACTGCCGGCGCAAGGTTTCCGCATCACTCTCGGCAGGTTCGAGCAGGCTGAGGGTGCCGGTCTCGATATCAAAGGGACAGGGGATTTCAAACAACGGGGCAGTCATCCAGACAGTATAATCGTCAGTGTTCTGATTACTCTGGCTCATCATGCATAACGCGACACCTCATGCTGCCCCGGGTGGCAAACCCAATCCCATGGAAAAACTGATCTTTGCCAGCCGTTGGCTGCAGGCCCCTCTCTACCTCGGCCTGATTCTGGCTCAGTGCGTTTACGTCTACCAGTTCATGATCGAACTGAAGCATCTGGTCACTGGCGCATTTGCCGAGCATGTCAGTGAAACCGTGATCATGCTCTCAGTACTGGGGCTGATTGATGTGGTGATGATTGCCAATTTGCTGGTGATGGTCATCGTGGGCGGCTACGAGACTTTTGTCTCCCGACTCAACCTCGAGGGCCACCCTGATCAGCCCGAGTGGTTGTCCCATGTCAACGCCGGCGTGCTCAAGGTAAAACTCTCGACAGCTATTATCGGGATCTCATCGATTCACCTGCTCAAGACCTTTATCAATGCCGAAAACATGACCGATCACACCATCATGTGGCAGGTGATCATTCATCTGGTCTTCCTGGTATCAGCCTATGCGATGGTGCTGGTCGACAAGCAGATGAACCAGTCCCTGCTGCTGAGCAAGGCGGCTCACGAGGCACACTAGGATGCGTCGGGTGGGTACGTGGCTATTATGGGTTGGCGGGCTGCTGCTGAGCGCCCATCTTTGGGCCGCTGATCCTACGGCTCCGGTATCGTTACCGGCGCCGGGATCGCACGCTGCCGGTCTGACCCCGGGCGTGATTACGGTGATTGATCCGGTCCGCTCCAAGCCCCTCAAACCCGTCGAGGTTTCCTACCGGGGCTACCCGGCAGTCGTGATGCTTGACCTGTTACTGGAGCAACGCTGGCGGGCGCCGGGCACGCTGGTGGGTTTTGAAACAAAAGATGGCTATCTGTCTCTGGTGCCGTCGGAACGTCTACAGAAGTATCCGGCCTACCTAGTATATGAAAGAGCCGACGGTGATGCCTTCAGCGTGGAAGTCCCCCCGCTGGATCACCTAGTGCCACTGGGCCCTTGGTATCTGGTCTGGAATAATGTGATGAATCCCGATCTGCGTGTCGACGGGGCGACCTATTGGCCTTACCAGGTGACTGGTATGAAGATCATGGATGCCCAGAGCCTACAGCCGCTGTATCCGCCCATGTTGCCGGAATCCTACCGGCGCGGAGCCCGGCTGACCCAGCAATATTGTCTGTCCTGCCATCAGGTGAACCGGGTCGGTGGCAGCAAAATGCCGATTGATCTGGCGCAATGGGCGACCGGCCAGTCTTTTGCCCGTTTTGCGACCTGGGTGCTGGATCCCTCAGGTAAGGACCCGTTGACGACCATGCCGGCCCTGGCGGTTGATCGGCCGGCTGCCGAGCGTCAGATGATGGCGCGGCAGATCTATGGTTATCTGCGTGCACTGGGTGCCCTTGGCAACCCGGAAAGCCGGGCCGGGCATTAGGCAACGATTAAGCGGCGTGCTTACTGGCTGACTTTGAGGATGATGACCCCGCCGATGATCATGGCGGCACCCAACCAGCGGAGCATCGATGAGTGCTCACCAAAGAGCAGAATTCCCAGGACAAAGGTGCCTGCCGCGCCGATGCCGGTCCAGACTGCATAGGCCGTCCCGATCGGGATCTCTTTCTGGGCCAGCCAGAGTAACCAGGCGCTGAGCACGATCGACAAGCCCGAGAAAGCAAACCAGCTGATCTGACGCAAGCCCTCATGCGCCTGGGCCATTTTGTATCCCAGGGGCCAGCCGATCTCGCAGATGCCGGCCAGAATGAGAAGTGTCCATGCGTGGTTCATGGGTCGGATCATACCGGAGTGCCTTGATTGTCACCTCGACACCTCGTTTGCTGCCCTGCAAAATTATTTCAACGATTTCCTTGACATGGCAGATTCTGCCCCTATAATTCATTATGTTGCACCGCAACAAAGAGGCGAAATCTCGATATTTCAGATATCTCAGATAACACCTAAAGATCGCGGGTCGCAAAGTTTTAAGAAGCGCTAGAAGAAGCAAGACGTTAGAGACATCAATTTTTTTATTTTTATCTTCAAGGAGTCCACTATGAACGCACTGAACAACGAAAACCTGCTGTCGGCCAACAAGGCTGCTATCGACACCCTGCTGTCGGTTGCCAACACCGCACTGGCTACTGCTGAGAGCCTGGCTGCCTTGAATCTGGGTACGGCCCGTGAAGCCCTGAACGACAGTGCCAAGAACGCCAAGGCTGTAATGGGCGTGAAGACCCCGCAAGAAGTCGCTTCGATGGGTGCTGCTCTGGGTCAACCGGCTGCCGAGAAGGCCGTTGCCTACTCGCGTAGCGTCTATGAAATCTCGACCGGTGCTGCCCAGGAAGTCGCCAAGCTGGTTCAGGCTCAGTTTGCCGAACTGAACAAGGCTGCTCAGGAACTGGCCGAAAAGACTGCCAAGGCTTCGCCGTTCGGTTCTGACGTTGCTCTGGCTGCTGTGCGCCAGGCGGTCACTGCTGCTAACTCGGCTTTCGAGAACATGAACAAGGCTACCAAGCAAGCCGCTGAATTCACCGAAGCTGGTGTGTCGGCTGCCACCTCGGCTGCTGTGAAGGCTGCTGGCACGGGTGCCAAGAAGTCTGCCAAGAAGTAAGTCACTGACGGGGTTGGTGGCGTCTCCGGGCTAACCGGAACCCACCGAACCCGGCTCTGATGGACGGCCCCGCCGGAGAAATCCGCGCGGGGCTGTTTGTTTCTGGGGATAATGACGGCATGTCTGAATTTGATTTTGAAACACCCATTGATCGCCTAACACCGCCCATTGATGATTCGATCAAGTGGGGCCGCTACGCACGGCATCACGCCCGGGGGCAGGATGTGCTCCCGATGTGGATTGCCGATATGGATTTTTCGGCTCCGCCCGCGGTGATCGAAGCGCTGGAAACGCGTGTGCAACATGGGGTGTTCGGCTATCCGCATCCGACCCCGGCGGTTCGTGACGCGGTGTTATTGCACCTGGAACGAGACCTGGGCTGGTCGGTTGAAGCCGACTGGCTGGTCTGGCTGCCGGGGCTGGTCACCGGTCTGAACCTGGCCTGCCGTGCGGTGGGTGATGCCGGTGATGCGGTGCTCACGGCTGTGCCGATTTATCCGCCGTTCATGTCGGCACCGACATTGAGCCATCGTCAGCTGCTGACCATCCCTCTAGTGCATCAGCATGGTCAATGGGCCTGGGATTTTGATGCGCTTGAGGCACTGGCAGTTTCACCCGAGGGCCAGCGTATCCGACTCCTCATGCTGTGTAACCCGCATAACCCGGTGGGTTGTGTCTGGGACCGGGAAACCTTGATCCGGCTGGGGCAGTTGGCCGAACGCCATGACTGGTTGATCTGCTCGGACGATATCCACGCCGAACTGGTGTTGGAGCCGGGTTGCCGTTATACGCCGCTGGCCAGTCTGTCGCCGGCATTGGCGCAGCGAACGATCACGCTTTTGGCCCCCTCCAAAACCTACAACATCCCGGGTCTGGGTGCCTCATTTGCCGTCATCCCGGATCCAGTGTTACGCCGACGATTCGAGGCCGTGATGAACGGCATTGTGCCGCATATCAATGTACTGGGTTATACCGCCATGGCTGCAGCCTATCGTCATGGCGTGCCATGGCGTGACGCGCTTCAAACATATCTTCGGCAGAACCGGGATCGCCTCGTCGAGGCAGTGAATGATATTCCGGGTTTACAGATGGATTCGCCAGAAGCGACCTATCTTGCGTGGATCGATGCGTCAGAGTTGGCACTTCCAGCGGGCCAGTCGGCAGCCCGGTTTTTCGAGGCGGCGGGTCTGGGGTTGTCAGCCGGTGAGGATTTCATGCCCGGTGCGACCCAGTATGTCCGGCTCAATTTTGCCTGTCCCCGGACAACCCTCGAGGAAGCGATTCGTCGACTCGGCGCAGCCTGTGCTCCCTGTGCCGCAAACCACGGCTAGGATCTGAAGGGCGCTCAGCGCCGGTTATCGATCAGAATTTCGCGCAGGAAGAGGTGTTTTGCCACATCGCCTTTGAGCATGGCCCAGATTTCTTCATCACTTTGTCGGCCGCGCAGTTCAAGGCGTTCTCCCAGAATCCTGCAGTCAGTACAAACCGCTTCGGTCAGGGGTTGCTGCACGATCAGCAAAGGGTAACGTTCACGCAGGATATGAAGCGGGATTCCGGCGTCGCTGCGATAGCCACGAATATCTGCCCCGGGGAGCAGAAAACGGTACTGTTCGTAGGCGGCATTAAAGTGGTAGGGCACCCAGACCGTCTGACCGGCGGTCTGCCATTGCACCTTTTCCGGGTAGCGTCCCATCGGACCGTCGAAGACCGACAAAAACCCGGTGAGGCTCAGGTAAGCGGCAAAGACACCGGGCAGGGTGAGCCAGGGCAGAAGCCGGGGCAAAAGCAACGAAAGCGCCAGACTGCTCAGCACGATGACCACCAGGACGGCTTGAGTAGCACTGTAGAGTGGTTGCCCCACGTCGTGCTGGAGGAGCCAGCCCAGATAGCCTATGGCGGCGATGGCGATCATGCACAACAAGGTGGTCACGAACAGTACCCAGCGGCTCAGGCGGAACCAGATGAGCGCAATCAGTACCGAAAGCGCCGGCATAGCCTCGAGGAGATAGCGGCTGGAGCGCTGGCTCGGGAAGCAGAAGACGATAAACAGGATCAGCACCCACCACCAGAGGAACTTCTCATCATCGCTCAGGTCGCGTGTACGGATCAGTCGCCATAACCCCATACCCATAGCGGCAAAGACCACCAGGGCCAGCAGCCCGGCATTAAGAGCGTAGCCAGTCGCCAGCACCCAGATGCTGCCATCGCCCCAGAACATCTTGCTCAGGTAGCTCGGGCCATGGGGATCGAATTTTCCTGCATTTTCGCCAACGACGAACTCCTGCCAGATCGATTGCGGGTTGGGGTCGAAGGCAAACCAGAGCGCAAAGATGCCGAGCGATATCAGCGCGATGAGAATGAGTTTGTAGACATCCCGCTTGAGAAACTCGCCCGGGCGGTAGTGCCGGTATCGCCAGTACCAGAAGGCCAGACCCAGCCCGACAGGCAGCAACAGGGCAAAGGATTTGTAAAGCAGCCCAATGCCGGTACAGACGCCAATCAGCAGTGGTATCGCCCAGGGCGAATCAAAACCGTGTTTGCCTCGGAACAGCAGGAGAAAGAAGGGCATGAACAGCCAGAACACTTCGCCGGCGTTGGTCAGGAAGGGGCGACCAAAGCGGTAGGTGCTGAAAAAGGCCAGCCAGATCAGCGCCGCCAGGAGGCTGATGGCCAGGTGCCGATGGCTACACTTCCAGCCGAGCAGGCCAACCAGCAGGGCAGTCGCCAGTGTATAGAGAACGTTCGGATAGCGCAGCTGCCAGAGGGTCCAGTCCTGACCCCAGTGCGTGCTCAGAATCCCCTGCCAGAAGAGCATGGGGGGCTTGGTGTTGCGCATATTTTCCAGCGTAGACTGCAGCGGCAGCCAGTGGCCGCTATCCGCAGTGAGGCGGGCGATATGGGCGTAAGGGAACTCGTCGCCGTTCTTCGGGATCTGCAGGCTATCCAGACCGAAGAAATAGGTGACGACTGCCAGAACCACCATGGCGACGAGCACAACGATCTGCCAGAGGGGTGTCGCGTGCGGGGTATGTGCCGGGCGGGCGGACAGATCCAGAGTCGCTTGCCGGGTGCGCTTAGAGCTCATTGGGGGAGGGCTCCGGCTTTTCGCGTCGGAGCTTGAGCCGCCCGAAGGTCCAGATGTCATTGGCCACAAAGTTGAACAGGCTGGCAATGACCACGGCAATCAGGTTGGCGGCCAGATAGTGCAGGAAAAGGGCGAACAGGTTGGTCAGGCCGAATTGCACAGCGATACCCACCCAGCAGGCCAGCGCGTACTGGCCGAACTGGACGACGATCGGTACCGAGCGCAGAGACCGTCGGTCATGCCATGTCCAGCGGCGGTTCCAGGTGAAATTGCTGATCGTGGCCACAAAGATGGCCAGTGCCAGCGAAAGATTCAGGCGCAGGGCCTCGGGGCGCATGCTGCGGAAGAGGTGTTCCTGTCCGATATACAGGATGCTCAGGTTCACAATGACGCCGGAGGCGCCAACGATGCCGAACTTGATAAAACGGGGGCGGAACAGGGCACCAATCAGGGGCAGTTGCTGCAAAAACTGGATCAGGCTGTGCATGCTTACTGGTTAGGTTGCAGCGTAAAAGACACCGGCTGGGCCGCCGGCGGTAGCCCCAGAAGTTCGTGCGCTTTTTCCAGCACCTGCTCGGGAGTGATCTGTTTAAGGCACTGGTTGTCGCCATCACAGGGCGACATCCGGTGGTTGTAGGCGGTCAGGCAGGGCGAACAGGCCAGGGGCTGGTGCAGGAAATAGGCTTTATTTGCCCAGGAGCGGTACAGGCGGGGGGTTTCCGGCCCGAACAGAATAATGGTCGGAATCGGGGTCATGGCCGCAAACTGGCCGGGCCCCCCGTCATTGGTGATCAGCAGGGCCGCCCGGTGGAACAGCGCCAGCAGGTGGCGGACCGAGCGGGTGTAGCCGGTCAGATCAATACACATGGGGTTGCGGCAGTGGTTGAGCACCGCCTGACCAAAGGCTTTGTCGTCCTTCAGCCCGATCACCCCGACGGCATAACCCTGTTGCAGGAAGTGGTCGGCGACCCGGTAATAATATTCCAGCGGCCACGCACGAATGGGCAGGATGCCACCGCTTGGGTATATAAGAATCAGTGGCTTGCCAGCAACTGTTGGGAAATCACTTTCAAGCCGTGCGGCCTCGTTTTCGATCTCGCCCGGGTTAAAAACCAGGGTAGGCGGTGTGATCGGCTGGTCCGGGGGCAGCGTTTTTCCGGCCGGATGGGTGGTCGAATCGATCGCATCGACCATGGTCAGAAGCTGGTGGCTCAGGTGGCGGTAGGGGTTGTACATGACCGGGTTGGTCAGGTAACCGCCGCGGTAGAGCCCCTCCTGGGTATGGGGCTCGAACCCGACCAGCACCGGGGCACCGGACAGGTAGGCGATAAGGCTGCTGACCCGGGCAAAGAGCTCGCAGTCGATGACCACGTCAAAGCGGAGCGCCCGCATCTTCTGCACGGCTTCCCAGAGATCGCGCGCAAAGTCCTTGAGGTCGGCATCGTTCAGGGTGATGACATTCCGGGGGGGTACCACGCCCAGCAGGTCGAGCACCTCGCGATTCTTCGCGAACAGCATGACATGCAGTTCGGCATCGGGATAGCGGGCTCGGATCGCCTGGAACATGGGCTCAGCCAGTACCAGACTGCCCATTTCCGAGAGCAGAATGACCAGAATCCTTTGGGGGCTGCCCCTAAGCTTGCGCCGTAGACCCAGTTTGCGCAGACACCAATCCCAGGCGGTAAATAGGGCGCAAAGGGGAACCCCGGCGTATTTATCAACAGCGCGTTGGAATCGGATATCCATCAGTGGGCAGTTTGGTCTCGGCAAGTCCGGCCGCTGGCGGGCGGCTGAGACAGTCACCGTCATTCAGTAAAGCCTGAATGATACCTGTCCTTGGGATAAAATGCCGTCATGAGCACACCAAACGCCCTGATTGTTGCGATGTCTGCCCGGAGCCCCCGGGTATGAATCAAATCGTCCGGTGGTTGCCGACGGCGATGTTTGGCGGGGCGCTAGGCGCTACGCTTGTGATGTTTCCCACGCTGCGGGATCCCGCGCCAGTGGAACCCCGTTTTTCCAACCCGCTTGAATCCGTGACGCCGGGTCGGGCGATCGCAGCCCGTCTGCCTGCCCAATTTGTCTGGTCTGACCTGCCCCGGCCGACACCTTCGGCGCACGCAGCGACCCTGACCGAGGTGCTACCCGCTGAAGGGGCGCCTGAGACACCGACCCGCTTGCTGGCCGCCTGGTTTGGTGGCACCCGTGAGGGGGCGGCCGATGTGTCGCTGTATCAGTCCGGCTGGACAAGCGGTCAACCCTGGCAACCGGCCACAGAATTGATGACGCGTCAGAGCGTGCAGGGGCAAATGGGGCGCAATATTCGCAAGCTCGGCAATCCGCTGCTCATGGCCGAGCCGGGGCGGCTGCATCTGTACTTTGTCAGTGTCTCTTACGGCGGTTGGGCGGGCAGTGCCATCAACCGCAGTCTATCGACCAATGATGGCCAGAGCTGGTCAGTGCCGCGTCGGATTATTAGCAGCCCTTTCTTCAATCTGAGTACCCTGGTCCGTAATCCCGGTGTCTGGTACACCGATGGCACTCTGGGGCTGCCGGTGTATCACGAATTCATCAATAAACATGGCGAGTGGTTGCACCTCGCTGCGGATGGCCGGGTGCTTGATAAGTCGCGCATGGCCATGCCACGGGCCACCTTGCAGCCGGCCGTTGTGCCGTTGACCGAAACGCATGCCGTGGCGGCGCTCCGTGATGCCGGCCCCGGCGATAATCATGTTCAGTGGAGCGAATCGCTGGATGGCGGTCAGTCCTGGTCGCAGCAGTCGGCGCGCGAGATCCCTAATCCCAACGCCGCTGCGGCCATGATCGGGCTGCAGGACGGCACGTTGCTCATGGCCTGTAATCCGATTCCCGGCAATCGCAATCGTCTGTCGCTATTGCGCTCGACGGATCGTGGTCTGACCTGGTCTCTGGTGCGTGTAGTGGAAGAGAGTGCGGATGACCGGGATGAGTTTTCCTACCCGGCATTGCTGCAGGATCGGCAGGGGCGGATCCACCTGTTGTATACCTGGAAGCGACAGGGCATTCGTCATGCCACTTTTACGCAGGGATGGCTGAACCAGCCCGGTAATCCGATCATTCCGGCGGTGCCGCGATGAGCGCCTCGATGCCTTCGTTCGTAAACCGACTCTGCCAACCGGTGATCCGTCAGCGGGTGATTCTCATCGCACTTGCGTTGTTGTCGCTTATTCCGGTGGGGGGCTTGCCACTCTGGCGCTACGTGTATGGATTTACGGGGGATCTGGCCCCCGCGACCTGGGTGCTTTTCGGCGTCTGGTTCGTGGCACCTCAGGAGTTCAAGGCCTGGGTACACAAAGAGTTGCCATTGCATCGACGCCTGGTGCTGCTGGTATCGGCGATCCTCTTTTATGTTCTGGCGCTGGGCTCCGGGAGTTTTGACCCCTATGCCGCCGGTTACCAGCCGCGCGTCCTTCTGGTATTAATGTCCTTGTGGGTGCTCTGGCGCGGCCGAAGGCTGCCGGGGCTGACCCTGCTGCTGGCATTCGGCCTAATGGTCTATAGCCTGCACGGATTGAGCTCGGATAATCTGTGGGATTATCTACTCGACCCCGTCATGACAGTCGCGCTGGCGATCAGCGTCTTCCGTAGTGTAAAGTCCCGTCGTTTGACCTCTCCTGATTAGCCCGGATTCTTTTCATGTTTGATCTTGTTAACAAGCACCGTAAGTTCGTCCAGATTCTCCTGGCCCTGATCACGCTGCCTTTTGCTTTCTGGGGTATTGACTCCTATTTCCAAGACGCGGCCTCCACCGATGAGGTTGCCCGCGTCGGGAGCAGCAAAATTACCCTGCAACAGCTGGATAATGCGATGCGTGAGCGAGCCGACCAGATCCGGGCTCGCCAGGGGGCAGCGGTGGATAGCCGCCTGTTTGAATCCCCGGCATTTCGTCAGAGCGTGCTGAATGAACTGGTTGAGCAGCGGTTGCTGATTCTAGAAGCAGAACGCCTGGGGGTGGCTGCTAATGATGTGGTGCTGCGTGAACTGATCGCCCAGATCCCAGCCTTTCAGGAAAACGGGAAGTTTTCTCCGGCCAAGTATGAGCAGGTGCTGCGAGCCCAGGGTATGACGCCGAGTGCCTTCGAGCAGAATCTTCGCCGTGATCTGACGACACAGGTGCTGGTCAATGGGGTGGCCTCGACCACGCAGATCTCTCGCACCCAGCTCAATCAGATCATCAATGCCGAAACGCAAGAGCGTGATGTGTCGATGGCCATGTTGCCTTCCGGTGACTACCTGAAATCGGTCACCGTCGATGACGCTGCCGTTCGCCAGTTCTACGAATCGAACCAGCGTGAGTTTCAGATGCCCGAGCGGGTCAAGGTCGCTTATGTGGTTCTGAGTGACCCGAAGGTCGTTGCTAAGGAATCGGATAACTTCAGCAATATGGTCTACGAGCAATCTGACACCTATCAGGATGTGGCCAAGGCGCTCAACCTCAAGGTCGAACAGAGTGGCTGGATCAGTGCTAACGGGCAAGGTGCCCAAGGCATGCTGGCCAACCCCAAGGTGCTTCAGGCCATCTTCAGCCCATCGAGCCTGAAGGACCGTCGTAATAGTCCAGCGATCGAGGTGGCGCCGAATGTCTTGCTCTCGGTGCGTGTGACCGAGTATGAACCGGTGTCGATCCGACCTTTCGATCAGGTCTCAGGTGATATCCGCAAGTACCTCCTGAATAAAGCTGCGGCAGAAAAGGCCGCGGCCGATGGCGAGGCACGTCTGGCTGATCTGAAGGCTGGCAAGACGGTGGAGATCAAGTGGAGCCAAGTCAAAGCGGTGTCCCGCTTGCAGCCTAACGGGTTGGCGCCAGATGCAGTACAACTGGTCTTTGCGGCCGATGCCGCCAAATTGCCGGCCTTTACCGGTAGCCAGGCGGGTACCGCAGGCTATGCGCTCTTCAAGGTTTCGGCAGTTCGGGCGGGTGGCAAGCTAAGCGATGAGAAACGCGCACAGATCGCCGACGCTTACCAGCGCGCAGTGCAGCAGGCCGATGTGGTGAGCCTGATGGTGTCGTTGCGGAATCAGCATCCGGTGAAGATTGCCAAACGCCCCGAAGCAGACAAATAGTGAGATCACTTCATCCCGCTGATGGGCTCAATGGGATGAGCAGCTAGGCGCCCGGCGCGGAGCGACCGAGACATATCGGGTTGATAGGCGAGGGAGCGAGCACCGCGCAACAACGCTGCTCGCCCATTGGGACGTCAGCTTAAACTTCTTCGGCACCGAGTGCGGTAATGTTAAAACCCGAATCCACATAAGTGATTTCGCCGGTCACGCCGCTGGCCAGATCCGACAGCAGGAAAGCAGCCACGTTGCCAACTTCATCAGTGGTGACATTGCGGCGTAGCGGGGCGACCTTGGCGTTGTGCGCCAGGAGCTTGCCGAAGCTGCCGATGCCTGAGGCGGCCAGCGTTTTGATCGGGCCGGCCGAGATGGCGTTGACGCGGATGTTCTGTGGACCCATGGCCACGGCCATGTAACGGGTAGCGGCTTCCAGGCTGGCCTTGGCCATGCCCATCAGGTTGTAATTGGGCATGACGCGCTCGGCGCCCAGGTAGGTCAGTGCCAACAAGGCCGGATTGTTACCTTTCAGCAGCATCGGGCGGGCAGCCTTGGCCAGCGCGGCGTAGCTGTAGGCGGAGACGTCGTGCGCGATGCGCGAGGCTTCGCGGGTAATGCCATCGAGGAAGTCACCTTCCAGGGCTTCGGCCGGGGCGTAGGCGATCGAGTGGACGAGGCCATCCAGGCCTTCCCATTCCTTGCCCAGGGCGGCAAAGAGGTTGTCGATGTCGGCGTCGACGCTGACATCGCACGGGAACACGAGCATGCTGCCAAATTCATCGGCAAACTTGGTGACGCGGTCGATAAAACGTTCGTTCTGGAAGGTGAATGCCAGTTCGGCGCCTTCACGGTGACAGGCCTTGGCAATGCCATAAGCGATTGAATGTTTGGAGAGCAGACCGGTAATCAGAATGCGCTTGCCAGCGAGAAAACCCATGATGACTCCTTTGCACCGGTAGACGGGCTGATTGCAGGGTGGCTCGGGGATGCCCGGGCCGGTTAAATGACTCAAACCTTGTGATTATATACGGTGAAGCGGGGGAGATCAGTTAGACTTGAGGGATGTTGTTTTTGCAAAACCTGCTGCGTCGATGGCTCCGTAATCCGCTCCTGGCGGTGGTCGTCCTGTCGATGCTAGTTGGCTGCGGTTCAGAATGGAATGATCCCTATCCGGCGATGGAACGGGGCAGTAACCGGCTCTATACCAGTTTCTCCGAACGCCCCAAACATCTGGATCCGGCCATTGCTTATTCCAGTAACGAAATCGGCTTCATTTCCCAGATTTACGAACCGCCGCTACAGTACCACTATCTGGAGCGTCCCTATACGCTGATGCCGTCCACGCTGGTGACGATGCCGGAGATCCGCTTTTACAACCTTGCCGGGCAGGCGCTCGGCGAGTCTGCACCCGTCGAACAGGTGGCACGAACTGTCTACCGCCTGAAACTGCGTGAGGATGTGAGGTACCAGCCGCATCCGGCGTTCAGCCTGAATGCCGATGGATCGCCGCGCTATATGTCTCTGGATGAGCGTCAGGTCAGGGCCGTACAATCTCCACGTGGCCCGCTGGCTCTTCCCGAGCCGGGCTCGCGTGCGCTGACGGCACATGATTATGTTTACCAGATCAAACGTCTGGCAAACCCGGCAGTACACTCGCCGATCTTCGGCATGATGAGTGGGCACATCCAGGGCTTGAAAGCACTGGCTGAAGAGATCAAGACCCGCGCCGAGGCATCGCCCGGAACCTGGGTGGATCTGGATTTGCTGCCCCTTGCCGGAGCACGGGCGCTTGATGACCATACCCTCGAAATCACGCTCGAGGGTAAGTACCCGCAGTTTATCTACTGGCTGGCGATGAATTTCTTTGCACCGGTTCCGCGTGAGGTCGATCAGTTTTACGGGCAGCCAGCGCTGCGCCGGAGCAATGTGCGCATCGATACCTGGCCGGTCGGTACGGGGCCTTTCATGATGGTGCACAACAATCCCAATTCGCGGATTGAACTGGCCCGGAATCCTAATTTCCATGATGAACGTTACCCGTGTCGTGGCGAGGCAGCCGATACCGGGGCAGGCCTGCTGGCCAGTTGCGATGCACGTTTACCGTTATCCGATGGCGTGGTCTACAGCCGTGAAAAGGAGAGTCTGCCGTACTGGAACAAATTTCTTCAGGGTTATTACGATGAATCGGGTATTTCCTCAGACAGCTTCGATCAGGCGGTGACGGTTTCAGTCAGTGGCGACGTGAATGTCTCGGACGATATGGCCGAGCAGGGGATTCGCCTGCAGACCGCGGTGCGAACATCGGTTTACTACCTGGGCTTCAATCTGCTCGATCCGGTAGTGGGCGGCAAGTCGCCTGAGGAACAACGTCGCTCGAAATTCTTACGTCAGGCGTTGTCGATTGCACTGGACCAGGAAGAATTTATTTCTATCTTTCTGAATGGGCGCGGCCAGCCGGGCATGGGGCCGATTCCGCCCGGTATTTTCGGCTATCAGCCCGGGGAGGCGGGAATCAACCCCGTGGTTTATACGTGGAAAGACGGTGCGCCTCATCGTCGCAGTCTGACGGATGCAAAAAAGCTGATGGTGCAGGCCGGTTGGCCCGATGGCCGCGATGAAAAAACCGGCCAGCCCCTGGTGCTCAATCTGGATACCACTTCCGGCGGGATGGGCGACAAGTCGACGATGGACTGGATGTCACGACAACTCAATCAGCTAGGCATTCAACTGGTGGTCCGAAGCACCGACTTCAACCGCTTCCAGGAGAAGCTGCGTAAGGGCAGTGCCCAGATGTATTTCCTGGGATGGAATGCCGATTACCCGGATCCCGAGAATTTCCTGTTTCTGCTCTATGGGCCGGAAGGCAAAGTGGCGCATGGTGGCGAAAACACGGCCAACTACAGCAATTCCGAGTATGACCGGCTGTTCCGCGAAATGAAGAATCTTCCTAATGGTCCGGCAAGACAGGCTGTTATCGACCGGATGCTGAAGCTGGTGCGCGACGATGCGCCATGGATCTACTGGTTTTATCCCAAGACCTATGTACTCCAGCATGGCTGGGTGCGTAACGCCAAGCTCAATAATGTGGCCACGAACACGGTGAAATACGTGCGCATTGACGGCGAGCAACGCGAGACACTGCGCGAGGCCTGGAACAAGCCACTCCGCTGGCCGATGCTGTTATTGGTCGGTGGGGTAGTTTTATTACTCTGGCCTGCGGTCCGTGCGTATCGCGCACGGGGTAACCTCGATGCTTTTGGTCGACCAGTAAGGGACGCCTGATGATCCGCTATCTGATCCGACGTCTGCTTTATGCCGTGCCGATTCTCATCGGCGTGAATCTCATCACCTTTGCCCTGTTCTTTATGGTCAACAGCCCGGACGATATGGCGCGCATGCAACTGGGCGTGAAACGGGTGACGCCGGAAGCAATTCAGCAATGGAAGGCGGCGCGTGGCTACGATAAGCCGTTGTTCATCAATGAGGCATCGATCGGTCTGGGGCAGGTCACCGAAACGATCTTCTTCGAGAAATCCGTGACGCTTTTTGCCGGCGAGTTCGGACGCAGTGAAGACGGTCGCGAGATCGGGCAGGAGATCCGCGAACGGATGGGTCCCTCGCTGGCGATTGCCGTGCCAACTTTTGTCGTCGGCCTCGGGCTCACAGTGAGTCTGGCGCTCCTTTTGGTGCTCTTCCGTGGCACCTGGCTGGATCGGACCGGTGTGGTCATCTGCGTCACTCTGATGTCGATCTCGTCGTTGTTCTTCATTATCGGCGGCCAGTTCCTCTTTGCCCGGGTACTCAAGCTCGTGCCGATATCCGGCTATGACGGCAACCCCTGGGTGGCCTGGCATTTCCTGCTACTGCCCGTGGCGGTGGGCGTGATCGCCGGTCTGGGCGGCGCCACGCGCTGGTACCGCACGCTGTTTCTGGAAGAGATCGGGCGAGATTATGTCCGTACGGCGCGTGCTAAGGGCCTCTCGGAGACACGGATCCTTTTTGTGCACGTGCTACGCAACGGACTCATCCCGATCCTGACCGGGGTGGTGGTTGTGATTCCCTCGCTCTTTCTGGGTTCGTTGCTACTCGAATCTTTCTTTGGCATTCCGGGGTTAGGCAGTTACACCATTGATGCCATTGCGGCTCAGGATTTTGCCGTGGTGCGTGCCATGGTCTTTCTGGGCTCGGTGCTCTATCTCATCGGCCTGATTCTGACGGATATCTCGTATACGCTGGTCGACCCGCGTATCCGGTTGCGGTGATGCCCATGACGCTATCGCAGATCGTTATCACCTTGCGCGACAGCCTGTGGGTCTGTCTGGCGACCGATGCGTTGCTCTGGTTGCTGTTTATAGCCTTTCTGTTGGGACTGTGGGTGGTTCTGCGCTCACCGATACAGCGGGCCGTATGGGCCAAAGTCTTCGCCCAGAAACTGGCGGTGGTCTCGGCGCTCTTGCTTGCGGTTGCCGCCGTTTTTGCCTTGCTCGATTCGATCCATTTCCGTGAGCCGCTGGCCAATTCAACGACATCGAGCACCCAGGTGGGTACAACGATCGAAGTGCCCGTACGCTATGGGGTCGAGGTCCGCTCCGTGCTTGATCTGCTGCTCGATGATTTGCGCCGTGATCATGAGAAAACCTATTCGGCCCCTTTGGCAACCCAGCTATCCGCCCTTGAGGCGGTCACGATGACTCAACCCGATGGGGCGATCGAAGTCCGTCGTGAAGCCCCACGTCTTAAAGCAGCCGCTCAGGCCTTTCCGCCAGGACCCATCAGCACCAGCGCTTACCTATGGGATGTATTCCATCGCAGCCTGTTCGGTGCGCTGGGGGGTTTTCTGGTCTTTCTCCCCGTTTGGCTCATTGTGCACCTGGTGCAAAAACGTCGGCCACGCAACCTGCGTTCATCAACCACAGCGCGTTGGGTGAGCGGGACGCTGGCACTGCTCTTTATCATCGGTGGCATTTTCACCGGATTGAGCACCAACTTTCATGTTTTCGGTACCGACAAGGTGGGCCAGGATGTGTTGTATCAGGTGCTCAAGAGTTTGCGCACGGCTTTGGTGATTGGCCTGGTGCCAACCCTGGTGACGCTGCCGATTGGTGTGGTACTGGGGCTATCGGCCGGTTACTTCCGAGGCAAGGTGGATGATGTGATCCAGTACATCTACACCACCGTCAGTGCGATACCCGGGGTGCTGCTGATCGCAGCCGCTGTGCTGAGTATTCAGGTCATGATTGATAACCACCCGGAATGGTTTGCGACTGCGGTGGAGCGCGGCGATATCCGCCTGCTGGCGCTGTGCGTCATCCTCGGTATGACCAGCTGGACGGGGATCGCACGCCTGCTCCGGGGTGAGGCACTTAAGATGCGCGAGTATGAATACGTGCAGGCAGCCCGCTCATTCGGCGTGGGCTCGGCCAGCATCCTGCTCCAGCATGTCTTGCCCAATGTCTTCCCAATTATTCTGATCACCATGGTGATGGAGTTTTCTTCCCTGGTATTGGCTGAGGCGGTGTTGAGTTATATCGGGATCGGGGTGGATCCCACCATGCACAGCTTCGGGCTGATGATCAATAACGCCCGGATGGAACTGGCTCGTGAGCCGGTCGTCTGGTGGTCTCTGACGGCGGCCTTTGTGTTCATGGTGATCCTTGTGCTCGCGGCCAATCTGCTCGCCGATGCCGTGCGTGATGCCCTAGATCCACGCTCGGAGCAGTCGTCATGAGTCAGTCCTTGCTCCGTGTACGTCATCTGTCCATGGGCTTTGCCCGGACGATGCCGGATGGTTCACCGGGATTGCTTGATGCCTTGAGTGATATCCATTTCGAACTGCATGCCGGGGAGACTCTGGCGCTGCTGGGTGAATCCGGCTGTGGCAAATCCCTGACGGCGCTGGCGCTGATGCGCCTGCTGCCCGGCAACGCCCGCTATCTTTCGGGGCAGGTGCTTCTGCAACCGCGAGAGGGGGGTCGCGCCGAAGACCTGCTCAGGCTCTCCGAGCACCGCATGCGGGCGATTCGCGGCCAGCGCATGGCCATGATTTTTCAGGAGCCTGCCACCAGCCTGAACCCGGTGATGCGTATCGGCGACCAGATTGCCGAGGTTGTGACACAGCAGCAGGCACTGAGCGCATCTCAAAAACGTCAGGTGGTACTGGATCTGCTGGCGCAGGTCGGTCTACCCGACCCTGAGCGGGCGCTACAGGCCTATCCCTTCGAACTCTCGGGGGGAATGAAGCAGCGTGCCATGATCGCCATGGCGCTGGCCGGCGACCCGCAGATTCTACTGGCCGATGAGCCAACGACTGCGCTGGATGTCACCCTGCAGGCGCAAATTCTTGACCTCATGCGCGACCTGCAACAGCAGCGTCAAATGGGCACCTTACTGATCACTCATGACCTGGGCGTGGTCGCAAGTCGTGCTGATCGGGTCGCCGTGATGTATGCCGGACAGATTGTCGATACCGGACCGGTGAGCGAGGTGCTGAATCATCCCGGACATCCCTATACCCGTGCGCTGCTGGCGGCATTGCCCGAGTGTGCTCAACCCGGGCAGCCGCTCATGCAGCTACCTGGTCGTGTGCCGCCCCTGGGGCAGTGGCCCATTGCCTGCCGGTTCTCGCCACGCTGTGCGGAACACGAACCCCATTGCGATGCTGAATCTCCTCCTTGGGCGACCTTGCCTTGTCTGGGCCGTCAGGACTCTGCTGCCGTCATGCCCACACCGCATTCTGTCTTGTGCTGGCGTGCGGGTGAACCCTGTCAACCCTTGAGCAACCCGGTGTCGTCTGATGGCCAAAGGGTTTCAAACCACCCGTCCGATATCGTCGCTGAAGAAGCGGATCCGGTGCTCGCGCTGGAGAGCATCGCGATCACCTATGCGCCACCAGGTATGGCATGGTGGCGCCGCTGGCGTGGTCTGCCGCCGCCTGCGATGGTTGTTGATGCGATCAGTCTTGAGGTTGCTCCGGGTGAGACGGTTGCATTGGTGGGGGAGTCGGGCTGTGGCAAATCAACGATTGCGCGGGGCATTCTCGGTCTGCTTCCGGTTGCCTCTGGCACGATCCGGCTTCAGGGCAAAGCTATTGCCGGGCCCGGTGTGCGTCCACCGGCTGGCTGGCGCCGTGATGTCCAGATGGTCTTCCAGGATCCCTTCGCGTCGCTGGATCCGCGGCAGCGCATCCGCGATATTCTGGCCGAGGGGCCACGCGCGCTGGGCATGCCCGCGGATCGGACAAATACCGCAGCGCTGACGACCTTGCTAGATCGGGTGGGCTTGCCAGCAGAAGCGCTCGATCGCTACCCGCATGAATTCTCGGGTGGCCAGCGTCAGCGGATTGCTATTGCCAGGGCGCTGGCGGTGGGGCCGAAGTTGCTGATCTGTGATGAGCCTACCTCGGCGCTGGATGTTTCAGTCCAGGCGCAGATCCTGAATCTCTTGCGCGATCTGCAACGCGAAATCGGGATGGCGTACCTCTTTATCACGCACAACTTCGGCGTCGTTCGTTACCTGGCTGATCGGGTCGTGGTGATGCAGGCAGGCCGCGTTGTGGAGCGGGGTACCGTTGAACAGATTTTTGAACACCCGCAAGAGAACTACACCCAGCGTTTGCTGGCATCGGTACCGAGGGTTGCAATCGAAGGCTAAGGCCGCCCATTAGTGCTTTCTTCCGTGGCTTATTTGTCGCGCTTTTTGCTCGTGCTCTGTGGGCTGCTACTCTTTTTGGTCTGAGTCGTTTTAGCCGGGGACTTGCTAGGAGCGGGCGCACTCGATTTGACTGAAGAGCCTGATTTGGCCGGTGTCTTGCTGGTTTTGGTGCTGCCTGTGTTGGCGCTGAGTTGTTTTGATCGCGTGGACTGAGATTTGAGCGGCTTATCCCGTGATGACTTCTTGCTGGGTTTGTCGGCCTCGAGCACGGTGACCGGCGTGTTCTCGTTCATCTCGACCAACGGTGCAGCCCCTTTGGGGAGCTCGTTGTTGCCCTCCGTGAGCACCAGAAGCGGTTGACCCGGCTTGCTCAGCGATTTGAGTGAAACGCCGTTGGCTTCCTGCAGCTGGGAGATCGACATGTTGAACTTGTCGGCAATACGCTGAGGCTTTTCACCGGGTTGGACGGTGTAAGACACCCACTTGGAGAGCGGCTTGTCGTTTTCTTCCAGGAGGCTCAGGTTGGATTTGAATTGCGCCACCCGTTCTTTGGGCAGGTTGATCGTCTCCACCTTCATCACCGGGCGATAGTGCTCGGGGTTGAGTGCTTTGACCTCGTCGACACTGATGTTCGCCAGTTTGGCCACCGTGTCCAGATCAATATGCTTGCCATAGAGCGCGACCGATTCGAAGTAGGGTCGGTTCGGCAGCACCGGCAGATTCATCTGCGCCACCAGTTGCGGGTCGCGCAGAATGTTCTTGATGGCCTGCAGACGTGGAACGTAGTTCTTGGTCTCGGCGGGCATGCGGATATCGTCATACCCGGTTGGCAATCCCTGCGCCTGATTTTTGGCCACGGCACGACCGACCGCACCTTCGCCCCAATTGTATGAGGCCAAGGCCAGGTGCCAGTCGCCCATCAGGCTGTAGAGATACGAAAGATAGTCCAGCGCGGCCCCGGTCGATGACACCACATCACGGCGGTTGTCTTCCCACCAGGACTGGCTCAGCCCGTAGTTGCGACCCGTAGACGGAATGAACTGCCAGAGCCCGGCCGCACGGGCCGGCGAGAGTGCCTTGGGGTTGTAACTGCTTTCCACCATGGGTAGCAGAGCCAGCTCACTGGGCATGCCCCGGCGTTCCAGTTCTTCGAGCACGTAGTAGGCGTAACGGCGACCATTCTCAAGAAGCCGGCGCATGGCACCCGGGTTCTTCAGGTAATAGCTCTGGTATTTGCGGACCAGCTCGTTATCCAGATCCGGCATGGCGAATCCGTCGCGCAGCCGTTCCATCAGATCTGGTGCATCGCGGCCCGGGCGGGTATTCACTGCCCGGGCCCAGCTGATGGGCGATTTCTCCGGGGCAGCAACGCCGGTCGACTGATCGGTGGCCGCATAGACACCCGTCGCGAGTGGAGTCGTGGCAATGAAGGCAACGGCGAGGAGGGAGCGGAGGGCGCGGAACAGGTTCAAGCGTCAGAGAGCGGCCATTCGCCAGCGCCGACCCGAAATTCAACGGATCGCGGCAACAATGCCAAATTGTTTAACAGAATCATAATGATAGCACGGAAAAACCGGGTTTCTCCAGCGCTCGTTCGGGCGTAAAAAAGCCCGTAGCGTTCACTACGGGCTTCTTCTTCCGGCTCCCGGAGGAGCCCCTTCTGGAAGAGCGTATCGCTTAGAGGCTGACTTAGGCCTTCTTGGCAGCGCGCGTAGCAGCAGCGGTTGCCTTGGCGATGTTGCTTTCGGTCAGCTCAGCGGCTTGCTGGGTTGCCTGGGCAAACTTTTCGTAAGCAGCGTTACCGGCAGCAATAGCCTGCTTCACAGCAGCCAGAGCCACGTCAGCGCCGAACGGCGAGGCCTTGGCAGCGTTTTCAGCGGCTTGCTGAGCAGCCTTGTTCAGTTGTTCGAATTGACCCTTCATCAGATCACCGATTTCCTTGGCGGCGCCGGTGGTGATTTCGTACACGGTACGGGTGTAGGTCATCATGTTTTCAGCGGCCGGCTTGGCAGCTTGTGCTTGCAGTGCAGCAACTTCTTGCGGTGTCTTGGCGCTCAGGGCGGCGTGAACTTGCTTGCTACCGTTGTTCAGCGACTCACGGGCAAAACCCAGGTTCAGGGCAGCCAGGCTTTCAACAGCGGCCAGGGCCGTGTTGGCAACAGATTGCATGTTGGCGATAGCTGCAGTATTGGCGGCGATCAGGTCTTCGGTGTTCAGCGTCTTGGTCATGGTCTACTCCTGTGGATGAAAGCACTTTATGAAATTCAGGTTTCATCTTACGCGCTGTTTTGATGCGGCGCAACAAAATTTGTGCACATGCACATAACCAGTCGTTGTAACAAGCCCACAAAAGAAAAACGCCAGATCCGGGGATCTGGCGTTTCAGGTGTCTGGCGCGGAAGACGGGGCTCGAACCCGCGACCCTCGGCGTGACAGGCCGATACTCTAACCAACTGAGCTACTTCCGCGTATCTCTTGCGAGATGGCGTCCCCACGGGGATTCGAACCCCGGTTATCGCCGTGAAAGGGCGGTGTCCTAGGCCTCTAGACGATGGGGACGTCGATACTGCTTGGGCCGTTACTGCTGCAACCTCTAACTGGTGGAGGTATGCGGGATCGAACCGCAGACCTCTTGCATGCCATGCAAGCGCTCTCCCAGCTGAGCTATACCCCCGTAGCGGTACAGCAGGAACAGGGCGTTACTATACAGATAATCCTGCCGCAATGCAACGACTTTTTCTGCTGATCGTTCAGGCGAGCAAATGATCAATTCGCTTGAGCACTTCCTCGCGGGGGAAGAGGGCGATCAGCGCATCGACCGAAGGGGTTTGTGTTTGCCCGGCCAGCGCAAGACGCACCGGCATGGCCAAGGCCGGCATCTTGGCACCATGCTCAGCCAGCGTGGCCTTCAGGGTTGCCGAGATGCTGGCAACGTCCCATTCGATGTCGGCCAATGCCTTACGAAAATCTGCCAGGATCGGCCGCGTGGTATCAGTCAGGTGCTGGGTTTTCAGTTCATCGCTCGGCTGCGGGTGGCCCTGCAATTGCTCCACGGCATCGGTCAGTTCCACCAATGTCTGAGCGCGTTCCTTGTACAGCGTCACAATCGCTTCCACGTTCGGCACACCGGTATCCTGTGCGCTGCGCAGCGCTAGACGGCGTCGTACATCAGCGGCAAGGCGGTCGTTATCGGCCAGCTTGAGGTAATGCGCATTTAGCCAGTTCAGCTTCTGGGTATTGAACTGCGCGGCTGAGGGCGTGATGTGGTTGAGGTCGAACCATTCGACAAATTGCTCACGGCTAAAGACTTCGTCATCGCCGTGCGACCAGCCCAGACGGGCGAGGTAGTTGTTCACGGCTTCCGGCAGGTAGCCCTCGTCGTCGTACTGCATCACCGACACCGCGCCATGGCGCTTCGAAAGCTTCTGGCCGTCATCACCCAGAATCATCGACAGGTGGGCATATTGCGGCACCGGGGCGCCCAGTGCCTGCAGGATGTTGATCTGGCGTGGGGTGTTGTTCACGTGATCATCACCGCGGATCACCTGGGTAATGCCCATATCCCAATCATCCACCACCACGCAGAAGTTATAGGTTGGTGTGCCATCGGCACGGGCAATGATCAGATCATCCAACTCACGGTTACTGATCTCGATGCGGCCTTTGACCAGGTCATCCCAGGCCACCACGCCATCCAACGGGTTGCGGAAGCGGATCACCGGGTTGGCGCCTACCGGCACCACCGGCAGTTCTTTCGCCGGCTCAGGCCGCCAGCGGCCATCGTAACGGGGCTTCTCATTACGGGCCATCTGCTCGGCGCGCATGGCTTCCAGTTCTTCAGGGGTGGCATAGCACCGGTAGGCAGTACCCGCTTCCAGCATCTGGGCAATCACCGCCTTGTACCGATCCATCCGCTGGGTTTGGTAAAAGGGGCCTTCGTCATGATCAAGGCCTAGCCATTTCATGCCATCCAGAATGGCCTGCACGGCCTCGGGGGTTGAACGGGCGAGGTCGGTATCCTCGATCCGCAGAACAAACTGCCCTTTGTGGTGGCGAGCGAAAGCCCAGGAGAACAGGGCGGTGCGGGCACCGCCGATGTGCAGGAAACCGGTGGGAGACGGGGCAAAGCGCGTGCGAACCATGAATCAATCCGAAAAAGCCATAAAAGCGAGATTCTACCGGTTTGCGCCCGGCCGCCGAAGGCAAAGATTGACCGAAAGATCGTAATTGTCTAGAATCCGCGCTTCGTTTGAGCGATCATGCGCGGTTAACTCAGCGGTAGAGTGCCACCTTCACACGGTGGAAGCCACTGGTTCGATCCCAGTACCGCGCACCAAGAGATTTGTAAAAGCCCTTGTGAGCACGAGCTCGCAGGGGCTTTTTATTTGCCGCAAATGTAACCAACTATATTCAATTAACTATAATTAACAATGTATCAATTGCACTGCTAATTGGAGTTCTAATGAAACATGCTTCGTCAAAGTTGGTAGCCATTGGGTTGGCAACCGCATTTGTTCTTTCTACAAGTGGTTGCGCGGTTGTCATGGCGGCTAAGCAACCAGATTACAAAAATGTTGAACTTTTTAAACCGGGAACCACTCGAGGTCAATTGCTAGGGGAATTTGGTCAACCGGTTAGCACTGAAACAAGAAAAGACGGAACGAAGTGCGACACGTTTAGCTTTACACAAGGTTATAGCGGTGGAGCAAAAGCTGGTCGAGCGGTCCTTCATGGCGTGGCAGATGTCCTAACTTTGGGACTATGGGAAATCATTGGTACTCCGACAGAAGCTGTATTGAATGGCAATACAGTCGGGTATCAGGCCTGTTATGGTAGTGATGAGCGTGTGACGGAAGTTACGCTTCTTACCAAAGACGATGGAAAAGGTTTGCGCAATCCGGATGGTGAAGTTGTAACCCCACCTTCACCACAAGAGGGATCTGTGATTACTACTCCTGCTCAACCACAGGGTCAAACAAGCGTTACTGGGTCACCACAACAAAAGCTCCAAGAGCTTAAGGGATTGAAGCAAGAAGGCCTAATAACAGACACAGAATACAAGCAGAAGCGTAAGGCAATACTGGACCAGATGTAATGGATGTGCATTAGGCCTGCTAAAGCAGGTCTAATTTTTATTAGCACAGCTAAAAGTTAGGTTGATGTATCCCGGCGTTTGCAGCAACGAGTCTTTGGTTTCAAGCTTCACAGTATTGACCTGGCCTTTGCCTCGCGAATCACAGAATTCCTGAGCGGCTTTGTGCGCCGATTTTTATGCCAGTACCGGCGTGCCAAAAAGCAGTTGCGCGCTTTGTTCCGACACGAAGTACTGGCCCCCCCAATGGGGTGAACGCCGGACGATGCGCAGCCGACAAGTAGTAGTGTGCTCAGGCTATATACGTACTTCGGCATGGGGTTGTTCTAGTCGGATCCATTGGCTTGTGCATTCGTATAGTCGCATTCTAACGAAATCGCATAGTATTAGCAGTTATGAAGACATGGATACGCTTTTGTTCTGTCCCGGTCGCCAGTATGGCGGTAATCATGTCGGGATGCGCATCTTTTCAGCCCGATACCCGCTTGCCGACAACGGTGGTCGTCAGCCCCAATCACGACTCCCGGCAAGCCACGATGGTTGTGATTCACTATACGACCAACGACGATGCGGCGGATTCGCTCCAGACGCTGACGTCACCCGTACGAAAGGTCAGTGCGCACTACCTGATTGACCGGCAGGGCGGGTTGTATCAACTGGTGCCGGAGAACCGTCGGGCCTGGCATGCTGGTCAGGCTTATTGGGCTGGTGTCACTGATGTGAATTCGGCTTCGATAGGTATCGAGATCGATAATACGGGTAGCGAGCCGTTTGACGATGCTCAGATTGTTACGCTACTCAGTCTGTTATCCGATATTCAGACGCGCCATAAGATCAGAGCGGCCAATATTGTTGGTCATGCCGATGTGGCGCCCGGGCGTAAGGTGGACCCGGGTCCTTACTTTCCTTGGCGACGATTGGCTCAGGCGGGATTCGGGCTCTGGTGCGACCAGCCGGTACCTGACCCGGATGCGACGGTTGATGTCAGCGCTTTGCTGGTTCAGCTAGGGTATGACCCACGGTTGCCGGATTCCTCACGCGCTGCCTTTCGGGAGCATTACCTAGCGAATGGTGATGGGACGACCATTCAGGATGAGGCGCTGGAACGGGCTATGGCCCGTTGTCTGATAGAACAGCGCAATCAGGTCAGGCCGGGTGGGGTACCTGATGTGACCTTGCTGCGCTGATGGGCTGGCATCAGGGGTTCTCAAAAGACCCGTCGCCGGTCCAGGGTTCACAGTAGGTGGTGTACATGCCGCCGCGCTGGTAGAACGGATCCGGCCAGATTTCGGTGGTTTTAACGAGCAGGGTATCCTGATCAAAGCTGACAGTGAAGGCCATCCGCAGCAGGCTCTGATCACACCAGCCCCAGTTCCAGTCGAGGATATTTTTCTGTGGGAACCGGTAGGTGTCCCGGTAGGGGCCGAGGATGCGTAGAACCTCTTCCTGGGTCTGGCCGACCTTGATCTCGGTAAAGTGCTGCAGATCGAGCACCTGTTCCTTGCGGGTCATTTTGCCCTGGTCATCAAAATAGACCATGAAGCTGACCCAGCCAGCCGGTCCGCGGGGGTAGGCTAGCTGGACGACCTGACCCTGCGCGTTCTTCCAGGCCAGCCCGGGTTGGCCCATGGTGGCCTCGACATCCGCAACGGTGGCAACGCCCGGCTTAAGGCCAGCCCCACTGTACGAGGCACAGCCGGTGAGGGCGAATCCGGTTATCAGGGCAATGAGGAATCGGTTGGGTCGCATGGTGTCAGAGGAATATTAGCTTCAGGCCGATAAGGATCGTGGTGATTTCAAAAGCCCGCTTCATGAGCTTGTTCCCCTGTTTGATGGCCAGGTGGGTGCCTACATAACCTCCGATCAGTGAGCCGACAATCAGCGCCGGGAGCCAGTTCCAGGCGACATCACCTGCTAGTCCCAGCACAACCGCACCGGTACCGTTCCAGACAAGGCCGCACAGCACCAAAGTATAGGCAACGGCGCGTTTGTAATCCATGCCGAAGTGGCGGATCAGCCAGATGGTGAGGAAGAGCCCGCTACCTGAAGTAATCGAACCGTTGAGAAAGCCCACAATGAAGAGCCCACCCATGCCTATGGCGAGGCCACGACCTTGCCAGTTGCGAGGTTCGTACGCCATGCCCAAGCTGGGTTTAAAGATGGAGTACACGCCTAGCCCGGTGGTCAGAAAGCCCAGGGTCAGTAGTGCGGGCTTTTCGGGGATGAAGAGAACTATCGACGCGCCCAGGATGACTCCGGGAACGCCGGCGGCCAGGATCAGCGCACAATTGCGCCGCTCGAGGTGGCTGTCTTTGAGGTGCCGCATCATGGCGCCGATGCCGAGAAAGACACTGGCGACCTTATGGGTGGCCAGTGCTACGGCAAAGCTCAGCCCCAGAAAGATCAGTATGGGGAACTGAATCAGGCCCAGACCGCCGCCGGAAACGGCAGAGAAGAAGTTGGCGACAACCGCAGTCACAAAAAGGGCGAGTTGTCCGGTCCAGTCGAGGGGCATGTCTTCAATACAGGCTGAAATGTAGAAATGGGGCGTTAGCCGTTATTATAGGGACCACTCGACCTTCATCTCTGATTGAACATGCGTATTCCCGCCCTTGTTGCCCTGGAAAAACTGTCGGAACCCCTAGCCACCCGGGAAGAGTTTGCGAATCGGGTATTCCGGTCGATGTTTTTTGGTGCGCTGATGGTAGCGGGAACACTGATCTCGGGGATGTGCGGTTACCATTTTCTGGAAGGGCTGCCCTGGCTGGACGCCTTTGTGAACTCGACCATGATCATGTCGGGCATGGGCGTCCTGGCGGCTCCGGTGACAGTGATGGGCAAACTATTTGCCGGCTTCTATGCGCTCTTTTGCGGGCTGGTGCTGATTGTGGCCACGGCCATTGCCTTTACGCCGGTGATTCACCGTTTTCTGCACAAGCTTCATGTGGAAGACGATGACGATTACGCCATATGACCCCAATGGATCAGGATTTTATGAGCATGGCTCTCGCCTTGGCGGCGGAGGGCGATGCTGCGGATGAAGTGCCCGTCGGTGCGATTGTGGTGCGCGATGGGGTCGTGATCGGTCGGGGCTATAACCAGCCGATCAGATCTCACGACCCAACCGCCCACGCCGAAATTGTGGCGCTGCGCGATGCGGCGAGAACGGTGGGCAATTACCGCCTGCCCGGTGCAACCCTGTATGTGACGGTGGAACCTTGTGCCATGTGTGCAGGGGCCATCCAGCACGCCCGAATTGCGCGGGTGGTGTATGGTACGCCGGAACCCAAGACGGGCGCCTGTGGCAGTGTGGTGGATCTGTTTGCCGAGGCGCGGCTTAATCACCATGCCGAAGTGGCTGGTGGGGTATTGGCAGAGGAAAGTGCTGCGCTGATTGCTGCATTTTTTCAGCGGCGTCGCTCTGAGTCCCGTGCTTTGCGTGATGCCACCAGGAACCATGATGCGAATTGAAGTCTCGATTGCCCGCCAGACCCTGACGCTCTTTGATGCGGCGGGGCAGGTGGTCAAGTGTTATAAAGTATCAACCGCTGCCCGGGGTGCAGGTGAGCAAATAGGCAGCTATCAGACGCCGCGGGGAAGGCACCGGATTCGTGCCCGAATCGGGGATGGGTTACCGTTAGGTGCAGTGCTGCGGGGTCGCCGTCCGACCGGCGAAATCTGTACACCCGAACTAAAAGCGGCCCAGCCCGGCAAGGACTGGATTTTGACCCGGATTCTCTGGCTCTGTGGCGAGGAGCCCGGCGTTAACCGCGGTGGTCAGGTGGATACGATGCGCCGCTATGTGTATATCCACGGCACCCCCGATGAAACCACACTCGGAATACCGGGTTCGCATGGCTGTGTCCGGATGGCGAACACCGATATGGTGGAACTCTTTGACCAGGTGCCCATAGGCACCCCGGTATTTATTGACGAGAATTGAATGGAACCCTGGCTCGCTGATCAGGCGGGTGGGGCGGCATCGGGTGTGGGCATGACTTCATCAAGCAGTGTCAGGTCGACGCGCCCCTGTTCTGTCTCTATATAGTTGGCACCGTTAGCGGCATCCTGCTGTAAAACGGCCAGGGCAAGCCAGTATTGCCCGGACTCATCAGGAGCGGCACTCAGCACGCTGCCGCCACTCTGGCCGTTGAGGACATCCGAGCGGACATCCGCGCCGGCGGTCAGCGCTTGCGAGGCTTTGATCCGGTAGAGGTGGCGTTTGATCTTACCCAGATAGTGGGTGCGCGCCACGATCTCCTGACCGGGGTAGCAGCCTTTTTTGAAGCTGACGCCCCCCAGTTTGTCGAGGTTGACCATCTGCGGTACAAAAAGCTCGCTGGTGGCTTGGCTAACCAGTGGGAAGCCCTGTTCGATATCGGCGCGGAACCAGGCCTCGGCCGGCGCAGTGGGGAATCCTTTTGTCTCGCTTTCCAGACTGTCACGGGTGCCGGTCAGGAGGATGCGGGTATCGTCGAGACGGATGGCGGTTAAACCCGAGGTGTGGGTAACCTGCCAGGCTTCGGCGGGAAGAATCAGGCGCTCTAGTTGGGGCGGCGGGTTGATCAGCCCGGCCACAAGATCATCCAGGCGTGTGATCTGGACCTTGAGCCGCAAAACGAACATTTTCAGGCGTTTGGCAACTGACTCGGCCACATCGCTGGCCAGAATAAGGCGGTAACCCTTAGGGTCGCTCTCGCTGCGCAGGATGACAAAGGTGGTGAGGAGACGACCCTTGGCAGTACACCAGCCAGAAATCTGGGCATGTTCTGCAGTGACCAGGCGGACATCACTGGGCACCTGGGCTTGCAGGAAGGTCTGGGCATCGTCTCCGGTCAGTTCCAGAACGCTCAGATGGGTCAGGGGAATGAGAGTGGGTGTGTTCATCATTGGTATCATAAGAGGCTATGACGCAATTGACCAGATTGACCAAGATCGTGCTGGCTACCGGGCTGTTGCTCGGGCTGGTGGTTGCGGCGTTGCGTATTTTGCCCGTACCGCTGTCGGAGTCAAAGATTCTGGTCCGGATTCCCCAAGGCGCCTCGTTAAAATTTGCGGCACAAACCCTGAATGCCGGGGGGGTGCAGGTGTCTCCCTGGATTATTTCCGGCGTGGGGCGCATGGCCGGGCTATCGACGAGTATCAAGGCGGGCAGTTATGAATTTGATCGTGGCCTCTCCCTGTGGGCGCTGCTGACTAAGCTGTCGAGTGGCGACACCAGCCAGGGTGAGGTGCTGTTTGTCGAGGGCATCACATTCCGGGAGCTAAGGGCGCGTCTGAATACCTTACCGGATCTGGTCCACACCACGAAGGCGCTAGATGATCAGGCCATCATGACCCGCCTGGGCGTTCCGGATCGCAAGCCCGAAGGCTGGTTCTTTCCCGATACCTATCGTTTTGACAAACAGTCCGAAGATCTCGAGGTGCTCAGTCGGGCCATGACCGCCATGCAGAAACAGCTGGATACCATCTGGCGTGAGCGAGACACCAATCTGCCACTGAAGACCCCTTATGATCTATTGATCCTGGCGTCGATTATCGAAAAGGAAACCGGTGCAGCCAAGGACCGGGCGCAGATTGCCGGGGTCTTTGTGAACCGCCTCCGCAAGGGGATGCGTCTGCAGACCGACCCTACGGTAATCTATGGCATGGGTCAGCGCTTTGACGGTAATCTCCGCAAGGGCGATCTGCAACGTGATACTGCCCACAATACTTATACACGGGCGGGTCTGCCGCCCACACCGATCTGCATGCCGGGTTTGGCTTCCCTGCAAGCAGCGGCACATCCGGCGAATACGGATGCCTTGTACTTTGTGGCGCGTGGTGATGGTAGCAGTCAGTTTTCGGCCACACTAGAGGCGCATAATCAGGCAGTCAACCAATATCAACGAGGTCAGAAGTGAACCAGCGTCCCACCCCGTCCGGCCGATTTATTACTGTTGAAGGTATCGATGGTGCCGGTAAGAGCTCGCATATCGAATGGCTACGCGAGTTGCTGACGGCTCGTGGTATCGATGTGGTGGTGACGCGTGAACCCGGCGGTACGCCCCTGGGCGAGGCCTTACGTTCGATCCTACTGAACGAACCCATGACACCCGAGACCGAGATGATGCTCATGTTTGCCGCTCGTGCCGAGCATCTGGCTTCGGTGATCCGTCCGGCACTGGCGCGCGGGGCCTGGGTGATTTCAGATCGTTTCTCGGATGCGACCTACGCTTATCAGGTCGGGGGGCGCGGCGTACCGGCCGAGAAGTTTGACGCCCTGGAATCCTGGGTGCAGGAAGGGCTGGAGCCCGATCGTACGATTCTCTTTGATGTCTCGGTCGAGACGGCACAGGCGCGTCTGCATGACACCCGGATTTTGGACCGGTTCGAGCGCGAAGCCGCAGATTTTCATCAACGGGTGCGCGATGCCTATCATGCACGCCAGGCGACCCAGCCCGATCGGATTCGCCGAGTCGCCTCCGATGTGCCTATTGATGAGGTGCGTGATCAGATCCTCGCTGCGCTTGAAGATTTGCTGAACTGACATGCTGGCCTGGGATCAGATTCATTCCGGAGCATGGGCACAACTGCTTCGTGCCCGTCAGGAAGATCGCCTACCGCACGCCCTGCTGCTCACTGGCCCTGCCGGTATTGGTAAGCTGGCCTTTGCGGAGCTGCTAGCGGCTAGCCTGTTGTGTGAGTCACCGCGTGACGATGGCTTAGCCTGTGGGGTCTGTACGGCCTGTACCTGGCATGCTTCGGGTAACCATCCGGATTTTCGGCGTATTCGACCTGAGGCCTTCGAAGAGGACATTGTCGTTGATGACGGCGATAAGCCAGCCGTAAAGACTGACCGAAAAAAAAGTGAACAGATCCGGATTGATCAGATTCGCGGTCTTGAGGCTTTTGTCCAGGTGGGGAGTCACCGTGACCGGCGGGTTGTACTGATCGAACCGGCCGAGGCCATGAATGAGGCCACCGCCAATTCGCTGCTTAAGTCTCTCGAAGAGCCGCCAGCGGGTGTCCATTTTATTCTGGTCAGCCATGCCGCTGAACGCTTATTGCCCACGGTACGCAGCCGAACGCGTGCAGTTCCCCTGCGGGTGCCCCAAACCTCTGAAGCTTTGTCTCAATTAGCGGCTGCAGGTATACCGGCGGTTGTAGGGGCGCTCTGGCTAAACCGATGTGCCGGTGCCTTACGATTTGCCATGGCTTTAGCGCGTGCTGCACGCAAGGATGCTTCAGCCTCTGATGAGGCCATGGCGGAGGTGACGTTGATTGAAGCCCTGCTGGCCGAGCTGCCTGCCGGAGAGCGGATGGATGCCCTGGCCCTGGCAAAGACTTGTGAGGCGGTGATCAAGGGCGACCAATCGGGTTTACGTCTGGCACAGTTGATCGACTGGTTGCAACGATGGGTTCTGGATCTGCAGCTGGTCCGCCTAGGCTCGACTCCGAGTGTCTTTCCGGAAGCGGCCCCTGCGCTTGAGCGACTGGCAACCAAGGTGAACGATGCCCAGCTGGCACGTATTCCGGATCGTCTGATTGAAGCGCGGCGCCTCAGTGCCCATCCGCTGAATTTGCGACTGTTTCTCGAATCCCTGTTTTCTCAAATGATCGGGCTGTATAACGCCCGAGACTGACGACCATGACCCGATTGATTGATTCACACTGCCATCTGGATTTTGATGGGCTTGCTAACCGTTTGCCGGAGGTGCTGGCTGCCATGAACGCCAACGGCATCGCTGGTTGCATGACGATTGGCGTCACCCTGGAAGAGGCGCCTCAGGTACTGGCTATTGCCCGAGCCCATGAGCAGGTGTTTGCCTCGGTGGGCGTGCATCCCGAATATGCCGACCATCAGGAGCCCGATGTCGCGACGCTTTGTAGCCTGGCAGATGATGCCAAAGTGCTGGCTATCGGTGAGACCGGGCTGGACTATCACTGGCATAAAGATCAGCCCGAGTGGCAGCGTGAACGCTTCCGGGTGCATATCCGTGCAGCCCGTGAACTGAAGAAGCCGCTAGTGATTCATACCCGCGAGGCCTCGGTCGATACGTTGAGGATCCTGAAAGAAGAGGGGGCTGATTCGGTGGGAGGCATCCTGCACTGTTTTACGGAGTCTCTGGACGTGGCACGTGCCGGCATTGATCTGGGCTTTTATATCTCTATATCCGGCATTGTCAGTTTCAAGAAGGCCGAGCAGGTGCATGAGGTGGCACGTTCGATCCCACTCGACCGGCTTCTGGTGGAGACCGATGCCCCCTATCTGGCGCCAGTGCCGTATCGGGGTAAACCAAATGAGCCGGCTTACGTTAAGCACGTGGCAGAGGCAATTGCAGACCTCCGTCAGATTTCTCTGGAAGAGGTCGCTGTGGCCAGCAGCCGGAATTTTCTGCGGCTTTTCCCGGCAGCGGCCCCTGTATTGGAACCGAGGGTTTTTGCATGAAGAAGTGGATCCTGTTGATTTGCAGTCTGGTGATGGCAAGCATCGCCTATGCTGCCGTCAACGCCGACAATATGGTGGCTGCGGCCAAGGGCGGTGATACCGAAACGGTTCGAGAAGGCTTGAAGGCCGGATTTGATCCGAATTACGTGGATCGCCAGGGGAATAGTCTGTTGATCCATGCAGCCGCCAACAGCAATACGGATGTTGTGGCCGTGTTGCTTTCGTCAGGTGCCAACCCGGCGATACAGAACCGGGCCGGGGATGATGCGCTCAATTATGGCGCGATCAAGGGCAATCTCGCGATCGTGCAGATGATGTTGAAAGCGGGTTTGCCGGTCAATCGTAAGCAGGGCTGGCAGCCGTTGACCTATGCGGTCTGGGGAAAGAACATGGAGCTCTTTGATTACCTGTTATCGAAGGGAGCTGATCCGAATGCCAATAACCCCAGCCTGGCATCGGCGTTAATGTTTGCTGCCCAACAGGGGCAGGAAGCCATGGTCGATCGTCTGTTAGCGGCCGGTGCCGACCCGACCTGGACTAAGGGCGGCGAAAGCGCTGTGGATTGGGCCTTGCAGACAGGGAATACCGATATTGCCGAGAAGATCATGAAAGCTCAGGCGACCGTGGGATTCGCCAAGAATGCCGTTCTAGCCGAGCCGGATGATTCCGAATTAACCGATACGGAAAAGGCACTCGGTACGACTGCAGCACCGCGTTAATCCTGAAATCGCTCTGATTAGAGACATCAACTAAAAACGCACCCGAAGGTGCGTTTTTTCTGATGCCTGGTTCAGGATCAGGCAACGACTGCTGCAATGGCATCGGCCACGGCATCAATGTTCTTGCTATTGAGCGCTGCGAGGCAGATACGACCTGTTGAAACGGCGTAAATCCCATAGTTGTCGCGCAACACATCCACCTGCTCGGCAGTCAGGCCGGTGTACGAGAACATGCCACGTTGCTGGATGACAAAGCTGAAGTCCTGCTTGACGCCCTTGGCATTCAGCTTGTCGACCAGGGCATGGCGCATGGCACGGATGCGGTCGCGCATTTCGGCGAGTTCTTGCTCCCACATCACGCGCAGCTCGGGGCTGGTCAGCACGGCAGTCACGATGGCTGCACCGTGTGTCGGTGGGTTGGAATAGTTGGTGCGGATGACGCGCTTGAGCTGCGACATAACACGTGCCGATTCGTCCGCCGATTCGGTAACGATCGACAGGGCGCCCACCCGTTCGCCGTAGAGCGAGAAGGACTTGGAGAACGAGGACGAGACCAGAAACTGCAGGCCTGAATGGGCAAACTTGTCGAGGACGACGGCATCGGGCTGGATGCCTTCAGCGAATCCCTGGTAAGCCATATCGAGGAACGGAATCAGACCCTTGGCACGGATCGCGGCAATCACTTGATCCCACTGCTCGTTGCTCAGGTCTGCCCCGGTGGGGTTATGGCAGCAGGCATGCAGAAGGACTACCGAGTCCTTGGGCATGGCGTTGAGGTCGGCGAGCATGCCTTCGAAGTTCACGCCACGCGTTGCGGCATCGTAATAGCGGTAGGTTTTCACCGGGAAGCCGGCGGCCTCGAAGAGGGCGCGATGGTTCTCCCAGGACGGGTCGCTGATATAGACCGTAGCCTTAGGGACCAGACGCATCAGATAGTCAGCACCAATTTTCAGGGCGCCGGTACCGCCGATGGCCTGAGCCGTGATGACGCGCTTGTCACGCAGCAGCTGGGTGTCATGGCCAAAGAGAAGCGCCTGAACCGCCTGGTCGTAGGCCACCGAGCCTTCGATCGGCTGATAGCCGCGAGCGGGCGGATTCTGCATACGGGCTTCTTCGGCAGCGCGCACAGCCTTGAGTAGGGGTAGTTTGCCATTGTCGTCGTAGTAGACGCCTACACCGAGGTTGACCTTGGTGTCACGGGTATCGGCATTAAAGGCTTCGGTCAGGCCAAGAATCGGGTCGCGCGGGGCAAGTGCAACGTCTGCAAAAATCGAGGTCATAACAGCTCCGGAGGATGCCGGCCAGCCGGCATGGAGAAATAGGGCGTGAAATGGGTGAAGAAGGTGATGAGGCGTTAAACTGTGCTTTGCAGCACGGTTTAATTGAAAAATTCTAACATGGCATAGCGTTTAGGCATGAACCCCGAGCAGACCGATTCCGATATTGCCCAACTCACCCCTGCGTTGACCAATCCGGCGAATGCCGAGGTGGTGACATTCCCCGGTAGCTCTTTCCGGCTCCATCAGCCATTTCCTCCAGCGGGTGATCAACCCGTTGCTATTGAGCAGCTGTTGTCGGGTCTGGAGGATGGTCTATCTTTCCAGACGCTCCTGGGAGTGACGGGCTCGGGCAAAACCTACACCATGGCTAATGTGATCGCCCGCAGCGGTCGGCCAGCGCTGGTGCTGGCCCCGAATAAAACTCTGGCCGCCCAGCTGTATGCCGAATTCAAGGAGTTCTTTCCGGAGAACGCCGTCGAATACTTTGTGTCTTATTACGACTATTATCAGCCCGAGGCTTATGTACCCAGCCGGGATCTGTTTATTGAAAAAGACTCGTCGATCAATGAGCACATCGAACAGATGCGGCTTTCGGCCACCAAAAGCCTGATCGAGCGCAACGACTGCATCATCGTGGCAACGGTCTCATGTATCTACGGTATTGGCGACCGGGACGAGTACCACCAGATGATCATGCACGTTCGCGAGGGCGACAAGGTGGCGCAGCGTGACTTGCTCAAACGATTGGCCGAAATGCAGTACACCCGCAACGAGATGGATTTTCAGCGGGGGACGTTCCGGGTGCGGGGTGACGTGATTGATGTCTTCCCAGCCGAGCATGCGGAGTATGCGGTCCGTATCGAACTCTTTGATGACGAGATCGAACGTCTGCAGCTCTTTGACCCGCTGACCGGTGAGATACGGCAGCGCCTTTCCCGCTTTACGGTGTATCCGTCCAGCCACTATGTGACGCCAAGAGCTACCGTCTTACGGGCTGTCGAGGGCATCAAGGAAGAGCTCAACAAGCAACGGGAAGCCTTTCTTGGAGAAGCGAAGCTGGTTGAAGCACAGCGTATCGAACAACGGACCAAGTTCGATATCGAGATGCTGACTGAAGTGGGTTTCTGTAAGGGGATCGAAAACTATTCCCGTCACCTCTCCGGGCGGCAGCCCGGCGAGCCGCCGCCGACTCTGATTGATTATCTACCTGACAATGCCCTGATTTTTATCGACGAGTCCCATGTGGCGATCGGCCAGGTGGGGGGGATGTATCGGGGGGATCGGTCACGCAAGGAGAATCTGGTCAATTATGGCTTCCGGTTGCCATCGGCTCTGGATAACCGCCCGTTGAAGTTTGATGAATTCGAAAAGCGGATGCGTCAGGCGGTATTTGTCAGTGCGACACCAGCCGATTATGAAAAACAGCATGCCGGTCAGGTGGTTGAACAGGTGGTACGGCCAACCGGTCTGGTGGATCCGATCGTCGAAGTTCGCCCGGCGCTAAGCCAGGTCGATGATCTTCTGGGCGAAATCCGCAGGCGGGTGGCTCTTGATGAGCGGGTTCTGGTCACGACGCTGACCAAGCGCATGGCGGAAGATCTGACCGACTACCTGACCGAAAACGGCATCAAGGTGCGCTATCTGCATTCCGATGTCGATACCGTCGAGCGCGTGGAGATCATCCGGGATTTACGCCTCGGCCTATTCCAGGTCTTGGTGGGCATCAACCTGTTGCGTGAAGGGCTGGATATTCCCGAGGTCTCTCTTGTGGCGATTCTGGATGCCGATAAGGAGGGCTTCTTACGCTCGGAAACATCCTTGATCCAGACTATTGGCCGGGCAGCGCGCCACCTTAATGGTATGGCGATCCTTTATGCCGACAAGATCACCGGTTCCATGCGGCGAGCCATCGACGAGACTGAACGGCGCCGACAGAAACAGATGGAATTCAATCAGGCTCATGGCATCGTACCGCGTGGGGTGCAGAAGCGGATCAAGGACATCATCGACGGTGTTTATACGACTGGCTACAGCGCCCAGGATGGGGTCAGTAATCTGCCCAAGGCCGCTCAGCCTAAGAAGGCCTACGAGTCGATGTCGGAAAAAGAAGTGGCGAGCGAGATCCGTAAGCTCGAGCAAGCCATGCAGAAGCACGCCAAAAATCTGGAGTTTGAGGCCGCTGCCCGGGTCCGTGACCAGTTGTTCCAGCTCAAGGAGCGCGTATTTGGTGCGGCCCCCCTCGGTGACTGAGCAGCTGGCTGCAGTATGCTTTCGTTCGCTCAGAAGCGCTGCATGATGGCGCACATGTCGTTCGCTATACCCCCCGCAAGATATTGCGCGACATTTCTGGCTGCTCTTTGTAACTCCGGATTCTGTGCCTCGGTCTTGCCATCATATTGATCCAGGGTGACCGAGCCGCTGCTACCCGTCTTGCTGGTATAGCGGCCAATCTGCCTAAGTGACCGCGTCTCGTAAACCCGGGCATAGGCATTGCCTTCAAGCGTGGTATCACTCAGGGCATCACGAACCTGGACGCCGAGTACATTGGCTTCGATGATGAATCGGTAGGGTTCGGCGCTGCGCATCAGATCCTGGGGGATGACCAGGCCCTTGCTCGACCAGTCCGGATTGTCCGGGTTGAGTGTGGTCGGGTAGACCGTCGACTGAATGCCACACTGCCCCAAGCGGTCGCTAAGGGTGCTGGCAAAGTACTGAGGCAGGGCAATCGGTTCGATGGCCCGGGCAACATCACTGCTGTCGATGTGTTGCGAGGCATTTTCTTCGGCATTCGACGCCGCAGTACTCCCCGCTGTCGAACCAACAAGACCTCCAATGGCGCCGGCGATAGGCCCGACAATCATGCTGCCAAGAAGACCGCCGAGCGTGGATGTCTTGTCGGAAATATAGGTTGTGCGAATGGCACCACTCGGTACGATCAGAACGCGATAGGCACTTACCCGGGGCTTGGGGAGGTTGGCGTGATCCTCGACCGGGGCAGGTTGCTGCGACTGGTTCCACTTGAGTGGCCCGGAGCTGCATGCGGAGAGGCAAATGGCCAATGCAAGGACGGTGATGCATCGACTGTAGTCATTTGTCATGGTGTGAGTGTAGCGGGTAATGCATTGTTGCGCTGCCTTTCATCATGTGGGCTAGTCAATCTGGCGGTAATTATGAAACAATGCTGATACAAGATTGATCCCGGCGTAACGGTCATATCAACCGCGATATCCATTAATGACTCCGACGGGTAGCGCAGAAGAGGGAGGGGCAAATGACCAGAGTACTGTTTGTCTGCATGGGCAACATCTGCCGTTCACCAACGGCTGAAGCCGTTTTCCGTCGTCTGGCGGCCCAACGCGGCCTGATGGGTGAGCTGGAGATCGACTCTGCCGGGACGCATGGCTACCACGTTGGGGAATCACCCGATGCCCGCACACAGCGTGCGGCGGCCGAGCGCAAATATGATCTTTCATCGATCGTCGCCCGCAAAGTGGCCCCGGAGGATCTGGAATATTTCGACGTCGTTCTGGCCATGGATCGTAGCAATCTGGATGCATTGCGCAAGCTTTGCCCGGCCAAATGTCTGCCTCGACTCAAACTGTTCATGAGTTATGCCCGTCAGTTTGATGATGACGAGGTGCCTGATCCGTATTACGGCCTAGCACACGATTTTGACCTGGTGCTCGATATGATCGAGGATGCAGCCGAGGGTCTGCTCGATAACATTCTGAGTGAGCGGCGTGGCAAGAGCCCACTGAAGCCATCAGCCCGAAAGGCAACGGCCAAGGCAGGTTAAATGTTCTGACGTGCCGGGTTGCTACAGTATCACTGACCGGATTGGGCATAAAAAAACCGCGCGATAAATGAATATCGACGCGGTTTTTTGTTGGGCCGGGTACAAACCCGTTGGATTATTGCTTACGGGTTTCCACCATCTGCAACGGCTCATCGACCACCGCCACCTTCGGACGTGGCGTACGGGGCTTACGTTCCGGTTTTTCAGCCGGGGTGGCGACCACTGCGGCACGCTTCTCCGGGCTGGTTTCCACCATCTGCAGGCCGACCGATTCCAGGGATACCGTCTCGAGCACAGGTGCCGGAGCTGGGGTAGGCGCCGGAGCCGGTGCAACAGCGGCGACCACAACTTCGGGCACTTCGATAACTGCTTTCGATTCAACGACCGGTGCCGGTGTTTCCATCACAGCCGTTTTCACAATCACTTCTGCAGCAGGAGCACTGACCGGAGTCGCTTCGACCGCAGGCGATCCAACTGCGGTACCCTCACTCACAACCGGTGCGACTGTTTCGGTAATGATGGCGGTCGACACAGCGGCGACAGCATTGCTGCTCTCGCTTGCCACAACATCCTGGGTCTCGGCTGTGCTCTGGCGATCACCACGTTCGCGACGACCACCACGGCGGCCACGGCGGCGACCATTGCTCTGGCTTCCGGATTCGGTTGTGCCATCGGCTACCGGAGGAGTGGTCGATTCAGCAGCGTTCGTGAGGTTCTGGTTTTCGGTATTGATCTCTGCGGCTGCTTGGACATTATTTCGTGACTCGCGGGTATTGCGACCACGGCTACGGCGACTGTTGCTCTGGTTGCCACCGTCTTCCTGAGCGGCTTCGGTATTGTTCGGACGCTCGTTACGATTGCCGGCACGACGACCTTCCTGGTCGTTGTCGCTCCGGCGGCCGCGACGACCCTGCTGGCCTTCGCCGCGGGGTCCACGTGTCTGACGACCTTCATCATCGCCTGATTGGCGACGGCCGCCGTTACGGCCGCCCTCGCGTGGCGTACGCGGTGCGCGCGGACGGGTCGTTTCAACGGGCGGTTTCTTCTTGTTGTCACCGCTTAGCCAGCTGAAGAGCTTGGACATGAAACCACTCTTCTCTTCAGTGACCGGTTGGCTGGCCGGGGTCGTCTCGATGGAGACCGGGGCGGGCTGTGCCGGCGCAATATTGCGGATGGCGGCAGACGGACGGTTCTGGTTTTTCTGCTCGACCGAGAAGGTCGGCGATTCCATGAGCGGCTGATCCACCATCTTGTAGGACGGCTCGCGATGGTCTTCCAGGTTCAGCTCGTCATGACGCAAGCGCTGAATATGGTGAGCCGGTGTTTCCAGGTGTTTGTTTGGCAAGAGCAGAATCGTGATCTTGTGACGCAGTTCAATGGCCTGGATATCGGCGCGCTTCTCGTTGAGCAGGAAGGTGGCGACATCGACCGGGACCTGGGTATGAACGGCTGCCGTGTTTTCCTTCATGGCCTCTTCTTCGAGGATACGAAGGATATGCAGCGCGGCAGATTCGGTCGAGCGGATATGGCCTGTACCGGTACAGCGCGGGCAGGTGATATATGAGGTTTCGGCCAATGCCGGACGTAGGCGCTGACGCGAGAGTTCAAGCAGGCCAAAACGGCTGATCTTGCTAGTCTGAACGCGAGCACGGTCATGGTGCAGGGCATCACGCAGGCGGTTTTCCACTTCGCGCTGGTTGCGGCTGCTTTCCATGTCGATGAAGTCGATGACGATCAGGCCGCCCAGATCGCGCAAACGCAGCTGGCGGGCAATTTCGTCGGCCGCTTCCTGGTTGGTCTTGAGGGCGGTTTCTTCGATGTCGCTGCCTTTGGTGGCGCGTCCCGAGTTGACGTCGACCGAAACAAGCGCTTCGGTGTGGTCGATGACGATGGCGCCGCCGGACGGCAGGTTAACCTGGCGGGCATAGGCCGATTCGATCTGGTGTTCGATCTGGAAGCGTGAAAAGAGTGGCACGTCATCGCGGTAGCGTTTAACGCGGTTGACGTTGTTCGGCATGACCTGGCTCATGAACGCCTGGGCCTGCTCGAAGATGTCATCGGTATCGATCAGGATTTCGCCAATATCCGGCTGGAAGTAATCGCGGATCGCACGGATGACGAGGCTACCTTCCTGGAAGATCAGTAGCGGGGCGGTGTTGTCCTTGGCCACCGAATCAATGGCAGTCCACAGCTGCATCAGGTAGTTCAGATCCCACTGCAGCTCTTCGGCATTGCGGCCAATCGCTGCGGTGCGGGCAATGAGGCTCATGCCATCCGGCACGGTTAGCTGGGCCATGGCATCACGCAGCTCGGAGCGATCATCGCCCTCAACGCGGCGCGATACGCCGCCCCCGCGCGGGTTGTTAGGCATCAACACCAGATAGCGGCCCGCCAGCGAGATGTAAGTGGTGAGGGCGGCCCCCTTGTTGCCACGCTCATCCTTATCGACCTGAACGATCAGCTCCTGGCCTTCTTTCAGAGTTTCCTGCATCTTGGCGCGACTGCCTTCGCCGTTGGGAGCGTAGTACTCGCGGGCAATTTCCTTAAAGGGCAAGAAGCCATGGCGCTCGGCGCCGTAATTCACAAAGACGGCCTCGAGCGAGGGCTCGATACGGGTAATGACACCCTTGTAGATATTGCTCTTGCGTTGTTCTTTCGAGGCGGATTCGATGTCGAGGTCGATCAGTTTCTGACCTTCGACGATGGCAACGCGCAGTTCTTCTGCCTGCGTTGCATTAAAAAGCATACGTTTCATGTTGCGAGGTGCTCCAAAAGCACCGGCGCGGGCAATCCCGCAGGTGGCAACCGGGAAAGTCTTCGGTTGTGACCTGGACAGGTTCCAGGGCCTTCCGGACGGCGTGCGCTAAGGGCGGGGCGGGGGATATCCAGTGAGGATCCCGGGCCGGACGTTCGGACAGGGTGAACCGGTCTTAACCGGCAGCGCCTGATCCTATCGGGCATCAGGTCTGCCGTTACTGCATTCGGGACTGCAAACGCCAGGCGTGTGTCAGTCGGTGACGGCTGCTTGTGTTCGTCTGGGCGAGTCGTCATGGCCCGGTTCGGCTGCGCCAGAAACGATCGAATCACGAACTCGCCGGTAGGGCGATTTTGGCTCGAGGATCCGGGCAGGTAAGTCGGGAGAAATCTCGCAAACCCACCTGCTGGCAGCACAAACGTGTAGAGTATAAGGCATGTCACGTAGTAATCAAACGTCCAAAACGTCTTTTGTACAAAAAGCGGTGAAAAAAGAGCAAAAAACACCCGCTTCCATGGGCGTGCAGCGTCGATCCGTGACGGAAGAGGAGGCGGGTCAGCGCCTCGATAATTACCTGCTGCGTACCCTGAAGGGTGTCCCCAAAAGCCGGATATACCGGATTGTTCGCAGTGGCGAGGTTCGGGTAAATGGCGGTCGTTGTCAGCCAGATCTACGCCTAAACGCCGGTGATGAGCTCCGTTTGCCGCCGGTGCGCACCAGTGCGTTTGTTGAGGACCGGCCACCGGTGGCTCCGGACGTGGCACTTCCCGTTCTTTTCGAGGATGAGACACTGTTGGCCATCAACAAGCCCTGTGGCATCGCGGTTCACGGGGGTAGCGGTCTGGCCTGGGGGGCGATCGAGGCCATGCGCGCTCAGCGGCCCGATGCACGCTTTCTGGAGTTGGCTCATCGTCTTGACCGAGAAACCTCGGGAGTTTTACTTGTGGCCAAGCGTCGGGCCGCACTCGTCGGATTGCACGAGATGTTTCGCGAGCAGCGGGGCGATAAACGTTATTTGGCACTTGTACCGGGGCAGTGGACACACGGCAAGCCCGGGCAGGTCCTCAAAGTGACTGAGCCGCTTTACAAGTACCTGACTCCTGAAGGAGAACGACGGGTGCGGGTGGCGCGCGGCCGTGATCTCGCCCACCCGGAAACACGGCCTGCTGAAACACATTTTTTTTTAAAACAGCAACTTAACGGATTTGCGTTGGTTGAGGCTCGGCTTAAAACCGGGCGAACGCATCAGATCCGGGTCCACCTGGCAAGCCTGGGGTTGCCGATTGTGGGGGATGATAAATATGGTGATTTTGCCTTAAATAAATCCCTGGCAGCTTCCGGGCAATTGAGCCGTATGTTTCTGCACGCGGCGAGCTTACGTTGTAAGCATCCAGTGACCGGTGAATTACTCGTGATCGAGGCACCGCTCCCCCCTGAATTGCAAGATTTTATCGATTACTGCGCGCCATTAAAACTTAATAATCTACATGAGCAATAGACGATACGACCTTGTTGTATTTGATTGGGATGGCACGTTGCTTGATTCAACGGGTGCCATTGTCAGGGCAATTCAGGCGGCTAGCCGTGAGGTAGGTGTTGAACCACCGGACGATTCCCGGGCGCGCTATGTGATCGGCATGGGGCTACGCGAGGCATTGCAACATGCCGTCCCTGATCTGCCGGAAAGCCGTTATGACGATCTGGTCAATGCCTACCGACGGCATTACCTGTCCGGGGACCATGAGTTAACACTGTTTGACGGCGTGGAATCTCTATTAAAGCAGCTTCAGGCGCAGCATCGCTGGCTGGCGGTGGCAACTGGAAAAAGCCGTCTGGGTCTGGATCGGGCGCTAGGGCACAGCGGTCTTGGGCGGTATTTCGATATGACCCGGACGGCGGATGAGACCCGGGGGAAGCCTGACCCACTGATGTTGCAGCAAATCATGGATAACTTTGCGGTGGATCCTGAACGCACACTCATGATCGGAGATACGACGCACGATCTGCTGATGGCGCGTAATGCCGGGGCGCATGGCTTGGCCGTGACCCACGGTGCGCATGGTCTGGATGCGCTCATGTCCTGCGCACCGGTGGGGGTGGTTGACTCGATTCCCGATCTGTCAAACTGGTTTATGAAGTCTGGCTAATAGATTGTTATTGCTTGAATAAAAATACCGTTGGACGTTTTTCAAAGGCGGTGTGCGGCTGCTTACGCCAGTCGCCCACGGTCCGGGTCTGGAGTTGTTCCTCAGGTGTCGTCAAGGCCATGGCCACACACAGGCGAGTCTCCGGGCGGAGCGTTTTGACCAGATAATCGTACAGTCGCTGGTTACGATACGGCGTTTCGATCACGATTTGTGTCTGATCGTGTGTTTTAGAGGCATTTTCAAGGCGGTTAATCGCTTTTTGGCATTCCTGCTCGTCCTGTGGCAGATATCCGTGGAAGGCAAAGCACTGCCCCCCCAATCCGGAGCCCATGAGGGCGAGTAGTAGAGAGGAGGGACCAATATGCGGGATGACCCGATACCCCCGCTGATGGGCGCGCTCGACCAGTTCGGCCCCGGGGTCGGCAATGGCCGGGCAACCAGCCTCCGACAATAAGCCTACAGGTTGTTGGTGTGCCAATGGGGCCAACAAGGCATCCAATTCATTCTGAAGGGTGCTGGATTTACCCAGTTTGCCTCGTCCGGGGAGTTCCGTGATGTTCAAATCTGCGATGGGCACCGGCATATCCACCGATTTGAGGAAAACCCGGGCGCTTTTAGCGTTTTCCACGACGAAATGCCGCAGTTCCCGGATCAAAACGATGAGATTAGCGGGCAGGCTGTGTGTTGGGTCGGCGCAATTTAATGCCGAGAGCGGCACCGGGATCAGGTGCAGCGCCACGAGAGGTGATTTAGCCGGGGAGGGTTCCTGTGTCATCAATATGCCGAGGTCAGTGGGTTAAAACCGGCCAGGCGCAGTAGGCGGCAAAGTGCAATCAGGGGGAGTCCGATCAGTGCCGTGGGGTCGTCGCCACTGAGCCGGTCGAGCAAGGCGATGCCCAGCCCTTCGGATTTGGCCGAACCGGCACAGTCGTAGGCCGGCTCTCTGGCCAGATAAGCCTCGATTTCGTCTAGGCTGAGCTCACGGAACTCGACGTCGGTACTGACCAGGTCTTCATAAGTCCGATCTGCGGCGGCATCATAGAGGCATAGCGCTGTCTCGAAAACCACCGCCCGACCACTCAGCGCCTGGAGTTGCTCGACTGCCTTGGCATGATTGCCGGGTTTGCCATAGATCTGGTCATCGAGCACGGCAACTTGGTCGCTCCCGATAATGAGGGCATGCCGCTGGTCGGCGGGCAGCGTCCTGGCAATGGCCTGTGCCTTCTCCCGGGCTAGGCGTCGCGCTAGGGCCGCGGGGTGTTCACCGGGGTGCGCAGACTCGTCGATATCGGGGCTCATCACCTCGAAATCGACGCCCAGGCGCCCCAGAAGTTCCCGCCGGTATGCCGAGCTGGAACCAAGGATCAATCGCCGCGGCTTGTCGGAAGGCATCTGCGAAGTCATGTTTGGTGCGCTTTCAATGAGTTGGGGGGTCTTTATTGCAAGAAAATGCTCAACAATTCGACTGGCGGATGGTATCATTCGCCGTTTTTCAACGGGACAGATCAGGATGTCATCTGCCGGTTTGCCGGAAAGTTTTGACCCGACCGTTGCCGCCCGCGAGCATTTTCGCTGGTCTGGTGATGTGCCGGTGTCTGCTTTCACGCGTCTGGTCGATCTGCTCGTCAGCACCTCGGGTGTGGTCAGTGTCCGGTTGGACGCCGCGGTTAGCGCGGATCGTCGTCCGGCCATGACCATCCGGCTGGCGGGGCATCTAGAGCAGTCCTGTCAGCGTTGCCTGCAACCGGTGACCGTGGTCATAGACCATGAGCATATGGTGGCGTGGGTGGCAGATGCGTCAGAGCTAGAACGCCTGGATGCGCTCGAAGAAGATTCGGATGCGTCGGAGGTGGAATACCTGCCGATGCCCGATCCCGCTGTCGTGGTGACTTTGGACCTGGTGGAAGATGAACTGATGCTTTCACTACCCATTGTCCCCATGCATGCCGATTGCGCGTTGCCTAAGTCGGCAGCCGCACCGGTAGCGGAACATCCGTTTGCAGCGCTGGCCCAGCTCAAGGGTTTGAAGCATTAGGGATTCTTTCCGGAGCACGCTCCGGAAAAGCAGCCGCAGTAACGATTTAACCAGGAGTAACCAACATGGCAGTTCAACAAAATAAGAAGTCCCCGTCGAAGCGTGGTATGCACCGTGCGCATGATTCGCTGAGCAACCCGCCGCTGGCAATCGAGCCGACGACCGGTGAAGTGCATCGCCGTCACCACATTTCGCCGTCGGGCACGTACCGCGGCAAGAAGGTTGTCAAGACAACCGACGCCTAATCAGGCTGGTCAGGGGTTTCCAACCTGACCCTGAGACTCAACGTGAGATTTGACCGGATATGACCGTCAAGATCGCGATTGACTGTATGGGTGGCGACCATGGCCCCAAGGTCACGGTTGCCGCTGCTTTGGCTTTTGCCGCCGAGTTTTCCGATGTCGAGCTGACGCTTGTCGGCAAGTCCGATCAGCTGGAAAACCGTTTGCGACGTGCTGCGCCGGATCAGTCCGTGCGCGACCGGTTGCACATCGTTCACGCCAGCGAAGTGGTGGCGATGGATGAACCACCGGCGCTGGCGCTACGCAATAAAAAAGATTCCTCCATGCGGGTGGCCATCAATCTGGTCAAATCCGGGGAGGTCGACGCCTGTGTGTCAGCCGGCAATACCGGCGCACTGATGGCCATTTCTCGATTTGTCCTGAAGATGCTGCCCGGCATTGATCGCCCGGCGATCTGTACGGTGGTGCCGACCATGACCGGCCAGACCCGATTGCTTGATCTGGGCGCCAATGTTGACTGTACTGCAGAGCACCTGTTGCAGTTCGGCATCATGGGCTCGATCCTGACCAGTGCAGTTCAGCATATTGCTGCCCCGCGTGTTGGCTTGCTCAATATTGGCGAAGAAGACATCAAGGGTAATGAAGTCGTCAAGGAGGCCGCTGAGCTGTTGCGTGCGACCGATCTCAACTTCGTCGGCAATGTCGAAGGCGATGGCGTCTACAAAGGCGAGGCCGACGTGGTGGTCTGTGATGGCTTTGTCGGTAATGTGGCGTTGAAGGTTTCGGAAGGCCTGGCGCAGATGCTGGGCCGTTTCCTACGCGAAGAGTTTGAACGCAATATGCTGACCCGGTTGATTGCGCTGCTTGCGTTGCCTGTGCTCAGCCGGTTCAAGAAGCGGCTGGACCATCGCCGCTATAACGGTGCCAGCCTGCTCGGTCTGAAGGGGACGGTCATCAAAAGCCATGGCTCGGCCGATGCTTTCGCTTTCAGTCATGCCCTGCGTGAGGCTTATCACGAAGCGGAGAATGGGGTGATCGACCAGATCGCGCATCGCATTAGCCATTACACCGGTTCTCAAACTGCAGCGTTGCTCAAAGAGCCTGGCAAGGCGGATGACGCAACGGGAGATGCCTGATGGCACAAACGATTTACGCCCAGTTGGCAGGCATCGGTAGCTTTCTACCGGGCGCACCGATTACAAACGAGGCGCTCATCCGTGATAAGGGGCTCGACTCCAGCGATGAATGGATCCAGACCCGCACCGGGATTGTCTCGCGTCACCATGCGCCCGAGGGAATGACATCAAGTGTTCTGGCGGAGGAGGCGGCAAGGCGCGCCCTGGCCGATGCCGGTACTGATGCCAAGGATCTGGATCTGATTATCGTGGCGACATCGACGCCGGATATGATCTTTCCGAGTACCGCCTGCCTCTTGCAAGGCAAGCTTGGTAACGTAGGCGCTACGGCATTTGATGTGCAGGCAGTCTGCTCCGGTTTTGTTTACGCACTGACGATCGCCGAGAAATTTATTCGCTCCGGAAGCCATAAGACCGCTCTCGTGGTCGGCGCCGAAGTCTTTTCGCGCATCATGGACTGGGCAGACCGTGGCACCTGTGTGCTTTTTGGCGACGGGGCCGGGGCTGTCGTGCTCAAGGCCGCCGAGACCCCCGGCTTGCTGGCGACCTCGCTTCACGCCGACGGATCGCAGTCCGATATCCTCAACGTGCCGGGTCAGGTTCATGGTGGCAAGGTCATTGGTGACCCGTTCCTACGTATGGACGGTCAGGCGGTCTTTAAATTTGCCGTGCGTGCCCTTTCGGATAGCGCCATTGAGTGCTGCGAATCGGCCGGGGTCTCACCGGAACAGATTGACTGGCTGATTCCTCACCAGGCCAATGTCCGCATTATTGATGCCATCGGCAAGCGACTGTCACTACCCACCGAGCGCGTCATCATTACAGTCGATCATCATGGCAACACGTCTGCCGCTTCTGTGCCGCTGGCGATGGATGAGGCGGTGAAGGATGGCCGTGTGAAGCGTGGCCAGACGTTGATGTTGCAAGGGGTGGGCGGCGGCTTCACCTGGGGCAGCGTCCTGCTCAAATATTAATTTCGGAGACTGTTATGTCGTTCGCTTTCGTATTCCCCGGTCAAGGTTCGCAATCAGTCGGCATGATGGCCGCCTATGGGGATTCGCCGGTCGTCCGTGCGACCTTTGATGAAGCTTCAGCCGCTCTGGGTGAAGACCTCTGGACGATGGTGGCTGAAGGCCCTGCTGAAAAGCTGGCGCTGACGGTGAACACCCAACCGATCATGCTGACGGCCGGTGTCGCTGCATGGCGTCTGTGGGAAAGCCTCGGCGGTAAAACGCCTGCGGTAGTGGCGGGCCATAGCCTGGGTGAATACTCGGCGCTGGTTGCCGCCGGTGCGCTCAAGCTGTCGGACGCGGTGCCGCTGGTGCGACTGCGTGCTGCCGCAATGCAAGAAGCCGTGCCGGCGGGCACGGGTGCCATGGCTGCGATCTTGGGCCTGGACGATGATGGCATTGCCGCCGCCTGTGCTGAAGCAGCTCAGGGTGAGGTGGTGGAACCCGTTAATTTCAATGCACCGGGTCAGACGGTGATTGCCGGTCACAAAGCTGCGGTCGAACGTGCTTGTGAAGCCTGCAAGGCCCGGGGTGCCAAGCGTGCTGTACTCCTGCCGGTTTCTGCACCGTTCCACTCATCACTACTCAAGCCAGCGGCTGATCGCCTCGCCATCGCACTGGCTGACATTGCGGTCGCCCCGCCTGCCATTCCGGTCATCAACAATGTGGATGTCGCGATCGAAATGGATCCGGCCAAGATCAAAGACGCACTGGTGCGCCAGGCCGCCAAGCCGGTGCGTTGGGACGAGATTATCCAGAAGATGGCCTCGATGGGCGTTGCTACCGCGGCTGAATGTGGCCCGGGCAAGGTGCTGGCCGGCCTGACCAAGCGGTGTGCCGATGGTATTACCGGCGTTGCCCTGGCCGATGCCGAATCGATGAATGCCAATCTTTCCCTGAATTGAAATCAAAATAACAGGAACTGCTATGACTGCAACTGTCGCTCTCGTTACTGGTGCTTCGCGGGGTATCGGTCGCGCCATCGCTATGGAACTGACCCGTCAGGGCATGACCGTGATTGGTACTGCCACCAGTGAATCGGGCGCCGCCAGCATTACCGAAGCCATCAAGGGCGCCGGTGGTGCAGGGTGGGGCGCTGCGCTGGATGTGCGGGATGCCGCGGGGGTGGATGCGCTGATTGCCGATATCGAATCCAAAACGGGCTCCGCCATTACGGTTCTGGTCAATAACGCCGGGATCACCCGTGACACCCTAGCCATGCGCATGAAGGATGAAGACTGGGACGATGTGCTCGACACCAACCTCAAGTCGGTATTCCGGATGTGTCGAGCCGTTATGCGTGGCATGATGAAAGCACGCACCGGTCGTATCGTGAACATCACCTCGGTGGTTGGCCATGCCGGTAATGCTGGTCAGGCCAACTACTGTGCTGCCAAGGCCGGTGTGAGCGGCATGACCCGTTCGCTGGCTCGTGAGCTGGGTAGCCGTGGCATTACTGTCAACTGTGTCGCGCCGGGTTTTATCGATACCGATATGACCAAAGCCCTGGACGAAGGCCAGAAGTCCGCACTGCTGGGGAATATCCCGCTGGGTCGCCTGGGTACGCCGGAAGATATTGCGTCAGCCGTGTCCTATCTGGTGTCTCCGGCGGCTTCATATGTGACCGGATCGACGATTCACGTCAACGGCGGCATGTATCTGCCGTAACCGCTTTTTTGCACTGCACACAGGAAAGTTGAAGGAAGGTTTCGCGCTTTTCCGTGTTTTGGTAGAATAGAACCTGTTTTTCCACCACCTACTTAGAAGGGTAATAGGAGCTTCAATGGATAACATCGAACAGCGCGTCAAAAAGATCGTAGCCGAACAACTCGGCGTCAACGAAGCCGACGTGAAAAATGAATCGTCATTCGTCGATGATCTGGGCGCAGACTCGCTGGATACGGTTGAACTCGTGATGGCACTCGAAGAGGAATTCGAATGCGAGATTCCGGATGAAGATGCCGAGAAGATCACCACAGTTCAGCAAGCGATCGACTACGTCAAGTCGCATCAGAAGTAATCGCTTGTTGTACGCTTAATGCGTCAAACGCGGCCGACGCCTATGTGTCGGCCGTAATTTTATCTGAGCCCGGTGTCTCAACGGGTTCCTGAAGGAGCAGTCATGCGTCGTCGCGTCGTCGTCACTGGTTTGGGTGTCGTCAGCCCGGTAGGTAACACCGTTACGGAAGCCTGGAGCAATCTGGTCGCTGGCAAGAGCGGCATTACGGCCGTGACCCGTTTTGACTGCAGCACTTTTCCGACGCGCATTGCCGGTGAGGTCAAGGGCTTCAACGTGGCCGACTATCTGCCTGCCAAAGATGCACGCCGGATGGATACCTTCATTCATTACGGCATGGCGGCCGGCATTCAGGCCATCCGCGATGCCGGTCTGGCCGAGAACCCGGCTGATGCCGAGCGGATCGGCGTCTGTATCGGTTCGGGCATCGGCGGTCTTCCCATGATCGAAGATACCAAGGCCACCTACGATGCGTCCGGTGTGCGCAAAATCTCGCCATTCTTTGTGCCGGGTTCCATCATCAACATGATCTCGGGCAACCTCTCGATCATGTATGGCTTCAAGGGTCCGAACATTGCTACGGTCACGGCCTGTACGACCGGTCTACACGCTATCGGTATGGCTGGCCGCATTATTGAATACGGTGACGCCGATGTCATGATTGCCGGGGGTGCCGAATCGACCATTTCGCCGCTCGGTCTGGGTGGTTTCTGTGCCGCGCGTGCGCTTTCCGAGCGTAATGATGACCCAGCGACTGCCAGCCGCCCGTGGGATAAGGACCGTGACGGCTTCGTGCTGGGCGAAGGCGCTGGTGTTCTTGTCCTGGAAGAATATGAACACGCCAAGGCGCGGGGTGCCAAGATCTACGCAGAACTCGGTGGCTTTGGCATGAGTGGTGACGCATACCACATGACAGCCCCTGATACCGACGGCCCCAAGCGCAGCATGGCGGCCGCTCTCAAGAACGCCGGTGTGAACACCGACAACGTGCAGTATTTGAATGCCCACGGGACATCCACCCCGCTGGGTGATAAGAACGAGACCGAGGCGATCAAGCTGCTGTTCGGTGCTGATGCGAACAAGCTGGTCGTGAATTCCACCAAGTCGATGACGGGTCACCTGCTGGGTGGCGCCGGCGGTCTGGAATCTGTCTTCACGGTGCTGGCGGTGCATCACCAGATATCACCGCCGACTATTAATATCTTCAATCAGGATCCGGAGTGCGATCTGGATTACTGCGCCAATACGGCACGCGAAATGAAGATCGATGTGGCCCTGAAGAACAACTTCGGTTTCGGTGGCACGAACGGTTCACTGGTGTTCAAGCGGATCTAGGCGCATGAACGACCATCGGTTCGAGATTCGACCGACTGCATCACGCCACCTCCGGGTGGCGTTGCTTTTGGTCGGTCTGCTGGCAGCATTAGGTATGACCCAGACGGCACTCAACAGTGCCGAAACCGTGGTTGCCTGGCTGGCCTGGTCAGTCATTCTGCTCGATGGCTGGCGCCGGACACGGATGCCTCAAAGCCCGCTGCTATTCACGGTGCGGCCGCTCGCCTGTTCGGTGGTAGATGGGCGGGGTGCGCTGTGTTCCCTAGTCTGTCGTCGGGTGAGTGTTTACCCCTGGGTGGTCGTGCTGCATTTTCCCCGGGATGGTGCTGTCATGGTCGATTGGCCGACGAATACCCTGGTTCTCTTGCGCGACAGTGTCCATTCTGATGAATCCTGGCGCCATCTCCTCATCTGGGCCGGCCTGATGCGCCGTCAGCTCGCCAATCACTGAGGTTCAGAGGCGCTTGCGCAAAACGGTATTCTTAGCCCGGCTTTGTGTCTCGGGGTAATCCCGCGAGTAATGCAGTCCACGGCTTTCCTTCCGCCCGAGGGCCGAGCGCACAATAAGGTCGGCAGTCTGGACCAGGTTGCGAAGCTCAAGTAGGTCATGGCTGATGCGGAAGTTGGCATAGAACTCATCAATTTCACGAATCAGCAGACGAATCCGGTGCTGAGCCCGCAGCAGACGTTTGCTGGTCCGGACGATGCCCACATAGTCCCACATGAAGCGGCGGAGTTCATCCCAGTTGTGCGCAATCACGATCTCTTCATCTGCATCGGTCACGCGGCTTTCATCCCATAGGGGGAGTTGTTCAGGGATTGCATTGGGGTGAGCAATGATGTCATCGGATGCGGCGCGGGCATAGACCAGACATTCGAGCAGTGAATTGGAGGCCAGGCGATTGGCGCCGTGCAGACCGCTGCAGGTGACCTCGCCAGCGGCATAGAGTCCGGCAATATCGGTCCGTGCCCGTTGATCCACCACTACGCCGCCGCAGGTATAGTGTGCTGCCGGCACAACAGGGATGGGCTCCTTCGTGATATCGATCCCCAGCTGCAAACAGCGCTCGTAGATCGTTGGGAAGTGCTGTTTGACGAAGGACGGATCCTGATGACTGATGTCGAGATATACGCAATCAAGACCGTGCTTTTTCATCTCGGCATCGATGGCCCGTGCCACGATATCTCGCGGTGCCAGTTCGGCACGCGGGTCATAGTCATCCATAAACCGCGAGCCATCGGGTCGCTTGAGTAAGCCTCCCTCGCCACGAACAGCCTCGCTGATCAGGAAAGATTTCTCCTTCGGGTGATACAGGCAGGTGGGGTGGAACTGGATGAACTCCATGTTCGCGATCCTGCAGCCGGCGCGCCAGGCCATGGCAATGCCGTCGCCGGTCGACGTGTCGGGGTTGGTCGTATAGAGATAGACCTTGCCCGCACCGCCTGTGGCAAGAAGGGTCTGGCCCGCGGCCATGGTATGTACATGTCCGGTACTGCTGTCGAGCACATAGGCACCCAGGCAACGATTGGGCTGACCGAGCCGTTGACGACCGATCTTACGGGTGGTGATCAGGTCAACCACGATATGGTCTTCCATCACCGTGATATTCGGGTGATTGAGAACCTGTGGCGTGAGTGTGGCCTGCACGGCCGCACCGGTGGCATCGTCAACGTGGATCACGCGGCGGTGGCTGTGGCCGCCTTCGCGGGTCAGGTGATACTTGCCCGCTTCGCGCGTGAAGGGAACGCCGCGGTCAATGAGCCACTGCACGGCATCAGCCGCCTGTTCGACACAAAAGCGGGTCGCTGCTGGATCATTGAGCTGGGATCCCGCAGTGATAGTGTCGGCTATATGACTTTCGACCGAGTCTGTGTCATCAAGTACGGCGGCAATGCCCCCCTGAGCCCAGCCCGAGGCGGAGTCGGTCACCGCCCGCTTGCTTACCAGACCGACATGCAAACCGGCATCTGCCAGACATAGCGCCGAGCCCTGGCCGGCCAGGCCGCTGCCGATGACGAGCACATCAAACTGTGTGCGGGGTGGGTTTTGTTGGTCGTTCAAGATGGGGAAAGCGGCCGAGACTCTGTAATAATGCGCATTCTACCGCTTCCCGTGGAGCCTGACTTGTCTTCTCAAACGGCCGCTCAACCGGCCTCCAAAGGGCTGGAGCCCCGAGCAGAAGCCGCCTGGGTCGCCGCTGCCCAGGCCGGGGATCGTGCTGCCTTCGAATCGCTGGTCGTACCGTGTCAGGCCGGCATGCTGCGCTGGTTGACGCACTTGACGCGTGACCGTGCCGTTGCTGAAGAAATTTTCCAGGAAAGCCTGTTCAAAGCCTACGTCTCACTGGCAGGGTTTCGGGGTGAATCCCGCTTTTCAACCTGGCTGGCCAGTATTGCCCGAAATACCTATCTGGCCTGGCGTAAGGCACAGGCCCGACGTCCTGACCAGGTACCGATCAGTACCGGTGATGAGGAGGTCGACCCTGGTCTTGAGATTACCGATGACTGGATGAGTCTCCCGGTGACACCGGACGAGCGCCTATGGCAGCAGGAACTTGCGGAGGCCATTGAAAATTCACTGGCTGCGTTGCCACAGCCCTTGCGCGAAGCCTTTGAGCAGCGGGAGCAGGGGGGCTTGAGTTATGCCGAAATCGCCCAACATCAACAGGTACCTGTCGGTACGGTGCGCTCCCGGATTCATCGTGCCCGTGAAGCCATCGCCCACGACCTTAAACCACTCATGGAAAACGCATGAACGATCAGAACATGCCACAGGATTCCTGGCAGGCTTGCCACGTTTCGGCCTCGATGGACGGCGAGTCCACAGCGTCGAGCAGCGCCTCATGGGGCGCTACCGAGCGGGAGCAGCTCTATTACTTCTCCCTGACACGACACGTGATTCGCCGCGAAGCAGTGCTGCTTCCCATTGCGGATTGTTTTGTGCGACAAAAGGCGTCATGGGCCGCCTTCTGGGCACGGATCGACGCCCTCTAAGCAAGCTTTAAGCCACAACAAAGCAATTTATCGTAGGATTACACTATGGCTGAACGTATTGCCACTGTTGCACAAACCCTGCAGGGCCCCGAAGGGCTGTTGCTGGTCCGTCTGGAGTTTGAATCCAGTGGTGGCTGTGGGCGTTGCCAGGAGACCGGAGGGTGCGGGGGCGTCAGTCTGGCGCAACCTTTGTGTTCCACCCCTAAATCCATTGTGGTGTCAGATCCGATCGGCTTGTCGGTGGGGAATCAGGTCCGCGTTTCTATCCCTGATGGCATGCTGTCGCGGGGTATTACCCGTACTTATGTGATTCCGCTCCTATTGTTTTTTATTGGCAGCCTGTTGGGCGCCGCCGTACTACCTGCCTCGCTCCCGATGCAGTGGCAGGTGACCAGCGATGTGGGCGCCATGATGGGCGCTGGCATCGGTCTCATCGCCGCCTGGGTGCAACTTCGCTTATCGCAACGTCGTGCCCCAATGGTTTCTCCCCGTATTCTTGAACGTCTCTGAAATGAACAAGATGATCTCTGCGCTCCCGATTGGTCGCAACCAGATTACCCGCATGACAAATCGGTTGCTACTGGCTGTTGTCCTTTGCCTCGTTGTGCCGTTCGTGCCAACACCTGTTGCTGCACAAACCCGTGCGTTGCCCGATTTTGTCGAGCTTGCTGAAAAGCAATCTCCCTCGGTGGTTAACATCAGCACGGTACAGAACGGCAGAGGCAAGGCTGTGGTTAACGGCTTCCCCATGGATCCCAGCGATCCGGCCTTTGAAATCTTCCGCCGCTTCTTCCCACAGCCCCCGGGTGGCCCACAACCCCAGCCGGAAAACCGGTCGCTGGGTTCGGGCTTCATCATCAGCCCGGATGGCTATGTCATGACCAATGCTCATGTAATTGAAGGCGCCGATGAGGTCAACGTCAAACTGCTCGATAAGCGGGAGTTCCGGGCCAAGGTGATCGGGGCCGATAAGCGTACAGATGTGGCATTGCTCAAGATTGATGCCAGCGGCCTGCCGGCCGTCCGCATGGGTGATTCAACACAGCTCAAACCGGGTGAGTGGGTGGTGGCAATCGGCAGCCCCTTCGGTTTTGAGCATTCGGTCACGGCAGGCATTGTGAGTGCCAAGGGTCGCGCTTTGCCGCAGGAAAATTATGTGCCCTTTATCCAGACCGATGTCGCCATCAACCCGGGGAACTCGGGCGGTCCGCTTTTCAACCTGCGTGGTGAAGTGGTGGGGATCAATTCCCAGATCTTCAGCCGTTCAGGGGGATTCATGGGCATCTCCTTCGCCATCCCCATTGATCTGGCTATGGATATCCAGCAGCAGTTACGCACCCGGGGTCGCGCCAGCCATGGACGAATGGGAGTATCAATTCAGGAGGTGACCCGGGAGGTGGCCGAGTCCTTTGGTCTCAACAAAGCGGGGGGCGCCCTGGTCAACAGCATCGAGCCCAACGGCCCGGCAGCCCGTGCCGGAATCGAGCCGGGGGATGTCATCCTGCGTTTCGACGGAAAGCCGGTCACTACCTCCAGTGATCTGCCGCGCATGGTAGGCCCGATGAAGCCGGGCACCCGTGCCCAGGTAGAACTCTGGCGCAAGGGCCAGATGCGGACGCTCACCGTTACCATTGGTGAATTCCAGGATGAAAAGGTGGCCAGCACCAAGCCGGCTTCACGGCCAGCGGAAGCCACCAATAACCGTCTGGGCATTGCCATGTCGGATCTGAGCGCCGAGCAGAAACAGCAAATGCGCCTGAACGCCGGTATCCTGGTGGTGGATGTGCGCCCTGGCGGCCGCGTCGATCTGCGTCCCGGCGACATTATTCTGGCGATCGCTGCCAAGGGGGATACGCAAGATATCCGTTCGGTGCAGCAGTTTAATCAGCTGATGAGTCAGTTGGATGGCCGGGTACCGGCGACCCTGTTGGTGCGCCGGTCGAACGTGCAGATGTTTGTGCCGATCCCGCAGAATCGCTGACCGGCTGCCCGTCTCCGGCTCGCCATAACGGGCAGCCGGGGTCGCCCGATTCCGGTAGAATAGCGGGTTTGCTGGCGCCGCTCGCCAGTGACGCACGATTGGCTTTTTTGCCGGCCGCTGGCCGGAAGACGGAATTCCCTTGAAGCACATACGTAACTTCTCCATCATTGCCCATATTGACCACGGCAAATCGACCCTGGCTGACCGCCTGATTCACCGCTGTGGCGGTCTCTCCGACCGTGAGATGGAAGCCCAGGTTCTGGATTCGATGGATATCGAGAAAGAGCGGGGCATTACGATCAAGGCGCAAACCGCCGCGCTCGATTACAAGGCCAAAGATGGCCAGATTTACCGCCTGAATTTGATTGATACCCCAGGGCACGTCGATTTCTCTTATGAAGTCTCCCGGTCGCTGTCGGCTTGCGAAGGCGCGCTTCTGGTCGTGGATGCCTCACAGGGTGTGGAAGCACAAACGGTTGCCAACTGCTATACGGCGCTCGACCTCGGGGTCGAGGTGGTACCGGTCCTGAACAAAATCGATCTGCCGTCAGCCAACCCGGATAATGCTCGGGCCGAAATCGAAGATGTGATCGGCATCGATGCCACCGAAGCGGTCGAAGCCAGCGCCAAGACCGGTATCGGTATCGACGATATTCTGGAGCAGGTGGTTGCCAAGATTCCGGCCCCGGTCGGAGACCCGGAGGCACCCCTCAAGGCACTGATTGTCGACTCGTGGTTTGATAACTATGTGGGCGTCGTAATGCTGGTGCGGGTGATCGATGGCACCCTGAAGCCTAAGGATAAAATGCGGCTCATGTCGACGGGCGCAACGCATCTGTGCGAGCAGGTCGGTATTTTTACGCCCAAATCGAAACAGCAGCCACAGCTTTCTGCGGGTGAAGTGGGTTTTATCATTTCCGGTATCAAGGAGCTGAAAGCCGCCCGGGTGGGGGATACGATTACGCTGGCTGATCGTCCTGCCGATCAGCCGCTTGAAGGCTTCAAGGAAATTAAACCTCAGGTCTTTGCCGGTCTTTACCCGGTCGAGCCCAATGAATACGAGCAGCTGCGGGATTCACTCGAGAAACTACAGCTCAACGATGCGGCCCTGCAGTTCGAGCCGGAAGTTTCCCAGGCCCTGGGCTTCGGTTTCCGCTGCGGCTTCCTGGGGCTGTTGCACATGGAAATTGTGCAGGAGCGTCTCGAACGCGAGTTCGACATGGATCTCATCACGACCGCCCCGACGGTGGTCTACGAAGTGGGTCTGCGTAATGGCGATCAGATCATTGTTGAAAACCCCTCACGGCTACCGGACATCGGCAAGATCGAGGAGATCCGTGAGCCGATCATCACCGCCTTTATCTTCCTGCCACAGGATTATGTGGGGTCGGTAATCACACTGTGTAACCAGAAACGGGGCTCCCAGATCGATATGCGTTATCACGGCCGTCAGGTGCAGATGATTTACGAGCTGCCGCTTTCGGAAGTGGTCTTCGATTTCTTTGACAAGCTGAAATCGGTATCGCGGGGTTATGCCTCTCTCGATTACGAGTTCAAGGAATACCGTCCGGCTGACATGGTGAAGCTGGATGTGCTCATTAACGGGGATAAGGTTGATGCCCTGTCCCTGATTGTTCACCGCTCAAGCTCGGTTTACCGTGGCCGCGAGCTGGTCAGCAAAATGCGAGAACTGATTCCTCGACAGATGTACGATGTGGCCATTCAGGCAGCCCTGGGGGCGCAGATCATTGCGCGCGAGACAGTGAAGGCGATGCGCAAGGATGTTCTGGCCAAGTGTTACGGCGGTGATATTTCGCGCAAGAAGAAGCTTCTAGAAAAGCAGAAGGCCGGTAAAAAACGGATGAAGCAGATCGGTACGGTCGAGGTCCCGCAGGAAGCCTTCCTGGCGGTTCTCCGAGTGGATGGCAAGTAAAGCACCTCAGACGATACGAATGGATAACTGAATGAACTTTGCACTGATCCTGTTTCTGGTCACGATGGCCACCGGTATTCTGTGGTTAATTGATGTGCTCTATGCCCGTAAATTACGGGCACCGGGTGCCAGCAATCCGATCTGGGTGGAGTGGGGTGCCAGCCTCTTTCCGGTGATTCTGGCCGTATTTGCGCTGAGATCATTTGTCGTTGAACCGTTCAAGATTCCCTCCGGTTCCATGATTCCCACCCTGCAGGTGGGCGATTTTATTCTGGTCAACAAATTCACCTATGGCCTGCGTCTGCCGATTGTCGGGACAGAAATCACCCGGGGCAAAGCGGTTGAGCGGGGCGATGTGGTCGTTTTCCGTTATCCGCCCGAACCCAGCGTGGATTACATCAAGCGTGTGGTCGGCCTGCCGGGCGACACGGTAAGTTATCAGGATAAGCAGCTCAGTATTAATGGGGTTCCGGTGCCGCGGGTTGCTGAACCGGACTATCTCCATACGGATCGTCTCTATTACTCGCGCCGTTATCGCGAGACCCTGGGCGATGTCTCCTATGACACCCTGAATGACACCAACGCCCCTTCGTTTGTGCCAGATGTTGTTCGGTTTCCCCATCGGGAACAGTGCCGGTATGACAGTGCCGGTTTTACCTGTACGGTTCCCGCTGGTCAGTATTTCGTGATGGGTGATAACCGCGATAACAGTAAGGACAGCCGAGTCTGGGGCTTTGTGCCCGATGAAAACATCGTCGGTAAGGCCTTCTTCATCTGGTTCCACTGGGGTGATCTGGGGCGTATCGGTTCATTCCACTGATTTTTTTGCCATGACCAGGGCGCCCTCCAGATCCATGTCACCTCCTGCTACTTCCCGGCAGCAATTTGCGGCGCTTGAGGCAACAATTGGCTATGCCTTTGCAGATACGTCTCTTCTGGAGCAGGCGCTAACTCACCGGAGCTTCGGGCGTACTCATTATGAGCGTCTGGAGTTCATCGGTGATTCGATCCTGAACGCAGTGGTGGCAGAGGCGCTGTACCTGGCTTTTCCAGATTTGCCCGAGGGTGATCTGTCCCGCTTGCGGGCCAACCTGGTTTGCCAGGATCAACTGGTTCTGGTGGCTGAAGAGTTGGGGCTGCACCGCTATCTCCGCCTGGGAGAAGGGGAGCTCAAGAGTGGCGGCCAACACCGGCCATCGATACTGGCTGATACGGTCGAGTCTCTTTACGGCGCTATCTGGCGTGAAGGTGGCTTTGAGCGGGCGCGTCAGGTCATTCTGGCGTCGTTTTCATCCAGAATTGCCGCCATTAATCTGTATCAGCTTCCATCAGCCAAAGATGCGAAAACGCGCTTGCAGGAGTGGTTGCAAGGTCGCCGCTTTGCATTGCCTGCCTATGAGACCCCTCAAGTCAGCGGCGCGGCACACGCACAACGTTTTCAGGTGGTCTGCCGCATTCCGCAGCTGGAGGTCTCTGCCTCAGGCGAAGGGATTACCCGTCGGGCTGCTGAACAGCAGGCAGCCGAACAAGTGCTATTGAAACTGCAGACCATGCCCGAACCGGTCGCTCTCAAGAAAGGTCGCTCATCATGACCGAATCAACTGAAATCACCGCACCGATATCTCTAGAGCCGGCTGGACTGGTGGCCCTGGTGGGTCGCCCGAATGTGGGCAAATCGACCTTGCTCAACCGCTTGATCGGTGAAAAGTTGAGCATTACTTCCCGTAAGGCACAGACAACACGCCACCGGATTATGGGCGTTCGTACTGATGATGATGCCCAGTATGTCTTCGTTGATACGCCGGGCTTTCAGACCAAACACAGTTCCGCCCTCAACCGGACCATGAACCGCGGTGTGACGCAGGCACTGCAGGAGGTCGATGTGATCTGTCTGGTTATTGAAGCTGATCGCTTTGGTGATCAGGACAAAAAAGTCGTGGCCTTGCTGCCAAAAGACAAGCCGGTCATTCTGGTCATCAACAAAATCGATGAGATCAAGGATAAAAGCGCCCTATTGCCTTTCATCGCCAAGATGGCTGACGTGCATGACTGGGCAGCCGTTGTGCCGGTCAGTGCCGAAAAGGGTACGCAGGCCGATGCACTGCTGGCCGAGATCCGCCGGGCATTACCACAGCAAGGCTTTCTGTACGACCCGGAAACGCTGACCGACCGCAGCGAACGCTTCCTGGCGGCAGAATATATTCGTGAAAAACTGTTCCGCCTGCTGGGCGATGAGCTGCCGTACGCAACAACGGTTGAAATCGAGAAGTTCGAGACCGAGGGTGAGCTACGACGCATCTTCGCTGCCATTGTGGTGGACCGGGAGTCTCATAAGCCCATCGTCATTGGCAAGGGGGGTGAAACCCTGAAACGGATTGCCACTGAAGCCCGACAGGATATGACGCGACTCTTCGGGGGGACGGTCTATCTGGAGCTCTGGGTCAAGGTAAAGTCCGGCTGGGCCGATGACGAGCGGCTGTTGCGCTCCCTAGGTTACGAATAAGCCCAAGCTCCCGATCCGGATCGAGCTGCCATGCGCCCCGTTAAAGTCGATCGCCAGGCCGCCTTTGTTCTGCATAGCCGTCCCTATCGGGAAACCAGCCTGGTGCTTGAGGCGTTTACCCGCGATTTCGGTCGGGTCGCACTGGTTGCCAAAGGGGTTCGTCGTCCACGATCGGCCATGCGCGGTGTACTCATGGCCTTCCAGCCGTTGGAGATGACCTGGAGTGGCAAGGGGGAGGTCGTCACACTGCACAGTGCCGAATGGCAAGGGGGGCAACCCCTGCTGGCCGGCCGCTCCCTGTTGTGTGGCTACTATCTCAATGAGCTTCTGCTCAACCTGCTCCCCCGGGATGATGCCCATGAGCGCATCTTTGATCATTATGCCCAGACCCTTCAGGCGCTTGCCGAGAGCGCCGATGCGGCTGAGCGGCACTCGGCCAGTTTGCGCTGCTTTGAAAAGTCTTTACTGGCTGAACTCGGTTATGGCCTGATGCTTGATCAGGATACGGCAGGAAAGCCCATCTCCCCATCGGCACGATATCTTTATGAGATGGAATCCGGCCCACGTCAGATTGCCGATTCTTCGGCGCTGGCCGGTACAATAAGCGGCCAGACCCTGCACAATATGGCAGCGGATCTCTTTGGCGATCCGGTGACGCTGAGCGAAAGCAAACAGCTCATGCGAAGCCTGATGGCGTTTTACCTGAACGGTCGGCAACTTCATAGTCGTCGACTCTTTGAAGACCTCGCTGATCTGTAACGGGTCGGCGTTGTATTTGCACCCTGATACTCATCACAGCCCTCAGGAATTACCGAGCACCAACCATGATCGAACTAGGCGTCAATATTGATCACGTCGCTACCTTACGTCAGGCACGGCGAACCTATGAACCGGATCCTGTGTGGGCTGCTGTCGAAGCCCATCTGGGTGGCGCGGATGGCATCACCGTTCACTTACGCGAAGACCGCCGGCACATTCAGGATGCCGATGTGCGAAAACTGCGTGATCTCACCCAGATCAAACTGAATCTGGAAATGGCTGCAACCGATGAAATGGTCGACATTGCCTGTGAACTCCGGCCGGAAATGGCGATGCTGGTTCCCGAAGGGCGCCAGGAAGTTACCACCGAAGGGGGACTTGATATTGCAGGCCAGGAGCAGCGCCTCGCCGCTATTGTCGGACGACTTCGCGACGCCGGCATTGTGACCAGCGCCTTTATTGATGCCGAACCTGCTCAGGTTGAGGCTGCTTCCCGGATTGGCGTCCAGGTCTGTGAAATCCACACCGGACCCTATGCACATGCCTTCCACGCGGCGGGTCGTGACATCGAACGCCCGGCAGTGCAGACCGAACTCCAACGGGTTGCCGCAGCAGGGCAGCAGATCCGCGCGCTTTGCATGCGCTTCAATGCAGGCCATGCACTCAATTACTACAACGTTCAACCGATAGCCGCCTTGCCCGGTATCCGTGAGTTGCATATCGGTCATGCCATTGTGAGCCGCTCGGTATTCGTGGGTCTGCGCGAGGCGGTGGCTGAGATGAAGCGCCTCATGCGCGAAGCGGTTAGCCTCAGTTAATTTGCTACCCTCCATGATTCAGGGCATCGGTACCGACATCGTTTCTGTCCAGCGGATAGGGCAGCTCCTATCGAGGCACCCGGATCGTGGCGTGCAGCATTTATTGCACCCCGACGAGGTCGCCGAAGCGGATGCCGCACCATCACGCGAACGATTTGTGGCCAAACGTTTTGCGGCCAAGGAAGCCCTGGCCAAAGCACTGGGTACCGGTTTGCGGGCACCGGTGTTGTTGCCGGCGATCCGTGTCGAACACGATGGCCTCGGCAAACCTTTTTTCAGTTTCGAACCCGCACTGGCCGAATGGATTGGTCAGCGTTCCCTGCAGATCCACCTATCAATTTCCGATGAGGTGGATCATGCGCTTGCCTTTGTTGTTGTGGAGAAGCTATGAACCAGCCCCTTGCTTATGGTCCTCTGATGATCGATGTGGAAGGCCTGACCCTGAACGACGATGATAAACGTCGTCTACTGCATCCCCTGGTAGGTGGTGTCATTCTCTTCTCGCGAAATTATCAGGATCCGGTGCAGCTATCCGCCCTGACACAGGAGATCCAACAATTACGCAATCCGCCTCTTCCGATTACGGTTGATCATGAAGGGGGGAGGGTGCAGCGTTTTCGTGAAGGCTTTACCCGGCTTCCCGCCATGCGCACCCTTGGCGAACTCTTCACCCGGGACAAGAATGCGGCTGACGAGGCTGCTGAAGCTGTCGGTCTAGTGCTTGCTGCAGAACTGCGGGCGCATGGTGTCGACTTTTCATTTACACCGGTGCTGGATCTGGACTGGGGACGCAGTAGCGTCATCGGTGACCGCAGCTTTTCCAAAGACCCCCAGATTGTGTCGCGCCTCGCCACAGGACTCATCCGCGGTCTGAAGCAGGGTGGAATGGGGTCCTGCGGTAAGCACTTCCCGGGCCATGGTTGGGTCGAAGCGGATTCGCACGTGGCGATCCCTGTGGATGAGCGGAGCATGGCCGAGATCGAGGCCGATATGCAGCCTTATCACGAGTTGGGGCTCGATGCGGTGATGCCTGCTCATGTGATCTACCCGGTACTCGATGAACGACCTGCTGGCTTCTCGCCCCGCTGGCTGGAAAAGCTTCGACTCGAGTGCCAGTTTGACGGCATCATCTTCAGCGATGATCTATCGATGGAAGGTGCCAGCGTCGCGGGCACCATTATTGATCGCGCGAACGCCGCTTGGGATGCAGGTTGCGATGTGCTGCTCGTCTGTAATAAGCCGGACTTTGTCGATGCCCTGATAGCCGAGTGGGGACCCGTTATGCACCCTGAACGCGCGGCCCGGATTCCAAACCTGCTGGGTGGTGTCGGCTTAGGAACGGATCGTCCACTGACCCGGACCCAGCTGGAAGCTGATGCCCGCTATCAGGCGGCGTTAGCCCTGGTTCGCTCTCTGTAAAAGCACCCTCATGAATCACCCCCTGCAGGATCAGGTACGGACGCTGCCTGAGCGGCCAGGGGTGTATCGCTTTCTGGCTGAAGATGGCCAGGTGCTCTACGTTGGCAAGGCCCGCAATCTCAGGAACCGGGTTTCATCCTACTTCGCCAAGAACCTGAGCAGTCCGCGCATCGCGCTGATGGTGAGCAAGGTCGCTCGCCTTGAGGTAACACCCACCCCATCGGAATCCGAAGCGCTCCTCCTTGAAAACCATCTGATCAAGGAACTGGGACCGAAGTACAACATCCTGTTCCGGGACGACAAGTCTTACCCATACATCCGCCTGACGCGTGAAGACTGGCCGATGATTGGTCTGCACCGGGGTTCACTTTCGAACAACGCCGATTATTTCGGCCCTTATCCGAATGCCTGGTCGGTGCGTCAGGCCGTGCATCTGCTGCAGAAAATATTCCGCTTACGCACCTGCGAAGCCTCAGTCTTCAATAACCGGACCCGACCCTGTCTGCTCTATCAGATCAAACGCTGTTCCGGACCCTGCGTCGGGCAGATCAGCCCAGAGGCTTACGCCGAAGATGTCAAAGCCGCCGGTCTGTTTCTTCAGGGGCGCGAACAGGAGATCATCCAGCGGCTGACCACGCTGATGGAACAAGCCGTGGAGCATCTGGCCTTTGAGCAGGCCGCCCAGTTTCGTGATCAGATCCAGGCGCTGTACCGGGCACAGGATACCCAGATCATGGACAGCCACCAGGCAGAAGATATCGACATCATCGTGGCCGTGGAGCAGGGTGGTAGCCTCTGTGTGAACCTGGCCATGGTGCGTGGCGGCAGGCATCTGGGCGATCGCCCCCAGTTCCCGCAAAACAGCAACCAGCTAGAGCAGGCCAGTCTGAGCGAAGTGCTCTCGGCCTTTGTCGAATCCCATTACGCCGTCCACCCGGCTCCGGGCAAGGTACTGGTGAATGTCCCGGTCGAAGAGACGGTGGTCGAAACGCTGGCCGGGATTCTCGGTCGGCCGCTGCCGATCGATCAGCCCCATTTTTCCCAGCACAAAGCCTGGGTCGAGCTGGCCATCAACAACGCCGGCCTGGCCTTAGGGCAGCGCCGTCAGATGCAGACCCTTCAGGGACAACGCCAGGGCGCTTTGCTTCAGTCGCTGCAGCAGGCAGGGTTGGGCATCGAACAATTGAAGCGCATAGAGTGTTTTGATATCAGCCACACCCAGGGTGAGGCAGCAGTGGCCAGCTGTGTGGTCTGGATTTCCGACGAGAAGGAGGGCGGTGGCATGCGTCGCTCGGAGTACCGTCGTTTCAATATCACGGACATCACGCCCGGCGATGATTACGCAGCAATCCACCAGGCCGTATATCGCCGTTATAAACCGAGCGAGCAGAGCGAGGAAGCGGTTCGACCTGATCTACTCCTGATCGACGGCGGTAAAGGCCAGGTGGCAAAAGCCCTCGAGGCGCTCACCGAACTAGGGTTGAGTGATCAACCCCTTGTCGGCGTTGCCAAAGGCTTGGGTCGCAAACCCGGACTGGAATCCCTGGTCTTTGCCGATGAACGTGAGCCATTGCAATTGAACCCGGATGACCCCGGGCTACATCTTGTGCAGGAAATTCGTGATGAAGCGCACCGTTTTGCACTGACCGGGCATCGGGGACGGCGCCAGAAAGCGCGAATCAGCTCCCGCCTGGATGAGATTTCCGGGATCGGCCCCAAACGACGCAAGGCACTCATTACCTGCTTCGGGAGCGTGTCCGCGATCAAAGTCGCCAGCATCGAAGCCATTGCTGCGGTGCCCGGTATGAGTAATGAATTAGCAGAACGGGTGCACACAGCGCTGCAAGATCGCTGATAATACGCGCATGATGAATTTGCCATTAATCCTTACCTGGGCGCGCATCGCCTGTATTCCCTTGCTGGTGGTTGCCTTTAACCCGAACCTGCCGCCCTGGGAAGAAGTCACCCGTAACCACTGGAGCGCATGGCTTTTCATCATTGCGGCAGTCACGGACTGGCTGGATGGGTATCTGGCCCGCAAATGGAATCAGACGTCGAATTTCGGCGCATTCCTGGATCCGGTCGCCGATAAACTGATTGTCTCGACCGCACTTGTACTGCTGGTTGCGGATGGCCGGGTCAGTGAAATTGTCACGATCATCATCATCGGACGTGAAATCACCATTTCGGCGCTCCGTGAATGGATGGCCACCATGGGCAAGCGTAAGAGCGTGGCCGTGAACATGATTGGCAAGTTCAAAACAGCCGCACAATTGGCCGCGATCCCCATGCTCCTGCATGCCGGAACCATTGCGGGCCTGGATCTGATTTTCTGGGGCACGATCCTAATCTGGGTTGCCGCCATTCTAACGCTCTGGTCCATGGCCTACTACCTCTATGTGGCGTGGCCGGATCTGAAAGAGGGCAGTTAGGCCGCATTGCACGTTGCTTGACCTGCGGAGACGACCTCTATATAATTTCGTCCTGTTCGCGGCAGTAGCTCAGTTGGTAGAGCGATACCTTGCCAAGGTATAGGTCGAGAGTTCGAGACTCTTCTGCCGCTCCAGTTTCAATAAAAAGGGAAAGCGACCGCTTTCCCTTTTTAGTCAGAACCTGAAGGTTTTGACAGCGGCGCGATAGCAAAGCGGTTATGCACCGGATTGCAAATCCGTGTAGGTCGGTTCGACTCCGGCTCGCGCCTCCAGTTTTGCGGCAGTAGCTCAGTTGGTAGAGCGATACCTTGCCAAGGTATAGGTC